>VFQR01001400.1_pt1 | contig 18679 bp, 22 predicted proteins | sample 3512321 | NCBI WGS metagenome assembly VFQR01 (sample SAMN10412374, study PRJNA504923) | tailings metagenome | isolation source: Relicate 3 Philex TSF1 revegetated site | place: Philippines: Tuba, Benguet | collected 2017-08-29
ACACTGCCAGATGGCTCGATTAATTCAATATCTTGATGTAAACAGCTTGGTGTTTGTAATTTAAATAAAAGTTGAGCCAGAATTGATTCCGCTTCTGCTCTTGGTAATCTTTCATATTTAAATGAAGAATCAAACCTATAAATTATTTGAAAAGGTATTGTTGTTTCAATTGTAACAACTTGGTCTTTCCCCCATCCTTCTCTATTTAGAAAAACAATATCTAAAGCTGGCTTGTCTAAACCTACCGATGTTGGTTTATCTTGAGATTCTACACTATCAGGTAATCCTAATCCCCAATAATCGATTCTTAAATTAGTTGTTAAAAATTCTTTAAGGATAGTTCGTAATTCGCCAATATTCATCAATCATTGTCCTGTGTAACATCAGCTTCAATTTTAAATTTTCCTTTTTCTAATGTTCGCACTGAAGCGGGGGAAGTAGTTTTCATTTGAATGTCGTAATAAAGTTCGTCGCCATCCATTAATAGTTCAGTATCGCTAGAAACGATCGCTATTACTGCTTCAATCACATTAGGGTTGAGTGCAGTAATAGCAATCCCGCCACCGACGACGCTACTTTTTTGAATAATTGCACTAGCGTCAGGTTCATTGATATCGGCTTTGGCGGTGAATTTAAAACCAAAGTTATCAGGACTTAATGATTGCCCTGAGATCCTGACTCTAATGGTTTCGGTATCACCACGAATAAAGGTAGAGTTTTTGACACTCCCACTATTTGAATCTTTGCTAATTACTGCTCTCATCAATAAACGTCCGGTTCAACAATAAATTTATTTGTCTCTAGCGTGTAAACTTCATCTGCTAGTTTATCTACGATTTCTGCTGTGTAAAAAAGGATTTTACGCCCATTAAGTCCAGCAGTGTTATGTGGATAAATCACAATTTGCGCTGTTAATTTTTGATTATTTCCTAACCCAAAATCATAAGCTGAAATATCAGTTACTTCAATATCACTTTGATTTGATTGATTGGTTTTAAGAAACAGTGCTGACCCGTCAATTTGTTCTTTAGCTGCAAAAACTATTTCCGGCTCCGTTGGAAAGTCGCCAATAGCAATCAGCTGAATAATTGTTGTGTCACCACGCCGTAAAGTAGCATTAATCAAAGGCGTTTCACCAGTGGTTTTAAGGATAGTTAGTTGTCCAGTGGGTGGCAAGGGTAAATTACGGCGACGCAACGCTAACATCGCCGTTTCGTCTTTAGTACCACTGTCAATACCGACAATCATGGCGCGTTTGACGTGAGAGCCAATTAAAGGAATTTCATCATTGACATTAATAGGCGATCGCACTGCTAAAAGTGCGTGGTGAGTACATTCACTTCCTGTGGTGTCAATATTGATCTTCCCCTCAATACTGCTTTTGAAGTTAAGTGCAGATATCTCCGAAGACGTAGTGTTGAAATCGCCGAAAGTACGGCTAGTAAGTGAAAGCTTCATACTTTTGGAGGCCAATGCCAAGTTCCAAGTACGCGATCCTCTGAGTAGGTTTTGGACGTTGCCCAGATAGTATCTTGTTCGGCATCTGGATAGTCATTGGTTCTATCAATAAAAACCACAAGATTTGAATAACCTTGCGCTATCAAATCAGGGCTTACATCACGCCACACCCGAACAACTATTGCAGGTCTAACTTGTCCAGCGCTGCGTCCGTCTGGCAGCACATAATGAACAATTCTTCCTTCTGTCAATCCAGGAAAGAAAAACTCTCCTGCCATTTCGGATATTTTTTGTTTATCTTGTTCTGAAATATTAGTGTTTAGTACAAATTCGTGAGAAATATCTTCCATTTTTTACGCTCTCACTATTAGGTTTCCTGGGGAGATGAACAATTTGTCTTTGCGGTGAATGGCGCGACGCGGGAGCGATGCTTTCCACAACACGTTACCCGCATCATCTTTGATAGCAAAGCCAGCAATTTCTGGTAAATCTACTTCTGGTTTGGGAAATTCGATCACTAGGGAATTACTGATACTGCGGTCTGATGGCGCACTCCAGTGGGTAGTATCGCAAGTTACTATAGGAAATTCGTAGCCAGCAACGCTAATCTCTTGGATGGTGTCGGTGTCATTTGGCGGTATCGCCAAAAGCGCAATTCTGACAAATGGTGGTGGTGCAATACTCACACCCCGCAACACATCAAGACGTTTGTTCGCCCACCACGTTGATGAGTACTGCTTTTTCAGTGCCTTGCTAACAATCAAATTCCCCATATCAAAGTAAGGCGGATCGCCTGCATTGATGATTTTGGTAATTTCGTTCGTGCCAAAATACCAAAGATTATTAGTGCTGTCAGCTAGAGCCACTCCTATGGGGGTATCCCAGCTAGCAGTAGGTGTAGGAAATTCGAGTTCGGCAATGTTGGCAATTTCACGGTTAGCGGCATTGCCCCAGTGGGCAGGGAGTAGGGAATAGGGAACGTAGCCAGTGCCAGTGATAGAAGTGTATGCACCCGTAGCAGTTGGCACATCTTTAGTAAGGTGCAACTTCAATCCTCCGCTGGGGTATTCAAAAGCTGCACCTCGGAGTATGGCAAGCTCTTTATGAGCAAGGTACTCTGACTGACCTTCAGCCATCTCAGTTTTGCTCCGTTGGAGGACTGTTAAAGATTGCAGCTATTTTACTTGCAGCTTCTTGTTGTGCTAGTAGTTGTTCGTGCTGTCTAGTCGCAATTTGGTCAATGACGTTCTCGGCGTGTTGCAATTCCGTTTCGCCGGACTCAACGCGGGCTAACAAATCTTTGATTTCTTGCTTTTGTTCTTCAATAGTTTGAGCTTGTAATGCGTTGGTGTCAGCTAGTTTCACCAGCGCTTCATTTACTTGTGAGGTTTCACTCGTAATCGTTTCATTGATAGCGGCGATCGCCTCGCTAGATGCTTGTTGATTTTGTAGAACTTGAGTCAATTTTTCAGATAATGCCATATCTCTAACCTCTTGTTGTTTTAGAAATTCTTGTTGAAACTTGGAGAGTGCGGCGTAAAACCCGTTAGTTAATAGTTCAATTAAAATTTTTTCTCCTCCTCAGTTTTGTATTGGTTCAACAAAGATACGTTTATTGGTAAAACACTCAACAGTATTACCATTAACTTTATAATCCAATAAAGTTGTTGTAACTAGTTCGATTTTAGACTCCATTAAACACCTCTTCTTTCATCTGGACGACGACGTAAAATCAAGTTCCAAGTCAAAGGCAATTCGTCAATGCTGACGAACTCAGCTTCAAAACCACCTATAACTCTATCTAGCAATAATTGAGCATCAACAAAGTAGGAGATGCCAGTACCAACAACCCACTCACGCGGATAGCGGCGAGTGATGCCACTTATTTGTAAATCATCGATTTTGATTTGTATTTGTTGGCTCCCGTTAAAAGCTTGAGCAATGCTCGGTGGAACGCGCTCAATAATTGGCTTGGGATCGATTTCTAGGTAATCAATCCTTGTTTTTTCCTCTCCTGGCGCTAACCACCTGCGTTGAATCACAAGCGATCGCGCCGTAATACCAAAAACATCTGCTAATGGAGCAATGCGATCTCTCAAGGAAATCATTTGTTCAATGTAGGTAGTTTTTGGTCGAGTGTCTTGTGTCATGGGACAAACCCACTGACTGGAAGGCCTCGTCGCAGCTGTAAATACTGCTGTCCCCACACACTACCCGTTAGCCAGCTATCAGACTCCATGCGGTTGCCTACGTCTTTACCCTTGGCATTTTGTACGGCAGAGGCAGCAATGGCACCAACTTGCAGCCAACGCATAGTTAGGATGTGAGCTGTAATTAATCCAACTGCGGTGTTATGTTTTTGACCCCAAGTTTCAACAGGACAAAAGTCAGACGCACTCTTAATAACCGATTGAATTTTAGATTCATTTAGCGATTGAAATTCGTCATATTCAGCCAAAAATTGAGACACGGTAAGCATTATTCTGTTCCTCCTGTCTCTTCTTTCGGTGGTGGTACGTTTGTTGTTGGCACGTCTGCCTTTAGTTGAGTTGCTAGAGCCTCCAGTACTGGTTTACGAGTCTCAACTTTTTGCCAAGCTTGCAACAAGCTGAGGCTGTAGGTTTTTTTGATGAGGGCAAGAGCTTCTGCTTGATTTTTTGGAAGTGGTGGTACTTCACTTTCTTGCCCTTGCACTGATGCTGACTTGGACTGAGAAATTACCCGCAATATACCTTCTTCTAAGCAACTATTGATAGATTTGCCAAGAACAGGATGATTTAGTATTTCTTCCCAGTCGGCAGAAGGATAAGCCTTCACGCCTGGAACAAAGGTGATTTTCCCAACGATATAAGGATTGCTGCGAGGTGGATAAAAAAGCGCCGGACGATACTCAATCAATGTTTGCATTACAACCCTTCCACGATGACAGCACTTAATGGCTGGATCATTGTCGTACCAGCAAAGCGCTCATGACAGTAGATGACTACTTCTTTGCCGCTATCGTCTGGGGGAAGTTGTTCAAAATCGCTAGGGATATTAAGTTAAAACAACAGTCTTAAAAATCTATTCTTCAAAGTAAACAACAACAACGTTGACAATAATAACTATACATTGTAGATTAATAAACAGCAGTGTTTCTACATAGTAGATAAACTATACAAAGTGAAGTGAAAGTTCAAAAAGTAAAGATACTCAACAGCGATCAATTTACATGGATAGTGCTAGGAGATGACTATTTACCGATTCAACCAATCCAACAATTTCTCAGTTATCTAAAAAGTGTTGAAAAGTCACCAAACACTATCAGATCCTATGCTTACCACCTTAAGCTTTATTGGGAATATCTCAGAGATACAAATAAAGATTGGACAGTAATAAAAGAATCAGATATTGCTGATTTTGTCGCTTGGCTGAGAAGTCCACAACCAAATGTGACTGCTGTTTACGAACAAGAAGCGAAGAGAACTGAGGCAACAGTCAATTTGATTATCACTTCAGTGGCAATGCTTTACGATTACCAGGAAAGACTAGGAGCGATCGCTGGCATTCCACTCTATACATCTAGAATGCAACCAGGAAGGAAGTACAAGCCATTCCTGCATCACATCAGCAAAAGTAAACCAATCAGAACTAAGCTGATTAAGTTAAAAGAGCCAAGGCGATTCCCGAAAATCTTATCAGAAGAACAAGTTCAGGAATTAATTGCTGCTTGTCATAGATTAAGAGATAAATTTTTAATCACTTTGATTTACGAAAGCGGTATTCGTATTGGACAAGCTTTAGGTATGAGGCATTGTGATATTCAATCTTGGGATAATCTGATTTGGATTGTCCCAAGAGACAACAACGCTAACGGAGCTAGAGCAAAAACCAACGACAAATATTGTGTTCATGTCAGCCAAGAATTGATGGCAATTTACTCAGAGTATTTACTTGAGGAATTTAACGATACAGACAGTGATTATGTTTTTGTTAACCTCTGGGAAGGCAAGCTTGGACAAGCGATGACATACGGTACTGTCGCACAACTATTTGTAAGACTAAGCGAAAAAACTGGTATATATGCTCGTCCTCACATGCTCAGACATACCCACGCGACACAATTAATTCGAGAAGGATGGGATGCTGCTCATGTTCAGAAAAGATTGGGACACAAGCAAGTTCAAACTGTCCTCAATACCTACACTCATTTGAGCCAAGAGGACATGAAACAAGCATATCAAGATTACCTAGATAAGAGAGGTAAACAATGAAAGCATTACAGGCTATATGGTCACCAGAAAAACAGCAAAATCTGATTGAGCAACTTCATGGTTATTGGGCAGAAGACAAATGGTATATTGGTAACTGCCCAATTCAAGATAAAACCTCTTTAAATTATCACGGTCATAAAAATATTCGCTTTGAGTGCCTATCTCCATCATTAAATGCAGAGATAAAGTACGCATGTTGGCAAAAAATGGAAACACAAGATTGGCAGATTTCTACTCTATGGCGCAAAGCTAGTGAAATCAGGCAACTTTGTGAATGGTTAAACACTGTCTCAGATAGAATTTCTTCGTTAACAGAACGGGATGTTAAGTATTTAACAACATCATTCCGTTCTTTTTTGCTTAAAAACGGTTTGTATAGAGATCGTGTTGGCACTACGTTAGATAGTAATCAGCAATTAGTGGAATACTCTGCCGAAGATCCACGCATCAATACGTTAAGCCAGATATACAAAATTGTTCAAAATTTTTATGACGATAGAGATGAGTACAAAAAAGATGTATGGGATATTAAGAAATTGGGTGTCAAAGGAAATCCATCACGTTCCATACGCACCCTTAATTTTTCTCGCATTAAACAATTGTGGTTGCTGAATGGAGCTAAGAAATTTATCAAGTATAGCTTAACTATTTACTCTTTACAAGAATCTGTTTCTAGATTACAAGGACTAGTTAATTTTTCTAATTTTGTTAGCAAAAAATATCCTCAATTGTCGCCAGAACATATTAGTCGTTCTTTAATTGAGGATTATTTAAGTTATTTGTTGTCGTCAGATTTAGCAGAAGCTACCAGACATAGACATATTAGTGTTCTAAATATATTTCTGGAAATGTGTGTCAAAGAAGAATGGCTAAATGTCTTAGACAAGCGTCTGATTTATCAGGAAGACTTTCCTCATATTCCTAAAAGAAAACCTCGGTTCATCCCTGAAGAGGTAATGCAGCAACTAAATCAGAACCTAGATAAACTAGAACCAACATTTCAGCGGATGGTTCTGATTATTCAAGAAGGGGGAATGCGAATTGGTGAGTTATGTAGGATGCCATTCAATTGTTTGACTCAAGATCATAGCGGGGATTATTTTTTGCAGTACTACCAGTACAAAATGAAGAGAGATCATAGCATTCCTATCTCTTCAGAAATTGCTGCCGTAATACAAGAACAACAAAAGGAAACTAAACAGAAACATGGTAATTATCCTTATTTGTTTGCTTCTACTTACCATTCAAATAAGAGAGAGCCTATCAAACAATATGTTTTCTCCAAAGCAATCAATCGACTAGCTTACAATTTTAATATTTGTGATAAATCAGGTAATCCTTGGAGATTTCAGGCACACCAATTTCGCCACACCGTTGGTACTCGCATGATTAACCTTGGCGTTCCTCAGCATATTATCCAGCGTTTTTTAGGGCATGATTCGCCGGAAATGACTAGTGTTTATGCACATATTCACGACCAAACTTTAAAAGAGGAATTTGCTAAGTTCAAACATAAGATGGTTGACATCACTGGCAAAGTAATAGAGCCGGAGAAAGTGAAAACTGAAATGACTGAGGGAATTGACCCAAACAGTATAGATGAGCAGTGGATGAGAAAGAATATCCTAGCTCAAGCTCTACCGAATGGGTTATGTGGACTACCAATTGTTCAAGGTGCTTGTCCTTATGGTGCCAACAAATGTTTAAGTTGTACTCACTTTAAAACTGATACTCGATATTTGGATAAACACAAAGACCACTTGGAACGTACTAGCAAAATAGTTGAGTGGGCATACGAAAACCAAGACAGCAGAAGGTCTAGAGAGATTCTAAAGGAGAACCTACCTGTCAAAGAAAATTTAGAGCGCATCATTACTGCATTACAGGAGGCAGAAAATGAGGCATGAAAGGAATATTGAAGGGTTGAAGGATAATGCTGCCAAGAAAAGGCAGGAAGCATTTGAGCGAACTGACAAAGCTATTCAGCAGTTGATTAAGCAGAAGAAAAAAATAAATTTCAATACCGTGGCTGAAGCTGCTAATGTTAGCAAAGCTTGGCTTTACAAAGAACCAGAAATTAAAAGCCGAATTGAATCTCTTAGAGGAGAACATTCAGGCACTAATAATGTACCGGTACAAGAAAGAACGTCTGACTCTTCATGGAAAGCAAAGTATCAAACCTTAAAAGATAGGCTACAAAAAGTTGAAGCAGAAAATAGAGGATTGAGAGAGCAATTAGAAGTCGCGTATGGGCGAATTTTATCAGTCTCAGAATTAGAGTACCAAGTGGAATACTTGGAGAAGGAGAACTTACAACTAAAAGAACATTTAAAGTTATCTCACGAGGGTCTGACACGTACCAAAAATGGGGAGGGTTTATACGATAGCTCGTCTTGTCCCCCTGATAAATCAAGGGGCTTGGAACCCTCCCCATTTTTGGAGGGGACAATGCGTCAATCTCAGTTACCCAAGCAAGCTTCACATGAAAAGCCGAGTGTTTTAAATTTCCCATCAAAAAAAGCATCAGGAACAATTAGTGAAACTATCAAAAAAGAGTTAGATGCTTTGGGTATTAAACTGAATAGTACTCTTGCTTCAAAGATAAAAAACTCAACAGAAGAAGCGGTATTAACTGCGATAGAAGCACTGAAAGAACAGCTACAGACTACCATAGTAAGAAGCCCTGGAGGATGGCTGTCTACCGCACTTAGTAATAATGATACATGGGAGCCTAATCAGCCTCTTGGACAAGAAACCGACCCAGCAGACTTATTTAGTGAATGGTACGATTTAGCTAGAGAATTTGGGCTTGTAATAGCTAGCCGCAAGGAAGACGATGGCTTTATCTGGGTTCAAGAAACTACTGGGCAATGGGTTTCTTTTACTGAAATGTCTTCTAAATGGACAACTAAATATTTGAAATCAAGAGTAGTAAAATAAGTTAATAAAATCTGCTTGAGCCTGTAGAATTATTCAGGATAAAACTTACATATTCAAGCAGATTTTATTTATGAATAAAATAGGAGAACCTCTGAATTTAGGAAACAAAAAGCAAATATTCTTATTATAAATATTAAAAATCAATATTTATAAACACTAGTTTTGAATTTTAGTCATTGGTGATAATAATCCTAAAATTAAACCATTGGTTGCTTAATAATAACTATTTTTTCTGAAAGAATTTGTCTAAATCTTTTTTTGACAGCATTATTAACATCAATTTTTTTATTATGTTGTCCATTTTTGTAAGACCTAACTTCTGAGTGTGAATAGTTATCTTCTACAGGATCATGCTCTACTTTAAAATCAAATTTAATATCACCTGTCGATGTTAACGTATTAGGAACATCACTCACATTGAATTGTGAAATTCCCCACTCAAGATAATCTGGAATTAGAACATCTTCTGGTTCACTGTACTTTTCTCTGTTAACAGACCAGTCAGGAAATTTAATGCCTGTTGGCAAGAATTTTCCCTCTGCAAGAAATTCTTGTTTGAATCTATTATATAACTTCTCGTTGTCATCAAAATTCATATCGACGGGACGACCTGCTCTATACATTCTTTCGGGACGATTATTTTTGGAGGAAGACACGAATTTTCTCTATTGCAGATGTTATTCCTAAAGTACTAGTTTCAACTTCCCAAACTTCTGGGTTTCCTTTACCATCAGATGTTACGGCGAGGATCTCTCCTTCATTGAAGCATTCAATATCAGCATACTTATTATCGCAAATAAAAGATATACCTACGCCATTTTCGACAGAAGGGGTTATCCGTGTTGGAGGAAATTCAATCTTAAATAAAATACTTAGAATTTCCTTTGTCCAATTTAATGCTATATCATTTGGTGGTTCTGCGCCATAGCTATCCCAATTTGTTGGGAGACTAGATAATTCTTTTAATTTTTTATAGTATCCTGCAATCCAATCTGAGTGTTTTGGTGTTTGATAAATTGATTCATTTGTAGCAGAATTACTAAATATTATCATTGAACTATTCAAGCTTTGTCCTGGTCTAGATGCAGTTTTATTCTCCAGAAAACTGTTTAAATTTAATGAACCATAAGATGGGGTCATGATTAATGAACCATAAGATGGGGTCATGACCATACAAGCAACCAAAAATAAGTTTACCGAAGACGAGATTGAAGAGGAATTTCTTTGTAAATAGTACGGTGTATCTGTTACAGAAATAGTGTTTATTGTAGACATTTATTAACTCCTAATAATTTGCTCAATGGTGTTACTAACCTTAGCTAAACCTAAATCAATAATTTTCTGTGCTTGTTTTTGTATAGAACAATAAGACTCCTTTTCGTTAAAAGCATATCTATCATTAAAATCTCCCACAATTTGAATACCCGATTCTATAATATCTTTACTATAAAGTTTCGGTATTCCTTCTACTCCAAAATCTAAATTCCAGTTTCGATAATTTTGAATAGTTATATTACTAAAAAAACTGTCTTCAACTATCTTTGACGTTTTGAATTGGAATTCATAAAGATCATAAGGAGAAGGCTCTAAATCTTTAGAAAATAAATTATAAATATGTGAAATTATTGTTTCATTATCTTCTTCTTGAGCAGGTATTTGGACTAGCGTATTGAATCCCGAAAAATATGGACAAGCTTCTTCAAGAATATTAAGTAGTTCATACAATACTGATACTTTATTAAGTATATATTCCTTTCCTTGGGAAATATCAGATTGCCAGTCAGATGAATAATTCACATTTAAAACCAAATTTACTTGTGAAATAATTATTTGACTATGACCATGTTTTGAGGTAAATACCATCCTTGGCATCTCAGGATTAATTTCATCTGGAATGTTAATAACTTGAGGCTGAATATACAAATCCTCAAGTTTTTTTTCAAACTCAAAAACATTTTTCCGAATAGATGGCTTTCTAGGAAACACGATGCTAAAACTATTTTGTAAATATTTCGGCGTTTGAAACACTTTGTCCTCTTATAGCTACTTAACAATTTGAATTTTTACTACTATGCTGAGCTAATAGTTAACTAATTATTTTAAAGCAAAGTTGGTTAGTTATAAAATATTTTTTGTTGCGTCTTTTGTAACATAATTTATAGTACATATGCACTATAAACCTCGTGTTTCAGTGTATACTACATTTATTGATAACATATATAGTTTATGAACTATATAACCATATTATACAAGTAGAAGGCAAATAATTTAGTTAGTCACCGAAAGTTTATTGAAGCTTTAATTAAAACCTAATTTTTATTACTAAATATAAATTGTATAAACACTTATCGAAGCGTATATTCGAGATAAAAAAAGTTATTAAAAAACTATTTACGATAGATATTTCAATAATCTTTGGAGTGCTGTAATTAAAGTCAAAACATAACTCTTGAAAATCTATTGTAATTTGTATTAATAAGAACATCAAAAATATAAACTTAATTAAAAGTAAAAGATAATTTTTTGTTATTATTTTTACATTTACTCTAGCTTGTGTGAATTATTAGTAACAGACATGACTTAATTAGATTTCAATGCTGACAATGTGAGCGACTTAATAACAATAAATCATACTATTATTACATATATTAGTAATTTTTTATACAGAATAAAATACTTTGTGTTCAAACATCAAATATTATGTATCATTATATACTCTATTCTAATGGAGTTGATTTATACTACGTGGTAAATCAAATTTTAAAAAACTACTTGTCAAACACTCTTGATGGTGTTAACGTGTAAATCATGCAGGCAAATGACCTGCAAAAATCATCCGAATATCAACCCAAACCGGGGTTCTGGTTTGGGTTTGTTTGTTTAAAGGGCAGATTATGGTTTCAAATCAAGAAAATCTAAATTTTCAGTTGAATGTGCGAATTACCGAACGCGAAAACAAAGCTTTGAAGTTTATGGCTAATGCGACTGGACAACCCCAAACTGAATTAGTTAGAGCTTTATTGCGTCCAACTTTGCAGACTGTATCGCTTGCTATGCAAGTACAAAATATTGAGCTAAGTAGCTAGATTTTATTCTTTCTACTTAGCTTTATGGGCGGTGCTTAGTGCCAGACAGGAGTCCTAAACCATGCGCTGGAGGGTGCAATTCCTTTACCGTCCACAATTCTGCATAACATTGTATATGCAAACAAAACGTAATGGGAAATTTTCCCAGATCAGAAAATAGAGAAAATATTTTTGTCAGTTATGACTTCAAATGCCTTAGACCCTGATGAAGCTAGTGTGACTATCAGCTCAACAACTTCGATTGAATTTGCATTATGGGTGCTATTGCAAGACGGACTCCATGTCCCTTCCTTTGGTAAACATACTGGTGGGAATCAACTTCTTCAGTCGTTGGGAATGACGCCAGCATCTTGGTACGAATGGCTAGAACTGATACTAATTAAACGCGACAATCGGCTATCTTGGCATGTACCTGACATAGATGCACGAGTCAAGGAGCATTTAGAATCATTCAAAAAACTGATTGGTATGGTCAGTGAGGCACACGGTATTGATTACAATGCCGTACACGGTCAGGTGATTTACGATGACGAAAGTCAAGACTATCAAGAGTCACTAATTAGCCAAGAACTAGGCTATCAACAAGCTCTTTTGGATTATCAAGGGTTGGACACAAATTTGATTAAACAAAGCAGTCCGCCTGAGTTATATCCAGATAATCCCCAAGTAAAAGAGAGGCTTATCTTGTTGTGGCAAGAATATGGCGAGTTGAAGTCTCGAAATGAATTTATTGAATCGGCTATAGCGACTCCCATAGCTTGGAATGTCCAAATAAATCCACCCGCATTGAAGCATCGGCAAATATATCTTGTCGATTACCCGTTTGAAGTAGAGATATTTATTCCTCCAGTCTGCGCCATCGTCACTGTTCCCAATCGTCCGGTCGAACGGTCAATTTTAGACCAAAGAATGTTTAGTGTTCTGCAAAACTCATAAATGCTTGAACGTCATGACACATGTTTTATAAAAACTTACTTCATAGATATGTAAACAAAGTAAAGCTATGATCTGGACTGGGTTTTAGCGTTTTGGCTAAAGATAAGAACAAAGTAATCCAACAGACCTGTTTAGTGAATGGTATAGCTTGGCTAGAGAATTTGGGATTGTAATCGGGAGCAGGAAGGAAGAAGATGGATCTCTGTGGGTTCAAGAAAATACTAGCCACTGGTTCCCGTTTGAGCAGTTTTCCTCAAAATGGACGCTGGAGTATTTGCATTCAAAAAAGATTAAGTAAGGACGCAGCAAGTCAAAATCGATATTTATTGCCTTGAGTCTAAATGAATCCCTTGAATCGATAAAAATATTTATTCCAATCTTTCAACTATTCTTCTTCTGTGGTAAAACTTAGAAAGCAGACTAATATCTGCTTTCTTACATAATCAATAGTTCCACCTTGAGCAGAGTAAGCGAAAGTGAATTTCCAGGCCACAACGCTTAAGCTGCCTAAAGATGGAGCCGACACAAACCCTCACCATAAAGGAGGTTTAATATGTCTAGACTAAAACCTAGTCTAGATGACAGTGCGCTGCGTAGTCAACTCTCTGACTTGAAGCAATCTGTCGATAATTCAACTAAGCAGTTGATAGATAAAATCTTGAAATTATCGCCAGTAAAACTGCTTATTCTTTTTATTGTTTATTGCCTAGACAAAGCTACCAGCAAAGAAGTTGCTGAAAAGATTTTTTTTAATCGCCGTACAGCAGGACAGTACCTGGGAGAACTTGTTGAAGAAGATAATCTCCTTGGTTTTATACAGGATGTGAATGATAATCCAAATTTTCCAGGGCTAAAAACTTATTTTGTCTTAAATGAGTCAACTAAGAGAATTCTTGGTTTTGTTGCTGGAGCGGTCAAGTTAATAGATTTGAGTAATCATAAAAACAACGGGACTTTACCTAAAGCAGTTGTGGAACCTAATTTCGACAACCTTGACGAAAACCTGATGGATAACAAGCTAATTACCATAGAGCAAATCTCTCAAATCCATAAAAGTATCGTCGATCTCCCGCCTACATCTCAAAAAATTTATTCTTTGCTTGATGAAACTCCGAAAACGGTTAAACAATTTTCAGAGCGGATTGGGTGCGATTATACAACTGCAAGCAAGCACCTAAAAAAATACTGGGATTTGGGCATAGCACATAGAAAAATAGCACCTTCCTCCGGTAGTGGCAGGGGAGAATTTTTGTATTTTTTAAATCCCGATGTCGCTAAAGCACAACCAAGAATCAAGAATCAGCATTCAACTCCTGCGCCTGCAACTCAATTAGAGCCTGGAGATACCAGCCATGCTGATGCAAAAAATTCGGCAGTCTCCACTTCAAACGAAAAAATATGCCAGGGCAGTGAAGGAATGATTATGAATACAGAGTCTTTTGAGCAGCAATCAGCTTCTGGATCTGTCGATAATAATTCTGCTCAAGGGTTCGAGCCACTAGCTTACAAGATAAAAGAGTTTATCAAGCTGATAGATCAGGTTGAAAGTATTGAACAAGAATTACGCGACCTTCTTGGGCCTGGAAAAGAAACAGAGATTGCAATAGCCAAACTCAAATCTAAAAACTTATAAAACAAAATGGCGAGGTAAAACCTCACCACTTTGCCAACTCATGGGCGGTGCTTGGTGCCAGACGGGTCTCCTAAACTCAGCGCTGAGGATTTCGATTATCCTACCGTCCAAAAGCCGATACGCACATATTAATGCCTGTGCGCCGAATTTTGATATGACTCTAGCCAGAGAAAAATATGAACAAAAGCAAGTCACAAGAACTCCAATACGAAGGTCATGTGGTTCACCGCCGTGCAAGCGATGGACTAGTTAGCTTAACTGATATGTGGAAGGCTGCTGGAGAGCCACCAAATAAATCTCCACGAGACTGGAAACGGCTTGACAAGACCCAAGAATTACTTGAAAATTTAGCTTTTACGACGGGCATCTCGCCCGTCCGAGTTAAAACTCAACGGGGTAAATTGTCTAAAACTCGGTATATTATTTCTGAAATTCTTGGGATTATTGAAACTGTTAAGCATGGCAGACACCCTGCAACGTATGGTACTCCTGAGTTAGCAATTGATTATGCACAGACTCTTTCAGTTAAGTTTCATCGATGGACTTTGACTGCACTCAAAGAAAGGATTGAAGAGGAGGTCAATCCAGAACTTGCTCTAAGTAGAGGCCGCGCAAGAGCTATTCAAGGATGGAAAAAACAAGGTAAGTCTGATGACTGGATTCAAGACCGGATCAATGGCATTCAGAATTATAAACAACATACAAATGTACTTGCTGTTCATGGTGTTGGCTGGCAAGGAAAGCGTAATGGCTTTGCTGAATGTGCAGATGCAATTAATTTAGAAATTTTGGGAGGACGTTCTAAAAGACTCAAAGTAATTTTAGGATTAACCAAAAAATCTGCACGACTTAGAGATAGCTTAAATAGAAAACAATTAACAGCACTGAGCTTTGCAGAAGCGCTAGCCGACGACGAAATTGAAGTGAATAATTTGCAAGGCAATCAATCTTGTCGGCAAGCGTGTTCTCAAGCAGCCTACAGGGTTGTTGTAGCTGCTGAAGGCTCTACAAGGATTGTGGCTAAATTAGCCTATTGACTTTTTACACATAGGGATTTGGCTACAGCTATCATAAAGTAAGTCCAGGAAATTGCTGGAATTTTGTGTGGAAGTGAATGACTGACTTGAAAGAAAAAACACGTTCTATTCGTCATTACTTTGTTGATGAGGCTGGAGACCCAACACTATTTAATGGCAAAGGCAATGTTATTGTTGGCACTGAAGGTTGTTCTCGTTTTTTTATGCTTGGATTGCTAGATGTGACTGAGCCGGAGTCTTTGGCAAGAAATTTAGAAGAACTCAGGTCTGAATTGCTAGCAGATCCATACTTCAAAAATGTTCCGTCAATGCAGCCGCAACAACGAAAAACAGCTATGGGATTTCATGCTAAAGATGATATCCCTGAAGTTAGGCGTGAAGTGTTTAATTTATTGAAGAAGTATGATTTAAGATTTTTTGCAGTAGTTAGATATAAACACAAGTTGCTGGAATACGTGAAGACTCGTAATCAGAGCGATCCTGATTATCGGTATCAGCACAATGAATTATACGATTCTTTGACACGAAGATTATTTAAGCAACGTTTGCATAAAGACGACGAGTATAATATTTGCTTTGCTACAAGAGGTTTTTCTGACCGAACTGCTGCTTTGAGAAAGGCGCTAGAGGCGGCTAGGGCTAACTTTTATCGACAATGTGGAATAGCCAGTATTGCCACTATCAATATCACTGCCACCACACCGCCTCATTCTCCGTGTCTGCAAGCTGTTGATTATTTTTTGTGGGCACTGCAACGGCTATATGAACGTCGTGAAGAGAGATATCTTGAGTATCTTTGGTCAGCTTTCAAACTAGTGCATGATACTGATGATACCAGAGAGCAAAAATATGGTGTTTACTATACCCAGAAAAACCCTTTAACCCTATTAAAAATGCCAGGGATATAGGATTGTCAAGCCACAGCCTTACAATCACACGGCATGAAGCCGAATTTTGTCCCTAGCACTTTTATATTATATCATCGTGTATATACACCGTAGACGCTACAAAATAAAGATAAAGTCAGTTTACGGAGCTTGTAATTTAAAGATTGATTTATAAATTTAACTAAAGGGGGGAAGATATTATCCGCCCGTTTTTGTCACCGCCTAATCGAGCGAAGCAGTTTCCCTGTTCATCTGGGACACACAAGTTGATTTGTTTAAGCCTTTTATTAATTTTTTGTTGAGTTTATTGAAATTTTAGATTATCTTTATAATTTGTTATTAGAAGATTAGTAGTTCACAATACAAAAATAATAAAAGACCCTAAATCTTTTTGAGATTTGGGTCACAGTTTTAAATTCTTACGTAGAAATTATCGTGTTTTAGTCTTCAGAATTGTTACCAATGCTACTTTTTGAGGATAAAGCTGTATTGTATGTTACAGTTGGCATAAAAATCTTGAAATATAGGTTTAGCAAAGACTATAAAAAAGAAATTTCTGTAAACTACATATCAAAATCTCTTTGTTCTTTAGTAGAAAATATCATTTAATGAAGCGAGATTTGGGTTACAGTTTTAAATTCTTAATTTTTCAAATTTCTCCTTTTCGCTTCAGATTTAAATAACGAAGGAGTATTGAATGCGTTTACCTAAAGATTACATTTTGGGTTTTGTTGTTATTGTTTTAGTTTCTGGTTCATTGGTACTAGCTATTTTAGATCCTAGTACGCGAGCTACTTTTACGGATTTGACCAAAATTGCGGTCGGAACATATATCGGCTTGCAGATTCCTTCACCAAATCAGAAGGGTTAGTTTAATCTCCGACTTCAGTTGAATTGATAATCTTAACTTTGTAGATTTATCTACAAAGTTAAGATTATAAGACTGAATACAAAGTTACTATGTGGACATGTAAACAAAGTAAAATCTAGTTGGGGGAAAAGATTTCAAGTTTTTTGCTTAAGATAATAAGTTTGCTGTTATTGATAACCAAACAGTAATTACGGGTTCTCATAATTGGTCAGACGCAGCCAATAATGGTAATGACGAAACACTGTTAGTGATTGAAAGTCCAATAGTTGCTGCTCATTATGTGCGAGAATTTGCTCGTCTTTATGCCAAAGTTAAACCCGGCTTACCACCAGGGATTCAACAAAAAATTAAAGTACAACAAACACAATGCTCACAGATAAAAACTTCTTCCTAAAGTGAAGCATTTGTGACAATAGCAACGTTTATAACCTTGACTTATCGAAGAAGCCAGGGTTATAAACGTTAACTAGAATATTTGCTTTCCCATCCCCGTCAGGTATTTACTAGAGACCAAATTCTGGAAAAAGTCTGGGGTTACGACTTCATGGGTGATTCCAATATTATCGAAGTCTATATTCGTTATCTGCGCCTGAAATTAGAAGAAAATAAAGAAAAACGCCTAATTCACACAGTGCGCGGTGTCGGGTACGCACTGCGCGAGTAATGCCATTTTAGATTTTGGATTTTGGATTGGGAATAGCCCCGTCTTCCCTATCACTGATGAATGGCACCATCAGGCATGATTGCCCCAGCTAGGTTAGCACCAATTAGTTTCACTAAAAGGCGCTCGCCAGAGCGAATCCGCGCTCCGGTTAAGTCAGCACCACGCAAATCGGCTCCACTGAGATCCGCACCAATTAAATTAGCAGCACGTAAATTCGCCTCCCTGAGATCCGCTAAAAGTAGGTTTGCTCGGAACAAATTAGCTTCAGATAAATTTGCTCCTCTGAGGTTAACTTTGTGCATAAAAGTATCGCTGAGATTAGCACCACTCAAATTTGCATAGCTGAGATTTCTGCCAGATAAATCTTTATTGCTCAAATTTGCCCGACTATAGTCTTTACCACTCAAATCTGGATTGTGCTTTGGTGGTGGCTGGCTTGTTTGAGATGGTGTTTCATAGTGAAACGGTGATGACGATGGCTTATGTGTGCTTTGATGTTTGGTTTTGAGAGAGCGCAATTTTTCACGAGCCTCATTTATCGCTTTGAGCTTGTCCTGTGCCTTCTGCTGTAAGCGGAGATTTTCCTTAGGAATGCGATCGGGATGCCAAACAAAGACCAAATCTTTATAAGCCTGGTTCACTTCCTCAAGTGTTGCCCCAGGCTCTAATTCCAAAACTCTATAGTACCGATCCAGATCGCTCATACGTCATTTTGGTGGACAATCAACTTAATTATGAGTGATGCAGCGGTCTATCGGCTGCATCTTTTATTATTTGGGGACTGGGGACTGGGGACTGGGGATTGGGTATTGGTTATTCTCCGCGTCCCCGCGTCTCCCCCATCTCCCCATCTCCCCATCCCCTCATCTCCCCATCTCCCCATTTCTCCATCGAGCGATCGCTCTCAAATATGC
>VFQR01001401.1_pt1 | contig 18676 bp, 20 predicted proteins | sample 3512321 | NCBI WGS metagenome assembly VFQR01 (sample SAMN10412374, study PRJNA504923) | tailings metagenome | isolation source: Relicate 3 Philex TSF1 revegetated site | place: Philippines: Tuba, Benguet | collected 2017-08-29
GGGCAGCCGTTCGCGGCCGAACTGCATCACGGGACGCAGCTTGCCGGAGCCGAGCTGTGCCGTGATCAGCGCCGCCGAACCCGCGATCAGGTCCACATGTCCGCCCATCACGTCGCTCATGGCAGGGCCGCCGCCGCGATAGGGGACGTGGGTGATCTCGATGCCCGCGCGTTTTGCCAGCAGCGTCATCGCGAGATGGCCGAGCGTGCCGATGCCGACGGAGGCGTATTTCACCGAGCCGGGCTTTTCCTTGCAGGCCTTCACCACGTCCGCAAACGTCTTGAACGGGCGTTCGGCGTTGGCTGCGAGCACATAAGGTGCGGTGCCGACGAGAAACACCGGCACCAAATCTTTTTCAACGTCGAGCGGCGGCTGTTCGAGAATGGACGGGATCACCGCATGGGAATCGAACGTCACCAGCAGCGAGTTTCCGTCCGGGGCACTCTTCGCGACGGCCGCGGCACCGATGGCGCCCGCACCGCCGGATTTATTTTCCACCACGATGGTGCGCTTCAGTTTTTCCTGCATGCCGGCTTGCAACAGGCGGGCGAGCGCGTCGGTGGAGCCGCCCGGCGGAAACGGCACGGTGATGGTGATCGGCGCGCCTTGCGCGCTTGCAAATGAAGGCGTCAGCGCGAATGCCGCGGTGGTCGCGAGCATGGTGCGCCGCGTGATATTGGACATGAATTCCTCCCTGGAATTTGTTTCCTTGTTTTCGTTTCTTGTTTTTGTCGTGTTTGTTTTCTTACGTTCCGAAACCCGATCCGGCTTTTCTGTATTCCGGCCGCGGCGGGCTGAAAATGTCGAGCACGCGTGCGCCTTCCGGCCCCGCGCGCATCGTGTGCGGTACACCGCCCGGCGTCCGCCAGAAATCGCCCTTCTTCACCGGGATCGCCTCGTCGCCCTGATAACGCACGGCGCTGCCTTCTAGCAGCACGCCCCATTGTTCTTCCGGGTGATGGTGCTTGGTGCCTTCCATGTTGGGACCGATGGTGACGACCGACAACATCGCGTGTTCACCCGCGAAAATCCGCGTCGTGAGGCCCGGTGCCAGTTCACGGAACAGGCCGTCGCTCGGATTGTCGAGGTTATGAAATTCTTCCTTCTGGCTCATCGTACTCTCTCGCTCATCATGATTTTGCGTAGGAGCCCTTGTAGCGGCCCTCGCGGATCGACTTCAGCGTTTCTTCCTCGCGCGCGATCTGCTTCTTCACGCCTTCGAGCACGGCCGCGGCGGAAGCCTGCGGAATGGCGACCACGCCATCGAGATCGCCGACAATAATGTCGCCGGGCGACACCACCATGCCGCCGATCGAAACCGGCACGTTGATCTCGCCGGGGCCGTTCTTGTACGGCCCGCGATGGATCGTGGTGCGCGCGAAGCAGGGAAAATCCGACGCGGCAAACGCATCCGCGTCGCGCACAGCACCGTCGATCACATAGCCCGCGGCACCCTTCCACTCGGCGATGTTCTTCATGATTTCGCCGACGAGGGCGCGCGTCTCGTCGCCGCCGCCGTCCACGACGATCACATCGCCGGGTCCGACCAGTTCCAGCGCCATGTGGATCGCGAGATTGTCGCCGGAGCGCGTCCGCACCGTGAAGGCGGTGCCGAGCAACTGCCCGCCCTTGTGAAACGGGCGAAGGCCGAGGGCGCCCGGCAGGCGCGAGAGGTTATCGCTGATGATGGAAGTCGGCGCGTTGCGGAAGCCTTCCAGCAGCGCCTTGTCGGGTTTCGGCACGCTGGTCATTGCGGTCGTGACGGTCATGCAGGGTCCTTGCGTTCGGCGGGTTCGATCATTGCACAAATTCAACGCCGCGCGACGGCCCATCCGCGTTGCAGTGCACAGTGCGTTTGCTGTGGCGATCACATCTATATGAACTGCGCGGGAAGAATCCCGGCCTTTCGCAGGATAATTCCGCTCAATCGGGTTTTGCGATCCACGCACCCAGCACGATCAGCGCGCAGGCGATGACGAGCACCGCACCCGGTGCCGCGAGCCCAAGCGCCACGAGTAGCAGCGTGGAGAGTACCGGCGAGGCATAGGCGAGCGTGCCCAGATAGGTGACGTTGCCGCGCTTCATGCCGATGTCCCAAAGGAGAAACGCAATCCCGGTCGGGCCGGCGCCGAGGATCGCGAGCGCCATCCACTGTTGCTGCGAGACGGGCGCCCAGTTTTCGAACAGCGCATTGCACGCGAACGCGAGGGCGGATGCCGCGAGTGCGGTGACCGCGAGGCTTTCGCTCGGCACATTCGAGACGAGCCTTGAGGCGACCGAATAGCTTGACCACACCAGCGCGCAGCCAAGCGCGAACAGAAATCCGAGCGAAGCGTGCGGAAAATTGCTGTCGGCGCCGATCCGGTCCCACACCAGCAATGTGCCCGCGATGAAGCCGAGGGCGGCACCAAGGAGATGTCGCACTTTCAGTTTATGTCCCGGCAGCAGGCCGGAAAAAACCACGATCAGCAGCGCCCACAGCGAATTGAGCAGATGTGCTTCGGCGGGCGGCGCGAATTTCAACGCGGCGAAATAGAGCGCGTGATAGGCGAACAATCCATAGAGGCCAAGCACAAAGGACGCGGGCGTCGGCTTGATTTTGTGAACATTCCCGCGCGCGGCGGCGACGGCGGCGATGGTCAGTCCGCCGATCAGAAACGCAATCGCCGTGGTCTGGAACGGCGGAATGTCTCCGCCTTTGAAAGTCGTGAGTGCGGCCAGCGCACTCCACAGCAACACCGCGCCGAAGCCGAGGAGGGTGGGGGTGGAAGACTTCATTATAATAAAAGCGAGTTGAATCTATGCCCGCTTCTGCTTCTCCGTGTAAGCATCTACCAGCGCACGGATCATGCGCTGATAGGGGACGCGGCGCGCGCGGGCCTGCCGCTTGAAGAACTCGACGCTGCGGCGAGAGAGACTGAGCGTGACTTTCACATTCTCTTCGCGCAGGACCAATTGCTCGGGCGCGGGCAAAAAATCCTTCACCACGCGGACCTTGCCGATCTCACCCTTTGTGTAGATCACGGTTTTCTTTTTCATAGATTTTCCTTCCTTGCCGCCAATAGCCCGCGCCGATAATCCGGATACGGTCTTCGCGCCATGTGAAGCGCACCGTCATCACTCCGTCTTCTACTTCGCCAAAACAGAAATATCGTTTCTCGCGACTGCTGTGGCTCAGGTCTTCGACGATTACACGATGCGGGTCTGTAAACGCGCGTTGAGCCACGAAGAACGAAATGCCATGTTTCGCCTGATTGGCGCGGTTCTTTTCTTCGTCCCATTCAAAGTCCGATATTTCGTTCATTATATGGCGTTTATACCATACTTTTGTATGGTTTTACTGGTTTTGAAAAATCTTCAGGATTTTCAACATGTTCGTTACCCTTATCCCCGCTTTCTAAACCTCCCTTAAACTCTGCATCACTCCCGCTCACCGGGGCGCTTTCGCGAGGCGTCGTCAAAGTGGAGCGGGAACGGCGCCTCCGTTTGTGTTTCGCAAACACAGGCCGGGGCGGTCCGGGGCTCCGCCCGGCGGCATTACGCCCGCCTGCCAGGAGCTTGGCTGACGGAAGAAACGCAGACCATCGCGTTTCACGAAAAGCGCGGCCCGGATCGTGACAAAGACGCCGAATCGGAGTGCTGGAAGGCGATACGCGTCCTTCGCAGGGACGCGGACCATAAGACCCTTGCGCCTTCCGGCGCTCCGGTCCCCGGATTTTCCCACCCGCGCTGGTTTTTCGCGCGCGGGAACGCAATCCCGTTTTTCATAAGGATTTAATTTGCAAAACTCGTTTCAGATAATCGCCAACATGCTCGAGCTCTGGGCGCTCTGCCCGCGCGCGAAATGCGCGCGCAGGAATACCTGCAAAGGCGATGCACGCATCTGCATCGAACAGCTCGCGCGCCATACGCCGCTCGCCGCGCGGGAATTCATCGTCGATGTGCTGAACGCCAGGGAATTCGGCTACACGCCGGAACAGGCGGTGCGGAATTATTTCGCGGACCGAGAAACGGAAAGCGCCGCGCGGGAGGCCGTCCCGGCGGCGCGTTCGTGAACGGTTTTAGGTGCGGCTTACATCAAGGCGCCTGACGGTAGACGTTGAGCGTGCAACGATCCGCTCCGCTGTTCATGCTGGCGCGGCACTGCGCGAGCGTGTCGAAGCGGCAGAGCACCTGGTTGCTGCCGAAGAAGCTGCGCGCTTCCTCGAGGCAGTATTTGTAGATCTTCACACGCTGCTGGGCGTTCGCGTCTTGCGCGGTCACGGCCAGCGCCGTGGCCGAGATCGAAGCGGCGAGGCCGAGCATCAGGATCGTTCTCATGGTCGTCTCCTTTGGCCGTCTTGGTTAGGCCTTCTCCTCGGAAGTGGCCGGTCAGTAGGACATCTTGTTGTAGTCGCGCGACCGGCTTTCGCGGATGGCATATCCGATCATGGCACCGACGGCCACCGCAAGCAGGATCGTGCCGACCGGCCGGTCGCTCACCATGCGCGAAACCGAAGTCTGCGCCACGGCGGCATTCTTCTGGATGCCGCGCGCGATCTGGGCGGCACTTTCCAGCGCGTCGGCGGCGAGTTCGCCGGCGTAATCGGAGGCTTCGTTATATTTCTTGTTCGCCACCTTGGAATTGCTGCGGTAGCTGGATTTGGCATAGCGCGACACCTGATCGGCGGTGCGGAGGATTTCTTGCAGGGCGTTGGTCATGGAAAATCGTCTCCCGTTTCGACGGCAACGATCTCGCGGCGGGAAAGTTCAACGGGACGGAACGAAAAAGGCCGCCCGCAGGCGGCCTTTCGTCGGGTCGCGGACGTAATCCGGCTACGTCCCGAAACTTTGCACCAGCGAACCGGCGACCAGGCTCCAGCCGTCCACCAGCACGAAGAAAATCAGCTTGAACGGCAGCGAAACCACCACCGGCGGCAGCATCATCATGCCCATGCTCATCAGCACCGAGGCGATCACGAGGTCGATCACGAGAAACGGCACGAACAGCAGGAATCCGATCTCGAAGGCGCGGCGCAGTTCGGAAATCATGAACGCCGGGACCAGAATGCGGAGCGGGGTCGCTTCCGGCGAAGCCGGGCGTTCCTCGCGCGACAGGTCCATGAACAGGCCGAGGTCCTTCTCGCGCACGTTCTTGACCATGAAGTCGCGGAAGGGCTGCGAGCCTTTTTCGAAGGCGGCTTCGGGCTGCATCTGGCCCGCGAGCATCGGCTTGACGCCTTCGTCATATGCCTTCTGGAACGCCGGTCCCATCACGAATGCCGTGAGAAAGAGTGCCAGCGAAATGATCACCGCGTTGGGCGGGGCGGTCTGCAGGCCGATCGCGGTGCGCAGCAGCGACAGCACCACCACGATGCGGGTGAAGGACGTCACCATCACCAGAATCGCGGGCGCCAGCGACAGCACCGTGATGAGGGCCACGAGCTGGATCACGCGCTCGGTGAGACCGGTGCCCTGGCCGAAAGAGACGGAAATATCCTGCGCGCTTGCAGGCGAAGCGATGCAAGTAGCGAAGAAGATCAGGATCGGAAGAAACGCAACAACTTTACGAGAGATACGCTGGACACAGTGTCCAAAGGTCATTGCGTGGTCTTACCCCCTGGGCGAAGCAGGCTCGCCATTTCTTCTTCAAGATTGCCGAAGACGTCGGCAGCGGAATTCTGTTGCGGCGTCTGCACCGGCTGCGGAGCAGGTCTTGCTTCCTGAGTTCGCGGTTCGGGTGCGCGCTGCACGGGCGGCGGCGTGCGGCCGGGCTGGGCCGGTGCGAACACGCGCGGCTCGGGTGCGCGCATCGCTTCCTGCGCGGCTGCCGTGCGGTGGGAATGGGGAATGGGACCAGCCTGCGGAACGGGCGCGGGTGCGGGAGCCGGTGCTGGTGCCTGAACCGCCGCAGGAGCAGGGGCAACGTCCGGTTTGCGCAGCGCTTCCTCGAGCCGCTTCGCCATGTCGGCATAGGCGGGCTGTTCGGGTGCGCGCGGAGCGGGGCGCGGTGCGGGCATCGGAGGCATGGGCGGCATCGGTGCGGCAGCGGCAGGCGCGGGCGCCGGTGCGGGCATGGGTGCGGCGGGACGCGGCGCTTCCTGCACCGGACGGAACGGAATGGGTGCCGGTGCCGGCGGAGCGGGCGGCGGTGTCACGGGACGGACCGGCTCTTCATAGGCCGGTTCGTTGTAGGACGGAATCAGCGGGGCATCCGGCTGCATTTCCGTTTCGGAGAGATCGAACACGCCGGAACGGCCAGGCGCCGGGATGCGGGAAGTGTTTTGCGACGGCATCGCGCCGCGCACGATATTCGCTTCAACGACCACGTCGGTCGGGCCGCCGATCAGCAGCAGATGTTCGAGGTTGTCGCGGCGGATCAGCACGAGGCGGCGGCGGGCATCGACGGGCGCGGAGTCGAGAACCGAAAGACGCTGCTGGCGGTTGCGGCCGCCGGCACCGGTCGAAAGGCCGCCGGAACCGAAACGCCGCATCAGCCAGACGGTGATCATGATGAGTGCGAGCACAAGCCCGAGGGCGAGGATCACCCGCCCATACTGGCTAAGCTGAACGCCGAAAATGCTCTCGAACATCACTCACTCCATATTCCGCAAGGCGTTCGCCCAAATCGGAAGGTTAACGCAGCAGGCAAGTCTTGCCGACCTTATCCCTAACAATTGGTTAACGAGGGACGACCGGAACACGGCAAAAGCACGGCGGTTTGGTCCTCGATCAGCAGGGACGGGGTGCCGTCATCCAGCCCTGAAACAGCGGGTTAACCGGGCATTAACCATACGGGCGGCAAAACTTGCCGGGACACCAGTTACCGATCCACCCGGGCAAGAGCCATGAGCATCACCGACCTGCCGCTGTTTTCCATGCTGAAAACCCGCATGTACTGGCATTCGGAGCGCCAGAAGGTGCTGGCCGAGAACGTCGCCAATGCCGACACGCCGGGCTTTCAGGGCCGCGACCTAAAGCAGCTCGATTTCCACGAGGCGCTGAAGAATTCCGGTTCCGTGACGCTCGCCTCCACCCAGTCAGGCCACCTGAAGGCGGGCGGTGACAGCAACCAGTTTCATTCCGACCGGAAGGCGGGTTTCGCGACCTCGCCGCGCGGCAACGCGATCACGCTCGAGGAAGAGATGATGAAGGTCGCGCAGAACCAGATGGACCACCAGGCCGCGACCGCGCTCTACGCGCGCGGCATGGGCCTGATCAAAACCGCACTCGGTCGCCGCTAGATTTTAGGGAGCAGGGCATATGGAATTCTCCAAGACCTTCGCCATCGCAACGTCCGGCCTGAAAGCACAGAGCGGACGCATGAAGGTGATCGCGGAAAATATCGCGAACGCCGATTCGACCGGTGTGACGCCCGGGTCCGATCCCTATCGCCGCAAGATCGTCAGCTTCTCGTCTGCGCTCGACAAGGAATTGCAGGCGCGCACGGTTGCGCTGGGACGCGTGCAGAACGACATCACCGATTTCACGACGCGCCACGAGCCGGGTCATCCGGCCGCGGACGAACGCGGCAACGTGAAATATCCGAACGTCAACACGATGATCGAATCGGTCGACATGCGCGAAGCGCAGCGTTCGTACGAAGCCAATCTGAACGTCATCGGCGCCACGCGCCGCATGATCGCCCGCACCCTCGAACTCCTGCGCGCCTGAGGAACTAGAACATGGTCAGCCCCATCAACGCCGCCGGCGCCTACGCTTCGATCGCGAAAATCGCCAATGGCGGCAACGCCGCTTCCGCTTCCTCGCTCGCCGGTGCCAACGGCGCGAAAGGACCAAGCTTCGGCTCGCTACTCGAACAGGCGATGTCCGGCATGGTCCAGCAGGGCAGGGAATCCGACAGCAAGATCGTGCAGATGGCGGCAGGCAAAGCCGACCTGACCGATGTTGTCACCGCGGTCGCAGAAACGGAAGTCGCGGTCGAAACGCTCGTCTCCGTCCGCGACAAGGTGATCTCCGCCTACGAAGAAATCTTCCGGATGCCGATCTGACCGCTCGCGTAATACAGGGAACATAAAAATGAATGGCGCAGAAATTCTCGACGTCGCCCGCGACGGCATCCTCACCCTCATCCTCGTGTCAGCACCGCTGATGTTCGTGGCGCTGATCGTCGGCGTCGCGATTTCGCTGTTACAGGCGCTGACGCAGATTCAGGAAATGACGCTGGTGTTCGTGCCGAAGATCATCGCGATTTTCCTCGCCATGCTTATCGCGCTGCCGTTCATGGGCGACGTGTTGCAAGGCCACATGGCGCGCATCGCCGAACGCATCATCACCGCCGGCTGAACGGCGCTCCCGGCATGACCATCAACCTCAGCTTTGTGCCCACGCTGGCCGCGGCATTTCTCTTGATGTTCGCGCGGCTCGGCACGATGGCCATGCTGATGCCGGGTCTGGGCGAGCGGGGCATTCCCGTCCGCATCAGGCTTGTGATCGCGATCGTGCTGACGCTCGCCTTCATGCCGCTTTATCGCAGCGCCTATGCGATCGATCTCAATGCGGGATGGGCCCCGATCATCGGGCTGTTGCTGCAGGAAATTCTCGTCGGCGCCATGCTTGGACTGACCGCACGGCTGGCACTTTCTGCGTTGCAGATCGCAGGTACCACCATCGCGCATCAATTGGGCCTAGGCCTCGCCACCACCATCGACCCCTCGCAGGACCAGCAGGGCGTTCTGTTCGCGAATTTTTTCGGTATGCTCGGCATGGCGCTGATTTTCGCGACCGACCTGCATCATCTGATGATCGGCGCGCTGGATGAAAGCTACCGGCTGTTCAAGCCTGGCGTCATCCTGCCGACCGGCGACCTTGCCGAACTCGTACTCAACACGGTCGGCGGCGCGTTCAAGGTCGGCATTCAGCTTGCGGCACCCTTTCTCGTCTTCGGTCTTCTTTTCAACGTGGGACTTGGCGTGCTCGCGCGGCTGATGCCGCAATTGCAGGTATTCTTCCTCGGCCTGCCGATCTCGATCATGCTCGGCTACATCATCATGCTGTCGCTTGTCGGCCTGCTGATGTCGACGTTCATTACCTATCTCGGATCGGTGCTCGGCGAATTCGCCGCGCGTCCATAACAGCAGGGGCGCGACGTGGCCGAGCAGGACGATCAGGAAAAAACAGAAGACCCAACGCTAAAAAAGCTGGATGACGCCGTCAAAAAAGGTGACGTCGCCAAGAGCCAGGAGGTCAACACCTGGTTCCTGCTCGTGGGCGGCACGCTTGCGCTGTTCGGCTTCGGCGGGATGGCCGCCACCAGCCTAGCGCGCGCATTCTCGGAAATCTTCGCATCGTCGCATCAGATCGCAACCGACGGCCGCAATCTGGTGAAAATCAGCGGCACGCTGATGGGCGATGTGTTTTTCGCGGTGGGACCAGTTTTGGTGTTGCTGTTTATCGTGGCCATTGGCGGCAATCTCATCCAGCACCGCTGGCTTTGGACCTCCGAGCCGCTTGCACCGAAACTCTCGCGCATTTCTCCCGCGGCCGGTGCCAAACGAATTTTCTCCAAGCATGCGCTCGTTCAATTCGCCAAAGGATTGATCAAGCTCGGCATCATCGGAACCGTCATTATTGCCGTTGGCTGGCCCGAACTCGAACGCATCGGCCTGCTCATTCAGGGCGATTTTTCGCTGATCCTGCCGGTGGCGCTCACGCTGATGCTGCGCTTGCTGATCGGCGTGTGCGCGGTGCTCGCGGTGGTCGCGGCCCTCGACTGGCTCTGGACGCGGCATACCTGGCTCGAGCGCCAGAAGATGACCATTCGCGAAATCCGCGAGGAATATAAAGAGAGCGAAGGCGACCCGACCATCAAGGCGAAGCTGCGCCAAATCCGCCAGAACCGCATGCGCAAGCGCATGATGGCGGAAGTGCCGAACGCCACCGTCGTGATCATGAACCCGACCCACTACGCGGTGGCGCTCAAATACGAAACCGGCATGGCCGCCCCCCGCTGCGTGGCCAAGGGCGTCGATGCGCTGGCGCTCCGCATCCGCGATCTTGCCGAGGAACACCGGATTCCAGTCGTGGAAAACCCGCCGCTCGCCCGCGCGCTCCACAAGGCGGTCGATATCGACGAGGACGTTCCGCCGGAACACTACAAGGCCGTCGCGGAAGTCATCGGCTTCGTCATGAAGCTGCGCCGTCAGGCCCGCCATTAATAGAGTATGGTCATGCATGGTCCGGTCGACGCGAAACTTGCGGAACAGGGGCGTTCTCGGGCAAACCGGAACGGTATCGAAGCGGCCGAATCCTCCGGCCGCCCCGGCCGGGCAGCACTGACCATGACCCCGATCGAGGAACGAGGCGGCGCACCCGTCGACCGCACGCAGGCCAGCGGAAGCGTGGGCCTTGTGCTGCTCGTGGCGCTGGGGCTCGTCGGGCTCGCCGTATTCTTTCTTTATATAGGGCGCGAGCGCGCGGAACCTTACATAATCGGTGCGCTGGCCGTGCTTTCGGTCATCGGCGTGTTCGCGCTGTTCGCGAGTGCGGCGGGCATCATCGAATTCACCGGCCGCAAGATCCGCAATGACTTCACGCAGGCGCTGGCCGACGGGGCGGGCGAGGGTATCGCGCTCGTCGATGCGGCGGGGCGCGTGATCTATGCGAACCAGTCCTATCTCGATCTTACCGGTGCCAAGGGGCCGGACGAGGTGCGCCCGGTGGAGCGTCTATTCACCAGCGATCCGGGGATTGCCGATGCGATCTACCGGCTGGCGCAGGCGGCGCGCGAGGGGCAATCGCTTTCGGAAGAAGTGCGCATCGCGGGCAAGCAGGGGGAGCCCACGCGGTGGCTGCGGTTACGTGTGCGGCCGCTCGCGAAACAGGGACGGCTCGCGCGCATCGCCGCGTGGGGCGTTTCCGATGTGACGCGCGAGCGCGACAAGCAGGAAAACATCTTTCTCGAACTGCAACACGCGATCGATTTTCTCGACCATGCGCCGGCGGGATTTTTCTCCGCCGAAGCGGATGGCCGCATCGTTTACATCAACGCGACCCTCGCGAACTGGCTCGGCTATGATCTGGCGGAATTCGGTCCCGACGGATTGATGCTGAAGCAGGTCGTCGATGCGCCCGCCGCGGCGCTGATCCGCAACCTCACCCCGGCTCCGGGCGAGACCAAGACCGAAATTCTCGACATCGATTTACGCCACCGCAACGGGCAACCGGTGCCCGCGCGGCTCTATCACAAGGTCGCCTATGCGGCGGACGGAACGCGCGGCGCTTCGCGCACGCTTGTGCTCAATCTCGGACGCGGCGATGTCTCCGATGCGCTGCGGGCGGCGGAGGTTCGGTTCGCGCGGTTCTTCAACCATACGCCGGTCGCGATTGCGATGGTCGCCGCCGATGGCCGCATCGGACAGTCGAACGCGAGTTTCGCGCGCGTCTTCGGGGCGGGCGAGCCGAACGAGCCTCGCACCATTTTCGGCGTCGTCGCCGACCGCGACCGCGCGAAACTGGAATCGCTGATCAAGGACGCGCTCACCGGCAAGGCGAGCAACGGCACGGTGGAGGTGGCGCTGCGGAGCGGGCCGAACCGCCATGCGCGCTTCTATGTAACACCCGTCGAGGACGAGGAGGGCGACGCCGCCATCGTCCATGCCATCGAGACCACCGAGCAAAGACTGCTCGAGCAGCAGTTCACGCAGGCGCAGAAAATGCACGCTGTTGGCCAGCTCGCGGGCGGTGTCGCGCACGACTTCAACAACGTGCTGACGGCGATCATCGGCTACTCCGATCTGCTGCTCGCCAACCACCGGCCGACCGATCCGTCGTTCCAGGATCTGATGCAGATCAAGCAGAATGCAAACCGCGCGGCGGGGCTGGTGCGGCAGTTGCTCGCCTTCTCGCGCCAGCAGACGCTGCGGCCGCAGGTGCTCAATCTCGGCGAGGTGCTTTCCGATCTTTCGATCGGATTGCTCAAGCGCATCATCGGCGAGACGCTCACGCTCGAAGTGCGCCACGGCCGCGATCTCTGGCCGGTGAAGGCGGACGTGAACCAGCTCGAACAGGCGATCGTGAATCTCGTCGTCAATGCACGCGACGCGATGCCCAATGGTGGAAAACTCACGATCCGCACCAGCAATGTCACGAAGGACGAGGCCAGCACCTTCGACCATATGGGCTTCGTGCCCGCCGATTATGTGCTCGTGGAAGTGGAAGACGCCGGCACCGGCATTTCGGCGGAAAATCTGGAAAAGATTTTCGAGCCGTTCTTCACGACGAAGGAACTTGGCAAGGGCACCGGCCTCGGCCTCTCCACCGTCTATGGAATCGTGAAGCAGACCGGCGGCTTCATCTACGCCAATTCGGAAGTGGGCAAGGGCACGACGTTCCAGCTTTTCCTGCCGCGGCACATTCCGGGCGCGGAAGACGCACCCGAGAAAAAAGTCGAGGCGGAAACGCGCACCGATCTCACTGGCCACGGCACCGTGCTGCTGGTGGAGGACGAGGAGGCGGTTCGCGCCTTTGCCGCGCGCGCGCTTACCTCGCGCGGCTACACGGTGCTGCAGGCGGGCAGCGGTGTGGAGGCGCTGGCACAGATCGACGCGCATCCGGGCGACATCGATCTTGTGGTCTCCGACGTCGTGATGCCGGAGATGGACGGGCCGACCATGCTGCGCGAATTGCGGAAGAAATATCCGCAGCTCGCGGTGATCTTCGTCTCCGGCTACGCGGAGGAAGCCTTCCGCAAGAACCTGCCGGAGGGCGAGCAGTTCAAGTTCCTGCCGAAGCCCTTCACGCTGAAGCAGCTTGTCGCCGCCGTGAAGGAAACCACCGGCTGAGGCCTTTCGTTTCGCGGATTCGGTTTTCAAACAGCGTTCCTCCTCGCGGAGGATTCTCTTTCCCTCTCCCACAAGGGGAGAGGGGAAAAATGATCTCGTTTCCCGCAGCGTGGAACGCGCGAGTCACGAATCCGGGGAGACGGAGCGCCGGAAGGCGCAGGTCTCTTTTGGTTCGCGCGCTTGCGGCGCGCGCATCGCCTTCCAGCACTCCGTCGCGGCGTCTTCCTTACGACCCGGGCCGCGCTTTTCGTGAAGCTCTCACACAAGAGAACTTCTTCCGTCAGCCAAGCTCCTGGCAGGCGGGCGTAATGCCGCCGGGCGGAGCCCCGGATCGCCCCGGCTTCCGTCTGCGAAACGGAAACGGAGGCGCCGCTCCCGCTCCACCATTGCAACGCCTCGCGATGGCGTCCCCGGTGAGCGGGAGTGATGCGGAGTTTATGGGAGGTTTGGGGAAGGGGGATAAGGTCGACGAAACGACCGCGTTTGCTGGCGAATTTGATTGCGGAAAGTGAATAGCCGTTATCCTGAGGCGCGTCAGCGCCGAGCCTAGAAGGATGACGGCGCCACCCTTCGAGGCTCGCTCACTCCGTTCGCTCGCACCTCAGGGTGACGCTGAAGAGGTGGATACCTTTGAAAAGCGTGGGCATTACGAAAAAACAAAGTCGTCCCCGCGAAAGCGGGGACCCATACGCCCAGTGCCAAATTTTTCTACGGAGGTTATGGGTCCCGGCTCGCGCCTTGCTCCGCTCGGCTTGGCCGGGATGACGTTTGAAGACGTGGATGGCCTTGAAAAGCGCGGGCATGACAATCAAGCATGTCGTCCCCGCGAAAGCGGGGACCCATACGCCCAGTGCCAAATTTTTCTACGGAGGTTATGGGTCCCGGCTCGCGCCTTGCTTCGCTCGGCTTGGCCGGGAAGACCGTGAAGACGTGGATGGCCGGGACTTATTTACGCGAAGATGGCGCTACGCGCCTTTTGCCCGGCCATGACGATTCAGATTTAGCTTTGAAAATTGAGATTAGCGATTATCCCCCACCACAGCATCGATCACCGCCTTCGTAACAGCAACCGTCTTCGCCTTGCCGCCGAGATCCGGCGTGTGGAGGTTTTTGTCCGCAGTAACCCGTTCGATCGCGCGCATTAAACGCGACGAGGCGTTTTTCTCGCCCAGATGATCGAGCATCATCGTCGCGGTCCAGAATGTGCCGAGCGGATTGGCAATACCCTTTCCGACGATATCGAAGGCGCTGCCGTGGATCGGCTCGAACATCGAGGGATATTTCCGCTCGGGATTTAAATTCGCCGTCGGCGCGATGCCGAGCGAGCCGCCGAGGGCGGCGGCGAGATCCGACAGAATATCCGCGTGCAGGTTGGTGGCGACAATGGTGTCGAGGGTTTCCGGCCGCATCACCATCCGCATGGTCATGGCATCGACCAGCATCTTGTCCCATTTCACATCGGGAAATTCTTTCGAGACCTCCACCGCGATTTCGTCCCACATCACCATGGCATGACGCTGGGCGTTGGACTTCGTCACCACGGTAAGAAACTTGCGCGGGCGAGACTGCGCGAGCCTGAACGCGAAGCGCATGATGCGCGCAACACCCGTGCGCGTGAACATCGCGACATCGGTCGCGACTTCTTCCGGGTGGCCCTTGTGCGCGCGGCCGCCGACACCGGCATATTCGCCTTCGGAATTCTCGCGCACGATCACCCAGTCGAGATTCTTGTCGGTCGCGTTGCGGAGCGGGGATTCGATCCCGGGCAGAATGCGGATCGGCCGGACGTTCGCGTATTGATCGAAGCCCTGGCAGATTGCGAGCCGCAGCCCCCACAGCGTGATGTGGTCCGGTACGTCGGGAGCGCCGACCGCACCGAAAAAGATCGCGTCGGTGTTTCTGATTTTGTCGTTGCCGTCCGCCGGCATCATGATGCCGTGTTTTTTGTAATAATCCGTGCCCCAGTCGTAGTGCGCGAAGTTGAATTTGAAATTTCCTTCGCGCGCGGCGAGGGCATTCAGCACTTCGACACCGGCGGCGATGACTTCGCCGCCGATGCCGTCGCCGGGAATGGCGGCGATGTTGTAGGTCTTCATTTCGTTTTGCTTCTTTCGTTTTGGATCAGTTGCCGACCTTGACGCCCGCCTTCTGGATGATCGGCACCCACTTGGCGACTTCGTCATTGACGAGCTTTTCGAGCGAGGCCGAAGTCATTTCGGCTTCGGTCGGCAGCGACATGCCAAGCTCCAGCATGCGTTCCTTGATCGCCGGATCGTTCATGGCCGCACGGGCCGCGGCGTTCAGCCGGTCCACGATGGCTTTCGGCGTGCCCTTCGGCGCGAACATCGCGTTCCAGCCGGACACCTGAAATTCCGGCAGGCCCGCTTCCTTCGAGGTCGGAATGTCCTTCATCGAAGGCACGCGCTCCGGTACCGCGACGACGAGGCCGCGCACCTGACCGGCTTTAATTTGTGCAGCCACGCCGACGGTCTGGTCGCAGACGTAATCGAGCTCGCCGCCCATGAGCGCGACAAGCGCCGGACCCGAACCGCGATAGGGAACGTGCTGCGGCTTCACGCCGAGGAGCGAGTCGAGATAGAGGCAGGTGAGGTGGGAGGTGGCGCCGACACCGCCGGTGCCGTAGTTCGCCTTTTCGCCCTTCTTTTTGATTTCGGCGATGAACTGCTTGAAGTCCTTGATCTCGGACTTGTTGTTCACGACCACGAGCATCGGCGTGCCGCCGGTGTTCATGATGAACTCGAAATCCTTGCGCGGGTCATAGGCGAGATTTGGATAAAGCCCGACCGAGGCGGCCTGCGTGCCGAGATTGCCCATCAGGATCGTGTAGCCGTCGGCGGGCGCCTTCGCGACGCGGGTGACGCCGGTGGTGCCGCCCGCACCCGCGACGTTTTCGACGACGATCTGCTGGTTCAGCGTCTTCGACATGTGGTTGCCCATGAGGCGGGCGACGATGTCGGTGGTGCCGCCGGCGGCGAAGGGCACGATCATGGTGACCGGGCGCTCCGGATAATTCTGGGCATTGGCGGCGGCCGCGGCCGTGAGCATGGCCGCAGCGGCGAACGAGGCAACAAGTCTGCGCATGGAAGTCCTCCCAAATGAAATGCGGCGGCCCGGCTTGGCGCGGGTCTTTTTGCCGTCGGGGAAAGTCTAGGGCTTCGCCGGGGGCAGGGTCAAGACTTGCATTTAACGTTGCATGGAACAGAATGGGTTGAAGGAGCCGATTCATGGCCAGACCCGCATCCGCCAAGGAGCCAGCCCGCAAGCCGTCGCTGGTGGACGATGCCTATGCGAAGCTGAAGGCGGCGATCCGCGACAATATTTTTGCGCCGGGCTACCAGGGTTCGGAGCTGGAGATGGCGGTGCGGCTCGGCATGAGCCGCACACCGGTGCACGAAGCGATCATCCGCCTGCAGGAAGAAGGCATGGTGCGCGTGCTTTCCAAGCGCGGGGTGGTGGTGCTGCCGCTCTCGCCGGAAGACATGCAGGAAATCTACGAGGTGACGGCACCTCTCGAGGCGGCGGCGGCCGAACTCGTCGCCAGACTCGCACCCGCCGCGCGCAAGCCGGTGGTCGCCGAACTCGGCCGGCTCAACGCCGAGATGCAGAAGGCGCTGAAGCGCGACGATCTTTCCGCATGGGTGAGGATCGACGAGCAATTCCATCGCGCGATCTTCGAGGCCTGCGGCAACCGGCGGATCGCGCGCTTCGCCCAGACCATGCTCGATCAGGTGCACAGGGCGCGGGCGATGACGGTGCGGCTGCGCGCAAAACCGGTGCGGTCGCTGAAAGAGCATCGGCTGATCGTGGATTCCATTCGCCGCGGCGACGCCCTTGCCGCGCACCGGCAGATGCACGATCATCGCGTGCGTGCGGGCCGGGAGTTGCTGCCGATCCTGGCGGCATTGGGTGTACGGCAGTTCTGACCGCGAAGCGGCCGGCCGTTGGAATGCATGATCGTATCGTGAAGCTCACGGAGAACGAGGCGCTGGCGGAAGGCGTGCGCTTCGTCGGCACGCTGCTCGGCGAAGTCATCCGCGAGCAGGACGGCGAGGAAAATTACCGGCTGATCGAGGAACTGCGCCGCGACTTCGTCGAAATGGCGCGCATGGGTGAGGCGAAGCGCAAGGAGGTCGCCGCCTTGCTCGCGAGTCTCTCGCTCGACCAGGCGAGTCTCGTCGTTCGCGCGTTCAGCTATCTCTCGCATCTCATCAACCTTTGCGAGGACAGCTACGGTGATCGCGAAATGCGGGGCGGTACGGACGCAGAGGCGGAGGTCGACCGGCTCGCGGTTTCGCTCGCGAGCCTGACAGAGCGCGGTGTATCGCAGGCGCAAATCCGCGATGTGTTGTCGGCGGGTTCGATCTCGCCGGTGCTGACGGCGCATCCGACCGAAGTGCAGCGAAAGAGCGTGATGGACGCGGAGCGGTCGATCGTCGCGATCCTGCGCGATCTCTACCGCGACGGCGACCAGCGGGTGCCCGCCGAGACGCGCGCGGTGCTGAAGGCGCGCATCTCGCAGCTCTGGCAGACGCGCATTCTGCGGCTCACTTCACTCAGCGTGCGCGACGAAGTGGAGAATGTGCAGCAGTATTTTCATTCCACGTTTTTGCGCGAGATTCCGAAAATCTACCGCAAGGTCGAGGACGCGCTCGGGACAAGGCCGGAATCGTTTTTGCGCATGGGTTCGTGGATCGGCGGTGACCGCGACGGCAATCCGAACGTCACCGCCGATGTGCTCGAAGCCGCCATTGCGCGCCAGTGCGAGACGGTGCTGCGGCATTATCTCGAAGAAATCTACGAACTCTCCACCGAGCTTTCGATGTCGAGCACCCTCGTCGAATGCGACGAGGAACTGATCGGGCTTGCGAAAAAATCCGGCGACGAAAGCCCGCACCGCGCGGACGAACCCTATCGCCGCGCGCTGCGCGGAGTGCATGCGCGGGTATCGGCGACGCTCACGGCGCTCACGGGCAAATCCGCGATCCGGCAGGTGGCGAAGGCGGGCGAGACGTATCCGCTGTCGTCGATGCTGGTGCGGGATCTCAGAATCGTCGAACGGTCGCTCTCGGCGCATCACGGTGCGGAAATCGCCAAACTCAAACTCTCTCCGCTGATCCGGACGGTGGAAGTCTTCGGCTTTCATCTCGCAGCGATCGACCTGCGGCAGAATTCCGGAATCCATGCCGCGACGGTGGCGGAACTGCTCGCGCGGGCTGATATAGAGCCGGACTATGAAGGCCTCGACGAACAGGCGAAGCGCGCGATTTTGCTGAAGGTGATGCGCGACCCGCGTCCCTTACGCATCGAGGGGACGAGCTACAGTCCGGTCACGGTGTCCGAACTCAAGGTAGTGTTCGCCGCCGCCCAGATCAAAAAACGGTTCGGCGCGGACGCGATCCAGAACTACATCGTCAGCCATACGCAGCAGGCAAGCGATCTGCTGGAAATTTTCGTGTTGCTGAAGGAAGCGGGCATGATGTCGGGCAGCTTCAAAAGCGGCTCCGGCATTTCGGCGCTGCGCGTCATTCCGCTGTTCGAGACGATCGGGGATTTGCGGAACGCGCCGAAGATCATGGAGGATTTTCTCGCAATCCCCGAAATACGCGGGATCGTGGAAATGTCCGGCTCCGAATTCGAGGTGATGCTCGGCTATTCGGACAGCAACAAGGACGGCGGCGTTCTCACCAGCAACTGGGAAATCTATACGGCGGCGACGCGGCTTTCGGACCTGTTCGCGCGGACGGGCGGCGGCATCCGGCTGCGGCTGTTCCACGGGCGCGGCGGCACGGTCGGCCGCGGCGGTGGGCCGAGCTATCAGGCGATCCTCGCGCAGCCCGATAGAACCGTTAATGGCCGCATCAGACTTACGGAAC
>VFQR01001402.1_pt1 | contig 18640 bp, 18 predicted proteins | sample 3512321 | NCBI WGS metagenome assembly VFQR01 (sample SAMN10412374, study PRJNA504923) | tailings metagenome | isolation source: Relicate 3 Philex TSF1 revegetated site | place: Philippines: Tuba, Benguet | collected 2017-08-29
TAACCCTCCTCACCTCCCCACCCGCGAAAGTCAGGATGAAAACCCAGCCAGGTCTCACGCCGAGCCATGAAGCAACCACAACCAGCCGCCCCCACTTCGAAGGGCAGCTTCGCGTGTTTGGCTTGTTGCGAAACAGTGCAGATTCCGAAGTTTCCATCACGCCCGAAAGCCTCCTGCCGATGACTGCAGCAGATCGCTGGAGTTCCATCCGCTTCGACCATTCGCAAGTGAAGCTCCATGGCGTGGTGCAAGTCATGGTTCAACGGCTGAGCCTTCCAGAAGTTGACCGCCCAGGTCATGACTCCCGGCGGCAGCTCGCAGTGGGAATCAAGGCACATTACTGCCCGGCCACGAGCTTGCCGAAAGACTTCGTTCTTCGTGGGTGCTGTACCTGGTCGTTCAGTGAAGAGTTCGAAACGAGCGTTCGGTAATTCGCTGACTCGCTTGCGGGCCTCGTCACTGTGTCGCTTTCCGAGTTCTGTATCCTGCACAGTCAGCGAGTTGTCGATCACCAGCAGCTCGACACGATCGACCAGGCCATGCGCCAAACGATCCTTGTGCAAGCTGGCCAACGTGTGCCAGAGTCGCTGGTAGTCACAGCAGTGCGGGATGCCTATGGTGAGCAGTGGCCCAGTTTGTCGAATCAGCTCCACCCCTGAAGCGAAGCGTGCGTTGCGTTGGATCATGGTTCCTCCGGTGCTGGTTCTTCGCCACCCTCTGTGCCCGAGCCTGTTTCGGTGCTGGTTTCTGTTCCAGTGCCGGTGCTGGTTCCGGTGCTGGTGCCTGTGCTCGATCCGGTTGAACTGCCGGTTCCAGTGTCTGAACCCGTCCCTGTCCCCGTATCGCTGCCAGTGCTCGATCCTGTGCCGGTACCAGCTTCACACTCTGGCAATGCGGAATAATTCGGCTGGAACCAATCATTGACCGGCCTACCCTTGCCGCAGTTCCACAACCATTCCATCTGGGTCTGGCTGACCTCGGTATTAAGGATCATCACTTTGGTGATCTGGCCCACGAAATCGCTGTTGGCTCGATTGCCGCCGCCCACCAGGAGCGGCCCATCGGCCACGGTGCCAATGCCGACTGAATACGGGCCTTCGACAGGATTCATCTTAAGCCGCTGGAAGATGCCGCCTTCATAGTAGGGTTCCGGGAAGATCATCTTCGTGCGGCCGTCGAAGGTGCCATAGACGAAGCCCACGAGTAACCATTGATCAGCATCGACCAGACCGCTGCCGTGTGGCTGCCAGCCGATGGCCGGATCATCGCCACCCGTGCCAGTGCCGCCTGCTCCTTCGGGGTAGCCAATGGCCCCGGTGGCCAGTCCGCTCGTTTGGGAGGAGCTGTTGGCCCAGGTGGCAAACAATGGCTGATTGAGCGGCCCCCAGGTGTCCGTAAATTCGAAGAGTGGTTCTGCTGCGAGGCCCATGCCCCACTCGCGACGATCGCCCGTGGCAGCCGCTTTGCTGACCAGGAGCGAGTTGACCGAAGAGCCCGTGCGGAACCAGCAGAGCACCGTGAATGAGGCCGGTGTCTGAATCTCGACCGGCGGACGGGCCAACAATGTCGAAAGCTCATCGCCACCGATGAAGTCAGCCACCCAGCCCAGATTCGGCACACTATCGGCACTGCTGGCGTTCTGGATGGATCCCGAAGCCACAACCCGTGTGAGATCGTTCCCATGGATCAAATCGAAGCGATTGATTCCCGACAAGTCGGGTTCATCGAGTGTCCAAAGTCCGAGCATGTTGCCTGCGAGCGAAATCGGGAAGTTGTGCAAAATGCCGTACTTCGTCGCCAGGCACTGCTCGACCTGCTCCAACGTGTCCTGATCGAGCCCCTGATTGAACACGACCACCTCGGCAATGCGGCCTCGGAAAGGGGCTGAGAAGTCGCGAGCCCCGCCGAGCTGCAGCAGTGCCTGGTTGCGCTGAGCACTCGTGAAGGAAGCATCATCGACCGCTGAGTAGAAACTGGCCTGATAGCCTCGAATGCGGCCCAAGATGCGGAAGTCATCGATGTTCCGCATCACCCGGCCACTGATCACGCCGTTGACGTTGAAACGTCGTCGCCGCCAACTCATGACGCAGTAATCGGAGGGCGTGGTTAAATGGCCTGCAATCTCGCCCCCGGATTTGCCGCCGGTGCGGGGTGAAGCGTGCAGCTCGAACGTGCCGGCGTCATCTCCGCAGATGATCTGGCGAGGGGTGCTGGTGTCATCGTGGAGGATTCGCACCACAGCCACCACGGTATCCATCGTGATGTCGGCCCCGCTGGCCTTGAGATGTCGCTGACCTGCATTTCCCGGCCAGTTGACCGCCTGATGGCCACCAGGGCCGCTGGCAATCAATGTCGGGTAATCGGTCGGGCTTCCCGGTGCCGCGATCGAGAGCGAGCTGCCGCCAGAAATGCGATTCGGCCAGACTGTGACGGGGTCGCCGTCTTCGACCTCGATGTCATCGGCCACGTACCAGGCCACGCACGGTGAAAGCTCGCTGAAATCGCCACAGTCGATGCCCGTCCCAGTGCCCGTATCTGAGCCGGTGCCGGTATCACTGCCAGTACCCGTGTCGCTCCCAGTTCCTGTTCCTGTCCCGGTTCCGGTTCCTGTGCTCGTACCGGTCCCTGTTCCAGTGCCTGTATCGCTTCCCGTTCCGGTGTCCGAGCCGGTTCCAGTGCCAGTGCCTGTGTCCGAGCCAGTGCCCGTCCCAGTCCCTGTTCCCGTATCGCTTCCTGTTCCCGTGCCAGTCCCAGTTCCTGTGTCTGTACCAGTTCCCGTGCCCGTTCCAGTATCACTGCCGGTACCAGTGTCTGATCCAGTTCCGGTGTCGCTTCCAGTGACTTCTGGGCAGGATATTGGCTCAATAGTGATCGTCGCAGGGTGTGTTGTACTTCCCCCATTATCGAGATAACTCAGAACGAAGCTACCACTGCATGAAGATGTGATTGCTCGGTATCGAATGCCAATTCCTGAGCCACAACTGTGCCGAACAGCTGTGATTGAACTTAGAACACTTGAAAATCCGACAGACCATCCTTCGCCGGCCCATGATCTACATGAGGTACCAACAGCAGTTACTGACGTAACTGTGAACTCACCATTTGCGCTTGAACAACCTCCAGCAAACCCAGACGCCGTGATTTTCCAACATTCTGGGCATGCCTCACAGGGATCTCCTGATGTGCCTGTTCCTGTGTCAGTTCCAGTGTCTGTCTCTGTGCCAGTCGGTTCCGTAGGTTCCGGTTCCCATGGCTGGACGGTAATTCCTGGGGGCCATGGGCCGCTGCTCGAGTAGTCGGGGACGGGATCGTCTTCAGTGCCGGCCACCACCTCGAATTCGAACTTTGCATATTCAGCCACCAGGCTGATCTGCTCCATCACCTGCCGCGTGGCATCCGCCGCCACATGATTGATCTCTGTGATCCGAGCCAACTGCCCATCGAAAATCGTCTGGCTCTCACCATCCGCCCAGTCCAGCTCGATGAGATCGGCTGGCTGCAGGTGCAGGCCATGCAGGAAGATATCGACCCGCACCTGTCGCTGTGTTTCAAGGTAATACCGCAGCCAGAACTCAGTGATGTAGGCTGCACTGGTCGGGTATTGAGTCGCCCAGAGATCCAGCTCCTTTTCCCGGCGTTCATAGGCGGCGATTGCTGTGGGGGATTCACGGAAGATCTTGCGTTCCGGTTCGCCAACACCCAGACGGAATTTGCTCACAATCCGGGTCGTGACCTCGCGCAGGTCGAGATGCTCAATGGCGAGTGATGCCCGTCTGGCCTTGCTGGGATTGATCAGCATCGCAGCGTCAGCTGCTTCCCACTCTGTTGCCCCTGTCAGCTTTCGCAAGTGCAGCTTGCCACCATCCCAGAAGATCAGACAGGTGGCCTGAAAGGCGAGCTGCTGAATCAGGTCGCTGCTCTTCTGGATGGTCTTGAGCGCGAAGCCGAAACGTACCGGCGTATCAGCCGCTGCCGCCGCAAAGCTGGTTGAATCAATCAGCGAAGGATCCAAACGACCGAGGCGGGGATCTATTAGCAGGTGCTGGATAACGTCGGCTGGGTTGTCGATGGCGTCCGACTCGGGATCATTGTCGCCTGTGCTGGCCCGCACCGTGCCGTAGATGTTGTTGTCCTGGAAGCCATACGTTGAAGGAGCCGCTTCCACCTGCACTGTCGTGATGCCCGGGTCTTCTGGCTCTCGGCCCAGTGCTTCGTTGTAAGTTCGATTATCGAGATTCACGACATAACCAAGCGGGTTCCATGCGTACCAGAGGTCAATCGGTGGAGCATCGGGATCGGTGCTCTGCTGATCTTCCTGCTGAGCATGGGCTTCGATGGCCATGACTTCGTGTGATGGCAGGTAGTTCAGGCAATAGGTCAGAGGAGCCATCTCGGTGACACTGGTACCTCCCGGCCAACGAGTAAAGCCGCCGATCTGGTTGCAGATGCGCCACGGTGTTCCTGTGACGAAGTTCATTCCTTCGCCCTCTTGCACTGTGCTGATCGATTCGCCCACCACCTCCCACGAGTCGATGAAGTACTGCAGCCACTGGCCCTGATAGAGGATCAGGATCAGGTAGCCATTGCGGGAGCTTTCGGGGTTCGGCACATCGAACTTGGAAATTGCGAAGTACTGATTCCCCTCGCTGGCAGTCACGCCCGTGGAATAGCCCTGACAGTCCACGTTGCCGCGCGAGGTGATGATGAACTCCTGCGATTCGTCATCGACGAAGTAGCCCGTGAACATCTCATTGCCGACGACAACGCTAATTTCCTCGCCTGTCGTGAATCCTGCTTGACCGGCGGGCTGATTGATGAAGAACGACTCGGGATACAACCCAATTGTGCTGGCTGTTAGTGCATACCCGGGCCGGTCAATCAATGTCGCGGGATAGCGGTAACAGGGGTTCCCATAGACGATGGGCAGGCAGGCATCGTCCTTCGTGCTGATGTTCCGATCAGGGAAAGCGGTCTTGGTCAGCCGGAAGCCAATGTCTCGATCGAGAACATCCTCGAGCCCGCGAATCGTCGCCTCCCATGCTCCGGTCGAATCACTCCATTTCATCGGCGCACAAAGGACGCCGCGAAAGAGACAGACTCGATCAGTCAGCCAGGTGGTTCCCTCAAAGTACATCCAGAGAACGACTGGTACCGCCAATGCCCCGGGCGGCACATCGAACCATTCTTTGAGCTGATGATCAACATCGAAGAATGTGAGTGTTTGTTGTCCGTAGCCTCCCACCTGATCAGGCTGTCCCTGCAACTGCAGAGTGCCAAAGTCTCGCACAATGCCCGAGGCTGTGACGGGTGAGGTGAGTGGACGGGTCGAAAAGTATTTTGTGCCGATCTCGCCACCGAATTGCACTTCGAGAATGCGGACGAACGCCGCTCCCTGGTTGCGGTTCTTTTCAGTGGTAACTGCTGATGTTAGATTTCGGGCCATGGCATCCTCACGAGTGATGGTCGTGTGATACGCATGGCCCGGATGTCGTCAATCACTCAGCGAAACACCCCTCGCCGTTGCTGCTCTCGACTGATCTTGTCAGCCAGATCGTAGATCTGTGCCTGAGTCAGGTTCGTCACGTTGGGCATGCTCAGATTGTTGTTGATCGTCACATTGCCAGGATCTTCGAAAAGGCTGTTTCCCTGAGGAGCCGAGAACATGGGGACTGCCTGCTCATACGCGGCAGACAACTGAGCATTCAGTGCTTCAATCTGGTCAGCCAGTCGTTTCTGAATCGTGTAGGTCGGGGCCTGTCTCATCGAGTTGCTGAGAATCTGGATCTGCTGCGTCAATACCTGGATTCGATCCCAGACAATTGGGTTATTGAGCTGCTCATTGATGAACGTGACAGTGCTGTTGACCCCTGTGCGGATTGTCTGGCGAGCATCATTGATCGCACCGGCCACGGACGAGACGGCATTTCCGAAGCCGGTCATACGCTGGACGATGTTATCGACCGCATCGCCGAACTGCTGGCGGCGCATGTTCAGCAATCGATCTTCGATGGCTCGCTGAATGTTGAATTCATTCCCTGCGTTGGCAAAGTCGCCACGGAGCAGCGCGGCCCGCTGTGCTGCCTCAGCTTCGCGGCTGATCTGATCACCCAGTTTGCCGATCGCGTGGTTGAACTCATCGACTGAGATACGTCCCTCTCGAAGATCGTTCTGCAACCGTTTGAATGCATTCCGAATTGTGGCGATGTCGTTCTCGGCTGGTTGCAGTCCCATTTCCGTGAGAGACTGCAGCACATCAGACAGCTTCTGATTCGAGTTGGTAATCGCCGCGTTTTTCTGTGCCTGATTGGTCATCAGATTGTTCAGCTTGGCCAGTTCGGTCTGATACTCGAACGTGGTCATTTTCCCCGCTGCGAGTTGGGCCTGCAGGGCTTTCAGGCTTTCAATGTAGCCGTTGGCCTGCTCCTGTGTGAGCTTTCCGTCCGCCACGTTCTCATTGGCTTTGAGGGTGAAGTCACGCCGCTGGTCAGCCAGACGACCGACAAGATTGGCACGATCCTGGATCTGCGAACGACCGGCTTCGTACTGCGCCTCGGTGATCTGGCCGTTCTGAAATTGAGCTGCCAGCTGCGCCATCGACTGGCTCAGTTGATCAGCCACGACCTGGGGCAACCCTTCATCGACCGCTTTCTTCATGCGCTCAGCAAAGTCGCTCAAATCAGCAGTGCTCTGAGCCGTCCGGTCTGCTGTCGTGCTGAGAGCTTCCACAGCTTTCTCGAACTGCTCAGTGCTCATCGTGCCGTTATGCAGGGCTGCTGCCAGTGCTTCAAACCGCTTCTTGAATTCCGAAACGACTGGCTCTGGCAGACCCTGCTGGAATAACCGTTCCATCATCTGCTCGAACTGCTTGCGAGCAGATATGATGTCCTTTTCGGTTTCGGCTGCGGCCTTCTGGTCCTGTTTTTCATTGGGATTAAAGGGGAGCGGAGGTTGCGCGCCGGCCGGTGGGGCCGAAGGTGGTACTTCGCCAGGCTTCGCCGGATTCTTGGCAGCCTCTTCTGCTTTCTGGATTTCCGCATCGAGACGCTTTAATTCAGCGGCCCGTTGTTCCTGGGCTGCATGTAACTCTTGTAACACGGCTTCTTCAAACTGATCTGCGCTCGCTCCCGCCCCACCCAGGACGGTCGGCATCCATTGAGCCCATGACTCCAGGTTTTCATCATTGAAGCCAAAGTATCTTGCCCGACGTTCACGAGCTGCCCTAGCAGAGTCTTGAGTGGCTTTGTATCGCTCCTGCTGTGATGCCAGCGCCTCTTGTTGTCTATCTCTTTCTGCTTTCAGAGCTGCCAGTCTTTGCTCTGGAGTCATACTCGGATCAGTCGCTTCAGTCGTGTTTTGCTGATTCTGTTCTGTCTCCTTCGCACGGAATTCGGCGAGTAACTTAATCGTCTCTCGAATCTGCTCATTGATGTCCTTGGCTTTCGTCAGAAACGAGTCAAAAATCGTCACACCGACAGCTGCGGCCAACCCATAAAAACCGAAGCTGAGCATGCCCACAGTATCCTTGAGCTTGCCCAGGCTGGCCGTAGCGGCATTGGTGGAGCTTGTCGAAGCCAGCAGCGATGCCTGTGTCTTGTTGTTGGCAGCAGCCATAGCTTCCTTGGCCCTCGCTGCTGTCACCGTAACTGTGGTGCTTTGCTGCACAGCGTTGTTCCATGCAGTCGTAGCGGGCAGAGCTGCTTGAGTGATGATGCTGGCAGTCGCACGTGATGAGTCTGCAAAGAATCTTTCGGCACCCGTCATCGCCTGGCGAGCTTGGGTGGCTTTGTTCATTTCCAGGACCGAAGCACTGGTCGCCGTCGCCACGGCTGCTGTGGCTTGACTGGCCATGGCTGTTGATGCGGAAAAAAATCGAGCCTGAGCGGACATGCTCGCTTGAGCATTCGCGGCTTTGACTGATTCCACGGTGAGTGCCGCAGTCGCGGAGACATTCGCACTCATGGCCTGAGTGGTTTGATTCACACCACTCACAACAGCGGCACTGGTGGACTGCAGGAATTTCTGTGTCGAACTAAGTTGGGTCGATGCTTCCGCCGCCTTCTTGATTGAACTAGATGCATTCTCAGCAGGTTGGGTGAGTTTGTAGAGAGCGCCCGCTGTGACGCCGATTGCCCGACCAACCTCATATACAGCCGTCGTGATGCCAAAGAGCTGTGCCACCTTGAACAGCGCGAAGAACATCACGAGCTGCGGGTAAGCCGCGATGAGCTGCCCGATCGGCTTCAACCAGCTCCCCAGGGCCGTGCCCCATTCCTCAATCGCCCCGCGGTTGTCACGGATCCATCCAATCGCATCCCGGATCACATCCAGCAGACTGAGCAGCATCGATTGGGCATTCTGTGCGGCATTCCCACGCCCCATGTCACTGAGCAGCCGATTGACCTCATCCACCATGGATTGAATGCGGATCGTGATGTCACCCACAAAGCCACGGAACGCAGGGCCCGACAGATAATCAGTCACCTGCTGCAGCCATCGCTTGGCCGCGTTGAACAGGGGCTTCATCACTTCCCCGGATTGCTCTTTGGCCGTGTCGATGAATGCCGCCCAGAGACCAGTCCAGTTGCTGGCCATCTTGATCGACATGCCGCCGAATCTCTGCTCGATTCCGCGCAGAAGTGCCTCGATCGCAATCTCGGAGCTAACCGCTCGTTGTTCCACCAACTTCATCGCTGTGGGTATGTCGGTACCAATCGCATCGGCCAGCATCTGCCATGCGGGAATGCCGTTCTCGGCGAGTTGCAGCATTTCTTCAGCCGCCACGACGCCTTTGGCCCGGATCTGCCCGAGAGCGATCGACACTCGTTGAATCATCTCCTGACCGCCACCCATGGCCGCGATTGCGTCACCAATGGCACGCAGCACTCGTGGGATTTCCTTGCCCGCGTAACCCATCCCGAGCAGCCGGCGGGCTGCATCCGTGATGTTGTCGAGCTGGAACGGGCTGGTGCGGGCAATCTGCTTTAGCTCCAGCCACATTTCCTTCGCGGCTTCGGCACTCCCCAGGAGAGTCGTGAAGCTCGTCTTGGCGTTCTCTTCGAGCACTAGAAAGTCACCACCCATTTTCGCGACTGTTCCGCCCACAATCGCCGCCGTGGCTGTCGCAGCGGCTGCCAGTCGGGTCAGCATGTTGTCGACTGCTGCGAGTGCCCGGCCGACCGCCACGCCCACTTCGCCCGATTTGCGAATGACCTTATCCGCTCCGGTGATAAAGCCGTTGTATTCCGAGCCAAACACCGCCGATAGCACATGGATCTTTTCACCCATGATGGGACTCCTTGCCCGAATGAGGAATTAGCTGTTGATGGGGTTGGCCGATTCGAGGATGAGTTGCACTGACCAGAACTCGTTGTTTTGCCGAGTGAAGTTCAGCGAGGTCTGCGAGAACCGCACCGTGTAGTTCTGGCCGTCCGTGTGCCGGTAGGCAAAGGTGTTGGTCGGCCCTTTGGCCACATCACGAAAGAACGTGAGCAGTGCATTCTTTTGGGCCGTGGTGACGTTCGAGCAGTCGATCTTCCAGGTGTGGAGCGTGCTGCTCGTAGGCCGGTAGACAATGCGGGTGTTGTCGGCTGTCAGATCAGTCACCCACTCCGGCAGAGTCTCAATTGGCTGATCAGAGTCTGGCCCGTTGATCGTCACGCCGGTGGTTTCGGGATTACCGAGGGTGATTGTCGAATAGTGAGGCATCGCTCAACTCCGGACAGGTTTATACGCTCGACCTGCCCAGAAGCCTTCACCTTTCAACTGCTGGTAATACTGCTCATGCATGGCGATCGCTTGTGTTTCTGTGATGCCCTGACGAGCGAGCCAGTCGAGGAGTGGACGATTCTTCCGGGCCCACGGCTGCCCAACTTTCTTGAGCATGCCGCCGATCATGCGGACCTTTTGCGGATCGTCCATCAGTTCGACGGCAGACTTTTTCCGTTTGCCGACGTCCGAGATCTGGGCCGCATCCGTGTGGATCTTGCGAGCCTCTTTCTTGTCGCACTGCGGGTATGCCGCCACGCGCAAGGCCCAGAGTCGCTCGTAGGACTCCTGCTGGCGAATCGCGATGAAATGCTCAAACACTTCCCGGACTGCCAGCGATCTGATGACCGCTGGAGTCCAGCCGTAAGTGCGAGCTAAGAGAGAGTCCCAATAGATGCTGGGTCGAGGTTGGAGGATGGGTTCGTGCCAAACATCTTCCCGGCCTGGCTTGCCAGACCGATCCACCAGTTTTTTTCGAGGGCCACCAGCTCGGCGAACTCGGCATGTTTCAGCACCTCAGTTCGCAGTTCCAATGCCTCCCGGGCTGTCAGTGTCGCCAGTTGCAAATCGCCCCTCACGCAGCCCTTGACGAGGATTTGTGCCACTTCTTCACTGGTAGTGAGCAGTTCTTCTATGACCGTCTGGAGGTGCTGCTCGAATAATGCCTTGATGTGCGGCCAGTGAGCTTTCAGTTGCTCTTGGCTGATGTCGCCCTGAAAGCAGGCCACGAGGGCTTGTCCGGCTTCAGAGCCGAGGAAGTCGAGCACCACTCGGATCAATCGACCACCGAGGGTTTTCTGCAGCACGAGCTTGAGGTTGAGGTAAGCCCCCCACGTGAGAGGGCCAAACTCAATGTCTTTCTGATTCAGTTGCATGGGAGGCTTTCAGAGAATCAAAGGATTGGAGGCAGAAGAAACAGGCTGCTATTCAGCAGGTGATGGCTCAGGGGCTGGTTCGGGATCGGGAGCAGGATCGGACCTCTTGATGCGAGTCTTTTTCTGACTTACCGCCGGCGGATCAATGAGCTCGGCCAGCGTCCGTGCTGCAGCCAGTGTCTCCTCGACGGGCTGGCGTCCATCGATGAACGCACCGAGTTGTGGGTGCAGTTCTTTCCACTCTGGTCGGATCTCTTCCGGGACTCGCCCATCATGACCACGCTGAACGTCCAGCATCCCTTTGCGGAGAGCCTTGGCGGCTTCGGCGGTCTGCTGTTCAATGAAAGCGGCCAGCAAAGCGGCCAATGCAGCATAAATGGGTTTAATCGAGGACATGGCAGGCTCCGGTATAGACCACAACAGAGAGAAAAAACGGCAGGCCGATGGGGTGCATCAGCCTGCCAGTGCATGTCAAAACTAAACGACGTTCGTCAGTTGCATGCGGCCAATCAGCTCGCCGTCAGTCTTCGATTCATCGATAAGACAGGCGAATTCTGATTCGAAGATGCGGTCGTTCTCCGCATTGTCGAATGTCAGAGTCAGTGCTCCAACTGGGCAGGCTCGCCAGAACTGAAACCGCTTTCCGGAATCAGCTGAGAGCAGGGGAATCACCTTCAGATCCAGAGCCGGATAAATGAATCCGGCAGATCGGCCAATGCCCATGTACTTCGTACCGACTGCGGTGAGCTGATTGTTGCCCCCCGCGTAGACAGCCCCTAACGTGGCGGCTGTCCATTCGGCCAAGGGAGCCATGACCCGGACTTCGTCGCCCAGGTGGATCATCGCACATTCGCCCGAGCCGAACTGATCGACATTGCGGGCGCGGTTGTTGGGGGTGATGGTGACTTCGATGCCACCCTCGGTGTGCCCCATGGCGTCGTCATCGAGGAGCAGATCAGCTGGCCCGGATACGCAATTATCAAAATCAGACATGATTCTCCCCCTCGGATGACTCGATGACCTGCAACAGATCGTTGACGCGGGCAGTCTGAATCAGGGAGAGATTGCGTCAAGGAGTGGGGGCATAGAGCGACCGCAGAGCAAACCGCAGGTCGCACTCGAAGGTGTGGTGCACAATGTTCTGGTTGGTGTCCTGCAGTCTGAGCCAGCCGATTTCCCGACGTGGACCGAACGCCATGCGACTGACGCGGAAATGATCGAAATCGAGTGGAGTCGTGCGGCGAACTGGAATCGACCAGGCAAACTCGAACCTCCAGAAGAGTTCCTCGAGCTTTCGGGGATCGGGACCGTAGGCGTTGATCTGAGCATTGGCCAGCCAGATTCCCGGGTTGCGTGTCCCTTTCGAGCTGGTGGACGCATTGATTGTCAGTATCGGGTAAGTGACGGCAGTGTTCGGCCACGCCCTGAAAATGCCGTCTGGCTGACCCAGCTTCAGCCGGATTTCATCATCCGCCAGCCACGCGGCACGAATGCCGCCCCAGACCTCCGAGAGATTGAATGAGTAGTCCACCATCACGCAGCTCCTGCAGATCCATCACTCAGATTGCGTAGCACGGCTGTCAGTTCAGCGATCGCTTTTTCCTCATTGGCCATCCAAGAGGGACGCAGCCAAGGCATCTGCTCACGCTCACCGCCGTCCTTATCCTTGGCGGGCCAGTGTTTGATCGCTTCGTCATCGGTAATCCGTGGATTCTTGCCGAGGGCGAGCACACGCCCACCCGCGATGTATTCCGTCCCGAATTCCACGTAGACCGGGTAATCCTCCACGTTTGTCCCGGTCTCGGTGATGATGTGATCGCCTTCCCGGTAAGTGTTGGTGAGCAACCGTTGTTTCAGGTTGCTGGTATCCACCGGGACTCTCTGCACAGCTCCAGCCCGATGCCGTTCACCGATCCTCCGATGAGCCTTGACGATGCGGGCAACAATCTGCTTCTGCATCCGTCGCACATCACGAGTCATGATGTCGATGCCGTTGGCAAAGCTCTTATGGCTGTGAATGCTGGGCATGATCACCCCTTGCGGACTCGTTCCAGATAGGCGGTTTTGTGGTCGCCCATCCCGCTTTCATCGACGACCAGCTTGACGAGATATGTCCTTCCGGCGAGTGCCGGCGGGTGAGTGAGTGTCAGCTGATCCCGCTGGTCGTGGAGATTGTCGGGCCGGACGTCTGCATCCGGTGGAATGAAAGCCGTGGCGTCATACTCGAGGCCAGCCCCGGATCCATCCCGCCGCACTGTCCCTGAGCCTTCCTGCACCAGGAGCGGCAGATTGGCCGTTACGATCGAGAAGGCCGAGATAATCACGCCTTCGGAATTGACCGGCGTATTCCGGCGAACATTTGCCCGATGTTTCATCAGAGATCGACTGGACATGCTGCCCTCACACTTCGCGGTACCGACCGAGGATGGAACGGCAGGTGAGCATGTCGATCGAGCTGGACTCAGTCAGCAGCTCATAGGAGTACTTCCCCAGCGTCTCAGACTTGACCAGCCCGCCGTTTTCCAGACCTTTGATCGTGGCGCTGGCCAGTTGGCAGACCGCCAGTGTCAGATCAACGGGTGCTGTCTCGTAGCCCGCCGTGTAGGTGACTTTGATGGATCCGGGTTCATCGCACCAGGTGCCATAGAGTCGGCGAAGGATGGCTCCATTCTCCTCCGAGGCATCCAATCGCTGGGGGGCGTAATGCTCGCCCAGAACCAGTGGATCATTGGTAAAGGCGTCGGGCCCGTGCCCATACGCACCGGCGGGATCACTCCACACATTCTCAATGGCCGTGACTGGCCGACGCCTCAGAGCCAGTCGTTCGCTGTCATTCCCATCGTAGTATTCGGTGGACTCGACTGATTCGAGCGGATGGTGTCCCGGGACTCGTGATCGCCCCAGATAGCTGGCCACCACCTCATCGAGTTCATCGAGCAGCACGCCGAAGAAATCATCCCGCGACGCGTCGGCCTCGGGAATGCCGAGGTGTTCCTTCAGGCTGGCAACGGTGCAGAGGAATGCCATGGTCGCCCATTTCTGAAAAATTTTGAGAAAATAAATTGTCCACCAACGTCGCACAGTGGGTGCAAACAGAAGGCGGCAACCAGTTGCCCAGTTGCCGCCTCTAACTGTCCTTGCTGCTGCCTCCTGCAGCAAAGGTCACGAGAAGATCTTTTGCCCTCTCACCTGGGCAGCCACTGGAAGAGTCGGGCTGGTACCACCGGTGAAAGCTGGGGTGGCATGAGCCTGGACAAATCGCTTGGTGCGACGACCGGTGACAAAGCCACCTGTCTTGTTTGCACTCAGGACCAGAGCATCATCCTGCACGGGGATGTCCTGAGCACCACTGCCGCCCGCCGTGTCGGCTTCGCGCAGCTTGCAGGTGGCAGTGAATGCCGATGGCGAGCCAGTCGCATTCCCGCAATTGAATTCTGCGTAGACTGGCCCCTGCAGATCTTTGCAATCGACCCAGTCGCCAGCAGCTGGGGTGGTGCCACTCAAAGCGGTCCCGGCTGGAATCGACACACCCCCGCCGAGATGAGTTCCGGGGTCAAAACCTGGTCCGTTCATACTGATCCCTCACAATCGAAGCGGGAGTCTGAAAAATGTGGCCAGCCCACATGGGCCAGCCACGTCCTAAGTGTCAGTAACTGCCAGCTTAGGCAGGCAGATCCATGTCGAGGCTGTCACAGATGACGAAGGCGTCCTCGTACCGTGGGCCGCAGTCCATGTGCTGAATGCAACGCATCCAGGTCTGGTCTGTGGTGAATGGGGTGTCACCCATGTTGGTGGTGGCAAATTCCAGCACACCGACGCGGGCAATCAGGAAGTGCTCGAACAGACCGGCAAGGATGTAGCTCAGATCCGTCGAAGAACCCTTGGTGCGGGTCTTGCTGATCTGAGTACTCTTGATGACCATGTCGCCATCGAGCATCGGAGCGACCCGTTTGCCCATGTCGCCACGGTTGGTCGGGAAGAGCCACCCACCATCGTAGGTGCCCGCAGTGTGAGCTGCCGCGCGACGATTGGTGAGGTTCGACCACATCTTGGGCCGCATGCACCAGGCGAACGAACCCGACTCGGTGTCGTGGTTGCGTTCTTCCAGTTCCGCTTTCATCAGGGCCACATCTTCAGGCTCGAAGGTGTTGCCGTCTGTGGCCACTGTCCCCGCGGTGTAGGGCACAATGTTGTAATTGATCAGACCCTTGGGGCTGTTGGTGCTGCCAATGCCTTCCAAGGCTGTGAGATCTGCCAGCAATGCCATGGTGCGAGCCATGTCCGAGCGAATGAACGCTTCCACTTCGGGAGTCGCAAATCGCAGCAGATCATTCGGGCATTTCACCAGGCAAGCGAGCTTCTTCGCCAGCAGATTCAGGCTGCCAGTTGTCGGCTCGCTGGGGGTGATGGTGGGAGTGCTGCGGTTGCTGGGCACTTCGCCCACCCAGTAAGCCGTGGTGGCTCCCGTATGGCGATCGAAGGTCAATCGCCCGTTTGGTGGCAGGGTCATCTGACGAGCACCAGCACGGCTGAAGAGTTCCTTAGCCCGAACCAGCTCGATCAGTTCTCCCTTGGCCGTGGGCCCGAGGAACACACCGAGACCTGCATCATCGAACTGGCTGAGTGCCTGTCGCTGACTCAGTCCCTGTCGCATCATCAGGTGCATGAAGGCATCTGGATCAAATCCCGAGATCGACGCTTCCATCGATTGCTGGATGAACTGAGTGTCCTCTTCGGGCATCCCCGCGAGCATCCCTGTGCCGAACGGCATCAGGTAAGACCGTTCGTTTTCGAGGGCCATGCCACCCTGCTGGACATAGAACTTCTTGAGTCGATTGCTGACATCGACTTCCACCTTGCAGCGTTCTTCGCCCCAGAACCCAGTCCGCATACCCATAAGGTTCTGGAAGCGGTAGGGACGGCTCGAAAGTGGGTCTTCGCCATTGCGAATAGCAGGAGCACCACGCAGCCAGCCCGATTGCTGAATGGGTTTGGAAAGCTCCTCGATGCGGGCCGTGAGCTTCTTGTTTTCGTCTCGCAGCTCGGTGACAGACTGGGTCACAGTCGCCTGAACCTGGCTGATGATTGGGCCAGCGATCGACTGCAGTTGTTCGGCTGACAGTGCCAGAGCACCGCCCTTAGGTGGGGCATCTGCCGAAGAGGCAACGTCGCAGAGAACAGTCGCCGTGGTGAAGAGGATTGTTCGCCGTAACATGTGTCGCCACTCCTTGCCGACTGGATCAATGGAAAGGCCCACCCCTCACCATGAGGAGCGGGCCGGTGATCCCTGCCCGATGCGTCGCATGAAAACGCAGTGGCAGAAGTTGGCAAGAACGCCAGCAGCTCTAATCGAGCTGGCCAGTGATCGATTTCAGGCGTTGCTCGATTTCCTTTTGCTGGTCGCGAATCGGAGCGAACGCGTTCTGAATCGTCTTTGATAGATTGGTTGCGATTCCCTCGATCGACTGGCGGAACTCGATAGCTGCCTTCTCAGCTGATTGAGTATTGGCCAGTGCCTGAGTGATCTGCTCCCGGATCTGCTCGGGTGTCAGGCCAACTGGTTCAGGTATTGATGGGGGGGCTGCTGGAGGCTCGACCTTTGCAGCGGTCGATTGCTCAATCGACTTCAGCACATTCGAGAAGACGGCTGCAGCCTTCGCATCCTGTGCATGCAGTTGACTGGCTTGCTGCACTCCATCGCGGAGTTTTTCGAGGCACTGCTCGGGGGTCAGCCCTTGGAACAAAACGCCCAAACTACCGGGCTGCTGTTGAGTGCCGGCCGTACCTTCCGGCGACCACCCCCGGCCAATGGCTTGCTTCTGCTCGGCATGCTGCTGCCACGATTGCCGCAGGTACATGGGGATCTTCACGTCGTGAATCTTGCCGCGCTCCAAGGCCTGCCGCAGAGCGCCGCGATCAACGCCGATTGGTGTGATTGACCATTCGGTCATTTCCGATTCGACGAAGTCTACCCCTCTCCATGAACACCATGCCTCCACCCCGGGAGCCATTTTTTCATATGCCTGCTCCAGAGACATGGCCTTGAGACCGCGATAAGCAATCGAGGACATCCGGAGCAGGCCTTCATTGACTGCCGCAAAGATAGGTTCGGCATGGGGGAGCGAAGAGAAAAAGCAGGTGGCCACGACCTTGTTGGCTGACATCTTCAATGCCAGTTCGCCCGAGGGTGTCTCGCTCATTCCCACCGGCAAAGTGAGCCCACTGAAGCCGTGGTCATACAGCACCACAGGAGCTTTCTTGTAGTACTCGGTGATGATCCCTTTGCCGTTCGGGCTGGGCAGGATCTGCACCTGATTGCCGTTGCGATTGGGAATCTTGTTGCGTGTGACGATCACGAAATCTGCCGTCATAGCTCCCGGATCAGCGGACTGAAAAACGGCATCATCATGACGCTGGGTGATGTATCCATTCGCGTCGAGTGAGTCTGGATCCCGCTCCGACAGCATTTGCAGGATCTTGTCTTGCCCAATAAACATCGTGTCGTCAGAAACAGTCTGATCGGTCGTCTGAGTGCTCATGATCACCTCCTGGGCCGCACTTTCGCGACCCTTGGAAGTGAGTCAAGCAGTTCACTCAGGCGGTGGCTCGGGTGGCTGATAGGCCGTGATTTCGATGCCACTGGCCAGCAGTGCCGCCCATGCCTCGGGATGCTCTTGGACAATCAGCACTTCGCCGAGTTCCACCGTTGTCGCGATGACCGACGTTTGAGACTCATTGGCATACGCCGCTGAAAGATAGGTCACTGTGTCACCTCCAGAGCTTCAAGGCTTGAGACCAATGCTGGCGTTGGGGCAGTGGCATTCTGGAACTGGTTGAGCAGGAAGTTCCCGCTACTTGTTCCGTTTCGCGCGAGGCGAACTGAGTAAGTCTGCTCGGCAGTTGAGTTCGGGCTGTCGGTGACAGAGAATACATCGGTTTCCGTCGAATAGGCCTGCCGTTGCAGGCTGAAGAATCCGATGACAGTGGAACCTCTCAGCAATGTTGCAAAGAAGTACTTATTTGACGGCCCGTCATCGATGTTGTTGCTGGCCCCGCTGATTTGGAACTGCAACCTCACCAGATTGGCCGCACTGGTCGGGGTGATTGTGCGACTCAGGATCTGTGTGCCACTGGATGATGTGGGCGTCGTGTTCATTGTGGAGCTGATTGTTGCCCCAGTGGAGACTGTTGTCAGTTGCCGCTGCACGACCACGCCAGCACTTCCGCCACCGCCTCCACTGCTGCCACCTGGGTGAATGATTTGCAGAGGCATGTTAGCCCTCCAGTGTGATTGAGACGGTGGCATCGGTGCTGCTGCTACGGATCAGCCGCAGAGCATTGACGTTGGCATTCCCCTGCACTTGGATCGTCCCACCCGCTGGGATGGCATGGCCGGAGAGAGCAGTCGGATTGCTGCCGTGGTAGGTGAACACCACACCCGCTGTGTGGGATGTGATCGTGGCGAATCTGGCTTTCGACAAGGCACCATCCGCAAAGCTGAATGAAGACATGGTCACGGCTGTTGAGCCTACTGTTGCCGTTTTGCAGTCGAGAGCTTGGCATTCTTTCACGATCACACCCTTCAACAGACTGAGAGACCGGAAACACTACTTGGTGGATTTCGCCTTGTTGGGGTCACCCTTGGGCGATTCCGGACTCTTGGCAGTGCCTTCTGTCTGAGAGCCTGCAGGCGGTTCCTGCTGGCCAGTCTCGGTTGTCGCGGCTGGATCCGTTTGTGCCGCAGCCGATGGCCTTTCGACATACCCGAATGGTTTCGGAGTGTTCGCACCTTCCACGCTGTGGATCGTCACAGTGCGGGGATCGACCTTGTGCTCCTGGCCGATGATTGCTTTGAACTGTGCTTCGAGATGTTGCTCTTCGCAGGGCTCGTACCGCAGCCGCCGCGTCTGCGTCGTCTTACCGGCCGTGTACTTCACGTTGGCAATGGGCATGAAAAAACCTCCGTAGGAATGAACCGAACGGAGGTGAGTTTGCGGTCG
>VFQR01001403.1_pt1 | contig 18639 bp, 16 predicted proteins | sample 3512321 | NCBI WGS metagenome assembly VFQR01 (sample SAMN10412374, study PRJNA504923) | tailings metagenome | isolation source: Relicate 3 Philex TSF1 revegetated site | place: Philippines: Tuba, Benguet | collected 2017-08-29
TCCTGAATTCTGACTCCTGAATTCTGACTCCTGAATTCTGAATTCTGACTCCTGAATTCTTCTAAAATTACACACCCACAGGAGTTTTCACCTTTTGTCGCTGACTGGTTGCAATTAACCACTTACCGCCAGAAGGGCCTAAAGTTATGCCACGACGGGTAGGTTTTACTTGATAATTGTCAACTAATGCTAAATTCATTTGTGATAGCACTGTTGCCAATACCAATTTCATTTCAAACATGGCAAATGCCATACCAATACAGGTACGATTACCGCCACCAAAGGGTAAATATTCATACTGTGAATACTGGCGTTGTAAAAATCGCTCTGGCTTAAACTGATTTGGTTCTGGATATAAATCTTCGCGGTGATGCATTAAATATATAGAACCTGTTAATAATGTCCCCGGTTGGAATTCATAGCCCATAATTTCTATGGGTTTCTTGACTATGCGAGGGATAGTCAGCATGACAATCGGGTAAATGCGGAGTGTCTCTTGGCATACCGCTGTTAGATAAGGTAAGCGAGAAATGTCATTCCAATCAGCATTCTCATTCACATTATCTAACTCAGTGAGCAGCTTTTCTCGTACTTGTGGTAAATGGTGAATCCAGTAAATTGCCCATGTCAAAGCTGAAGCAGTGGTTTCGTGACCTGCGACTAACAAAGTCATTAATTCATCGCGCAATTCGACATCAGTCATTGGTTCGCCATTAACATCGCGTGCTGACATCATCAAGGAGAGGATATCGCTACGAGAAGCATCTGGACGATCTCTGCGTTCTTGAATCTCACTGTAAAGGAGTTCGTCAATTTGTTGCATTTGACGCAAAAATATCCCCCAAGGACTCCAGTTACCTAAATCTACTTGCAGTATGGGAAAAAATGTTATGGAAGCACGCAAGGGAGAACCGGATAACTCCAGAACGGAACGCAACAGTCCTTGCAATTTTGTTAAACGTTCTCCTTGATTTAGACCAAATACAGCTTGGAGAATTACTTTTAGGGAGATTTCCTGCATGGAGTCACGGATAGAAAAAGGTTCGCCAATTTTCCATTTACTGATGACTTCATGAGTGATATTGGTGATAATTTGACCGTAGGCTTTCATGCGATCGCCATGAAAAGGCGGGGTCAATAATCGCCGTTGGCGTTGATGAGATGCGCCAGATAGCAATATTAACGAGTTGTCACCTAATAAAGATTTTAAAAGTTGTGCTGAACCTTTAGCGTCTAACTGCTCAAGTGGAGCTGTAAAAATCTCTTGAATTGCTTGGGGATTACTAAACAACACAAGTGGGTTATTACCAGTTAGCTGTAGCGAAAAACATTCGCCATAGGCCTTTGCAGATGTTTCCATGAGTTTTAAAGGATTAAAAACCCACTGAAGCAGTTGTATAATTTTTGGAATTTGTGGGGTTGCTGGCTGTTTCATGACAAATACTCCGATCCATTTCATTTACAATAACTTAGCAAAACTAAAATTAGAGACTATTGATCGTGACCATCTATTCATGAAAATTAGAAACCCGACTTCATTCAGAAATCGGGTATCTCAACACTGCGAGTTTTACAAATTAACTAGGATTGTCATACAACAGATTCAAGCTAAGTATACGAGCTTTCACTCAAAGCAAGGTATAAATCCTATCTTAATTTTGAATTCTGCCATATCTCTCTACTGGGAAAATATTTACAGTCCAACCAACGCAGTTAAATTATTTAATATTAAATTTATTCTGTTAATAAGCTAGGAGAAGTTAGTACAAACACATCCCTACTTCCTTGAGCTTCAATTTCTGGTTTGATAGGACTTGTAAAGTGGAAAAATTCATGGTCATTGACCAATAAAAGTTCTCCAGGATTTAGAACTTTGCTAAACACAGGTTTTTGTTTTTTTGCAGCATATAAATGTGTTTCTCCACCTTGGATATTTTCTCGATCCACAGAGAAAATACCAATAAAATCAGTACCATCTTGATGGATACCTTCAGGTGCAGGGTTACCTAAATTATCAGGCGAACAAATGGTTCTGATTTGATGAACTCCAATTTCTGCTTCGGGATGAAGTTTACAAGAATCATGAAATGCTAAAATCAGATCTCTAAAAATATCAAGTTCAATTAGTGCATCTTCTAATTCTGCAAACTCTCTTTTGATGTCTCCCAATAACGGATTATATTCTTTACTTTGGAAAAGGTAGCCATGAGGTAATTTGATTAATTTATCCTCAGCAACTATGAACCGAGATAATCTTCTGGAACGATAGTTGCCTTTAATATAAGGGTCGATGGGCAGATTTTGAAAAAATGGCTTAAAACCTTCTACATTAATTGAATTTACTTTTCTGAAAGTAAACAGAAAAGCATATTCTAATTCCCTTGATGTCCATATTTTTTGCATAGGATTTACCTCCTTGCACGTTGAATTTCTCCCGAATTGTTGTTTACTGGGAGGGTTATGACACTTAGTATATGCTACTTTTTATTAAACTGTCGTAAATTTAACTACAAAAATTGACAATGTATGGTAGTAGAATGATTGTTGAGTGATGACTGATGACTGGGAAAGAATTATTTTATGTAATCATTGTATTAAGTAGCTCAACCTAAAAAAACGTCATACGTAGATGTCAATAAATGTAGTGGCGTGGCAAGCCTTAAATATTGCAATAGATTTGATTGTGGGATGGGTGTCCTCACCCGTCCGGGCGGGCAGGATGCCCACCCACAAGAGTTTACTAATGCACTATTTTAGCTGTGTCAGTCCAGTAGTCCAGTAGGGTGTGTTATGCCGTAGGCTAACGCACCTCTGTAGACTATTTTCAAGCTACTCTATTGAGTGCAGCTACAAAGTTTGATGATGAGTGATTGGCTTTACCGTTACCCGCCTTTATATTCAGGTATTTTGCTAAAACGCTACAAGCGGTTTTTTGTGGACGTTCAACTGACTTCTGGCGAGATAGTGACAGCACATTGTCCAAATACAGGGCCGATGACTGGAGTATCGACTCCTCTAAGTGCGGTACAGCTTTCTAAAAGTGATAATCCAAACCGCAAATTGGCTTACACTTTAGAACTAATTCAGGTCAATGACAATGAACCGACTTGGGTGGGTGTGAATACTCTTTTGCCTAATCGGGTGGTAAAGTTAGCTTTGGTAAAACATCTTTTTTCAGAATTGGGTGATTATAACCACATCAAAACTGAAGTGGTTTATGGAGTAGATAACAAAAGTCGAGTGGATTTTTTCTTAACAGGAAATGTTGAGGAACGACCAATTTATTTAGAAGTGAAAAATACAACTTTCTGTGATGGAAGGTTAGCTTTATTTCCAGATACAGAAACTACCAGAGGACAAAAACACTTGCGGGAATTAATGGCGCTGTTACCTTTAACTCGTGGGGTGATGCTTTATTTTATCAATCGGGGTGATTGTACTGAATTTTCACCTGGCGATCGCACTGACCCAGTATATAGTATGTTATTGCGGCAGGCGATCGCTCTTGGTTTAGAAGTGCTACCTTGCCGTTTTGATATTTCCCCTGAAGGTATCCGTTATTTGGGTTTGGCAAAATTGAAAATTTGATTCTACTCGTTCAAACAACAAATCCATCTAGACAGTATCTAGATGGATTTATTCGTAGCTGGTGTTTACTAAAAAACGTTCAAACACTTAGGGAGAAGGGACTATAGATAGTCACCCCCTCAGAAATAGCAAATGCTATTTTGATGCTTGCTTATGCAGGAATCAAAACTTTATCGATGACGTGGATAACACCGTTATCAGCAGCAACATCCGGGGTTGCAACTTTCGCATCATTTATCTTGACGCCATTAGAAGCATCAATTTTTACATCTGAACCTTCAACTGTTTTAGCTGTTTTCAGTTTCACCACATCAGCAGCCAGTACTTTACCTGAGACAACATGATAGGTCAAAATCTTCTTGAGCTTGGGAATGTCTTTAAGTAAAGCGTCTACTGTACCTGCTGGAAGCTTATTAAACGCTTCATCTGTGGGTGCAAATACTGTGAATGGGCCAGCACCTTTCAAGGTATCTTCTAGATTAGCTGCTTCAAGCGCTGCAATTAAGGTGTTGAAAGAACCAGCATTAACAGCGGTGTCGATGATGTTAGCCATGTGTTTTACCTAGTTCTGTGTAACCTGTTACAAATCTAAACTATTCTTCAATAAAAGCTATGTCTCATTAGACATATGTTAATAAAATATTTTTTTGTTACCCTAAGATTTTATATTTTTATACCAAGAAAATTAATTACCTACGATCTAAGCGGTTGAATTACAAGTACTCTTAGATGCGTAGTTTACCGCCGCAGGCATCGCTTGTTTTTTATACAACGGTAGAAGCGATCGCTTCTATGGTTCTCGTATTTCAATAAACTTCTTGCAGAAGTAGGGAAAAGGGTAAGGGGGAAAGGGAAAAGGAATAAAAAAACCTTTCCCCTTTAACCTTTCCCCTTTTCCCGCCTCTTGCAAAAGTAACTTTTGCAAGAGGTCTAATATTTAGATGCGTTTGCTCTGGTAGTTTACCTGTATGTACTATTAGTTATGTATCTACTTACCAAGCGTATTGGTCGGATTAAGTAGTATAGGAAAGAAAGACCAGATGGCAATGGTAAAACTTCTCGGTCTGCTTGATTAGAATTAGTGATTACCAGCCTGTTTGTAAAATTCCAAAATTGCCATAGTAGATAAACACGAACTGGCATTCTGCTAAGTGGCCCATCGATCATCAAGTGTTGAAAAAAAAGTTTAATCAACCGTGGAGTTTTAACTTGAGTAAAAAGCTGTTTCTGCATTCGTACAGCATAAATTACAATTGTTGGATCGATTTGGATCTGTTGTTGAATAGCCTGGTTAAGTTGGTCTGGTAAAGGCGTATTCAGGAGAGTATTAACTATTAACAGACTAATAAAGAATGGTCTTTTAAGTTCCAGACTATTTACTTTGTGCAATAATTCTTCCCAATCTGATGTCTGTTGAATACGCAATAATTCAGCTAAATCGCAAATTTGAGCCAAAGATTCTCTACCTTCATTAACTCCTCTGGCAACTTGTACAGTGAGAATAATCAACAAATCATCAAAAGATAAATCGACGATAGATTCACCATTGAGAGATAAAGACCTGCTTCGTTGCCACAAAGTTTCAAAGTCGGGGAGTTTAAAAGGAAAGTAAGATAAGGGAGTCAGTTCACAGTGAAGATCCACTACTATTTCTGGTTTCTGGCTATGGACAAAAGTATGTTGCCAACCATAGTAGTCAGCTTCTAGTTGATATTTTTGAGCAATCAATAATTTTTGAGCTTTGACTATATCCTCTTGTTTTACCAAAATATCTAGATCGCTAAATTGTCTCATCGCTAAGTTGCCATAAACAGAAGCAGCTAAAACAAGTCCTTTGAAAGGAATTGCCGGAATTTTATTAGCTTCAAAAAGTTTAAGGATTTTAACCAATTCATGACTCAAAAATAAGTTGCGGCTAGCATTAGCATGGTAGCGATTCCGAAGCTGAGTTAAGACTGTTTCGGGAATAGCTTCTTTTCCAATGTTATTGAAACTTTGGTATAAAAGTGGTATTGTTCCATGATATGTTGCTATTTCTATGAGCAATGTCCAGTCTATGTTTTGCTGGAGTAAAGTTTTAATTCGCTCTGCGGTTTCGGAGTCTATGTGAGTTCGGGTACAACACAGAAGTAGCTCAATTTCTGGACGTTTAACCTTTATTGGTAATTGAATAATAGGCTGGTTTAAGGTAATCATAAATTACTTACTTATAGTGTTGGGCTTGCGTTTCAAACAAGTCTGCATAGCTACCACCCAGATTTATCAGTTCCTCATGAGTGCCGCTTTCAATAATTGAACCGTTTGCCATTACGTAGATACAGTCAGCCATTTTGACAGTTGATAAGCGATGGCTAATGAGGATAGCAGCTTGATTTTTAATAAGTTGGCGGAAATTATGAAACACCTCTTCTTCGGCTTTCGGGTCTAAAGCACTAGTTGGTTCGTCCAACACAATTAACTGTGAATCTCGAAAAAATGCTCTGGCTAAAGCAATTTTTTGCCACTGACCGATGCTCAATTCTTCCCCTTGTTCAAACATTTTACCTAGTATGGTGTCGTAACCTTGAGGTAACTTACTGATGACATCATCAGCACCGGAACTACGGGCAGCAGCGATGATTTTGTCGTGGGCAAATGAAAGATTAATATTTGCTATCGAAATGTTTTCTTTAGCAGTTAGATGATATTTTGTATAATCTTGAAAAATCACGCTAATTTGACTGCGGAGGCTAGCAATTTGAAATTGGCGTAAATCTATGCCATCAATGGTAATACTTCCAAAAGTGGGATCGTATAAGCGACACAAAAGCTTAATTAAAGTAGTCTTACCGGAGCCGTTTTCTCCTACTAACGCGACAACTTTTCCTGGGCGAATAGTCAAATTAATATCCTGGAGTGCCTGACGCTTTGTATTTGCATATTGAAAGCTGACGCGATCAAATACAATGCCATGTTGCATTGGTATGGGAAATGGTTTTGGATATGATGGTTCTACAACCTTTGGTTTCAAATCTAGAAATTCATATAAGTTGACGAGAAATAGGTTGTCTTCATATAAACCAGACAGACCACCCAAGAGACTTTTTAGGTCGTTTTGTCCCCGTTGTAATGCTTGGTAATAGAGGACTAAATCGCCAAAACGGATAGTGCCTTGCATGGTTTGATAAATAATAAAACCATAGGCAGCAAAAACTAAAGTTGTCGCCGTTGCTTGAGCGCCAAGATTAGCCACAGATTGTCTTTTAATCATGGCTATGTTTTCTTGGTATAGTTGCGATCGCACACGCATATACCACTCACTAAAGAAAGAACCCAAATCAAACAAGCGAATTTCTTTAGCGTGTTGTTCTGTAGTCAGTATCCGACTCAAGTAGCCTGCTTGGCGTTCCTGGGCTGTCTTTCGGCGCTGCCAATGATACATGATGCCGGAGTATCTCACCCGCACTGCCAAGGCTGGAATCGCGGCAACAAATAAGATAACTCCTATTCCCCAATGCAATGACAGTAGCAACCCCAGCATCGCCACCAAAGAGATACTACTCAAACATAACCATGCCAAACGATGTAGAATTTGCCCTGGTCGAGAAGGAGCTTCTTTTTGCGCTCGCTGCAAGGCATCATAATATTCAGAGTTTTCGTAATACTCCAGGTCTACCTCAATTGATTTAGCATGGAGGACGTTTTGCATATAATCGGTGAGTCGCTGAGATTGGGCGGCATACACCAGTTCCGTCAGGGAAGAACACAGGTTAGTTACCAGGGTGATAGCAACAAAGAAGCCAAGCAAAAGTAATACTTGATTAAAGGCGGCTCCTTTGTCAGCAACATTAACACTGGCGGCTATTGTATCTACGATGAGTTTGGTGAGGTAAAGAGAGAGTAGAGGCAATAAACCTTGAATAACCAAAAGTGCAACCAAAGCAATAGTCAAACGAGGACTACTATTCCAAACTAGGCGCAACGCAGGCAGAATGCGTAAGCTGTGCTGGATTTTATATCTTAAAGTTTTGCCTGCTTTCATATTTTTAAAGATGCTCTTTTGTAAAAGATGCCAGTTGGCTAAAATGAGAAAGGTCTGCAACATCGCCAATTACAACCTGTCCCTGATTTTCTAACCACGCATGAGCCTTTAACTCTCCTTCTATATCTTTGGCAACACCAATGCAGAGATTAGATGTATAACCGTGGCGACTCATGAAAAACTGGCAAGTCAAGGCACGCGCCAGACACTTGACACCAGGCATATAATGACTGCTCACTTCAACAGCCCAGATGATTTTGTCAATAGAGACGTGGTATTTTTCTTGGCATTTAGGTTTGGTGTTACTTAGCCTTAATAGAAGTCGATGCAAGGTTTTAAATGACAGCAACCACAAACCTAATCTAACTAATGTCAATACAATAAAAGTGTTAATTAAAAGTTGTTTTTTTTGATAATCTAATTTGAGGAACTTAGATAAATGTTTCATTTCTACTTAAATATTTGATGATTTTTTTATTGACAATGCAGTTTTGCTTTTCTAAATCTTAAGCAGATAGAGTCAACCGTGGTTTTGAATAATTATCATTGTTTTTCAAAGATGATGCAATAAAAAAATTAATAGCCGACTCTGCTGACCACTGAGGATGAAAGTCTAAACATGAAGATATCCTGGAAATATCAGCTTGTGAATGCTGGATGTCTCCCAAACGAGGAGAAACGAAATTAATTTCTGATTGCCATTGCGGGAAATGATTTTTGAGTATATCAATCAACTGTACTAAAGAAGTAGATTTTCCAGTTCCTAAGTTGCAAATTAAGGATGAGCCAGGAGTAATATTCGCTTTTAATGCTTGAGAAAAAGCCTTTACTACATCTTTAACATAAATAAAGTCTCTGGTTTGATTGCCATCGCCATAAATAGTAATTGGTAAGCCCCGTTGCATAATATCAACAAAACGAGAAATTACGCCAGAGTAGCTGGAATCAGGAACTTGTCTATGGCCAAATACGTTAAAAATTCGTAAGCCAACAAATGAAAAACCTAGTTGTTTAGCAAACATACTAGCGTATTGTTCGCTTACTAATTTTTGTAAGCCGTAAGGTGATAGAGGAAAGGTTTTTTGTTCTTCTGAAATTGGTAATTGCGTCAGATTACCGTATACAGATGCGGAACTGGCAAATACTAACTTAGGAATAGTTAAAGCTTGGCAAAGTTGAATCACAGCCAGAGTTGCCGAAAGATTATTGTGATGAGCCTCTAGGGGACGATATAAAGATTCTGTCACCGATGAAATAGCTGCTAAATGTGCGATTCCATCAATTTTAAGTGTAAAATCTTCTGGTTGACATATCAAAATATCTTTTTGGAGAAACGTCAGACGAGGATGTTTAGGTAAGTTCTCTAAGCGTCCAGTAGTCAAATTATCAACTACAATGACGCGATGACCTTCTGATAATAATTGTTCTGTAAGATGAGAGCCAATAAATCCGGCTCCGCCAGTCACAAGAAAATTCATGATCTTAAATTTGCTTAGTAGATATAGATAATTGCAATTCTTTATATTTGGCAGTTTCACCCCGCACTTGTTGGTAGCGTTGCAAAACTTCACGCGCTTTGTTTATTTGATTATTTTGAATATAGAAATAGGCAAGTTGAAGGTAGATATTGTAAAAGCAAGGATCGAGAAATTTAACAGGGATTTTTAAGAATTCTGGATGGCGATCGATGACTTTTTCCTTAACGCGCAGGTGGCTAGTTAACATCTGCTCTCGATCTTGAGAAAGACTACTCGGCGATTCCCGATAACGCGCTAAGGGTTGATTTAAAAAGTAAATCGGAAATTTTTCAATCACGCGCAGCCATAAATCATAATCTTCACAAGGAGTTACAGTTTTATCAAACAACCCCACTTGATTTAAACAGTCTTGACGCACAACAACTGTTAAAACTGGAATGTAATTATATTGAAAAAGAGTCCATAATACCTGAAGATTAGGGGTAGGAAATGCTGTATTGTACGAACCTGGAAACAAACCCTGTCGATCGGAAAAAAAGAGTGAATCTGAATAGATCAAACCAATGCGCGGATTGGCTTCCAAGACTGAAATCTGTTTTTCTAACTTCTGAGGTTCCCAGAGATCGTCATCATCTAAAAAGGCGATATACTTCCCTCTCGCAGAGCGAATTCCAGCATTGCGAGCCGCAGATAATCCTTGATTGGCTTGATGAATAGCGGTAATGTGATGGCGATCGCTAAATTCAGCCAGCACTTGTGGAGTGTTATCCTGAGAACCATCGTTGATGACGATAATTTCGTAGTCTTTGTAGGTTTGTGCCAAAACGCTGTTAATTGCCTGACTAACAAGATGGCCGCGCTGGTAAGTAGGAATAATAACGCTGACGGTTGGCTCAAAAACTTGCATATTTAAAAATTTGCTTAGTAAATATAGGCAGATATCCAAATTACTGGTGTTGCTAAACCAAAGTATGAATCAGGTGTAAGTTTTCTAAAATAACATCATAAATTTGCCCCAAACTTCCCAAATTATCAGGAAGTAATAACTCCCGCACAGGAACAGTCTTTGCCAATTGACCTAATTCTTGAAACTCCTGTCTACACTGTTGAGAAGTGAGGAAAGCACGTCCATAGGAATTGAACATTAGATGCTTCATGGCTTCAGGCAGAGAAAGAGAGTTAATTATAGGTGCTGTGAGGTTTGAGTCACGTTCTCCTAATATGTACACAGCAATTAATGGCAAAGCTTGGGATTGAAACTGCCACTGTTCTCTATCTTTTATTTGCAAATCTATAAAGCGTTTATCTAGACTAGTTGATACTAGCGATAAATCTTCTATTGAGCCGTGAATGGCATTTACAGAATTAGGCCACAGGCGTAGACGAGGATAAGCAGATTGTACCCAAAACCTTTTTTCATTAGGAATAAGTGCGGCAATATCATCTGCCAATACGGAGAATCCACGGCTAGCCAAGGCTGCTGCTGTGGTTGATTTACCTGCGCCTGATTGTCCTAAAATGGCGATCGCACTACCATCAACCGCAACCACACTGGCATGAAGACAAGTCACTCCCCGCAGCCGTAACAGATGACCGAGTACACAACCCAGCAGCAAAGATACAGCATCTGTAAATAGTGCATCTCTAGACCAAAAACCCCAAACTTGACTACCATCAGGATTCAAAATGAATTCCAAGCAATCAACCCCATCAAAAGACCTTATCCTCCAGTAAGTACCGTCATCCCGGTGCGTTGTCCACAAATGGAAGCCTGTTTGTTGATACCACTCAAGCGGCACATTCCAAAAAGCTTGGTCGAGTAATGGCGGTTGACTCTGCTGTTCGCCAACTAGGTGAATAGCAACATCTATCGGTGCAGAGCTATTGACAGTAACTAACCCTGGAAGCAGTCGATTAATAGATAGGTTGAGTCCATAAAATTGATAGGAATAATTATCATTTTTTATCGACATTTGTGTTTATTTTTATTTGCAAATTCAAAATTTTTAAAATCCCGACTTATTTAAAAAGTCAGGATTTTTTGAAAACTAAAACTTACATAATTTTCTTCCAATGGAAGAAAAAAGTAGAAAATGTATTACGGAAGACCAGTGATGGGTGCGGGTCTTGTAGTACTAAAACCACCACTACCACCGACTTGTTGTGTCAAACCAGATATTTTGCCGTGAGCTTTCAATTCAGGCTCAGAATAGTTTTGTTTCGCGTTTTCAGATTGTGACATTTGAAGAATCCTTATGTGTGTAAACAATAGCCTCATAAGAGGGCAAGTAGAAAGGTGTATTTAGTCTAGATTTATTAGGTCAATAATATTGCCGAATAAATCTTTCCTACTTGCTAACTCTACCCTGCCATCATTTATATGACAGCGAGTGAAGTTGAGCTTTTGGTGTTTTTTATACTTAAATTCTAAGGAAAAAACACATTGGTAGTAGATATGGGTAATCCGGTTGTAGTACCAAAACCACCACTACCACCGACTTGTTGTGTCAAACCAGATATTTTGCCGTGAGCTTTCAATTCAGGCTCAGAATAGTTCTTTTTCATGTTTTCAGATTGAAACATTTGAGTAATTCTTGTTTTTTGTGTTTTGCTTATTTGGAATTATCAGATTATGAATACAGTACAACGATCGCGTCGTTGTTTTTATAAAGTTTGTGTAAAATATGTACTATTTTTTGTTATTAACAATTATCAAAAAAGAGCAGAATAAAGATTATTTATAAAAATAAAAATCAACTCTGTTCAGTTAATGCTAAAAACTGCAATTGATGTAGGTTGAATTGAGGATAATCTACGATATCTGGTAGAGTAACCCAACCTACTTTTCTGCTGAAGCTATATCATTGTTTTGTATCTTCTAAGTTTATCTATTTCGTCATTTATATTTATATGTAAAACATAATCAAACTTAATAATGGAAAATTTAGGCAGAGATTGGCTTAGTAGTAGATGCCAAATCTTCATATACTCGGAACAGCCGATTTTGTAAATTCGCCTCATCATATTGTTCGACAATCGCTTGCCGTGCTTTTGCAAGATGTGATTCTCGTTCTTGGGGAGGTTGATTGACGACTTTAATCATTGCGTTTGCCAAAGCTTCTGGGTTTTCAGATTCTACCAAAGTACAAAATTCTTCAATAAAAGTACCCCGATAAGCTAATAAATCACAAGTAATCACCGGGCGTTCGCAGGCAACCGCTTCAATGAGTGTGGAAGGAAAAGCATCGTTAGTAGGATAATTGATAATTACATCTGCTAAGTTGTAGCCTGTGGGCATAAAACTATAAGGTAGGGCAGGCATCCAGCGCAGGTTTTCTAATAAGCCAAGTTGTTGAGCTTGTTTGCTGATGCTTTCGTATATAGTTACTGCTTCTTCCCCACCAGCACGCCCTAGCTTTGAAAAGACGAGTACCGTCGGTTTGGTGAATTGGGGAAAAGCCTGTGTATAGGCTGTAAATATCTGCTCGTGGTTGTACAGTTTAGACCAACCACGGGGCGAAAGCAGAATTGTGGCTTCTTCATAAATCTTCAAGATTTCCCGTCGCCACTTTGGTAAATCTTTTGTGACTCCAGAGCGAAAATGTTTAGGGTTTGTCCCTAGAGGAATTAATTCTACCCGTTGTTCGGGGTTCAACAGTGCTTTGGATTTTTCTATCAAATGGGGTGTCTCTACAATCAGCACACCAGTATGCTTAAATACTTGGCTAACCCTATCTTTATGCTTGCTGGATTCCTTTTCTGGTTGTAGCAAATGATTTAAAAATCCCCAAGCAGAGACGACAAGAGGTTTAAGATTTGCTAGGGTACAACAGTAGGCGTGCCAGCCAATGGCATGGACATGGATGATATCAGGTTGGAATCGATCGACAAGTTGACGTAACGGTTCTACCATTTCCTCTGCCATTTGGTCTTCATAAGGGTAGGTATTGGTATATTTTTCTGCATAATTTTGCCAAACAGTGGGGAAATAGCGGTAGTTTTTAGGAGGTTCGGTTTCATAGGGATCTACATCACCTAGTAGCCAAACTTCATAACCTGCTTTGACTGCCCAATCTAGGGGTCGTGTCAAGGCAATACCTCCGGAACCAATCATTAGTACACGCATGATTTAATTTTTTGCTTTCGGTTAAGAATCAGTAATTTCCACTAGTCCAGCCTTAACCAATTTATCAATAAACTTGAGTAAGTCTTGTTTTAACTTCTCTGGCTCGACATCATACTCTTTTAGCAAGGTGTCGTAAGCTGTCTGGATAGAATCTGATTCAGTTAGCACAAAGAATATTTTTGTACCAACTTCGTTTTGACTAAAATATTCTTCAGTTTGCAGATTCAACAAAACTGACTCCCCTGCTAAGTCTTGAGTCAGAACATTTGCAGATAAGGATACTTTTTTATTTAAGACTATTTGTGTTGTCATTTTTTGCCATTTTGTAGGGTTTTTCAAGACTTTGATTTCACTCTTAATCTGATTGAGTTCTCCTTTCAAAGCCTGAATTTCAGACCAATGATTTTGGAGAAGCCAAGCGGTAAGGGCACAGCAATGCTCATAGGTGTCAACTTAACGTGAAACCCTGGTGAAAACGTGATGAGCTTCTACTCACTTACCATCCAGATCCGCGTTACCCCACCCCGGTTTAGCTGGCGCAAAACCTCCCCTCCCCTTGCCAAGGGGAGGGGTTGGGGGTGGGGTAAAGTGCCTGTGGGATAAGCGTTTTAGCTTAAGTTGACACCAATGAGCAATGCTGTGCCCCTACGACAGATGTGGTTCAAATACATGAAAAGTGCTGTAATTATTGGATTAGTATATCCTACAGCGATCGCCTTAATGAACGCATCGTACAAGTGTCCTATTTTTGACTAGGATCGATGACCTATATAAGTATTTATTATTGTTAGATTTGATAGTCCAGTGCAAGTAAAACTCTGCCACATTGTTGATTTGCGGGTACGGCTTCCAATATCTTTTTTGGTTGGGGTAAGTTGAGGTTGTTCATTTGTTCGATGAACTGGCTACGAGTGCGGCCAGCAAACCGGGGATTCCAGCGCTTTTCTTCGCCGATGGTGGATACTGTTTGTCCTTGGTAATCGTGAGCGGGATATACTAAGGTGTCTTCTGGTAATGCGAACAGCTTTTGAGTAACGGCATCATATAATGCCCCTGCATCGCCGTTTTGGAAGTCAGTACGACCGCAACCCCCAATAAATAAGGCATCTCCAGTTAACAGATGTGTGTCGTTGACTAAGTATGCCAAGTGGCTGTTAGTATGGCCAGGAGTAGCGATCGCTCGAATTTGAACGCTGCCCAATTGCAAGATATTACCATCGCCAATATATTGGTCTGCACAGGTAGTCGCTGAGTTCTCAGGCACAACAGCTAAACAACCTGTCAGCGACCTGAGTCTGTCCGTACCAGTGATGTGGTCGGCATGAATGTGAGTTTCCAGACAGTAGCGCAGAGTCAGATCTAATTGTTGCAATACTTTTAAATCGCGTTCAACTTGTTCCAATACAGAATCAACTAAGATGGCTGTTTTCGTTTCTGGGTCAGCAATTAAGTAAGTATAAGTACTCGATTCTTTATCGAACAGTTGACGAAATAGCATAACAGGTTTCCTCAACGTGAATGATAGGTTTCTTTCCCCAGCAGTAGCATGATAATTGAAGGATTTCAGTAACTCCTGCGCCAAACTTGCTGCTTGAAGGCGAATTTCTGGAACAGCGGTGGTTTCCCAAAGATTGCCTTTGCGCGGTGTCCCTAAGGTGTAAAGCATTTGAGATGCTTTGCCATCTGCATCTATCAGCGCACCATTGGCGGCTGTGTCGATTCCCATTGACAATGAATTAGCGCGAATCAAACGTTGTTCTTGCAAGCTAGCCACCAATGGGTGTTGCAATCTGCGGTAATCGCAATTTGCACCGGTGCAGTTGATAATTCGCTTGACTCGCACAACAATATCTTTGTGCGTTCCGCGTTCGCAGATTTTGACATCTACGCCATTTTCCAACTGCTGACAGCTTTGAATTCGACCTGCGTAATGGATGAGTTGACCAGATTCCATTGCAGTATCGAGTACTTGGGCAATTTCTTCGGCAATGCGATGGCGGTGAACTTCCCAATAAGCTTTGACATGGCGCAAAAATCGCTTCTGTTCTGGCAATGGTAGTGCTTGCCACAGTTGTTGAGTCACTGGACGAATGGCATCAATTACCCCGCGCCAATCTTCCCCTGGGGTAAGTGTCCGCAGTTGTTGACGTACTAAATGTAGCAGTCCTCGTGCGGTTTTTGGTGCTGTTTCGATATCGATAAATGCTGGGTAAGGAGTTGTTGATTTGTGGCGACAAGGCATTAATCCGTGACGCGACACAGCATGGATTTTTCCTTGGAAACCTTGTTGGCGTAAGGCAACTATGGTATCTGCCATTGTTAAGCCAGTGCCTACCAAGAGAATAGCATCCTCTGGATTTAAATCAGCGATCGCATGACTCGACCAAGCATCTTTGACATATTGCTTGTTTAAATTCGCAATTGGTTTGGGCAAAATTGCTGGGAAATTCCCCAAAGCTAACACAGCCTTTTGCACGTGCAAACACTGACCGCTGCCCAGATATATTATTGTGCTAGAGGATTTTGTTTCAATGGCGATCGCTTCATCTACAATTCTTTCTAACTGCACATTCACCGATGCCTTTTCCTGTGCTGCTTTTAGAGTGGCCTGGACATAATCCCCATAAACCCGGCGTGGAACAAAGGTAGATGCCGTTACCTGTTCGTGTCCGTTGCTGTGCAGCCAGTTGAGAAAGTGATTTGGTTCATCAGCAAATGCACTCATCTTACCGGCTGGGACATTCAGCAAATGACAATCCACTGGCGTACCGTAAGCAACTCCTCTACCTACTTCAGAATTCCGTTCAATTAATTTAATAGATAATGGCACAGTTGCATTACGTAAAAGATTAGCTGCAACTAAAGAACCGCTTAAACCACCACCAATAATTGCAATAGTAACTGGAGAAACTGTTAGATTAAAAATATTGTTATTCATAAGACGTATCAGTTTAACTTGACGCTTTCTACACAATTAATTTACGCCAGATAACTGAAAATTATGCAGTGTGACAACTCTAAATTGACAGAAAAACCACATAGGCACATGAAAAAGTGGGAATTTAATTTCAGTGTCTAATTTCCTCAATTCAAATAATAGCGAGGCAATGTCACACAACCCAAAATCCTTATCCAGCAAAAATTTTAAAATATATGCCTCTCAATTTACTGTGTTTTGCACCCAAATCCGATGGAAAAAGTGTGGTTTTTAATTAACCCCAAAATATCCCCAAAAAATCTGCAACTTTACTGGACAAATGTGAGATTTTTATGACATTACTGAATTTATAGAATTCCACAAGAAACGACAAAACTTATACGTGAACATCAAGTTTCAACAATCACTTATAAGCTGTTCCAGATAAAAATTGCACATTGACTCGTAGCTGACGGTTGAGGGTTGACGGTTGACTGTTGACAGTTAACCATTACCACAAATAGTTACAGCAATCCTATTTGAGAGGTTATTTATAAAGTGAAAATAAAATTAATGTAGTGGCATGTCAAGGCTAAAATGTTGCAATAAACAATATTTTTAGTTGCACCTTAGCAACTCTCAAACAATAAAGCTAATGCACAACTTTAGTCTAGACACGCCAGTAGGGTGTGACCGGGCTAAAATAGTGCATTAGTAAACTCTTGTGGGGTGGGCATCCTGCCCGCCCGGAGGGGTGAGGACACCCATCCCACAATAAAATCTATTGCAACATTTTAGCTTTGCCACGCTACTACACTGTGCTAAGGGTTGTAGTTTGCTTCAGGGTTACTTGCACCCCCGTTGCTGGACGTAAGGTAATTGAAGCTTGAGGAACAATTTGATGGTCTGGTACAAGGTTTAATTCAAATTTTTGGGCGATGGTTGCTAATAATAAAACTGCTTCCATCAAAGCAAAACTTTTACCAATACAAGTGCGCGGGCCATCACCAAAGGGAAAATAAACTCCTCTTGGTAGCTTTTTCTCAAAATCATTAGCCCAGCGTTCTGGTTTAAATACTTCTGGGTCTTCAAAGTAACGAGGATGGCGATGCATTACCCATTGGCTCATCATAATTGTACAATCTTGTGGCACTTGATAACCGCCAATTTCACAATCTTGGCTAGCTTTACGCGCCATGTTGTACACAGGAGGAAATATTCGCATTGTCTCCTTAATTACCATATCGGTGTAGCGCAAGTTGGGAATATCTGCAATTGTCGGAGAACGCCCTGCTAAAACTTGTTGTAATTCTGCTAATAATTGAGTACGTACTTCGGGATAGCGAGATAAAAGTATCCATGCTCCCGTTAAAGTATTGGATGTGGTTTCATGTCCTGCTAACATTAAAGTGGCGATTTCATCTCGCAATTGGCGATCGCTCATTTGGCTACTATCTTCTTCATCTTTTGCTGCCATTAACATTGATAATAAATCCCCAGGATTTTCACCACTAGCCCGCCGTTGACTTATAATTTCATAAATAGTTTTATCCATCTGCTTGATGGCATTTTTGTAGCGAATATTCTCCGGTCTAGGAAACCATTCCCAGAAGATAAAATTTTGTTGCCGTTTACTTTCAAACCAATGTGATGTGACATCTAATGCATGGGCGACATCTTGCGCTTGTTCCTCGGCGAGGTCGCGGTTAAATATTGTTTTCATCACAATATTTAATGTCAAACGCATCATATCTTTGTGAATGTCACGGGTTTCGCCATCGTGCCAAGTATCAAGCATTTGTTCGGTGTAAGCCACCATAATATCACCATAGGTAGCAATCCGCTTTTGGTGGAATACAGGTTGGATTAATCTTCGTTGGCGAAACCAAGAATCTCCTTCGCTAGTGAGAAGTCCTTCACCTAATAAGGTTTTCAAGGCATATAAAGAACGACTTTTAACAAATAAATTTGTGTCTTTGAGTACTTGTTCAATATAGCTAGGATTAGTTAACAAACAAGCCGGGGTTAATCCTAAACGTATAGGTACAATATCACCATATTCACGAGCGCATTTTGTTAAAAACTCCAAAGGATCGCGACCAAAATCAAGCAGACTACCCACAATAGAATTTGTTTCTGGGCCCGGTAATTCAAAGATATCTTGAGTCATGCAGATTTATCACCTCGCTGGGTAAGTCCTAACTCAAATCTTGAAAAACCTGCTTGCTTCTAACTTCTATCAAAGGGAAGAATCAGCTATTGGGCTTTTAAATTGCACGGTTGTCTGTTAAGTTCGTTGACTGTTGACTGTTGACGATTAACTGTCAACAGTCAACAGTTAACAGTCAACATCAAAAGATATGTAATACCAATTCTGTATGAAGATGCGCCAAACTATATGAGAAACAAACCGCAAAGGGCGCATTCGCGCAGCGTCTCGTCAGAGAAGGACAAAAAGAAAGAAAGAAAGAAAGAAAGAAAGAAAGAAAGAAAGAAAGAAAGAAAGAAA
>VFQR01001404.1_pt1 | contig 18633 bp, 14 predicted proteins | sample 3512321 | NCBI WGS metagenome assembly VFQR01 (sample SAMN10412374, study PRJNA504923) | tailings metagenome | isolation source: Relicate 3 Philex TSF1 revegetated site | place: Philippines: Tuba, Benguet | collected 2017-08-29
GAGGTGCGCCTCACGAGCCGCCGCCACCATGGCCCGGTCGTCGTCGGTGGGCACCGCGTCGGCGGCGCGCTGCCACCTCCGGAACGCGACCGCCAGCCCGGCCACGGCGCACACGGCGGCGAAGGCGGGGACCGCCCACACCAGCGCATCGAGACCGGTGGCCCGGGGCACGAGCAGCACCGCGGCGCCGTAGCGCTGCTCGATGAACGTGACGATCTGCTCGTCGGTGGCGGCCCCAGCCTCCACCTGCCGGCGGATCTCGGTGCGGATCAGCTCGCTCGAGTTGTTGCGCGACTCGAACACGCTCTCGCCGTTGCACACGGGGCAGGCGAGCCGCTTGCTGATGGCCTCCACCCGCTCCTGGGCGGTGACCGGCCCGGTGTCGCGGGCCACGCCCACCACCATCAGGGCCACCACCACGACGGCGAGCGCCACCCAGCCCGGCCAGCCCTTGGCCCGCCGCCAGGCCGAGCGAGAGGTGGGGGCGCGGCTCACAGGCCCTGCTCCCGGAGCTGCTGCAGCTGCGCGCCGAGCGCCTCGTCGGTGACGGGCCCGGGATAGCGGACGCGCACCACCCCGTTCGGGTCGATCACCCACGTCTCGGGCACCTTGGCCACACCGAAGGCCACCGAGATGGCACCGGTGGGATCGCGCACCACCGGCCACCCACCGCCGTTGTCGGCGAAGAAGGCCCGCACGGCGTCGTCGCCGCCCCGGTTGATCACGGTGTAGAGCTCGGCGCCGTCGGCGAGCTGCGCCTGCTGCTCGGCGAACGCGATCAGCTCGGGGTGCTCCTCCACGCAGGGGACGCAGGTGGGATCGAAGAAGTTGAGCACGACCCAGCTGCCCTTGCGTCGGGCGAGGTCGAAGGGAGCGTCGTCGAGGGTGGTGCCGACGGCGGGGGGCGCCGGGCGGCCGAGCAGGAACGACTCCACCCGGGTGGCGCGGCCGGGCTCGCTGCCGGCGAGCACCACGAACAGCGCGCCGAGCGCCACCGCGACGGCGAGCGCCACGAACGGCGCCACGGGCCGGCGGCGACGAGGCGCCGCCGGCCCGGCGGGGGCCAGTGCCTCGGCGGCCGTGGCGAGGTCGTCAGACACCGGCCCTCACCTCCCCGTCGTCGGGCACCTCGCCGTCGCCGGCGGTCACCGGCACGGGCGACGACACGGGCGCCGTGGGCGAGCGCCGCCGGCCGGGGAAGGCGGCGAGCACGGTGCCGAGGGCGACGAGGCCGCCGCCCACCCACATCCACAGGATCATCGGCTTGATGAACACCTTCACCTGCGCCTCGGTGGCGCCCGCCGGCGCCGCCCGCTCGAGCGTGAGGTAGATGTCCTTCGTCAGCCCCGTGCGCACGCTCGGCGTGCCCACGTCCATCCCCATCCGCGTGAACCGGGTGATCGCGGGGGCGTAGGCCTGGCCGCCGTCGATGCTGATCGGCGCGCGCACGCCCTGCGAGCGCGCCGTGGTGAACTCCTCCACACCCTGCAGCTCGAAGGTGTGCCCGGCGAAGGCGACCGGCTCGCCCTGGCGGAGGGTGAACTCGCCCACCCGCGTGTAGCCGTTCGAGGCGGCGAGCGCCACGGCGATGAGGATGATGCCGAGGTGGACGACCATGCCGCCGTTGGCCCGGCCGACGAGGCCGCGACAGCCCTGGCGCCTGGTGGCCAGCACCAGCTGGCGCAGCGCGGCGCCCGCCGCGAAGCCGCCCAGCGCGAAGGCCGCGAGCGAGGCCCACTGGTCGGCGCCCAGCGCCACCGCCACCGCCAGGCACAGCGCACCGCACCACGCCGGCACGAACAGCCGGTCGCGCAGCAGCTCCCCGCTCGCCTTGCGCCACGGCAGCACGGGGGCCACCGCCATCAGGAACAGCAGCACCAGCCCGATGGGCATCGACAGCCGGTCGAAGAACGGCTGCCCGACCGCGATCTGACGGTCCTGCAGCGCCTCGACGATCAGCGGGAAGACGGTGCCGAGCAGCACCACGAACGCGAACAGCGTGAAGATGACGTTGTTGGCGAGGAAGGCGCCCTCACGCGACACGGGCGAGTCGATCGCGCCGGGCGAGCGGAGGCGATCGCCACGCCACGCGATGAGCCCGAGCGACACCACGACGATCACCCCGAAGAAGCCGAGGAGCCACGGCCCGATCGTGCCGTCGGCGAAGGCGTGGACGCTGTTGATCACACCGCTGCGGGTGAGGAAGGTGCCGAGGATCGTCAGCGCGAAGGTGGCCACCAGCAGGCTGATGTTCCACACCCGCAGCATCCCGCGCCGCTGCTGCACCAGCACCGAGTGGAGGTACGCGGTCCCGGTCAGCCACGGCAGCAAGCTGGCGTTCTCCACCGGGTCCCACGCCCACACGCCGCTCCAGCCGAGCACCTCGTAGCTCCACCAGCCGCCGAGGAGGATGCCGATCGACAGGAAGCCCCACGCGAACAGCGCCCAGCGCCGCGTCTCCATCAGCCAGCCCTCACCCACCCGCCCGGTGACGAGCGCACCGATGGCGAAGGCGAAGGGCACGGTGAAGCCCACGTAGCCGAGGTACAGGATCGGCGGGTGGAACAGCACGAGCACGTGGTTCTGCAGGAGCGGGTTCGGGCCGGGCCCGTCGTCGACCCCCGGGCGCCCTGCCGCGAACACGTCGGTGGGTCCGAAGGCGAGGAGGAAGAAGAACGCCGTCACCACGAACATCGTCACCAGCGCCCAGGCCACGAGCGGGTCGTGGAGGCGAGCGCGGTAGCGGCGCATGATCACCGCCGTGTAGCCGGCGAGCACGGCGAGCCACAGCAGGATGCTGCCCTCGAGGGCGCTCCACAGCGCGGTGACGTTGTAGAGCAGCGGCGTGCTGCGCGAGCCCACCTGCTGGGTGTAGGCGAGCGAGAAGTCGTAGGTCAGCAGCGCGTTGAGCATCACCGCCGCGGCGGCGAGGGCCGCGGCTGCGCCGAGCCACGCGTAGGCGGGTGCCGTGCGCAGCACCTTGCGATCGCCCGTGACGGTGCCGTAGGCCAGCGCCATCGCCCCGAACAGGGATGCGACGAGGCCGAGGAGCAGCGTGGAGTGCCCGAGGACGCCGTTCACGCTTGCAGCGAACACGCGTCCTGCGCCTCGTCGATGCGGTCGCCGTGCTGCGCCGTGTACTCGTTGGAGTGCTTCACCTCGACGGTGTCGCCCTGGAACACCCGGACGAGCGTGCCGTCGGCGCCGGTGGACTCGTCGACGCGGCCGTGGACCACCACCGGCACGCACTCCTGGAAGATCCCGCCCGGCTGGCCCTGGTAGCGGACGGGCATCTCCACCCCGTTGAAGGAGATGAGGAAGGTGGTCACGCCGCCCTCGCTCTGCACGGAGCCCTCCTCCACGTTGCCCTGCACGCGCAGCCGCCGGCCGGCGTCGCAGCCGGCCCGGGTGCCGATCTCATCGACGTTGCAGTAGTAGTCGATGGCCGATCCGAGGAACTGCGTGACGAGCACCCCACCGCCGGACACCACCAGGACGAGCACCACCATGGCGGGCCAGCGCCGGCCCCTCCTGCGCACCGGAGGCGCGCTGGGGACGTCGCCGCCTCCGTCGTCGCGAGGTGTCAGGTCCACGACTTGTCCTCGTCGGGCACCTGCCGTGCGAGCGCACGGCCGCGGCGCAGCGCCCACCAGGCGAGCAGCCCGGTGCCGGCGAACGCGGCGACGTAGCTGAGGAGGATGAAGCCCAGGTCGTCCATCAGCAGCCGCCCCTCAGCCGGCCTCTGCCCGGCGCTCGGCGAGGGCGAGGTCGAGGCCCCGGTCGTCGATCACGTCCTGCATGGCGAGCACCCGCTGGCGGTGGAGCAGGTACCACACGTAGGCGAGCGTGAACGCCACCGTGCCCACCAGCAGCGCGAAGAGCATCTCGCCGTCGAGCGTGACGTCGCTGGTGCGGCCGGCCACGCTCGCGTCCTGGTGGACCGAGCGCCACAGGCGGACGCTGAAGTGCACGAGGGGGATCTGCAACACGGCCAGGATGGCGACCACCGCGGACCGGCGGGCCCGCTGGTCGTGGCTGCCGCCGAGGCCGCGCACCGCGAGGTAGCCGATGTACGTGATGAACATGAACGCGGTGGTGGTCACCCGCGCGTCCCACACCCAGAACGTGCCCCAGCTGAGCCGGCCCCACAGCGAGCCGGTGAGGAGGGTGACCCCCATGTACAGCACGCCGATCTCGGCGCTCGCGCCGGCGATGCGGTCCCACGTGAGCGAGCGGGTGCGGCGCGCCAGGTACATGGCGGACGAGACGGCGGTGACGACGAAGGCGAGATAGGCCACCCAGACCGTGCCGACGTGGACGTACAGGATGCGCACGCTCTCGCCCTGCACGACGTCGGGCGGCGTCGTGAGCAGCCCGAGCACGGCGAGGAGGGCGAAGGCCGACAGCGTGGCGATGCCGAGCCAGCGCGTGGCGCGGGTGGCGGTGCCGCCCAGGGCACGGGCCCGAGGAGCCGGCGCGTCGGGGGCGACGCCGGTCGTCGGGGAGGGGTGCGTGCTGGCCACGTTCGCGTCTGCCTCATTCCTCGATGAGCGATCCGAAGGCGAGCGAGCCCCCGACGCCGAACAGCGCCGCGAACACGACGAGCAGGCCGACCCACGGCCAGCCCTCGTCGATCGCCGCACCGCTGACGCCGAGCGCCGCTTCGGTCGCTCGTGTTGCACCAATCAGTACCGGCGCCACCACCGGGAACAGGAGCAGTGGGAGCAGCGTCTCACGGCCCCTCGCCCCAGCAGCGAGACCGCCGTAGATGGTACCGACGAAGGCCAGCCCGGCCGTCGCGGGGACCAGGGTCGTGACCAAGAGCACGGCACCGGCTCCGTCGAGCGAGGTGGCGTAGAGCACGAGCGTGAGCAGGACGAGGAGCACCTCCAGGACCAGGAGCTGGACGGCGAGGGCGGCCGACTTGCCGAGGAAGATCCCCGACGGGTCGACACCGGCCACGCGGAGGGCGTCGAGGGCGCCGTCGGCGCTCTCCACGGCGAAGGCCCGCTGCACGACGATCAACAGGCTGAAGATCGTCCCCAGCCACACGAGGCCCGGCGCGGTGCGCTGGAGGACGGCGTCGGAGTCGATCGCGAACGCGAAGAGCACCATCACCAGGGCGGCGAACGGCAGCACCTGGTTCACCACCACCCGGCTGCGGGCCTCCACGCGGAGGTCCTTCGCGGCCACCAGGCCGGCGGTGCGCCACGGGCTCACGCCGGCTCCCGCACCTGGCCGGCCACCACGTCCACCACCCGGGTGGCGAGCGAGCCGGCCCGGTCCAGCTCGTGGCTGGCCACCATCACCGTCGCGCCGGACGCCACGGCGGCGCGCAGGGTGGCGTCGAGCTCGTCGCGGCCGGCGGCGTCGAGGCCGGCGTGCGGCTCGTCGAGCAACCACAGGCGGGCCCGGCGGGCCACCAGGCAGGCGAGCGCGGTCCGCCGCTTCTGCCCGGCCGACATCCTCCCCACGGGCATGGACGCCAGGCGACCGCCGAGGCCCATCCGCTCCATCGCCGCAGCCACCTCGGCGGCGTCGGCCCCCACCGTGGCTCCCCAGAAGGCGACGTTCTCGTGCGCCGTCAACTCCGCGTAGAGGCCGTTCGCGTGGCCGAGCAGGCCCACCCTGGCACGCACGGCGGCACGGTCGAACGCCAGGTCGCACCCGGCGACGCTGGCGGCGCCGCGGGTGAGCGGGACGAGCCCGGCGCACAGGCGCAGCAGCGTGGTCTTGCCGGCGCCGTTCGGGCCGCGGAGCAGGACGATCTCGCCGCGGCGCACCGTGAGGGTGGCGCCGGCGAGGGCCGGGAAGCTGCCGAGGACCACCACCACGTCGCGCAGCTCGACCAGCGCCTCGGACGGCGCGGTGCCGGCTGCTGGCTCGCCGTCGCCCGCCGGGGGCCGGCCGGCGCTGACGTGGGGCTCCATGCGACGCGCCACGCTAGCCACCCCGCCCCCGGAACGGGCCGGTAGCGTCTCGGCGTGTCATCCAGCCCCCGCCGGCTCGACTGGCGCACGCTCGTCGGCGGCACGGGCAAGGTGCTCATCGCCGTCGGCGTGCTCATGTTCGCCTTCGTGGCCTACCAGCTGTGGGGCACGGGCATCCAGACCGCGCAGGCCCAGGACCGCCTGGCCGACGAGTTCGAGGAGATGCTCGCCGGCACGTCGACGACGACCGCGCCCACCACCACCGCGCAGGTGCCCCTCGACACGGCGCCCGCCACCACCGCGCGGCCGACCACCACCGCCGCGCCGACCACGGCGCCGGTGGTGACCGCTCCCTCCGAGGGCGACGCGGTGGCCCGCCTCGACATCCCGGCGATCGGCATGGACGGCACGATGGTGGTGGAGGGTGTGCGCCCCTCGGACCTGTCGAAGGGCCCGGGGCACTTCCCCGAGACGCCGCTGCCGGGCCAGTGGGGCAACGCCGCGCTGGCGGGGCACCGCACCACCTACGGCCAGCCCTTCTACCGCATCGACGAGCTGTCGCCCGGCGACGAGATCGTGGTGACCACGCTGGCCGGCCGGTACACGTACCTCGTGACCGGCACGGTCATCGTCGGCCCCGACGACTACCAGCTCGTGATCCCCACGGTGGACGACACGCGGGCCACGCTCACCCTCACGTCCTGCCATCCCCGCTACAGCACCCGCCAGCGCATCGTCGTCACCGCCGAGCTCGACACGGGCCGCTCCGATCCTCTCACCCGGGCCGCGCCCGCGGGCTCCGGGGCGGGAGCGCTCCCCGACGAGCCGGCGCCCACGACGGCCACGACCACCCCGCGGCCGACCACCACCCTGCCCGCCGCGGCCGGCGCGGGCACCACGCTGCCCGCCGCGACCACCACGACCGCGCCCGCTCCGGCCGATCCGCCCGACGTGGACACCGAACAGCGCGAGGCCGGCGTCGACGTGTTCGCCAGCGGGTGGTTCAGCGATCCCGACGCGTACCCGCACGTGGCGCTCTGGGGCCTCGTGCTGACGCTGGTCGCCCTCGCCGCGTGGCGGCTGAGCAGGTGGGTGGGCCGCGACTGGGTGGGGGCGCTGGCCGGCGTCGTCCCGTTCGCCGTCGTCCTCTACTTCTTCTTCGAGAACGTCAACCGGCTCCTCCCGCCGGGGCTGTAGCGGCCCGGCGGAGCACGGCGTCGTCGATGGTGGCGAGCGCCAGCACGGCGCCGACGGCGGCCAGCGCCGCCGTGATCGCCAGCGCCGTGCGGAACCCGTCCGTGAGGCGGGCCGCGTCCGCGAAGGCATCGCCCGTGAGCCCGGCCGCCAGCGGCAGGACCGCCACGGCGAGGAGGCCGGCCGCCCGGGCCACGGCGTTGTTGACACCGCTGGCCACGCCGGAGCGCCGGTCCTCCGCCGCGGCCAGCACGTGCGCGGTGACGGGGGCGACCACGGCGGCCAGGCCGAGGCCGAAGACCACCACCGCCGGGAGCACCGCGTCGACGTAGCCGCGGCCGGGCACGATGCGGGTCATCAGCAGCATCCCCGCGGCCAGGACCAGCGAGCCCAGCGCGAGCGGGAGCCGCGCCCCGATCCGCTGCGCCACCGCCCCGGCGCGCGGCGACAGCACCAGCATCAGCACCGTCACCGGCAGCGAGGCGGCGCCGGCTTCGAGCGGCGAGTAGCCGAGCGAGCCCTGGAGGTGCACCACGAGCAGGAAGAACACGCCGCCGAGGGCGGCGTACACCACGAAGGTCAGGAGGTTCGCCGCCGTGAACTGCGAGGAGCGGAACAGCTCGGGGGGCACGATCGGTGAGGGTGCGCGACGCTCCGCCACCACGAACGCCACGAGGCCGGCGACTCCGACCAGGGCGGCCGCCACGACCACCACCGCCGCCCCTCGCTCCGGCGCCTCGATGAGGGCGAAGGTCACCCCGGCCAGGCCGAGCGCGCCGGCCACGGCGCCGGCCACGTCGAGCGGCCCGCTCGCCTGGTCGTCGCGAGACTCCGGCACATGGCGCAGGGCGACCACGACGATCAGCGCGGCCACGGGCAGGTTGACGACGAACACCGCCCGCCACGAGATGGCGTCCACGAGGTAGCCGCCGAGCAGCGGTCCCACGGCGGCGGCGATGCCACCGAGGGCCGACCACGCGCCGATCGCCCTGCCCCGATCCTCGGCGCGGAACGAGGCCTGGATGATGGCCAGGCTTGCCGGCGTGAGCAGCGCTCCACCGGCTCCCTGGAGCGCACGGGCGGCGACGAGCAGCTCCACGCTGGGCGCCAGAGCGCACAGCAGCGATGCCACGGCGAACCAGACGACGCCCACGAGGAACACCCGCCGCCGCCCGAACCGGTCGCCCAGCGCGCCACCCACCAGGATCAGCGCGGCGAGCGGAAGCAGGTAGCCGTTGACGGTCCACTGCAGGCCGGACACGCGGGCGCCGAGGTCACTGCCGATCGCCGGGAGGGCGACGTTCACGGCGGTGCTGTCGAGCAGCGCCAGCCCGGAGCCGAGCACCGTGGCGAGCAGCACCCACCGGCCCTCGGCCGCGTCGAGGCTCACCCCCCCGGCCACGCCGGCCTCACTCGCCGCGGAACACGGGACGCCGCTTCTCGAGGAACGCCCTGCGCCCCTCCTCGGCGTCGGCGCTGGCCCACGCCAGCACCCGCAGCCGCTCCGCCTCCAGGCCGGCCGTGCCCGATGAGCCGGCCTCCAGGCCGGCCGTGCCCGATGAGCCGGCCTCCAGGCCGGCTTTGTGCGCGGCGATGGTCAGCGGGGCCAGGTCGGCCAGCTGCTCCGCCCAGCCCAGCGCGTCGGCCAGGTGCCCCGTGCGGTGCACCCCGCCGGTGCGGTGGAGCTGCTCACCCGTGTACACCTCGGCGGCGAGGAGCATCGCCCGTGCCACCGCCGGACCCAGCTCGCTCGCGGCACGCTCGATGGTCCAGCGGTCGACCGCCAGGCCGAGCTTCGCGGCGGGGATCCCGAACTGGCTCGTCGGGGAAGCGACACGCAGGTCGCAGGCCACGGCCAGCTGCGTGCCCGCACCGAGCGCAGCCCCGTCCACGGCCGCCATCGTCACGAACGGCAGCGACGTGAAGCCCTCGAGCGCGCGGACCAGCGCGCCCACGAACTCGCCGCTCTCCACCCCCGTCAGGTCCGCCCCCGCGCAGAACGCCGGCGGCGCACCCGTGAGCACCAGCACCCGCGCTCCGCCCTCGCGGGCCTCCCGCTGCGCGGCCTCGAGCGCGAGCAGGGTGGCGTGGTCGACGGCGTTGCGGCGCTCGGGGCGGTCGAGCGTGACCACCAGCACCCGGTCCCGCCACTCCGTCCGCACCATCGGCGCCGACTGTACGCGCCGACCGCTGCGTACGATGCCGTCGGATGACCGGCACCGACGCCCCCACCGACCCCGTGCGGGCGCGGCGAGCGCGGATCGCCAGGTGGACCCGCCTCGCGAACCGCGTCGGTTACCTGCTCATCGGCGTGGCGATCGTCCTGTTCCTGGTGGCCGTGGCCGCGGGGTTCAGCGCCACCATGGCCACCCTCGTCATCGCCGCGCTGGTGGCCGGCTCGGTGCTGCTCGCCCCCGCGATCGTCCTGGGTTACGCCGTGAAGGCGGCCGAGCGGGACGATCGCGAGCGGGGGCTGTAGCCCCGTTACCCTGGGGACCCCGTATGAACGCCCGACTTCCCGCCGGCGAGCGCCGCGAGCAGATCCTCGACGTGGCCATGGGGGTATTCGCCCGCAAGGGCTACCACGGCGCCTCGATGAACGACGTCGCCGAGGCTGCCGGGGTGACCAAGCCGGTGCTGTACCAGCACTTCGACTCGAAGCAGGACCTCTACCTGGCCCTGATCGACGAGGTCGGCCACCGGATGATCACCAGCATCCAGAAGGCCACCGCCGGCGCCACCACGGGCAAAGCACAGACCGAGCTCGGCTTCCGGGCCTACTTCCGCTGGGTGGCCGAGGATCACGACGCCTTCCTGCTGCTGTTCGCCACGCAGGCCAGCCGCGACGCCGCGGCCACCGCCGCCATCCGCAAGATCACGTCCGAGGCCGCGTCGGCCATCGCGCCGCTCATCGCCGTGGCCATCGACCCGGAGAAGCAGCGCACGATCGCGCACGGCCTCGTCGGCCTGGCCGAGGGCGTGTCCCGCAGGCTCGTGGAGGCCGGCGACCGGTTCGACGCCGACGAGCTCGGACGGCTGGTGGCCAACCTGGCGTGGGCCGGCCTGCGCGCCCTCGGCCCCACCAGCTGACGCCACCTCAGGCGCGCACGATCGCGCCGCGGTAGCTCTGCACGAACCCGGCGCCCTCGAGCGCCTGGCCGACGGGCGACCTGGGGTCGAGCGCCGCGCCGTCGACCTTGCGCACCTCCACGCTGCGCGCCCGCCCCTGCTGCACGAGACCGGCGAGGGCCGCCGCCCACTCCGGACGGCGGGCCGCGTCGGGGAAGGTGACCAGGTGGTGGCCGCGGCGGTCGAACCACACGAGCGGCTGGCCCTGCCACAGCACCACCAGCGCACCGGCGCTGCGCGACGGGCGACCCTCGGTGGGCGGCCACGGCAGCGCGGCGCCGTAGGGCTGGGCGGGGTCGGTGGCGGCGAGCACCACGGGTGCGGGCACGGCCTCGGGGTGCAGGTCGGGGTCGACGGGCTCGCGCACGTTGCGCAGCCGGTCGACGGCGCCGGGCACCGCGAACTGCGCCGCGCCGAGGCCGGCCACAAAATAGCCGCGGCGGGTCTGACCGCGCTCCTCCAGCACCTTCAGCACGCCGTACACGCCGGCGTAGCCGCCGACGACGTTCTCGGCCAGCACGGCCTCGCGGGTGACCACCCCGTAGCGCTCGAGCAGCTGCATGGCCGCGCCGTGCGCCGCCGCGGTGGACGTGGGTGCGGGCTGCAGCAGCGGGGCCACCAGGCTCCACCGGCCAGCAGCCGCTGGCGGGCCGATGCGGGTGAGCCGCCCGGGGCGGGGGCGGCCGCGGCCGGCAGGCGGTCGAGCGGTGGTGCTGGCCGTGCGGGTGCGCGCGCCGTGGAGCACGGCGCGCAGCGGGGCGAGGGTGTCGTTGGTGACCTCGCCCGCCCACACCAGGTCCCACAGCGCGGCGAGCAGCTCGGCCTCGGTGGCGCTGGGCGCGGCGGCGCGCAGCTGGTGCCAGAAGCTGGCACCGCGCTGGCTGAGCAACGTGCGCACCGCGTCGTGCACCGGCCCCTCCGGCGGCTCGGGCAGCTCGATGGAGGGAGCGAGGAGCGGCAGCTGGTCGGCGAAGAACAGCCGGATGCGGCCGTCGTTGGCGCCGACGGAGCCGGCGCCCATCCACACGATCTCGCCGGCGGTGCACAGCTCGTCGAGGTCGGCCGAGCGGTAGCCGCGCACGCGCAGCGGGAGCACGTCGGTCTCGAGGGCGCTGGCCACGAGCGCGGTGCCCTGCACCAACCCGAGGGCCTCCACCAGCGCCTCCAGGCCGCGCCGCTCGCCGGGGATGCCGTGCCACTGCACGAGGAAGCGGGCGTAGGCGTCGGGCTCCACCGGCTCGACCTCGCGGCGCAGCGCGGCGAGCGACCGGCGGCGCAGCTGGCGCAGGACGTCGACGTCGCACCACTCGCGGCTCACCCCGTCGGGGCGGAACTCCCCGCGCACGAGCCGCTCGTCGGCCTCCAGCGCACCGAGCGCGCCGGCGATGCGGGTGAGCGGCACGCCGAGGCGGCGGGCCACGTCGTCGGCCACGAACGGGGCGTGGGTGCGCGCGTAGCGGGCCACGAGCGACTCGAGGGGCAGCGGCACCGGCTCGGTGAACGCGCGGGGCAGGCCGAGCGGCAGCGAGCAGCCGAGGGCGTCGCGGTAGCGGGCGGCGTCCTCGGCGGCGATGTACCGCTGCTCGTCGGCGATGCCCACCTCCACGGCCCGGCGCTCGCGCACCAGCTGAGCCAGCCACGCCGCCGGTGTGTCCGTGTCGGCTGCCGCGGCGCCGTCGGCGCCGGCGGCGGGTTCGCAGCGCAGGTCGACCTCGGTCGCGGTGAGGTCGCCCACCCGGCGGAGCACGTCGTGCAGCTCGTCGGCGCTGCGCGCCCGGCGGCCCTCCGCCAGCGCCTGCAACTCCAGCTCCAGGTCGGCGAGCACGCCGGGGTCGAGCAGCTCGCGCAGCTCCTCCGCGCCGAGCAGGTCGCGCAGCAGGTCGCGGTCGAGGGCCAGCGCCGCGGCCCGTCGCTCGGCGAGCGGCGCGTCGCCCTCGTACATGTAGGCGGCGATCCAGTTGAACAGCAGGCTCTGCGCGAACGGCGAGGCCTTCGCCGTGTCGACGGTGACCACCCGCACCGCGCGGCTGCGCAGCTGGCCGAGCACCTCGCGCAGGGCCGGCAGGTCGAACACGTCCTGCACGCACTCGCGCGAGGTCTCCAGCAGGATCGGGAACGTGGGGTACTTGGCCGCCACGGCCAGCAGGTCGGCGGCGCGCTGGCGCTGCTGCCACAGCGGGGTGCGCCGGTCGGGCCGGCGCCGGGGCAGCAGCAACGCCCTGGCCGCGCACTCACGGAACCGGGCGGAGAACAGCGACGTCTGCGGCAGCGAGCCGAGGACGAGCTCGTCGATGTCCTCCGGGTCGATGATCAGGTCGTCGACGGGCACCTCGTCGGCGGCTTCGGGCAGGCGCAGGACGATGCCGTCGTCGCCCCACATCGTCTCCACCGGCATGTCGTAGCGGTCCATCAGGCGGCGCTCGATGGCCATCGCCCACGGCGCGTGGACGGGCGTGCCGAACGGGCTGAGGATGCACACCCGCCAGTCGCCGATCTCGTCGCGGAAGCGCTCCACCACGACGGTGCGGTCGTCCGGCACCACGCCGGTGGCGTCGGCCTGCTCCTGCAGGTACAGCACGACGTTGCTCGCCGCCAGCGTGTCGAGGGCGTGGTCCTGCTGCAGGCGGGCCATCGCGTCGTCGTGGTCGAGACCGTGGACCACGCGCTGGAACTCGCCGAGGGCGCGCCCCAGCTCGAGCGGGCGGCCGGGACGGTCGCCGTGCCAGAACGGCATCTTCCCGGGCTGGCCGGGTGCCGGGGTGACCGTCACCCGCTCGAAGGTGATGTCCTCGATGCGCCACGTGGACGCGCCCAGGAGGAACGTCTCGCCGGGACGGCTCTCGTACACCATCTCCTCGTCGAGCTCGCCGACCCGCGTGCCGTCGGGCAGGAACACGCCGAACAGGCCGCGGTCGGGGATGGTGCCGCCGCTGGTGACGGCCAGGCGCCGCGAGCCCTCGCGGGCGCGGAGGGTGTCGTTCACCCGGTCCCACACCAGGCGGGGGCGCAGCTCGGAGAACTCCTCGCTCGGGTAGCGGCCCGACAGCAGGTCGAGCACGTTGGTGAGCAGCTCGTCGCTGAGGTCGTGGAAGCAGGCGCACCGGCGCACCAGGGCGGCGAGGTCGGCGACGGTGGTGTCGCCGGTGATGGCCACGTGGGCGACGATCTGCTGGGCGAGCACGTCGAGCGGGTTGCGCAGGAACCGGGTGCTCTCGATCTGCCCGTTGAGCATCCGCCGGGTGACGACGGCCGCCTCCAGCAGGTCGCCGCGTTGCTTGGGGTAGAGCGTGCCCTTGCTGGGCTCGCCCACCGAGTGACCGGCGCGGCCGATCCGCTGCAGGCCACGGCTGACGGCGCCGGGCGACTCCACCTGCACGACCAGGTCGACCGAGCCCATGTCGATGCCCAGCTCGAGGCTGGAGGTGGCGACGATCCCGCGCAGCTCGCCGCGCTTCAGCTGGTCCTCGATGACCACCCGCTGCTCGCGGGCCAGCGACCCGTGGTGGGCGCGGACCAACTCGATGGCGGGCTCGTCGATGGCGGGCTCGGCGTCCGCTGCGCTTCCGCCTCGCGCCGCGTGCGGCTCCTCGCTGGCGCTTCCCTCGCCGCGGCCGCCGCTTGCGCGTTGTTCCGCTTCTCGCGTGAGGCGTTCCTCGTAGAGCTCGTTGAGGCGGGCGGCGAGGCGCTCGGCCTGGCGGCGGGCGTTGGTGAAGATGATCGTCGTGCGGTGCTCGAGCACCTGGTCGAGGATGCGCGGGTAGATGCTCGGCCAGATGCTCGCTCGCGCCGGCGTGGTGGCGCCCGACGGTGCGCTGCGCAGCTCGGCCGGTGGCGAGATGGGCCCCGACTCGCGCCCCAGGTCGCCCATGTCCTCCACCGGCACCACCACGTCCACCTCCAGCGGCTTGCGGATGCCGGCGTCGACGATCGTGACCGGGCGCTGCGCGCCGTCGGCTGCGTGGCCGCCGAGGAAGTGGGCCACCTCCTCCAGCGGGCGCTGCGTGGCCGACAGCCCGATCCGCTGCGGCGGCGAGGTGGTGATCTCCTCGAGCCGCTCGAGGGAGAGCATGAGGTGGGCGCCGCGCTTGGTGGGGGCGAGGGCGTGGATCTCGTCGATGATCACCGTCTCGACGTTGACGAGGGTGTCGCGCGCCGAGGAGGTGAGCATCAGGTAGAGGCTCTCCGGCGTCGTGATCAACAGGTCGGGCGGCCGGCGGACGAGCGCCTGGCGGTCCTTCGCGGAGGTGTCGCCGGTGCGCATGGCCACCACCGGCTCCACGAAGGGCACGCCGAGGCGCTCCGCGGCGAGGTGGATCCCCATCAGCGGCGAGCGGAGGTTCTTCTCCACGTCGAACGCGAGGGCGCGCAGCGGCGAGATGTACAGCACGCGGGTGCGCTGCTTGGCCTCGGGCGGGGGTGTGGTGGTGAGGCGGTCGATCGAGGCGAGGAACGCCGTGAGGGTCTTGCCCGACCCCGTGGGCGCACAGATCAGCGTGTGCGCTCCGTCGACGATGTGCGGCCACCCCTGCACCTGCGGCGGCGTCGGCTCCGGGAACGCCGATGCGAACCACGCCGCGACCGCCGGCGAGAACCGCTCGAGCACCGCGTGGTGGGCCACCCCGAGAGGCTACGCCCGCCCACACCCCATCGAACACGCGTTTGCCAAGTTCCGCGTCACATGCGGGAGGCGCCCGTTCACGAACGCTGGAGGACGGTGCGGGCGTCGACGAGGAGCTCGGGGAGGAGCTGGGCGACGGCGTCGAGCACAGGCTCGACGAGGCGCTCGGGGACGCGGGCGGCCACGGCGGGGGCCCGCGGCGGGCCGCCGGCGAGCTCGTCGAGGACCAGGGCGGCGAGCATCTGGTCGGCCTCGTCACCCCAGCCCTTGGCGAGCAGGTGCTCGAGCGGGTCGACCACCAGCTCGCCCGCCTCCAGCAGGAGCGAGCGGGCCTCCATCGCGGCGAGGAAGCCGGCCCGGGCCGTGCCGGTGCCGAGGAAGGCGACCAGCGCAGGGTGACCGGTGAACCGGGCCCACAGCGCCACGGCGATGGCGTGGCCGCCGGCAGCCGGACCCTCGGCCAGGGCGCCGACGGCATGCACCACGTCGTCGGGCGCGGCGGTGTCGATGAGGTGCGCCGCGCCGTCGGTGACGCCGGCCTCGGCGGCCATCGCCGCCGCCATCCAGGCGAATCGCTGATCGTGCGGCCTCGGGGCCGCCACGAGCTGGGCGCTCGCCTCCTCGGGCCGGCCGAGCGAGGCGAGCAGGAAGGCGCGCGAGGACCGGACCTCGCCGGCCGAGGCCGTGATCAGGAAGAAGTCCACCGACTCCACCGGCTCGAGGACGGTGACCGCCTCCTCGGGCGTGACCACCGTGGCCAGCACCCACCTCGCTGCGTCGGCGGCGTCGCCGCCCGCCTCGATCACGGGCGCGAGCATGGGCTCCACGCGCTCCCGGCCGTCGCGGGGGGCGAGCATGTTCGCCCACAGCACGAGCGCGAGGTCGCGGAGGTCGGCCGTCGCCGCGTCCTTCACGGCCTCCGCGTAGGCGATCTCCGCCTCGTCGATCCGTCCCGCCTTCATGAGGCCGCGGCCGTACTCGAAGAACGCCGCGGCGCGGTGGGCCGTGTCGGGCGCGTCGTCGATGCGTTGGCGGGTGAGGCGGAGGTTGCGGTCGATGCGCTCCTCCTGGTCGCCCACGTAGCCGGTGTGCTTGATCCACACGCCGTTGACGCGCACGCCGACGGGGTTCGACCCGTCCGGCAGCTCCGGCACCTCGTGCACCCGGTTGCGGTACCGCAGGTTGCGCTGGAACAGGCGGCGGCTCGGCGTGCCGGCCGTGACCTGGCCGATGACCTCGTTGTTCAGGTTGCGCACGCGCAGCTCGATCGCGTGCTGGTCGTCGAGGGTGCGCAGCAGGTTGCGCAGCGCCGTGCACTCCTCGGCCGTGGCCATCAGCTGGTCGTCACCGTCGAGGATCAGCACCCAGTCGCCACGCACCATCGACATCGACTCGTTCCGCGCCCTCGAGAAGTCGTCGTCCCAGTAGCCCTGGCGCACCCGCGCGCCGGCGGCCCTGGCGATGGCCACCGTGGCGTCGTCGGAGCCGGTGTCGTACACCACCACCTCGTCGACGAGCGCCCGGGCCATGGCGATGGCCGTCTCGATGCGGGGTGCCTCGTTCTTCACGATCATCGACAGCGTGACCAGCGGGACGTCGCGGTGGTGGCACCACACCGACGGCACCAGGACCACCCGGGGATGGCGGACATCGGGCGGCACCAGGTCGCCGAGCAGCTCCGGCTGGCGGGTGATCGTCGCCGCCTCCGCGACGGCGAAGACGGCCGGCACCGGCAGGGTCCGATCGATCTCGCGGCTCCCGCCCGGATCGAGGCACGCTGCGTCGCGGCCGAGGTCGACGTCGGGCAGGTGGGCGATCGCCTGCGCGTGCCGCTCGAGGTCGCCTCGCTGGGCCCGAGCGCGGGGCGGGTGCAGGCCGCACAGCGGCCACGGCGCGGCGTTCGTGCCGGGCAGGACGACGGCCGCCCCCTCGGCGAGGGGGGCGACGAGCCGGGCGACGGCACCACGCGAGAGGTGGACCAGCCTGCGCGCGTCGATGCACACGGCCGGCCCCGCCGGCAGCTCACCCCACCTGGCGTGCTCGACGTAGCCGATGCCGGTGAGCAGGGGCTGCGCGGCGCGGCGTGCCGCACGAGGGCCCACCAGCAGCACGGGCGCCCGCCCGCCGAGCCGTGCCGGTTGGCCCGCCGGCCGGCCCTCGTCCGGGCCTTCCTGCGGCACCTGTTCGTCGTCGCGCTCCATCGCACCCCTTCCTCCGTGCCGACCGTGCCCTTCGCCGCGCTGCGGTCAAGCAGGAGCCTGACCTGCGCCGTCGCGGCGTGGCCGCGGAACGCGGGCTCGATGCTGACAGACTGCTCGGCCCACGTCCGTGATCCCCACGGGCCGTCCCGCCCCGTCCATGCCCCCCACCGCCCCCAGCCGACCGAGCCCGACCAGCACCCTCGCGCCGAGCCCGCCGTCGACCGTGCGGCTGCGGCCGTGGCAGCGCGAGGCCTTCGAGCGGTTCACGGCGAGCGACGAGGCCGACTTCCTGGCCGTGGCCACGCCCGGGGCCGGCAAGACCACCTTCGCCCTCACCTGTGCCCGGTGGGCGCTCGCCCGCCAGCGGCGGCGGCTGGTGGTGGTGGCGCCCACCAGCCACCTGAAGCGGCAGTGGGCGCTCGCCGCGCACCGCCTGGGCCTGCAGCTCGACCCGGAGTGGGTGCCCGACCGCGATCACCGCCTCGGCCTCGCCCCTGACGTCCACGGGCTGGTGACCACGTATCAGCACGTGGCCACCCGTGGTGTCGCCAAGGCGTTGCGGGGCGTGGCCGACGATGCGTTCGTGATCCTCGACGAGGTGCACCACGCGGGCGACGAGCGGGCGTGGGGCGACGCCGTACGCACCGCGTTCGAGCGGGCCCACCGGCGGCTCAGCCTCAGCGGGACGCCGTTCCGCAGCGACGCCGCGCCCATCCCGTTCGTCGCGTACGACGCCACGGCGGAGGGGGAGGTGGCCCGCAGCCACTACACCTACGGGTACGCCGACGCGCTCCGCGACGGCGGCGTGGTGCGCCCGGTCTACTTCCCCCGCTTCGACGGCGTGATGGAGTGGAGCGCCCCCGACGGCAGCGTCGTCAGCGCCGGGTTCCACGACGAGCTGGCCCGTGACCAGATGGCCCAGCGCCTCCGCGCCGCGCTGAGCCTCGACGGCGACTGGCTGCCGGCGGTGCTGCGCCAGGCCCACGAGCGTCTGGTCGCCATCAGGGAGGCCCCGCGGGGCCAGCCCGACGCCGGGGGGCTGGTGGTGGCCATGGACCAGCAGCACGCCCACGACATCGCCGAGGTGATCCGCCGCCACTTCGGCGTGCGCGCCGAGGTGGTGGTGAGCGACGACCCGACGGCCTCGGCGCGGATCGCCCGCTTCGCCGACGACACCTCGCCGTGGCTCGTGGCGGTGCGCATGGTCAGCGAGGGCGTGGACATCCCGCGGCTGCGCGTGGGGGTGTACGCGACCACGGTGGCCACGGAGCTGTTCTTCCGCCAGGCCGTGGGCCGGTTCGTGCGCTGGCAGGCCGGTCGCGGGTCGCAGAAGGCGTACGTGTTCATCCCCGACGACCCGCGCCTGCGCGCCCACGCCTTCCGGATCGCCGAGGCGCGGCGCCACGTGCTCCGGCCGCCCACCACCCCGGACGACGAGGGCGGGGGTCCCGATGGCGCCGACGAGCGTCCTGACGCCGCGCGCGAGCAGCCCGAGCAGCTCTCCCTGTTCACCGTGCTGAGCGCCGTGGCGACGGGCATGTCGGTGCACACCGTGACCGCC
>VFQR01001405.1_pt1 | contig 18593 bp, 13 predicted proteins | sample 3512321 | NCBI WGS metagenome assembly VFQR01 (sample SAMN10412374, study PRJNA504923) | tailings metagenome | isolation source: Relicate 3 Philex TSF1 revegetated site | place: Philippines: Tuba, Benguet | collected 2017-08-29
GCGCAGGGCACGCCCACCGCGGTCCACTTCACCCGCGGCGGGCCGTGGTTCGAGAACTGGCAGAACGTCGATTACGGCGATCTCTGGCTGAAGGAACGCGACGAACTCGCCCGCGCCTGAGGACGGGATTGCGCGCGCGCGATCTTCTCCGTAAGCCGCTTGCATGAAAGGCACCGACCGCGACGAACGCGATTTCCGCGAGGCCGCCCGGCTGCATCAGACGGGCGACCTTGCAGGCGCGATCAGTGCCTACGGAAAGCTGCTGAAGCGTTTTCCGAAACATCCAAATTTGTTGAATTTACAAGGGCTTGCCCAGTTTCAGGCGGGCCAGAACGAAGCTGCGGCGGAAACGCTGGCAAAGGCGCTCGCCGCCGACCCGCGCATTCCCGACATTCATTTCAACCTCGCGACGGTGCTCTATCGCCTCAAGCGTTTCGAGGAAGCGTTCCCGTATTTTGAAAAAGCGGTTGCGCAAAAACCGAAGGATGCCGATGCGCGCAACAATCTGGGCAGCGTGTTGAAGGCGCTCGGGCGACACGACGAGGCGATCGCGCAATTCCGCGAATCCATCGCGCTCGATTCCAATCATGCCGGCGCACACGTCAATCTTGGTAACGCGCTCGGCGCGCAGGGAGATGCCGCTTCCGCGCACATGCATTTGGAACGGGCGATTGCCTTGCAGCCGGGAAATCCGGAAGCCCGGGTCAGTCTTGGCAAGGCAATGCTCGACGCAAAGCGCAACGAGGAAGCGCTGGCGCATTTCGAAAAAGCCATCGCGATCCAGCGCGACGCCGCCGACCCCTATTTTTTTCGCGGCATGGCGCTCGCTGCACTGAAACGGCACGACGAGGCGGCGGGAAATTTCCTGCGCGCCACACAACTGAAGACGGACTTCGCGGAAGCGTTTCTCGAGCTTGGCAATGCGCTTATCCAGATGCGGCGTTATGAAGAAGCGCTCGGCGCCTATCAATCGGCGGTCGCGATCAAGCCGGATTACGTTCAGGCCTATGCCAATATCGGCAATGCGCTTCAATCGCTCGAGCGTTTTCCTGAATCGATCGAGCCTTCACGCAAGGCGCTCGAATTCGATCCTGCATTTGCGCAAGCCATCACCAATCTGGCCGCCGTCGCAATGTTTGAGCAAAAATACGAAGAGGCGGAGAAACTGTTTCTGAGCAGTCTTCAGGTCGAGCCGGAGCGCACGACGACCTTGATGGCATACGCAAGCATGCTTGCGGAAACCGACCGGCAGGAAGAAGCGCTGAATTATCTTCGACGGGCCATTGCCCGTGATCCCGACAGTGAAGCAACCCGCTCGTGGAACATGGGTTATTACTGTCTTCAGCTTTCCCAGTGGGACCCCGGCTGGAAGCTGCATGAGTACCGTTTCGAGCGCTACAAGGGCGACGTTAAGCTCATACAATATCGAGATTATTCGGCCCCCCGCTGGAACGGCGAAAGCCTCTCCGGGACGCTGCTGGTTTGGGGCGAGCAGGGGCTTGGCGACCAGATCATCTGGTCCAGCCTATTGCCGGAGGCGCGTGCGCGTGCGGGCAAACTCATCGTGGAATGCGAACCGCGTCTGGTGCCGCTGTTCGCACGTTCGTTCGACGCGGACGTCGTGCCCATGAACGACGAAACTTTGTTTGCCGGAAAAATCGACGTCCACACGCCGATCGCCAGTCTCGGAAAATTTCTGCGCGCGGATGCGAGCATGTTTTCAAAACCCGAACGCGGTTATTTGCGCGCCGACGAAACGCAAACCGGAAATTTGCGCGCGCGGATCTCGGAAGGCGGACGCAAGGCGGTCGGACTGTCGTGGAAAAGCAACAATCCTTTTTTCGGTCAGGCAAAGACCGCGCAGCTTCGCGATTTCGAATCCATTTTCCGCATCACCGGCTGCAATTTCATCGATCTTCAATATGGCGATACGAGCGAGGAACGCGCCGCCGTCCGGGAAGAACTCGGCATTGAAGTGTCTCCCGTGCCGGGGATCGACAACACGAACGATATCGATGGGCTCGCTGCGCTCATTTCGGCGTGCGACGCGGTGGTCACCACCAGCAATACGACGGCGCATCTGGCCGGCGCGCTCGGAAAGCAGACCTTTGTCATCCTTCCGGCCACGCGCGGGCGGCTCTGGTACTGGCTCAAGGATCGCGTGGACAGTCCGTGGTATCCGAATGTGACGTTGATCCGTCAGGGCAGGGACGAGCCGTGGGCTTCTGTGGCGGCACGCGCTTCCGAAGCGCTCAGGAACGCCCTCGATCGCGCATGAGATCGGGCCAATCGCAGGGGCAGAATCGCAGCTCCTGGGTGGCCATGATTTTGGGGTATCAAAAGTTGTATCCGGCCAGGGTTCCACTGCTCAATCTGTGGCTTTCAAGTCACGCCATGGTTCCCCCTTGTGGGTGCGGATCACGCCGGGCGCGATGTCATGTTTTCGCCACAAGTCGATTTTCAGAATTAGTGAATTAAAACAATTACTTGGATTGATTCTCAACGGGCGTTTTTTGGCAGTGGCGTTTCAGCAACAGGGGGCCGGAAAGCACGCCAAACAGGGCTTGAAAGGCTCTCGGAAGATTGAACGACAAGACTGTTTGGCTAAGGTGTGTGCAGCGACGGCAGGGGGAACCCCGAGGGGGAAGACCTTCAGTCGCCTCGTCTGGTTTTGACGGTGGGGAGCTCGCAAGAGCGAACCTGAAGAGCCAGCCGGGTGGTCTCACGGGGAATAAGGGAACTTTCTAAGATGCACGCCAACAAGCAGGCATCAGCCGAAGGCCACCGCTCCCCCTCATACGATAATAATTTGGAGGTCACGATGAAAGTGATGAAGAGCCTTCTCCTCGGCTCCGCGGCAGGCGTTGTCGCGATGTCGGGAGCGCAGGCTGCTGACCTTCCCGTAAAGGCCAAAGCGGTCGAATACGTGAAGGTTTGCTCGGCATACGGCGCGGGATTCTACTACATCCCGGGTACCGATATCTGCCTGCGCGTCGGCGGCTATGTGCGCGCTGACTACTACATCCACGGTCCGGGCACGACCGGCCAGACCTGGTTCTCTGGCGATACTGCGATCCCGGTCAACGACGCGGACAACGCATTCGGCTATCGTGGCCGTGGTGCGATGATCCTCGACGCCCGTACGAACACTGCCTACGGCACGCTCCGTTCGTACATCGTCACCCACATCTCGCTGAACACCGGTGGCGCTTCCACTCCGGGCACCAACGGCTCGGCGGGTCTCGACGCTGCGTTCATCCAGTTCGCCGGCTTCACCTTCGGCTATGCGCCGTCGCTGTGGAAGTTCGCGGGCGCTTACGGCTTGAACGCCGTCGTCGGTTCGGGCGACCTCGTCGGCATCGACCAGTTGGCCTACACGGCCGAACTCGGCAACGGTGTCTCGGCGTCGATCGGTATCGAAGACGCGAACAGCCGCCGCGGTAAGCTCGCGACCTCTGCTACCTTCTCTGCCGTCGGTGCCGGTGGCAACGTCGCGCAGGCTGGTACGTCGGGTTCGAACTACGCCGGCCAGTACTTCCCTGACGTTGTCGCGAACATCCGCGTCAACCAGGCTTGGGGTCAGGCTGGTCTGTTCGCCGCCGCTCACCATGTTGAAGGTGCAATCTCCTCGTCCAACCCGGTTGGCGCTGAGAAGTGGGGCTACGCGGTCGGCGCGGGCATCGAAGTCAAGCTCGACTCGATCGCTCCGAAGGACCGTGCGCAGATCTTCTTCGCGTACACGAAGGGTGCGACTGGCTACCTCGCAGCAGGTCCGGTGCAGAACGCCGGTGCCTGGGGCGTGGTCTCCAACAGCCTGATCGGTCCGGAAGCCATCTGGGCGGACGGCGTTGTCAGCCCGACCGGCCAGCTGAGCCTGTCGAAGGCCTACGGCGGCGTCGCGCAGTTCCAGCACTACTGGACTCCGATGCTCCGTACGAACATTGGTGTTGGCTACGTGAACTACAATGCCAACAACACTGTGTACGCTTCCTCGGGTGCGGCAGTTCCGGACTTCAAGATGTGGCAGGGCACTCTCGCCACCGTCTGGTCGCCGGTTGCCAACCTCGACCTCGGCGTCGAAGTTGTCTACGTCGACATCGACACCCGGAACGGCGTGCTCGGCGGCGCTGCTGGTACTGCTACCAACCGCGGCGCGGCAAGCGACAGCGGCTGGGCTGGTACCCTCCGCGCACAGCGCAACTTCTGATCCTTCGGGTCCGAAGTTACTCAACAAGGGAAACCCCGGCGAAAGCCGGGGTTTTTCTTTGCACGAATGACACAGGGATATGTGTGCGGTTCGTGGCGGCGGCAGGCGTTAGCCGCGTTCGCAACGCTTCACGAACTGCACAATCGGCGAGATGGAATCGTCACGGAGCAGCAGCGGCGCGTGGCCCTGGCCCGTGATCTCGATGCTCTGCATGTCCGGATGACGCGACTGCATTTCCGCAAGCTTCACGCGCGAAAGGATGTCGGAATGTTCGCCGCGCAGCACCAGCAGCGGATACGGTTTCAGCATTTCAAACTGTGGCCATAACGCCGGCGGCGGTACGGCGGGATCGACCGCGGCGAGCGCGGCGGAAAGGGCCGGATCGTAGCGAGGCTCGAACGCGCCGTCTTTTTCGGTCCATGTGCGCCGCGCCCACAGATCCCATTCGCGTTCATCGAGTGCCGGAAATTGTCCACTGACGGTCGATTTCAACACCGCCACAGCTTCAGCCCATGAGCGCGGCTTCGAGAGCTTCCCCACATAACCCTTGATCCGCAGCAGGCCCGCAATGTCGATGACGGGGCCGATGTCGTTCAGCACCACGCCCGCGATGGCCTGCGGTCGTGCGGCCGGCATAAGCATCGAGAGAATGCCGCCGCGCGAGGTGCCCACGAACACCGCGCGTGCGATCCCGAGCGCATTGAGTACCGCGATCACGTCGCCGAGTTCGAGGATGGGATTGTAGTTGGCCGCGTTCTTGTCCCACTGCGACTGGCCGCGTCCGCGGGAGTCGATCGCGATCGCGCGGCGCGGCGAGGGGCCGGAAGCGAACGCCTGCATCAGCTCGGTGAAATCCTCTCCCGTGCGGGCGATGCCCGGCAGGCAGACGACCGGCAGCCGCTTGCCGTCCGTTGGGCCGGCTGACGCAACATGCAGACGAAGCCCGTCCGCCGCGTTCACCCACAGGTCTTCAAACGGTTCGGCCATCGGCTCGCTGCTGATCGGATGCGGCTCAGTTCACGCGGCCGCGGTTGATGTCGGCCTCGATCATGAGCCCGCGCTCGGTGCCGAACAACACCTTGTAAACCTGAAGGTTTTCCAGGATGCGCTGGATATAGAAGCGGGTTTCGGAGATCGGAATCCGCTCCACCCAGTCGATCACATCGACATTCGGATCGCGCGGATCGCCATAGGCCGCGATCCACTGGCGGGCGCGGCCGGGACCGGCGTTGTAGCCGATGCAGGTGAGAATGTAGGAGCCGCGATAGTCTTGCATCAGCGAGCCAAGTTCGTTGGCGCCGAGGCGGGTATTGTAGTGCGGATCGGCGCGGAGCTTGCCGAGATCGAAGGGCAGACCCATTCGCTTGGCAATGTTGCGTGCCGTCGGCTGGATCACCTGCATCAGGCCATAGGCCTTGGCGGTGGATTCAGCGCCCTGGTGAAACTGGCTTTCCTGCCGTGCGATTGCATAGACCAGCGCCTTGTCGACCGGCGGATTGCTCGGCGGAATTTCGGGAATGCCGAAGACGGGATAGGCGATGGTGTCGAGCTGGATGCCGTTGGAGTAGGCGGTCTTGCCGACAAGCACCATGCCGCGCGCATCGCGATTATCGTAGGCGATGGCGCCCAGCAGCAGGAATGCCGCTTCATCCTTCAGGCGAACCGCATAGTCCACATAAAAAGGAATGGTGAGCTGCCGTTCATCGGCCGCATAGAGCCACTTCAGCGCCTGCACCGGTTCGAGCTTGGCGAATTCCGCGCGGTCGCGTGCGGTCGGCTCGAGCGGGCGGTGCAGCGGCAAGTCCTTCATGCCGATGCGCGCGCGGGCGAGCTGTCCGTAATAGGTGGTCGTGAACACCGCGGCGCGGCTGTAGGCGCCTTGCGCGGCCTGCCTGTTGTTCGCCGCTTCCTGCGCGCGCCCGAGCCAGTAGAAGCCGCGCGCGAGCGTCACGGGATGCTTTGAAAAACTCTCCCACTGGGAGAAATGCTTGATCGCGGTGCCCGGATCCTTGAGGAAGCGGAGCGCCACCCATCCCGCCATAAACTGTTGATCCGCCTTGTAATTTTCGGACTCCGCCGTGCCCGCATGGGCCGCCACCCGGTAGGCGGTTTTGGGATCGTTCTGGTCCAGCATTTTGCGGACGATCAGCCGCCCCTCGCGCCACCAGTCGTCAGTATCCATCAGGCGCGCGGGGTCGCGCGGCGCTTCGAGAAAATATCGCGCACCGCTCTTGTAGTCGTCGCGCTGGCGGCTGTTCTGCACGCGCGCGAACAGCAGGCCGGCATCTTTCTGCATCGCCGCCGGCACCGCATCGAGCAGTTTTCCCGCGCTGGAGGATTTCTTGATGACCGCCGCCCATGCCTTGCCCCAGGCGGCGATGTCGCCGCCCGCGCGTTCCGCGTTGCGAAGCCCCGCGTCGGCCTTCTCGGCGTGGAAAAGTTTTTCCGCGCGCAGCTTGTGGTCCTCGCGCGTCAGCACGCCGGGGAACATCGTCATCGTCTCGACTTCGATGTACGGCGGAAAGTCGTCCTGCCGCCACGCGCTGCGGACGAGGTTGATGGCGCCGTTGCGGTCGCCGGTCGCGAGCAGGGCGCGGGCGAGGGTGATCTTGCCTTCGCCGGAGATCGGCTGCTGCTGGGCGAAAAACCTGATGACGTAATTCGGTTCGTGCCGCGCGTCGTAGAGCAATCCTTCGACGCGGCGGCGGACGAGACTGAGGCTCGGCCAGTCCGAATTTTCCCGCAGAAATGCGGAGGCGCGCTCGTAGCCGAGATCGCGGGGCGAAAGCCGAAGTGCCACCCACTCGACAAGCTTTCTGGCGACGGGATCGCGCAGGTCGTTGGCGCGGCGCAATCCGTCCGCACCCTTGCCTGCCTGCACGAGGTCGATGGCCTGCTTGAGCACGGCCGCTTCGCCGGTCGGTGCCTGCGCGCGCGCGGGCGCCACCGCGACGGCAAGCGCGGCAAATCCGGCCAGGCAGAATCGTGTCAACGCTTGCATCGGCCCTCGCAAAGGCACGCCCAAATGGGGCAAATGAAGGGTCTTACAGATGAAGGGTTTGAGGTGAACAACCTGTAAACCCGAAGCCCGCACAATCCAAACAGGGCTTTCACGACAAGCACTTCCGCGCTATCCCGATGGCCGGTCAACAGGTATTTCCGATGTTCCAGGGTTCCTTCACAGCACTCGTTACTCCTTTCAAGAATGGCGGCCTCGATGAGCGCGCATTCCGCGAACTCGTGGACTGGCAGATCGCGGAGGGAACCGACGGTCTGGTTCCGGTGGGAACCACGGGCGAGAGCCCGACACTTTCCCACGACGAGCATCACAAGGTCGTCGAATGGTGCGTGGATCAGGCCAAGGGCCGCGCGAAAGTGATCGCGGGCGCGGGATCGAACTCCACCGAGGAAGCGATCGACTTGTCGAAGCACGCCGAAAAGGCCGGTGCCGACGCGGTGCTGGTCGTGACGCCTTACTACAACAAGCCGACGCAGGAGGGCATGTACCTCCATTACAAGGCGATCAACGACGCCATCGGCATTCCGATTTTCATCTACAACATTCCCGGCCGTTCGGTCGTGGACATGACGCCGGAAACCATGGGCCGGCTCGCGAAGCTGAAGAACATCGTCGGCGTGAAGGACGCGACCGCCAACGTCGCGCGCGTCAGCGAACAGCGCGCGACCTGTGGCGAGGATTTCATCCAGCTGTCCGGCGAAGACGCGACCGCGCTCGGCTTCAACGCCCATGGCGGTGTTGGCTGCATCTCGGTGACATCGAACGTGGCGCCGCGCCTGTGCGCGGAATTTCAGGATGCGTGCCTTGCGGGCGATTACAAAAAGGCGGTGACGTTACAGGACCGCCTGATGCCGCTGCACAAGCATCTGTTCATCGAAACCAATCCGGCGCCGGCGAAATACGCGCTGTCGCTCCTCGGCAAATCCGCCGAACATTGCCGCCTGCCGCTCGCACCGCTTTCCGACAACGCCAAGCGCGTCGTGCGCGAGGCGATGGTGCATGCGGGCCTGATCAACGCCTGACGCTCGCCCGCGCCGAAACGCGGCTCACACCACCATGGCGAAACAACCCACCGGCAAGGGGAAGGTCGTCGCGCTCAATCGAAAGGCGCGGTTCAATTATCATATCGGCGAGACGTTCGAGGCGGGTCTGGCGCTTACGGGCACCGAGGTAAAGTCGCTGCGCAACGGCAAGGCGACCATCGCGGAATCCTATGTCGACGCCAAGGACGGCGAGATCTGGCTCGTCAACGCGAATATCCCCGAATACCTGCAGGCAAACCGCAACAATCACGAGCCGCGCAGGCTGCGGAAACTCCTCCTGCACAAGCGGCAGGTGAACAAGCTGATTGGAGCGGTCGAGCGCGAGGGTATGACCATCATGCCGCTGCAGCTCTATTTCAATCCGCGCGGACGTGCGAAGCTTGAGATCGCGCTGGCCAAGGGCAAGAAGCTCCACGACAAGCGCGACACGGAAAAGAAACGCGACTGGCAGCGCCAGAAGGGGCGGCTGATGCGCGACAAGGGCTGACGATGCCGCTGCCGGTGAAGCTCGACCATTGCGTGATCCATGTCTCGGACTGGGAGCGCTCGAATGCGTTCTATCGCGACGTCATGGGCGCGGAACTGGTGAAACGGGAAGTCGGCTGGGCCTACCGCTACGGCACTGAACAGCTCAATCTGCACGGTCCGGGCCTGAAGCCCGCCGAAGTGGCCCGTTTGCCCGTGCAGCCCGGCAACAGCGACCTTTGCTTCGAATGGAAGGGGCCGATTTCGGATGCCATCGCGCATCTGAAGCAGCATAATGTGCCTGTGGAGCTTGGCCCGCTTACGCGCTTCGGCGCAAAGGGGCACGGCACCAGCGTCTACTTCCGCGACCCGGACGGCTCGCTGATGGAATTCATCTCCTATGCGAATCCGGCCGGCTAAGTGCTTGATCGGGGATTCAATCCAGCAACCTGAATCGGATACCGTCATGGTGTTGCACGACCCGACCCAGTTGCCCGGCGATCTTCCAGTTCCCGTCGATGATGGTGCTGCCGCGCACCTGAAAGGTATGCGGCTGCCCGGGATCGCCCTTACGGCCACCGACGGGAGCAATATCGACCTGTCCAGCCTCGAGGGCCGCACGATCGTCTACATCTATCCCCGCACCGGCAAGCCCGGGCAGGCGCTTCCGACCGGCTGGGACGGAATTCCCGGCGCACGCGGATGCACGCCGCAATCCTGCTCGTTCCGGGATCATTATGCGGAACTGAAAAACGCAGGCGTTGCACAACTGTTCGGGCTTTCCACGCAGGATTACGCCTATCAGCGCGAGGCGGTGGAGCGGCTGCATCTGCCGTTCCAGATTTTATCGGACGAGAAGCTGAAATTTGCTCGTGCACTGAAGCTGCCGACGTTCGAGGTCGATGGAATGGAACTGATCAAGCGCATGACGCTCATCATTGACGATGGCGTGATTACGCATGTGCTCTATCCGGTGTTCCCGCCCGACAAGAGTGCCGAAGACACCTTGCGCTGGCTTCAGCGGTCGAGCTGATTGCGGACTTTCGCGAAGACGTCCTTGAACATTTTCGGCGTCAGCCGGCCGGTGTTCGTGTTGTAGCGCGAGCAGTGATAGGAATCGAACAGCGTCCTTCCGTCCGGCAGTTTGTGACTCTTTCCGTGTCCGAATGGTGCGGTAGATTTTTTCACGGCCAGCGCCGTCAGCAGCGCGTCATGGGCGATGCGGCCTAGCGCCACGATGGCGCGGATTTTCGGCATTTCATCGAGCGAGGGGATCAGGAACTGGTTGCAGGTGCGGATTTCCGCCGGTGTTGGCTTGTTCTCCGGCGGTACACAGCGCACGGCATTGATGATGCGGGCGTTTGTGAGCCTCAGTGAATCGTCCGGCCGCGCCTCATATTTTCCGCGCGCGAAACCGAACTCGATCAATGTCTCATAAAGAAGGTCACCGGCGTAATCGCCGGTGAAGGGGCGGCCGGTGCGGTTTGCACCGCGCAGGCCGGGGGCCAGACCAACGATGGCAAGCTGCGCATTCGGATCGCCGAAATTTGGCACCGGCGCGTTGAACCATTCCGGCTCGCGCGCGCGATGGGTGTCGCGAAAGGATTTCAGACGCGGGCAGAGCGGGCAGTCTCGCGACGGCTCGGCGGTTGCATTGGATTTTTGAACGGCTGGCATTGCAGCCGTTCAGTATCACCGATTGCCGAGATCGTCGTCCTCGTCGTCCATATCGGCACCAGCCCCAACATTGGCGGTTGCGGGGGAGGGCGTGGTGGGACGCTGCAGGAAGCCCGGCGCATTGTGCATGCGGGTCGAACGCTCGCCCGGATCGCGGCCAATGCGCGGCATCAGGTCCGAAAGATCGAGAAATACGTCGGCCTGGCGGCGCAACTCGTCGGCGATCATCGGCGGCTGGGTCGAGATGGTCGAAACCACCGTCACACGCACGCCCCGGCGCTGGACTGCCGCCACCAGCGGCTTGAAATCGCCGTCGCCCGAGAACAGCACGATATGGTCGATGTGATCGGCAAGTTCCATCGCCTCGACCGCCAGCTCGATGTCCATGTTGCCCTTGATCTTGCGGCGGCCAGTCGCGTCGGTGAATTCCTTCACGGGCTTGGTGACGACCGTGTAGCCGTTGTAGTCGAGCCAATCGAGCAGCGGACGGATCGAGGAGTATTCCTGATCCTCGATCAGTGCCGTGAAATAGAACGCACGCAGAAGATTCCCGCGGCTCTGGAATTCCTTGAGCAGCCGCTTGTAGTCGATATCGATGCCGAGACCGCGCGATGTCGCATAGAGATTCGCGCCGTCGATGAAGAGCGCCATTTTTTCGGAAGTAGCGGAAGAATTTTGCATGATAAATTCTCGTGAAAAGGATTTGCGGTTGAACAAATTCACACGAACAAAGTTCATTCGCGTGGTGAACAAGCAAGACCAGAACAAAGAGACTCCGGTCAAGGAAAGAAAAGTTTCCGCGCATCTTGCGGCGAGAATGTGGGCGCCGCTTGCCTTGAATCAATTTTGTCTGGATTTTTTTCGGGCAGTGTTGCTTTGTTGCAAGTCCGTGCTGCGAACGACGTTGCCGTGGTGTAAATTTTTTTTGCGATCCTGGGCGGCAATCGCGCGAAAAAAATTGTGTAGCTTTTTTCGGAAGGCCCGGAGCAATTATCCGTTCGCGCCGTTTGTACCATCCTGTACAGCCGCCATTTTGCTTGGGACGCGGGAAGGAATGCATCAGTCCGGCTATTTCTCAGAAACAGATTCTGGAAAATGCAGCATCAGTCCGATTTTTCCGGCCCGCCTCCGGCGTACAGATCGCATAAATTTTGCGTAAACACGCTTATTTACCCTGCTTGTTAAATGCACAACTTGTTCGCGTGACGGCCCGCTCCGGGTGTCATAAAGTTTCAGGACGGGTTTGGGGCGTAATTCACAATGTCCGTCAGGACATCCGTATCGGCGCTCGCAATAGCGGCGCTTCTCGAGTCGGTCTTCGCGTTTGGTGCGCAATCCGCACCCATCGGCGAAGCATCCTCGGTCGTCCCTGCATCGACCTACCGCCGCGGCGACAATGAACGCACACTCGCGATCCGCGATCGCCTCGAGCAGAACGATCGCATCCGCACGACCGGTGCCGGCTCGACGCAGGTTAAATTCCTCGACGACACACTGCTCACCATCGGTCCGAATTCTGAAATCCTGCTCGATCAGTTTGTCTACGATGGCAACCGCGCGCAGAAGGCGACCGTCGAAGTCGTTCGCGGTGCGATGCGCTTCGTCAGCGGCACATCCGACCGCCGCGCCTACGAAATCAAGACGCCTGTCGCCACCATCGGCGTGCGCGGAACGGTCGTCGATATTGGTTTCGTCAACGGCCGCTGGAGCTTCAATCCGGTCGACGGCACCATCACGGCAACACTGAACACGACCGGCGAGACGCGCACATTTATCGCTGGCCAGCCTGGATTTTCCATCGGTCCCGGCGGCTTCAATCCGATCAATCCGCAAGACGCGGCCGCGCTATGGCGCCGCCTCGACGGCGCGCATCTGGCGCTGGCAAAAGCAGCAGGTCAGAATCCAAGCGCGCCGCAGGGGGCGGCTGCGGGCGGCGTGACCGGTGGAACACCGGGCGGAACTCCCGGCGGCAATCAGAACCAGACAAACAACACGCCGGGTCCTGACGGCACGCAGGGCGGTCCCGGTTCGGGATCGAACAGCGGTCCGGCATTCTCCACGCCGCCTTCTGTAACTGTCATAGCGACGACGGGTTCGACGACCGGCGGTGCAGGGGCAACCGGCGTTCCGGTGTTCACCGCAAACCCGATGAGCTTACTGGCCGTCGGCGGTGACGAATCCGAAGTCAGTTTCAACATCGGGCCTCTGATCAATCGCGGTCTGAGTGATCTGTCGTCACTCCAGTTCGATTCCACGACGGGCGGGCTCACCGCAGTAACGGTCAAGGGCACGACCGGCACCACTCCGGACCCGGACGCGGGCACGCTGACGCGGGTCGGTGGACAGGTGGCCGAGCTTTACACCGATCCTTCGTCAACGCCGCTCTATCAGATTGGCCGCTGGACCAATGGCCGGATTGTCGCTGTCCAGCACAACCAGACAATTCTCGACGAAACGCTCTCCGCCAATCAGGGCCTGCACTACATCCTGTTCGGCTACACGAACGGACTGTACGACGCGAACAACCAAATCCCGTTCGGCAAGATCGTTACCTATTCGCTGGAAAGCGCCACCAAGCCCACATGGATCACCGGCCAGAGCGCGCCCGGCACGTTCACCGGCCAGCTCGCCGTTGCGTTCGGCACGCTCGCCGTCAGCTACGGCCTTCAGGCCAATCTCGCGATGGCCGAAGGCACGATTGCGATCCAGACGCCCGGCGGTGTCGCCAATCCGCAACAGAGTGGAGCGGTCGGTTCGGTGTTCGGCGGCCTCCACCGCTCGGCCACCACCTACATCACGGGTTCCGGCTCGCTGTGCCCGAGCCCCGGCGACTGCTACGGTGTTGTCAGTTTCATTCCGGTGTCCAGCAACAAGGTTGGGGTTGATTACGCACTCAATGTTTTTGAGTCCGAGAGCACAAACCTGATCGAAGGCGTTGCCATATTCGGCAGCCCGACTGCGCCTGCTAATCCGGGTTCTCCTTACGCAAAGCCGCTCGGTTCGTTTGTTGATCTCGTTGGACAGGTTCACATCGCGCCCACGCAGGGACTGGCCGATGTCTCCGGTTCAACTGTAAGTATCAAGCAGTTCAGCGATGCGACGGAGACCGTCACGCGCCAGACCGCGCAGGTAGCGGACAACGGCAGCTACAAATTCATTGGCTGGGAGCGCTGGACCAACGGCACCTATGACGTGACAGGCGGGTCCAACCCGGGCACGAAAACTGTTCCCGCCGATGGCGGCGTCCATCTGATCCACGGTATCGGCGCAACGCCGCCATTTTCCCTGAGCGGCCTGACAGCTTCAACCTCGGTTCAGTACAGCCTCGCCGGCGGGACACTGCCGACGGTGGTGGATGGTTCGGTCGCGCCGGGATCGCTGGGCACAAACAGCAAGCTGAGCGTGGATTTCTACACGCAGAAGATCGGTCTCGATCTCTTCATCAACATTGGTGCGGCCAACTATCAGATGTCCACCACCGGCGGTGCGGCGAACCCCACGACCAGCAGCATCAGTTTCACTGCTGACGGCATTATTGCAGGCGGCATTCCTACGGGGGGCATAACCCTTGTCGGCGGAACGGCGGTCGGGGCTTGCACGCTAGCCATATGCACAGGCGGCGTCGGCGGTTTCCTGTCCGACTACGAAGCGACGAGTGCTGGCCTCACTTACGTGCTGGGCAACAGCACTTCGAACTTCATCAGCGGTGCCGCCGCTTTCGGCCGCGTATTCCCGGTCAGCACCGTTGGTGCGTTTGGATATGGCGACCCGGCCGTTTTTGCGAACGTGCCCATCACGCTTGGCCGTATGCAGGATTTCAACAGCGGTGCCGGCAGTCTGACGGACATGTCCGTCGTTCCCGACAGCACGAAGCCCGCTACCGGATTGTCGGTCAACGCATTCAATCTGGAAGTCGACAACCTTACGACGGTTTACGGATGGCATCGCCTCGACCGTACAGTTCCGGGCATCAGTGTCGATCAGGGCGTGATCGCGGGCATTCTTGGCTGGGAGCGTATGACCGGCACGCTCCACACGCATAATTCGAATTCGGGTGGCGGCCCTGACCTGGAACTCAATAGCAATCAGGGCGTCCACATCATCCATGGCGTGGCGGCCACCAATATCCCGACCAACGTGAACTACACTTACAATCTTGTCGGCGGCACATCGCCGACGCTTGCCGACGGCTCATCCGCAGCGGGAACGCTTACTTCAGGTCAGGTCGGCGTGAATTTTTCCACGACCGCGCCGAAATTCGGGGTCGACCTTAATGTGAATATGGGCAGTGCTGGCGCCTACAATCTTGCCAGCAGTGGCGGAGCTTCATCGCCTTCGCTCAATGCCCCGATCCTGCATTCGACCGGAACTTTCGGCACGACCGCCGCAAATCAGGTCGTCGCTACAAATACGAGCGGGCCGAACACCGTGTGCGTCTCCGGAACTTGCTCCGCCGCCGTCAGCGGTTTCCTCGCCGGTGACCAGGCCAAGCATCTCGGCATCATCTACCAGTTCGGCAATTCTTCCGCACCGGGCAAAGTCGTAACGGGGGCTGCGGGCTTTACCCGCTGACGATCCGTATGCGTAAGAAGTTGCCGCTCATCTTGTCCGGTCTGCTCGCTGTGGCGATGTTCTATGGCATCGGCCACATCTACGCGCAGACCTGGAACCGGCAGCCGGTCGAGGCGCCTGTGGAAAAAGTCACCGAGCGCCACAAGCCGGAGCCGCGTGCATTCGTGGCGGCGGCTCCCGATACACCGGCACCCGTGCAGGTCGCCGCCATGGGCGGGCCGTTCGTGCCGGTCGGTGCCGCGCCAAGTGCGCGCGAAGAAACTGTGAGTGAAAATCCCGAGCCGGCGCGTGCCGGAGCCGGTGCCATCGTCACCAAGTTCGACGCCGCTGCGCTGCGCGAAGGTGTTGCACTCGTCGTCGACAAGAAATTTCCGGAAGGGCTCGCGAAACTGAAGCCGCTGGAGCCGGTCGCCGCCGGCAATCAGGATTTCGACGTCGCCTACGGCATCGCACTACTCGAAACCGGCAGCCCGAACGAAGCGGCGGTGCCGCTTCGCCGCGCGCTTGCGACCGACCCGAACAACATGCTCGCGCGCACGCAGCTTGCCCGCGCGCTCGCCGCCACCGGACAGCTCGATGCCGCCAAGCGCGAAGTCGAAGTGATCCGCGCCCGTGAGGACCTGACGCCCGATGTCCGCACCGCGATGGATCGCAACGCAAAGAATCTTGGCGATGCAATCGAGCGGCGCGATACCACGCGGCGGCTGCGCGTGGCGCAGGCCGGAACGAGCGGGGGAGGAATTTCCGGCTCCGACGGGGCGTCCGTCAAAAAAGCGGCCGAGCTTGTGCGCGCCCGCAAGCCGAACGAGGCGCTGAAGATCCTCGCACCGTTGCAGGGCCGTCTAAGCGGCAATCCGGATTTCGATTACGTCTATGGCGTTGCGACGCTCGACGCGGGCCGTCCCGCCGAAGCGGTCGTCTATCTGCGCCGTGCCGTGCAGAACCGCCCCGATTTTCATGTCGCGCGTGCCGAATACGGCCGCGCGCTGGCGGCGATGGGCGATCTCGAAGGCGCCAGGCGCGAATTCATGCAGGTGCGTGACGTTCCGAACCTTCCCGTCGCCGCACGCGATGCGATGGGACGGGAAGTCGTCGGCATCGACCGCGCGATCGAGACCGTCGCCGCGAAGAAGAACCAGCCGCGCACCACGATCAGCGGCTATGTCGAGCAGGCCATCGGTTACGACACCAACGTGAACGGCGGCCCCGCCGGCATGAGCATTCTCATTCCGGGTCTTTCGTTCCTGGGACCGGCACAACTCAATCCCGCCGCGGCACCGAAGGAAGCCGGCTTCTACGAAATCGCGGGCGGCCTCAACATCGCCCATGCGATCAGCAACGACACGGCGGTGTTCGCGAATTTCGTCGGCAACCTGCACAGGCTGTTCGACCACACGGAGTTCAGTACGGCGCTACTCGGCACCGAACTCGGTGTCGCGCGCCAGACCGGCGATGGCAGTATCTGGTCGCTCGCGGTGATCGGGCAGGTGTTCTGGATCGACAGCGACGTCTATCGCGGCATCTACGGCCTAGCAGGCCAGTGGCGCAAAAAAGTCGGCGAGTGGGACGCGAACGTGGCCCTGACCTGGCTCGGTATCGAATATCCGAACACGCCGGGCATGGGCGCCGCTGACCGCCTGATGGCCTCTGCAGGCATCGGCCGCAAGCTCGGCCATCTCGCCGGGACTCCGTCCTTCCTGATTACGGTGAGCGGCGGCACGGAAATGACGCGCGACAGCGCGAACGACCATTTCGGCTATGACTTCGCTGGCGTGCGCTATTCCGGCGAAATTAGCCTGGCGCCGCGCCTGATCGGCTTCGGGCAGGCGGCCTACGAGTACCACCACCACCACGAGGACTATCCGCTGTTCTTCACGCCCCGGAAGGAGCACCTGTTCGAGATCCTGCTGGGCCTCGAATGGAAGGCGACGGAGCGGATCAGCTACCGGCCGACCGTGCGCTGGTCGCGGACCGCCTCGAACGTGGACCTGTTTGACGTGGAGCGGTGGATCTGGTCGCTGTCGGCCCGCTACACCTTCTAGGCGGTTTTGCTTGCGCTGCGCCGCAGCACGGGTTATAGCCCTGTCCGAATCCTGACATTTCTGCCGCCCGGAGATTTGCCCGATGGCTCGCGTCACCGTCGAAGATTGCGTCGACAAGGTTGAAAACCGCTTTGAACTCGTTCTGCTGGCCGCGCACCGCGCCCGCATGATTTCGGCCGGTTCCCAGATCACCGTGGACCGCGACAACGACAAGAACCCTGTCGTGGCGCTGCGTGAAGTCGCAGACGAGACCGTGTCGCCGAACGACCTCAAGGAAGAGCTGATCCACTCCCTCCAGAAGTACACGGAAGTGGACGAGCCGGAACCGGAAGCGGTGCCGCTGATCGCCGGTGCGCCCTCCAGCGGCGGCGACGACGACGTCCAGATGGACCGTATGACCGAGGAGCAGTTGCTCGCCGGTTTGCAGGGTCTGGTTCCGCCGGAAGCGACCCCGGAAGAGGACGAAGGTCCGGCGTGAGCCCCGGCCTCGCAATCACAGTTTCAGCGGCCCGGCCTTTGCCGGGCCGTTTTGTTTTTGGCAACGAAAGCTGCGCCAATCTGGCCTTGCACCGGAACCGTGCGGCGATGATATTTCACCGGCGGCGGGATTCCGTTCCGGCCCACCGGGACAGGCGTGAAGGATTGAATGGAAGTGCTTGATCAGGCTTCCAAAACGGCAGCAAAGACCAGCCGCCCGTTCATGCGCCAGTATGAACTCGTGGAGCGGGTGCGCCGCTACAATCCGAAGACCGACGAAGACCTGCTCAACCGTGCCTATGTCTACGCCATGAAGGCGCATGGCGCGCAGGTGCGCGCGTCCGGCGATCCATACTTTTCTCATCCGCTCGAAGTCGCGGCGATCCTCACCGATCTCAAGCTCGACGACAGCACCATCGTTGCGGCCCTGCTGCACGACACGATCGAGGACACCCGCGCCACGCGCGCCGAGATCGGCCGCAAGTTCGGGCAGGAAATCGCCGAACTCGTCGATGGCCTGACCAAGATCAAGAAGCTGGACCTTGTTTCGAAGCGGGCAGAGCAGGCGGAGAACCTGCGCAAACTGTTGCTTGCGATTGCGAGCGACGTGCGCGTGCTGCTCGTGAAGCTCGCCGACCGGCTGCACAACATGCGCACGCTGAAGCATGTGCCGGAGGAAAAGCGCAACCGCATCGCGGAGGAAACGCTCGACATCTACGCCCCGCTCGCCGCGCGCATGGGCATGCACGAATTGCGCGAGGAACTGGAAGACCTTTCCTTCCGCCAGCTTTCCCCGGAAGCGCACAAGTCGATCGAGACGCGGCTCGCGACCGTGCGCGAGAAGAACAGGCATCTGATCGAGGAAATCGAGGGCGAACTGACCGGAGCGCTCGCGGCGAAGCACATACGCGCGAAGGTGAAAGGCCGCGAGAAGAAAGCGTATTCGATCTGGAAGAAGATGGAGCGCAAGGCCGTCGGCTTCGAGCAGCTTTCCGATATTTTCGGTTTCCGCGTTGTGCTGAATTCGATCGAGGACTGCTACCGCGCCGTGGGCATCGTCCACACGCGCTGGCCGGTCGTGCCCGGCCGCT
>VFQR01001406.1_pt1 | contig 18592 bp, 20 predicted proteins | sample 3512321 | NCBI WGS metagenome assembly VFQR01 (sample SAMN10412374, study PRJNA504923) | tailings metagenome | isolation source: Relicate 3 Philex TSF1 revegetated site | place: Philippines: Tuba, Benguet | collected 2017-08-29
GAAATATTCATCGACCGCTTTCCGCGCTCCCTGCCAGTGTCCGTAATCGTCGACGATCATGACGCCACCGCGCACGAGACGCGGATAGAGAACTTCGAGTTCGATCTTCGTGGACTCGTACCAATCCGTGTCGAGCCGCAACAGCGCGATGCGCGCGGGAAGATTGGCCGCCACCGCAAGCGTGTCCTCGACCTTGCCTTGCACGAAGCGGACGGAAGGACCAGACAATCCGGCGGATTCAAAACTCTGCTTCACATCGCCCAGCGAAGCGTAATCCCAGTCCACGTAACCGTCGCGTTTGCGGGAATCGTATTCGGCCGCGGCGGGAGCATTGGAAATCGAAACGTCTTTCTCGGTCGGCTCCGACATGCCGGTGAACGTGTCGAACAGATGGAAGTCCCGTTGCACGTTCATCGAGCGGCAAAGGTCGGCGGCGATCAGCATATTGCCGCCGCGCCAGACACCGCACTCCACAATCGCGCCGCCGATTTTTCCGTTGTTGATATACTTCAGTGCGGAGACAAGCGCCCATTGCCGCTCGACGCTCGTCATCGTATGCGCGCGGTAGCGCTGCATCAGCGCCACCTCGGCGTCCGAAATTTCCGGAATGATTTTCCTGATGTTCTGCGGCTTTGAACGAACGAGCTTCTTGATGGGTCTAAGCACTGCGTTCAAAGCGTCGGCGCCGATCAGCCGCATACGGACGGTTCTCCAATCGGCTTGCTACATAGCACCGATCCGACCATAAGCTAGAGCCATGAGGGCTTCCGCAACCACGCTCGAATCCGAAATCAGTCCGCGCGAAATGGCGCTGCTGACCGGGCTGCTGCGCGGTTCCGGTTTCACGGGAAAGCATCTGGAAATCGGCACCGCCGCGGGCGGCACGCTGAAGGAAATGATGCGCTGCTATCCCGACGGACAGTGCCCGCAATTCGTCGTCATCGACCCGATGACCTATTTTCCCGACCAGTTGCAGAAGGTGAAAAGCAATCTCGCGTCGGCGGGGCTCGATGCTTCCACGGTGGATTTCCGCATCGGCAAAAGCTGGCCCGCCTTCCACGCCGCGGAAAAAGCAGGCGAGCGTTATTCGTTCATGTTCATCGACGGCTCGCACAAGCTCGCCCATGTCACCGAAGATCTTGCGTGGACGCAGTTGCTCGATACGGGCGGCGTCGTCTGCCTGCACGACTACGAGCCGAAATTCATGGGCGTGATGATGGCGACCGACCGCTTTCTCGAACAGAACCCGAATTACGAAAAGATCGGACACGAGGAGCGGCTGATCGCGATCCGGAAAAAATCCGCAAGCGCCCGCAGGGAAGTCAGCGCGTGGGATTTGCAACGCGCGCGGCTGCTCAATCTTTATCAGCAACTGGAACGCGGCATCCAGAAGCGGCTTGGCCGCGCTGCTTGAGCGTCAGGATTTTTTACCGGACAATTCGTCCGCAGCACGTGCGTATTTTTGATACGTGTAATCGGTATTGTAGCGCGCGACGCGCCAGCCCGTGACGCCGTCGAGAAATCCGGCACGCCAGACATACGTCCTGAGAAACGCGCCTGCAGCGCGGATGACTGCCTTCAGCTTCGTTGGGCGTTCGCCCTTGCGGATCATTTCCGTGGCGGCGGCGGTCGCGTAGCGGCTGGCCTTGTCCCGCGCATCGTCGAGGTCCGCGATCGCGTCGTGCTCGATCGGCTGCTTCAGATAATCGACGCGGCCCCCAACCTTCACATGTTCATGCACCTTGGCATCGACGAAACGCCCGGCACCGCGTTTCCATAGACGCAGCACATAGTCCGGCGACCATCCGCAATGGGCGACCACCTTCCCGCAGAAGCGCGAGCGGCGCGGGATCATGTAGCCTTCGGCAGCGTTGGGGTCGTTCATCGCCCGCTGGATTTCCACGGCAAGCGCCGGCTCGATCCATTCATCGGCATCGAGCGACAGCACCCAGTCGCCGGTAGCCGCATCCAGCGCGCGGTTCTTTTGCGGGCCGAAACCCGGCCAGTCTTTCGTCTCCATGATTTTCGCCCCGAGCGAACGGGCAATCTGGACCGTCTTGTCGGTGCTGCCGCTGTCGACTACGACAATCTCGTCTGCGAAACTCGCCGAACGCAGGCAGCGTTCGATCAAGAGTTCCTCGTTCCTGGTAATGACGATCAGCGACAGGCGCGGCACAACCAATCCGGATTGTTGGACGACAAGCGCGGCGGACCATGCCCGACCCCCAGAATTCAGTCCAGAGCGTCAGCCCTTCGCACGTGATCTTCGTGCGGCAGCGGTTCAATCCGTTCGGCGGGGGCGAACTGATTCTCGACCGGACGATTTCCGCGCTGCTGGCGCGCGGCGTGAAGGTATCGCTTCTCGGCCGCTCCTGGACCGAGCGCAAGGACATTGATTTTGTCCGGTGCGACCCGCCGCGCTTCCCGCGCTTCTCGCGCGAACGGCGTTTTGCTTCTGCCGCTTGCGAAAAACTTTCGGGTGATACCGGGACAATCGTGCAGTCGCATGAGCGGATGCCCTGCTGCGATATCTTCCGCGCAGGCGACGGTTCCCACGCGGCATTCATCGAGCATCGCGCCAGAGGGATGGGCGCTGTCTCGGCGGCGGCCCTGAAGCTCAATCCATACCACCGCAGTGTGATCGCGCTGGAACGCGATATGTTCGCAAGCCCCCGCCTGCAAACGATCATCGTGAACTCGCAAATGGTCGCGGATGAAATCCAGCGGCTCTATGCCGTTCCACGAGAAAAGTTTCAGCTGGTCCCGAACGGCATCGACCTAACGCGTTTTTCATTGGAAGCTAAAAACATCTATCGCGAAAAAGTGCGAAAAAATCTGGGCACCGACGGATCGCGCCCCGCACTTCTGTTTGTCGGCTCCGGCTACAAGCGAAAAGGTCTCGACACCGCGATCAAGGCGCTTGCCGCAAGCAAGACGAACGCTGAACTGTGGGCCGTCGGCAGCGACAAACAGCCGGAGAAATATCTCCGGCTCGCGGAAAAACTTGGCGTCGGCGCGCGCGTTCGTATCATCGGGGCTGTGAAGGATCCGCTTCCCTATTACGCCGCCGCCGACGCGCTGATCCTGCCGACGATCTACGATCCATTTCCCTCGACGGTCATCGAAGCGCTGGCCTGCGGCCTGCCCGTGGTGACGAGTACCAGTTGCGGCGCGCGGGACGCCGCCGCCCTGCTCGATCCGGCACTCGTCCGCGATACCTACGACGTGCAGGGCTTTGCCGATGCAATTTGCCGCGCCCTTGAGATGGCATCGAATACAAGCACCACACAGAAGGCCCGCGCCATCGCAAGCGAATACGGCATCGAACCGATGATTGACCGCATGCTTCGCATCTACCAAAGACTTGCGGCATGACCGAACGGCCCGATTTGAATCCCGGCAAGCTCCGCATCCTGCATACCGAAGCCTCGATGGGCTGGGGCGGGCAGGAAATCCGCATCCTCGATGAATCCGCCGGCCTTCGTTCGCGTGGCTACGATGTGCATGTGGCCGCCGCATCGGGCGCCGGTATCGTAAACGAAGCGAAACGCTACGGCGTGCCGCTGCACGAAATACCGATCAATCGGCGCAAGCCCGGTTCCATCGCGGCCCTGCTGCGTCTGTTCAAGGAACTTCGCCCGGACGTAGTGGTGCCCCACAGTTCGACCGATACCTGGCTGGTCGTGCTCGCGGCCCGCATGTCGTCGGTCAGACCGGCAGTCGTGCGCGAGCGGCATCTCTCAACGCCGGTGGCGGTGAACGCATTGAACCGCTGGCTCTATGGCAACGCGCTGGACAAGCTCGTCACCACCGGTGCCGCGATCCGGCTGACGCTGATCCAGAATCTCGGTCTCGATCCGGACTTCGTTGTGAACATTCCCACAGGCACCGACCTCTCGCGCTTCCAGCCGGGCGACAAGACGGCCGCGCGCAAGGCGCTGGGCCTGACGGATAAAGGACCGCTGATCGGTATTGTCGCGACGCTGCGAAGCTGGAAAGGACATCGCTTCCTCATTTCCGCGCTGAACGACCCGCGCCTAGCGGATGCAACCATGGTGTTCGTCGGCGACGGTCCGCAGGAGCAGAACCTGCGCGAGCAGGCGGTATCGCTTGGCGTCACCGATCGAATCGTGTTCACGGGCCGTCAGAACAATGTGGCGCCCTGGCTGCATGCGCTCGATGTATTCGCGCTTCCGTCGACCGGCCACGAGACCACGCCACAGGCGATCCAGCAGGCGCTTGCCTGCGGAATCCCCGTGGTCACCACGCCGGCGGGTGCCGGCCTCGAACTCGTCGAGCATGAGAAAACCGGCATCGTCGTCGCACAGGAAAGCGTGGAAGCGCTCGCGGACGGCATCGTGCGCGTGTTGCAGGACAAGGAACTCGCGCGGCGTCTGTCGGAAGCCGGGCCCAAGCACGTGAAGGCAAAGTTCACGTCCGAGGCGATGCTTGACGCCATGGAAAAGGTGCTGCATGAGGCCGCCGCCCGCCGGAAGCGCGGCAGCAGCGTGGTTCAGCAATGAAGTCCTACCAGCCGATCGTGTGCGGGATCGCCCGCGAGATCAACGCGAAGACGATCCTCGACATGCCGAGCGGCGGCGGCTGGCTGGTCAACGACCTGCGCGGTACCGGTGCTGCAATCGACGGCATCGATCTTTTCGATGCGCGCCCAGAAGGCTACCGCAGCTTCATGCAGGCCGATCTGGACGACGGCATCCCGGCATCGCTCGGCAGCTACGACATGATCGTGAGCTGTGAGGGCTTCGAACATGTCGCCAATCCCGGCCTGATCCTGAAGACGATCCGCGAGCACCTGAAGCCCGGCGGCACGGTCGTCATCACGACGCCGAACACCTGGCATGCCGCTTCCCGTTTCAAGATGATGATGCGCGGATTCTATCCAGGCTTTCCGGCACTCGCGGGCAAGATCAAGCGCGGTTCGCACATGCACATCATGCCGTGGAGCTGGCCGCAGCTGCACCTCTATCTGACGCTGGCAGGCTTCCAGAACGTGACCCTGCATCCCTGTTTCGAGGCACGCGGTACACGGTTCATCGACCGCATTCTCGGGGCGCCGCTCAAGGCCTATTGCCGCAAGCACGCCCGTAAGGCGCCCGATGCCGAAACACGCCGCTTCTGGGAGGCCGCCGCAGGGCCTGGATCCCTTTACGCGCAACGGCTTGTGGTATCGGCAAAAGCGCCCGCCTGACCGGGCTTTTTCCGGCGCTTGAATCGGCGCTGGCTCGCCTCTAGAACCAACCCGAAATCCCGGCACCTGATTTTGAGGCGTTCCATGCTGCGTTACGACAAAGTCGAGATCGACTACGAGCCGTATCCGATTGGCCTCATCTCGGGCGTGTTCGACGACAAGACGTACAACGACCTGCTGACGACCTATCCGTCGCAGGACCTGTTCGCGTACATGCCGAAGCTCGGCAACAAGTACTCGCTGTCTTCGTCGAACAATCCGAAGCAGTATTATCAGTATCTCAAGGATCACCCGAACTGGGCCAAGTTTCACGACTACATTCTGAGCAAGCAATTCATCGAGCATACGCTCGACATGCTGAACAAGAACAACATCGATCTCGGCATCAAGAAGTACAGCGTCGCTTCGCGCTGGCCAGGCAAGAGGACGACGCCGATCAGCCGCCTGCTCGGACGCTCCGAACTGAGTGCGCGCTTCGAATTTTCCATGATGAACGGTCAGGGCGGCCACATCCGTCCGCACACCGACACGCCACGCAAGCACATCACCTTCGTGTTTTCGATGGTGGGGCCCGACGAATGGAATCAGGAATGGGGTGGCGGCACGGCGGTCGTGTGGCCGAAGGACAAGCGGCTGTCCTATAACCAGACCAACAAGTACCTGAACTTCGATGAAGTGAACCTCGTCAAGGAATACGATTTCAATCCGAACCAGGCGCTGATCTTCATCAAGACGTTCAATTCCTGGCATGCGGTGACGCCCATGCGCACGCCGCACGACAAGGCGCTGCGCAAGACGCTGACCGTCAATATCGAAAGCCGGGCCTGAACTTGTTTCGGTCAACCGGCCATCGCGATCTCAACTGGCTGGAAAAAACCTTTCTCTCGGTCGCCCTCGCCGCACGCCGTGCGTTGCAGCCTCGCGTGCGGCTGAACGACAACGGCCACCGATCGGTTTTCGTCTGCGATACCAAGACCGACGCGCAGCGGCCAATGGCGCTCTGGCTCAAGGAAGAAGGCACCATGCGCTGGATCGACCGTGAGGTCAGGTCCGGCGACATTTTCATGGATATTGGGGCCAATATCGGCGTCTACACGCTCGCCGCAGCACACCGCACAGGCGAGACCGGCCGCGTCTATGCATTCGAGCCGCACAAGGTGAACGCAGTCACGCTCATGCAGAACGTCGTGCAGTCGGGCGTGCAGGATCGCGTCGAGATTTTCACCTCGCCGCTCTCCGACGAACCGCGCGTTTTGAAGTTCAACTATGCTTCGCTCGCTTCCGGTTCCAGCGGCAGCCAGTTCGGCCACGCGCGCATGGCGGGCAAGAACAAGGATTTCAAGCCGCAGGCTTCCGAGATCGCCACCGCCGTCAGCGTGGATTCGCTTGTGGCGCAGGGCGCGATTAAGCCGCCCGCGCTCGTGAAGATCGACGTGGACGGCAACGAACTCCCGATCCTGCAAGGCATGAAGAAGCTGCTGACCGGAGGCTCAAAACCACGTTCGGTGCAGGTCGAAATCAATGTCGGCGAGGATGCGGTGATCAAGGCCTATATGGCCGAATGCGGCTATGCGGTCGCCGACATGCACTTCACCCGTCCGGGCGAAGCGCTGCGCAAGCGCGGCATCCCGACGGAGCAGATCGCGCATAACGCGATCTTTCAGCCCAAGACGTAATCTTCAGTTTTCGATTGCCGTTGTCTTGAAGCGCTTGCCCAGGACGCGTGCGAGAAATTCCGGCAGGCCGGAAAATTCCTTGATCTCGAAGTGGTAGGTCACGCCCGGATTCTTCGCCGAGATTTCCGAGAGCAGATTCTTCCACCAGCCGGCGGGCTGCTGCGTGCAATGGGCGTTCTCGCCGTTGGACAAGAATTTTTTCGCCGGATAGCTCGCGACATTCGCGAACACGAATTTATTCGCAGCCCCGAACATCTCCGACACAATCCAGCGCATGTCCTCTTCCGGGCAATGTTCGAGCACGTCGGTCGAAACGACGCCGTCGAACTTGCCTGCGGGAAACTGCGAATGTTCCGGCACGCCCGGATCGAAACAGACGATGCGGTCGAGACCGAGATATTCCTGGATGCTCGGCACGGTCGTGCCGTTCTTGAGAATGACATTGCGCGCCTTGTAGAGCGCGCCCTTGCCGGAACCGTAATCGAGCAGCGAGCGAGCGCCCGTCTTGCGGATCAGCCCGCGGATCGTGTCGAGATGCGGCAGCAGACTGCGGCCCATATACATTTCGCTCGGACCCGCACCCGACTGTGTTTTTCCTTCCGCATGCATTTTTTGATAGAGGCCCAGGAGGTCGCGGTATCGCGGGCTAGGATTCTGGCGCGAATAGTCGCTGGCCGGCATCGAAAACGCTCCTGAGAAATTCTGGTGCCCCCGGCCGGAATCGAACCAGCACGACCTTGCGGCCACCTGATTTTGAGTCAGGCGCGTCTACCAGTTCCGCCACGGGGGCACTGGCGGGATGCTTATAGCGGCGATTGCGCGGGCGGCAAGACAGGATCACGCCAACGGCATAGCCGCTTCGTGGACATGCGCCCGGGAACCGCTATTTTCGCCGCCATGAATATCTCTTCTTTCCGCACCGCTCCGCGCTCGGCCTACGCTTTCCTGATCGCGGCGATCGCCGCGGTAACGCTCGCCGGCGCATGGTTTTTTCAATACGGCCTCGGACTTGAGCCCTGCCCGCTCTGCCTTCAGCAACGCTATGCCTACTACGCCGCGATTCCGCTGGCGCTGGGCCTTGGTTTTCTCGCGAAGGCAAATCCTCGCTCTGCTCTGGTCACCTACGGACTTTGGTTGCTCGCGGCATTGCTCGTGTTCAGTGCCCTGTTCGGCATCTATCATGCGGGCGTTGAATGGCGCTGGTGGGCGGGACCGACGACCTGCGCGGCCAGTACGGGAAGTGCCGCCGGCGGCAACCTGATCGAGGCGCTCAAGAGCGCGCGCGTCGTGCCATGCGACGAAGCGCCGATCCGCATTCTCGGCATTTCGCTCGCGGGCTACAACGCGCTGATTTCCGCCGGAATGGCCCTGCTCGTATTGAAAACGTTACGGCAACCGCTCAAGGAAAAACGCTGATGCGTATCCGCGCCGCCGTTCTCAACCAGATGGGCGCGCCGCGTCCCTACGCGCAATCAAAACCCCTTTCGGTCGAACAGGTCGAACTCGACGAGCCGGGATATGGCGAAGTTCTCATCCGCATCGCCGCCGCGGGTCTCTGCCATTCCGATCTTTCCGTCATCAACGGCGATCGCCCGCGTCCGACGCCCATGGTGCTCGGCCACGAAGCAGCTGGCGTCGTGGAAAAGCCGGGTGCCGGGGTCGAAGACCTGAAGAAGGGCGACCATGTCGTCATGGTGTTCGTGCCGAGTTGCGGACACTGCCTGCCCTGCGCGGAAGGCCGTCCCGCACTTTGTGAGCCTGCCGCCGCGACGAACACGGCCGGTACGCTCGCCTCGGGACAGCGGCGGCTGAAGCGCAACAACACGCCGGTGCATCATCACATGGGTGTCTCGGCTTTCGCCGAATACGCGGTGATGTCGCGGCGTTCGCTGATCAAGATCGATCCGGAATTGCCGCTGGAGGAAGCTGCGTTGTTCGGCTGTGCCGTGTTGACCGGCGTCGGTGCCGTGGTGAATACCGCACACATGCCGCCCGGCGCGACCGTTGCCGTCGTGGGCCTTGGCGGCGTCGGGCTTGCATCGCTGCTCGGCGCGCAACTCGCCGCTGCACAGCGGATCGTTGCGGTCGATCTGTCCGACGACAAGCTCGCCCTCGCCCGTCAGCTCGGTGCCACCGATACGTTCAACGCAGGCATGCCTGACGCTGCGGAAAAAATCCGCGAGGCCACCAATGGCGGCCTCGATTTCGTGTTCGAGATGGCGGGCTCGGTGAAGGCGATGGAGCTTTCCTACAAGATCACCCGCCGCGGCGGCACCACCATCACCGCAGGCCTGCCGCCGCCCACCGCAACCTTCGCCATCCCCCAAGTGAATCTCGTGGCGGAAGAACGCACGGTGAAGGGTAGCTATATCGGGAGTGCCGTGCCGCTGCGCGACCTGCCGCGCTACATCTCGCTCTATCAAAAAGGAAAGCTGCCGGTGGACCGGCTGATGAGCGACCGGCTGAAGCTCGAGGACATCAACGAAGGCTTTGACAAGCTCGACCGCGGTGAAGCGGTGCGGCAGGTGATCGTCCTCTAGCGCTTCAGGCGTTCCAGCGCCGCGCGGATTTTCTGCGGCATGGAAGCCGGCCGCTGCGTCGCGCGATCGACAAATACATGCACGAAATGACCTTCGGCCCGCGCGGCTTCTTCACCGCGCCGGAACAGGCCGACCTCGTAGCGCACGGAGGAATTGCCGAGATGCGCCACCGCGACGCCCGCCTCGATCGTTTCCGGAAACGAGAACGAGCCGTGGAAAAGGCAGCCGGTCTCGACCGCGAGGCCAATGACGCTTCCGGCGGCAATGTCGAGCCCGCCTTCCTCGATCAGGTAGCGGTTAATGACGGAATCGAAATACGCGTAATAAATCGCGTTGTTGGCGTGACCGTAAATATCGTTATCGGCCCAGCGCGTCTGCACATCCGCGAAATGGCGAAACGCCGAACGCGGCGCGGCAGGTTTCTTTTCGGATTTTGAAGCAGACACCGCTTAAGGCTCGAGCTCGGTATCCCAGTAGAGATAGTCCATCCAGCTCTGATGCAGGTAGTTCGGCGGGAACAGACGCCCGTTGCGATGCAGATCGTTCACCGTCGGCTGGAAGGGAAGTTGCGCGGGCCACATGCCGGACTCACGCGGACTCTTGCCGCCCTTTTCCAGATTGCAGGGCGAGCAGGCGGTGACCACGTTCTCCCATGTCGTCTGTCCGCCGAGCGAGCGCGGATTGAGATGGTCGAAGGTGAGATCGTCCCTGGAGCCGCAATACTGGCAGGAGAAACGGTCGCGCAGGAAAACATTGAAGCGCGTGAACGCCGGATTGCGCGCGGGCTTCACAAAAGTCTTCAGCGAGACGACGCTCGGCAGGGTGATTTCGGTCGTGGGGCTGCGGACCGCCTTGTCGTAATGAGCGACAATGTTCACGCGGTCGAGAAAGACCGCCTTGATCGTGTCCTGCCACGACCAGACCGAGAGCGGGTAATAGCTTAGCGGACGATAGTCCGCGTTCAGCACTAGCGCGGGCCAGCCACCTGGCGACACCACGAAGTTCACTCGTACTCCCTCCACCGCTGCGGCGGCTGGGGCGCGACCTGCGCCCTTAGCGCCGACCGATTTTCGATGGCCGGGAATATATCGGGTACGCGACGGCTTTGTGAAGCGGGATCAATTACTTCACTTTGGAGAAGGCTTTGGCGAGAAACGACCCGCCGTGCCGCAATCCCTCCCCGTCGATCCCGTGGCCAACACCCGGCGACAGGTGCCATTCGACGGGCACTTCCGCCGCCGCGAGCAGGTTGGCCGAGACGAAAAGCGCCTGTGCCGGAATGAGATCGTCCTGCGCGCCGTGGACAAGCAGCACTGGTGGTCGGGACACGATCTCGGTCTTTGCCTTGTCCGGGCCGTCGGCACTTTCCGGCGTGACATAGATGCCGGAATACCCGACCACGGCGGCAAGCGGCTGTGGACGGCGCAGCGCCACATGCAGCGACATCATGGTTCCCTGGCTGAATCCGACAAGCGCCAGCGATTCGGGTCCGAGATTCCTTCGGGCAAGCTCCGCGTCGAGAAAGGCATCGAGCGCCGGCCGCGCCTTGTTTACCCCGCGCCAGCGCTCGTCGAGCGAGCGGAAAGTCAGTTCGAACCACTGCCGTCCCATCGGCGCCCCCGCGCACGGCTCCGGCGCATGCGGGGAAACGAACGCTGCTTCCGGTAGCAACTCCTGCCATTCCTGCCCGAGCGCGATAAGATCGTTTCCGTCCGCGCCATATCCATGAAGGAATACGACCAGTTGTTTCGCTTTGCCGGAACGCGGCTCCAGGCGCGGCCCGTCGAGACTTGCGGCCATCAAACTTCCTTTCAGGTTTTCAGGAGGATCGGCACGGCTTCGCGATTCTTCACCACGCGATAATAGGACCACAACATCCGCGCCGCTACACCGCGCCACGGTTTCCACCGCGCGGCGATGGATTCGAGTTGCTTCGCGGTCGGACGCTTGCGTTTTCCATAGGCAATACGCGCGGCTTCCTGCAACGCGAGGTCACCGGATGGAAACGCATCCGCGTGTCCGATGCAGAACAGCAAATAGATATCGGCCGTCCATGGGCCGATACCCTTCACGGTCACGAGTGCCGCATGCGCGTCTTCGGCGGGCATGTCCGCGAGCGCTTCGATGTCGAGCACACCGTCGCGGACGGCGCGTGCGATATTTTTGAACGTCTTGATCTTGGGCGCCGACAGTCCCGCGCGCTTCAGCTTGTCGGTGCGGGCGGAGGCAATCGCATCGTGATGAAAAGGATCGAAGGCAAGCTCGAGCCGCTTCCAGATCGCTGCCGCACTCGCGGTCGAAAGCTGCTGCGAACAGACAATGGATGCGAGACCCGGAAATCCTCCCTGCCGCCGCCGCAAGGGCGGCGGGCCTGACAGCGCAAGAATATCGGCCATGGCCGGGTCGAGCTTCAGCAACTCGGCCACGCCGCGAGCGAGATCGGCTTCCGTGTCGATGCGATACATGCTCCAGCCCGTTGCCCGGATTGTCCGTGCCATTCATAAATTCATGAAATGACAAAACAACCCGTTTTCCGCTTCGCTCCTTCGCCGAACGGTTTTTTGCACCTCGGCCACGCCCTGTCGGCGCTGCTCAATGCGGATATGGCGAGGGAAGCTGGCGGCCGCCTGCTGCTACGGATCGAGGACATCGATCTCACGCGCTGCAAGCCAGAATTCGAACAGGCGATCTACGAAGACCTTTCCTGGCTAGGGATTGAATGGGAAAAGCCGGTCCGCCGCCAATCCGGACATTTTGCCGATTACGCCAGCGCACTCGAAAAACTGGAAAGCGAAGGCTTGCTCTATCGGTCCTACGAGACACGCGCCGATCTCGCGCGCATGGATTTTCCGCGCGATCCCGATGGCGGTGTCCGTTTCACGCGCGGCGAAGGATTGTCCCCCGAAGAAGCAAAATCGCGCGAAGCACGAAGCGAACCCTATGCGCTCAGGCTCGACATGCGGACCGCGCTTGCGCGGATTTCCGGTCCGCTCAACTGGAACGAAGACGGGCAAAAACTCCCGGCCCGGCCCGGATCATGGGGCGACGTGATCCTTGGCCGCAAGGAAACGCCGGCGAGTTATCATCTTGCGGTCGTGCTCGACGACGCGCTGCAAGGTGTTACGCATGTCGTGCGCGGACAGGATTTATTCGAGTCCACTTCCGTTCACCGCCTGCTGCAGGAAATCCTCGGGCTTCCAGCACCGGCATATCTCCATCACCGCCTGATCCTGGATGCGGACGGAAAGAAGCTTGCCAAGCGCGACCCATCGACAACGCTGCGCGATCTGCGCGCGCAAGACTGGACGGCTGAAAGGGTGAGGAAGGCGGTTGGACTTTAAAATTTTCCGGGCGTGATCTTTACGGAAAACCGGTTTCCACTTTTCCGGATCACGCCCTAGCGAACGCCCAAACCCAGCAGCCACATCCAGAAAGCAAGCGTCACGATCGACAGCATGGTCGATAGCGATACCGCGCCGGCACTTGCCGCCACACCGGTCCGATAGCGTTCCGCCAGCAGATACGCATTGATGCCGCTTGGCATGGCCGCGAACATGATGGCCACGCCCGCGAATACCGGCGGCAGGTTCAGCCAGTAGCGCACGATCAGAAACGCGATCAGCGGATGCAGTACGAGTTTCGACATGGTGATCAGTGCGGAAACCTTAAAGTCTCCCATGACACCGTAATGCCGGAGCGACAGTCCCATGGCGAACAGCGCGCACGGCACCGCCGATGCCGCCACGAGGTCGATGACCCCCTTCACGGCTCCGGTTGGCTTCAAGCCAACCACATTGCAAAGCAGGCCGAGCACAAAGCCGATCAGCACAAGATTGGTGGCAAGCACGCGCGCGAGTTTCAGCAGCGCCTTCTTTGACAATCCGGCACCGCTGCCTTCGATCAGCAGCGAAGCCGTGGTCAGCATGATCGGCAGGTTGACCGCGACCAGCAGGAATAAGGGGACGGCTCCCGCTTCGCCGAAGGCGGTGAGCACGACCGGAATGCCGACCAGCACGATGTTCGACTGCGCGGCGGACAGGCCATAGACGATCGATTCCCGCGTGCGGCGCTTCAGGAGATATGCCGTGACAAGCTGGACGAAGAACCAGGAGAAAAACGCGCCCGCGAAATAGGCGAACCAGTATGCCCACGGCAATTCATCCGGAAACTTCGCCTCGGCAAGCGTGCGGAAAATCAGGAGCGGGATCGCAATCGTATAGACGTAGTCGGAAACGCCTTCGGCGGTTTTTTCCTTCAACAGTCCGGTTGAGGCAGCGACATAGCCGAGCCCGATCACGCCGAAGACCGGCAGAATGATTTCAGCGATGCGGAGAACTTGATCCAAGGTGGCTTCCGGCTGAAATAAATGGCGCCGGGAAAAGTATCACGCCGTTCATTTCCGGCGATATTCGGAAAACGAAGGCGGCGTATGCGCCGCCTTCGTGGTTGTCGATTTCAGCGGCGAACGAGGCCGATGAGGAACAGCAGGATCACGGCGCCGATGGTGGCGTTGATGATCGAGCCGACAATTCCACCGCCGATCACGATGCCAAGCCGCGGCAGGAGCCATCCGCCGATCACGGCACCGATGATGCCGACGATAATATTGCCGAGCAGACCGAAGCCGTAGCCCTTCATAATCACGCCGGCCAGCCAGCCGGCGATCGCGCCTACAATGAGCAGGACAATCAGTGCTTCGAGCGCCATTGCGCACTCCCCTATGTTGTTGAACCGAGCCGTCTCTCTCCGCGTCATCGGCTTCGCCGCCGAATCCGCTGGCGGCTATACTAAAGGATAAGGCGGCTAAATCACCGGCCCTTCGGGCAGAAATTCGAGCGGGGGATAAGTCCGGCTAGTGCACCGCCGCGAAGCCGCGATTACCAGTCATTTCACAAACTTATCGGCGGATTTCCGCTGGCTTTTCTTGCGCGGCTTGACGTCGCCGCTATGGCGCGAACGCGCGATCGCGGCATTCAGCTCGCCGCCATAGATGAAAATCATCGAAGCAAAATAGAGAAACACGAGCGCGATCATGCCGGAAGCGAGGCCCGCATAATACGTCACGTATGTATAGGCGAACGCGCCGAGGTAGCGGCCGAAGGCAATGCCCGATGCGAGCCAGAGGATCAGCGTCACCGCGATGCCCGGCGTGATCGTAAGCGCCTTGCGGCTTCCGGCGGGCAACCATTTGTGCAGGACGAATAGCGCAATCACGATAATCACCGTCGCCGTGAAGAAGCGATAGAACTCCAGCACAAACGTAAACTGGGCGAGCACCGGTAAATACCGGATCGCGGTCTTCCAGATCAGCGGATAGAGAACGACTAGAAACGAAAGCGCGAGCAGCGCGACTGCGCCAATGAGCACGTAAGCAATCGCTTCCAGCCGCAAAAGCCACCACGAGCGCGATTCCCGCACACCGTAAGCGCGGTTCAATCCGATGCGGAGGCTCTCGACGCCGCTCGATGCGAAAAAGATCGCGAGCGCCACGCTGAACGTCAGCAGGTCCGGCCGCAGATTGGTGAGCACGTCGTGGATTTCGTCGCCAAGCGGAACGGCAACTTCCTTTGGCCAGGTTTCGAGCAGCAGCCGCACCGTCTCCTCGGCAAGCTCCTTCGAGCCGAACAAGGCGGCGAGCGTGCCGACGAAAATCAGGAACGGAAACATCGCCATCAGCGCGGAAAGCGCAATATGGCTCGAGATCGCCCAGCCGTCGTCTTCGTTGAAGCGGTCGAAGGCTTCGGCCGCGATCTTCCAGATCTGATTCATTCAGTCCCTCGCCGGAGCGATCCCCGGCAAGGGGCTAATTTCTCACATCGGACGGCGATAGGGAATCGGGTTGAACAGGAATCTCTGGACGGTGTTGCCTAGGCGGCGCGGACCTGGCCGAGGAACTGCTTGATGGCATTGTCGAGGCGCTCGCCCTCGCTGCGAAGTTCCTTGGAGAGATTGGCCACATCGCCGGCGGTGCTCATGGCGCCGGAGGCTGCGTCTTCCACCGAGCGCATGGCGCTGGCACCAACTTCGGCGTCATCCGACGCCTGTGCGACGTTGTTGGCGATCGAAACCACTGCGGCGTTCTGCTCCTCGACCGCCGAAGCGACGGACGCGGCCATCGCCGACATTTCCTCGATCACGGAACTGACATTGTCGATCGCGCGCGTTGCGTCCGAGGAGGCTTCCTGGATCGAGCCGATCTGCAACGCGATGTCTTCGGTCGCGCGCGCGGTTTGCGAGGCGAGCGATTTCACTTCCTGCGCGACGACGGCAAATCCGCGGCCCGCTTCACCGGCACGCGCCGCTTCAATGGTGGCGTTGAGCGCAAGCAAGTTGGTCTGTCCGGCAATCGACTGGATGAGACCGACCACTTCACCGATACGGCTCGCCGCCTCGCTGAGATTGCCCATGATCTGCACCGAGCGCTTGGCTTCGGCGACGGCACGGCCGGCAACTTCCGTCGAAGTCGCCGTCTGCCGCGCTACTTCGGACACCGAGCTGGAAAGCTGTTCGGCGGCGGCGGCGGCCTGCGAAACGTTGGAAGAAGCGGCACCCGCAGCACGCCCGGCACTTTCAGCCTGCGTGCCGACCTGTTCGGCGGTCTGGCTGAGCTGGTCGGCGGATTCGGCCAGACGCTTCGCAGCACCCCGAACCGAAGCGAGGCCCGTGTTGGCGGTCTCGGCAAATTCGCGGACCAGATGATCCACATTGGCGGAATGACGCTCGCGCTGGGCGGCGGTTTCGCCTTGCTGCTTTTCGAGCCGCTCGCGTTCCTTGGCGTTGTCGCGGAACACAAGCACCGTACGGGCCATGGCGCCGATCTCGTCCTTGGCGCTTGTCGCCGGAATGTGCGTGTCCGTCTTTCCATCCGCGAGCGCGCGCATGACGCGGCCGAGTTCAACGATCGGCTTGGTGATGCTGCGGCCAATCAGCCAGCTGAAACCGAGGCTGAGCAGCAGCACCAGTGTGCCGGCGGCGATAATCACCGTCTTGGTCGTAACCTGCGAGGAGGCAAGCGTGTGCGACGCTGCGCGCTCTTGCGTGCGGGCAAGCTCGATCAGCTTGTCCGATACCGGCAGCATGTCCTTTGCATCGATTTCGATCAGTGCGACGAGCGGCCCTACCTTGCTCAGCACGCTTGTCCATTCCTTGAACGTGTCGACGTAAAGCTGAACCTGTTCGATCAGCTGCGTCTTCATGATGTCAGCGGCCACGACCGCTTTCAGGTTCTTCGCAAAATTCTCGTGTTCCGAATAAAACGAAATCTCGATGAAACTCGCGCGCTCGCCGCGAAACTCGGTTTCATATCGGCGCATCACGAGCAGCGACATCAGCAGCCGCTTTGCTTCGATTTCTTGCAGCCAAGACATATCCAGGTTGATGATCTTCTCGACCGAGCTGGCGGTGTCCCGCAGCTTTCCCTGAATGCCGTCGTCAAAGCTCCAGCCGAGCACCTTCTGTTCGCTCAACAGGCGTTCGAAGTTGCTCTTGAGAACGGAAATCTTGATCCGCAGTTCCGCGATATTGATTTCCTTGCTGAGATTGGCGGAAATAATCGCCGCCTCGTTGCCCTTCTCCGCGCTTTCACGCAATTGCGTGATGCTCGCGTCGATCACATCGAGACTGCGCGAGGCCATATCGAAAGCGCCGTTGAATGCCTTTACGTTGTCATCGCTCGGCTTGAGCGAAAATTCGCGCGCCGCATAACGCATGTCCGAAAGTCCGGCACGAAGTTCGCGGCTGGCATCGGCAAGCACGGACGACTCTCGCACGCCTTCGAATGAAGCATCGACATTACGTTCGCCGGAAAAATACGCCGCACCGATAATGGCGAGGCCCACAATCGGGATCGCAGCGATTGCAATGATACGCGATCGAACGCTGAGCACCGTCGACATGCGCATCGCTCCGGTCGCGGTTTGCGAGGCGAGGTTTTTCACGCGAGAGATATCCATCTCGAACTCCGGTGGGTGTCGACGTCCAAACGTGCGTGTAGGGTTCAACCCGGATGTCTTGCCCGGAGTCGGCGTACGCCCTACGAAGGATGGAATCGCGGATTGGTTAACAATGCGTTGACAGCCGGCTCGAAAGGCCGCGAAGCGCCTGCAGAGCGAAAGTTTGCATGATCGATTTCTCTATTCAGGAAAGCTTCCGTCTGGTGCTGCGCACCTTTCCTTTCGTGCTCCTGCGCGCGGCCGTGTATTTCGGAATCGCCGCCGCTTTCGTGGTCATGACCGGCAGTGGTGCCGGGGTGGGGTACGGGCTGGGATCGCTGGCTGGATCGTCGGGCCGTGCCGCGGGTGCCTTCTGGGGCGCCATCGGCGGTTTTTCCCTCGTCGTGCTGATCATCTGGTGGCTGCGGGAATATCTCCTGTATCTCGTGAAAGCCGGACACATCGCAGCGATGGTCCTGCTCTACGATGGAAAATCGCCGCCCGCCGGTCAGGGGCAGATCGGGCATGCGGTCAGTGTCGTCCAGCAGCGCTTCATCGAGATCAGCGTGCTGTTTGTCGTTGATCGCCTTGTACTGGGGGTCATCCGCACGATCGTCGGGCTGGCGAATTTCGCGAACCTGATCGTTCCCGGCAGCGGAAGCGCACTCGGAAAATTCGTGGACGCGGTGCTGCGCGTGGCGGTCGGTTTTGTCGACGAGATCATTCTCGCCTACAGCATCCGCACGCGTTCATCGGATCCGTTTGCAAGCGCAAAGGATGCGCTGCTTCTGTACGCGCAAAACCACTGGACGATGCTCAAGAACGCGCTGCTGCTCGCTGCGATTGCCTATGGGCTGGCGTTTTTGGTTTTCTTGCTGGCGCTCACACCCGCGGCGGCCTTCGCCTACGCGTCTCCAAGCGGAGCTTCAATTGTTGCCGTACTGCTCGCATCGGTCTTTGCGTGGAGCGTAAAACAAGCGTTTCTCGACCCATTTGTTGTCGCCTCGCTGATGCAGGTTTATTTCCGCACGATTGACGGGCAGAAACCCGATCAGGCCTGGGACACGCGGCTGACGGATATCTCCGGCCATTTCCGCGAATTGAAATCGAGGATTGGAACTGCGCCGGCCATCCGGGGTTGATGGCGGCCTGATCCAGGTAGCGCAAAGCAACGTATCGACAACATGATCCGCTCAATTCTTTTGCTGCTTGCAGCACTTGCCGTTGTCGCCCTCG
>VFQR01001407.1_pt1 | contig 18580 bp, 14 predicted proteins | sample 3512321 | NCBI WGS metagenome assembly VFQR01 (sample SAMN10412374, study PRJNA504923) | tailings metagenome | isolation source: Relicate 3 Philex TSF1 revegetated site | place: Philippines: Tuba, Benguet | collected 2017-08-29
AACCCCGACCCACTCCCCGGCCCACCCCCGGAATTCATCTTGATCGTCGCCCCACTCAGCGTAACTCCGCTCGGATCGAGCTTGAGGAAGCTGCCGCCACCTGCGGCGGTGAGCTCCATGCCGGCGTCGATCACCACCTTGCTGCCGGCGTTGTAGTGAATCTCGTTGCCGGCTTCGATGAACTGGCCGGTGCCGATCTTGTTGTGCTGGGTGACGGCGACGGTGAGGTGGTCGTTGGCACGTACTTCCACCTTGCGGTCGAGGTCGGTGGTGCGGTGTTCCTCGGCCTGCAGTTCGGTGTAGCTGTTGGCCTCGACCGTATCGTGACGCTCGTTGCCGACGCGGATCTTCTGGTTGTGCTCGATGTTCTCGTCCCAGTCGCGCTGGGCGTGGATGTAGATCTGCTCGGCGCCCTTGCGGTCTTCGATGCGAAATTCGTTGTAGCCACCACCGCCCGGGCTGCTCAGGGTCTTGAATACGCTGCGGGTCTTGTTCGCCGGCAGGTCGTAGGGCACGACGTGCTCGGCGTGGTACAGGCAGCCGGTGATCAGCGGCTGGTCGGGGTCGCCTTCGAGGAAGGTGACCAGCACCTCCATGCCTACTCGAGGAATGGCGATGCCGCCGTAGGCCTTGCCGGCCCAGTTGGAGGCCACGCGTAGCCAGCAGCTGGTCTTGTCGTCCCCTTGACCATCGCGATCCCAGAAGAATTGCACCTTCACCCGGCCGTACTGGTCGCAGTGGATTTCCTCGCCAGCCGGGCCGGTGACCACGGCGGTCTGGCTGCCGAGTACCTTGGGTTTGCGGTGCTCCAGTGCCGGCCGATAGGGGATGTCCCAGGGCGTGGCGGTAAAGCGGTTGCGGTAGCCCTGCTGGAAGCCATCGCCAGGCTGGGTGTTGCTGGTGACCGACTCTTCCAGAACCTGCGGCTGCTTGCCTTCGTGAATCACTTCATCGAGTAGCCACAGGTCGTTCCACTGCTGGCGCGGGTGGCCGGCCAGGGCGAGGAAGTGGCCGCTGATCAGGTACGCATCGCTCTTGCCTTCGGCCAGTTCGTAGTCGCTGCGCAGGCGCTCCAGGCTGCGTTTGGCCAGGTGCTTGCCGCGCGTGCGGTCGGTAAAGCGGCCCGGGTAGTCGTAGACCTCAAGGGTGGGGAAGAACTCGCTGCTGTAGCCGGCTTCCATCTGCAGCTTGGGCTGCTCGAAGTCGTAGTCGCGCCAGGTGACTTCAGTGCTGCGGGTTTCCAGGCGCACGCCGAAGGCGCGCACCACTTCGTGATCGGCAGAGAGGCCGCTGTCCTGTTGGTAGTTCAGCGGGTCTAGCCGCGGGAAGACGCTGGCGTCGTCTCCGAATACCACGGTATGGCCATCCTCGCTGTGCTGGAAGTGAAAGCTGATGCCTTCCTCTTCGCACAGGCGCTGGATGAAGCGCAGATCGCTCTCGTCGTACTGAGTGCAGTACACCCGCTCTGGGTAGACGTAGGGGCCGAACTGCATGCGGTAGTCGGTGCCGTCGAGCAGGCCGTGTTCTTCGAGTACGGCAGCGATGATCTGCGGCGCGGTCAGATTCTGGAAGATGCGCTGATCGAAGCTGTGGCCGAGGTAGGCGAGGGTCGGACGCAGGTCGATGCGGTAGCGGGTCAGGCGCTTGCCCGAGTCGCCCTGGGTAACGCCGTAGATGACGCCGTGCACGCCCTTGCCGGAGGGGCCGAAGGCCAGGTAGGCGGTCTGGTTGATCAGCGCGTCGAGGTCGAGATCGGCGCGCTGGCTGACCAGCTCGATATCGAAACGGTAGGGCTTGTTGAGCGCTTCGCGCCCCTCGAAGCTCAGTACCTGCAGGTCGTTGTCGACGGCGGGAATGGCGAGGGTGATATGCGCCTGGTTGGCATCCAGCATGCCGTGGCCTCCATCCTTGAGTTGGGCGAGGCCTGAAGGGTGCCGGACACGGCGTTTCGGTTCAATGATGGCATTCCCATACTATGCGCCGGGTCATGAAAAAAGCGCCGAGGCGTTCGGGGTCGTTCCCTGCTAGAGGTCTTGCGGTTGCCAGCGGGTCAGCAACAGGGCGTTGCTCACCACGCTGACGCTGGACAGCGCCATGGCGGCGCCGGCGAACATGGGGTTGAGCAGGCCGGCGGCGGCCAGGGGAATGCCGACCAGGTTATAGATGAAGGCCCAGAACAGGTTCTGGCGGATCTTGGCGTAGGTGCGCCGGCTGATCTCCAGCGCGGCGGGCACCAGGCGCGGGTCGCCGCGCATCAGGGTGATGCCGGCCGCGTGCATGGCGGCGTCGGTGCCGCCGCCCATGGCGATGCCGACATCCGCGGCGGCCAGTGCGGGGGCGTCGTTGATGCCGTCGCCGACCATGGCCACGGTGCCGCGTCGACGCAGTTCGCCGATCAGGCGCGCCTTGTCCGCCGGCAGCACCTGGGCGTGGGGTTGGTCGATGCCCAGAGTGGAGGCCACCGCGGCGACGCTGCCGGGGTTGTCCCCGCTGATCAGGTGGCTGCCGATGCCCTGTTCGCGCAACTTGGCGATGGCTTGCACGGCGCCGTCCTTGAGCCTGTCACCGAAGGCCAGCAGGCCGAGCAGACGCGGCGCCTCGCCGGCTTCGATCAGCCAGGACAGGGTGCGGCCTTCGGCTTCCCATGAGCGGGCGGATTCGGCCAGTGGTCCGCTGGGCAGGTGCAGCTCGTCGAGCAGGCGATGGCTGCCCAACTGCAGCGCACGTCCATCCAGCGTGCCGGCGATGCCGCGGCCGGGCAGGGCGCGGCTGTCGCTGAGGGCGGGCAGGGCGATCTGTCGTTCGGCGCAGCGTTGCAGCACGGCCTTGGCCAGGGGATGCTCGCTGCCCTGCTGCAGGCCGCCGGCCAGGCGCAGCAGTTCGTCCTCGCTGGCCTCGGCCAGGCCGATATGGACGATGCGCGGCTTGCCTTCGGTGAGGGTGCCGGTCTTGTCGAAGGCGATGGTGTCGACGGCGTGGGCCACTTCCAGCGCTTCGGCGTCCTTGATCAGGATGCCGTGGCGCGCGGCGACGCCGGTGCCGGCCATGATCGCGGTCGGCGTGGCCAGGCCCAGCGCGCAGGGGCAGGCGATCACCAGCACCGCCACGGCGTTGAGCAGGGAGTTTTCCAGCGGTGCGTCGAGTGCCAGCCAGCCCAGAAGCGTGGCCAGGGCGACCAGCAGCACCGCCGGGACGAAGACCTGGCTGACCTTGTCCACCAGCTTCTGGATCGGCGCCTTGGCCGCCTGGGCGTCCTCCACCAGGCGGATGATGCGCGCCAGCACGGTTTCCGCGCCCAGGGCGGTGGTTTCCACCAGCAGGCGGCCTTCACCGTTGATGGCGCCGGCGGTGACCCTGTCGCCCGGCTGCTTGGCCACCGGCAGGCTTTCGCCGCTGATCAGTGCCTCGTCGGCGTGGCTGTGGCCCTGCGTCACGCGCCCGTCCACCGGAAAGCGTTCGCCCGGTTTGACCAGCACCAGGTCGCCGAGCGCCAGGGCTTCGATGGCCACGTTTTCCTCGCGGCCGTCGCTCAGGCGCACGGCGCGATCCGGGCGCAGCGCCTGCAGGGCGCGGATGGCGCTGGCGGTCTGGCGTTTGGCGCGGCTTTCCAGGTACTTGCCGAGCAGGATCAGGCTGATGATCACCGCCGAGGCCTCGAAATACAGGTGCGGCATGCCGCCGGGCGGCGTTACCGCCCATTGATACAGGCTCAGGCCGTAGCCGGCGCTGGTGCCGATGGCCACCAGTTGATCCATGTTGCCGGCACGTGCCTTGAGCGCCTGCCAGGCGGCGCGATAGAAGCGTGCGCCGAAGATGAACTGCACCGGTGTGGCGAGCAGGAACTGCAGCCAGGCCGGCAACATCCAGTGCAGGCCGAAGGGCTCGACCAGCATCGGCAGCACCAGCGGCAGGGTCAGGGCGATGGCCGCCAGCAGCGTCAGGCGCTCGCGGCGCAGGCGACGCTGTGCGTCGTCCGCGCTCGGGCGAGTGTCGGGCAGGGTGGCTTGGTATCCGGCAGCGACCACGGCCTTCACCGCCTGCTGCGGATCGAAACCGGCGAGCACCTGCAGGTGAGCCTTCTCGTCGGCCAGGTTGACCGCCACCTGGGCGATGCCGGGTACCTTGTGCAGGGCGCGTTCGATACGGCCGGCGCAGCTGGCGCAGGTCATACCCTCGATGCCCAGTTCCAGCGGCTGGCTGGGCACGGCATAGCCAGCGTCCTCGATGGCGGCGATCAGCTGCGCCAGGCTGGCGCCCGGCGCTTCGACGCGAGCCTGCTCGCTGGCCAGGTTGACGCTGGCGCTGGTCACCTGTGGCAGCTTGCGCAGTGCGCGTTCGACACGTCCGGCGCAACTGGCACAGGTCATGCCCTGGATCGGCAGGTCGAAGGTGGTCATGGGCAGGCTCCCTGTAACAGCACTCATGGTTACAGGATCAACCTTGACCCCATGGCAAGGTCAAGCCTTCAGTTCAGCGCAGGCGCGGCATGCAGTCGCAGACCGTCGCTGCCCATGGCGATGCGGTAGCGGCGCACTTCGCCGGCAGTCAGCTCCAGCGCCTGTCCTTTCAGCTGGGCGATGCCGTCCTGGCACGGGCCGGTGCCCGTCAGGCCGAGGCGCAGCGTGACCTTGCCCGGTGGCAGGTTGAAGGACACCGACTGGCCCTGGTGCAGACGCGCAGCCATCTGGTCATACAGATACAGGGCGACCTCGCAGGTGGTCGCCACCTCCAGACGCTCGCGCGAGACGATCAGCACCGCGTAGCCCTCGCCCTGGGTCGTGGTCGGCAACGGGGCCAGGGGTTCTGCCAGGGCCAGGGGCGCCAGCAGCAGAGCGAGGGCGGGAAAGGGCAGGCGCATGGCGGTGATCCTCGTGCAGAAGCCGGAGCAGACGAATGAGGCAGGGCTTGACCTTGCCATCGTGACAAGGTCGAGACTACACCCATCGTCCATCGCTTCAAGGAGTCAGCAGATGCAGCAGTTCAAGGTTAGCGGAATGTCGTGCGGTCATTGCTCGCGGGCCGTCACCCAGGCGATTCAGGCGCTGGAGCCGACGGCCAGGGTGGAGGTCGATCTGGCCGCGGGGCTGGTGCGTGTGGAAAGTAGCCTGGAGGCCGAGCGGATAGAGGCGGCTATCCGCGAAGAGGGTTACCAGGTCGAGCCGGCCTAGGTGCAGGGTTCGCCTAGGGCCATTGCCGCAGCAGGCCGCGAAAGCAGCTGTCGATCATCGCCGGGGTGTCGGTCTGGGCGTCGAACAGGTTGGGGTCGCGCAGCCAGTCGCTGAACAGGCCGACGAGCAGCGCGTGCAGCGTGCGCGAAGCCAGGCGCGGAGTGATGCCGGGCTGCAGGTGCGCCTGCACTGTCGGCAGGGCGAACTGCTGTTCGCACAGGGCGATGAACTGGTTGACGAAGGTTTCGTGGCGCTCCTCGGCCTCGCGCAGCTCCTCGGTGAATTCGCAGCGGCGCAGCAGCACGGTGAGGATGCGTCGGCGCTGCTCATCCAGCACCAGATTGGCCATGGCCTCGATGCACAGATCGCGCAGCAGCTGCAGCGATGACAGGCCGTCGACTGCCGCCAGTTGCTGGGCCAGCGGCTCCAGCGGCAGGCGTACCTGGTTGAGCATTTCGTGGAACAGGTGCGCCTTGTTCTGGAAGTGCCAGTAGACCGCCCCGCGCGTCACCCCGGCATGCCTGGCGATGTGCTCGAGGCTGGTATGGGCGACACCGCGCTCGAGGAACAACTGTTCGGCTGCGGCGAGGATGGCGTAGCGGGTTTTCTCCGCCTCTTCTTTGGTTTTACGCATGGCGCTCCGGTTAATTGGAACTAGGCTCAGAAGGTGCCGAGTTTACCGATTTTGCCCCACCTGCTGGTGGGGCTCCGTTGTGTCGCTGCTGCCCTGCGTCTGGCCATGGAGAGGATGCCTCATGTCGTTCGTTCGCCTCGATCGTATCTGCCTGTCTGCAATCCTTGTCGGCGCGCTGGGCGCTCAGGCCGCCGAGGCGCCACCTGTGGCGGTAACGGTCGAGCGGGTCAAGGCCGGGGAGTTGCCCATCGTGCTGGAGTATCCCGCGCGCACGGCTGGCTATCGCGAGGTGCAGGTCAGGGCGCAGGTCGGCGGCATCCTGCAGGAGCGCACCTACCAGGAGGGTAGTCGAGTGCAGAAGGATCAGGTGCTGTTTCGCATCGATCCGCGCCCCTACGAGGCCGCTTTGGCCCGCGCCAAGGGCGCGCTGGCACAGGAACAGGCGCGCTTTCGGCAGACCGATCGCGACCTCAAGCGCATCCGTGAACTGCAGAAGAAGGGCTTCGCCAGCGAGAGCGAGCTGGACAACGCGGTGTCCAATTTTGAGCAGAGCAAGGCCAATATCGAGGCGGCCCAGGCCGAGGTGCAGTCGCGCCAGATCGACCTCGACTACACCACGGTGAAGGCGCCGATCACCGGCATCACCAGCAAGGAAAGCGTCTCCGAAGGCAGCCTGATCGTCGCTGGCGACCCCAGTGCCAGCCTGCTGACGCAGATCACCCAGCTCGACCCGATCTTCGTCAACTTTGCCTATCCGGATGCGGAGGCCGAGCGCCTGCGTCGCGAGCTGTCCGAGGGCAGCCTGGTGCCGCCAGGCAGCGGCAAGCTTAGCGTCGACGTGTATTTCGGTGATGGCTCGGCCTATCCGACCGCGGGTGAGGTGGATTTCACCGACAGCCTGATCGATCGCGGCACCGGCACCGTCAGTGCCCGTGGCGTGGTGCCCAACCCCGAGCAGAAGCTGCTGCCGGGGCAATTCGTGCGAGTGCGGGTCAAGGGGCTGACCCGTCCCAACGCCGTCACCGTGCCGGAACGTGCCGTCGCTCAGGGGCCGCGCGGTACCTTCGTCTACGTGGTGGACGAGCAGGGTGTGGCACGCATGCGCCAGGTCACCACCGGTGACACGGCGGGCGGGCGCTGGGTGATCCTGGCCGGCGTCAGCGATGGCGAGCGGGTGATAGTCGACGGCCTGGCCAAGGTACGACCGGACAGCCCGGTGCAGGTCGAGGAGGCGAAGGCGGCCACGGCCCAGACCCCGGCTCAGGAGTAACGGCCATGATCTCGCGCTTCTTCATCGATCGCCCGGTATTCGCCACCGTCATTTCCATCGTCATCGTGCTGGCGGGCCTGGCCGCCATGCGCGCGCTGCCCATCGCCCAGTACCCGGAAATCCTGCCGCCTCAGGTCTCGGTTTCGGCCGCCTATCCCGGCGCCAGTTCGCAGGTGATCGCCGAGACCGTGGCGGCGCCGCTGGAGCAGGCGATCAATGGCGTCGAGAACATGATCTACCAGCTGTCCAACTCCTCCAGCAGCGGGGCGATGAGCCTGACGGTGTATTTCGAAGTGGGTACCGACCCCGATCAGGCCACCATCAACGTCAACAACAAGGTCCAGGCGGCGCTGGCCAAGCTGCCCGAGGAAGTGCGCCGCCAGGGCGTGAAGGTGGAGAAGAAGTCCTCCGACATTCTCCAGGTGATCACCCTCTACTCGCCGGATGGCTCGCGTGACCCGATCTTCATCAGCAACTACGCGCTGATCAACGTCATCGACGAGCTCAAACGCCTGAAGGGTGTGGGCGATGCCAGCCAGTTCGGCTCCAAGGATTACTCCATGCGCATCTGGCTGCGCCCGGACAAGCTGGCGCAGTACAACCTCACGCCCACCGATGTGGTGAATGCCATCCGCGAGCAGAACTCGCAGTTCGCCGCCGGCAGCTTCGGCCAGCAGCCGCTGAAGGAACCGCAGGACTTCACCTACACGGTCACCACCCAGGGTCGCTTCACCGATCCGAAGGAGTTCGAAAGCGTCATCCTACGCACCGATGCCACCGGCGCCAGCCTGCTGCTCAAGGACGTGGCCCGGGTCGAACTGGGGGCGCAGGACTACTCGCTGGTCACCACCCTCAATGGCCAGCAGAACGCCGCCTTCGGCATCTACCTGCAACCCGGTGCCAACGCCCTGGATACCGCCGAAGCGGTGCAGCGCACCATGGAACGCCTGAGCAAGCGCTTCCCCGAAGGGATCGCCTACAAGATTCCCTACGACACCACCAAGTTCGTCCAGGTGTCCATCGAAGAGGTGATCCATACCTTCTTCGAGGCGCTGGTGCTGGTGGTGCTGGTGGTGTTCGTCTTCCTGCAGAACTGGCGCGCAACGCTGATTCCTGTGCTGGCCATCCCGGTGTCGCTGGTCGGCACCTTCGCCGGCATGTACCTGCTGGGTTTTTCCATCAACCTGCTGACCCTGTTCGGCATGGTGCTGGCCATCGGCATCGTGGTGGACGACGCCATCGTGGTGGTCGAGAACGTCGAGCGGGTGATGCGCACCCAGGGCCTGAATGCGCGGGACGCCTCGATCAAGGCGATGGAGGAGGTCACCGGGCCGATCATCGCCATCGTCCTGGTGCTTTGCGCGGTATTCGTGCCGGTGGGTTTCCTCGGCGGCCTGGCCGGGCAGATGTACAAGCAGTTCGCGATCACCATCGCGGTATCGGTGGTGATTTCCGGGATCGTCGCGCTCACTCTTTCGCCCGCACTCTGCGCGCTGCTGCTCAAGCCTGGCCATCATGAGCCGGCGGCGCCGTTTCGCGCCTTCAACCGCTTCTTCGACAAGGCCACCGAGGGCTATGGCGCCGGGGTGCGCTTCTTCCTCAAGCGCTCGCTGATCGGCCTGCTGCTGTTCGGCGGCATGATCGCGCTGATCCTGCTGCTGTTCGCACGGGTGCCCGGCTCGCTGGTGCCCGACGAGGATCAGGGCTACGTGATCAACGCCTACTACCTGCCGCCAGCGGCTTCGCTCAACCGCACCGAGGCTTTGAGCGGCGCGGTGAGCCAGCAACTGATGGAACACCCGGCGGTGCAGGACGTGGTGACCTTCGCCGGTTTCGATGTGCTCACCTTTGGTGTGCGCAGCAACGCCGGGGTGTCCTTCGTGCCGCTCAAGGACTGGAGCGAGCGCACTACGCCGGAGCTCGATGCGCGCAACCTGACCCGCGAGTTCATGGGCATGGGCGCCGCGCAGATGGACGGCCTGGTGCTGTCGTTCAACCCGCCGCCGATCACCGGCATGAGCACCACCGGCGGCTTCGAGTCCTACATTCAGGATCGCTCCGGCGGCAGCGTCGAGCAGCTCGGCGAGAAGGTGCAGGCCTTCGTACAGGCTGCCAGCCGGCGCCCCGAGCTGGCCGGCGTGCAGAGCACCTTCAGCGCCAACGTGCCGCAATACTACATCGACCTGGACCGCACCAAGACCCGCGCTCTCGGCGTGAGCGTCAGCGACGTGTTCACCGCCATGCAGGCCACCTTCGGCAGCTACTACGTCAACGACTTCACCCTCTTCGGGCGTACCTGGCAGGTCAGCCTGCAGTCCGAGTCGGAGTTCCGCCGCAAACCGGAGGATCTGGGCCAGGTCTACGTCCGTTCCAGCAGCGGCGATCTGGTGCCGCTGTCGACCCTGCTGCGGGTGCGGCGCATCCTCGGGCCGGATTCCTATGACCGTTTCAACGTCTATCCCTCGGCCAAGGTACTCGGCGGCCCGGCGCCCGGTTACAGCTCGGGGCAGGCGCTGGCGGCCATGCAGGCGGTGGCAGACGAGGTGCTCGGCGAGGACTACAGCCTGGGCTGGATCGGTTCGGCCTATCAGGAACTGGCGACCCAGGGCTCGGGCGCCCAGGCCTTCGTCTTCGGCCTGATCCTGGTATTCCTGATCCTGGCCGCGCAGTACGAGCGCTGGACGTTGCCGCTGGCGGTGGTCACCGCGGTGCCCTTCGCGGTGTTCGGGGCGATTCTTGCCGTGTGGCTGCGCGGCATCCAGAACGATGTGTACTTCCAGGTCGGCCTGGTCACCCTGATCGGTCTGGCGGCGAAGAACGCCATCCTCATCGTCGAGTTCGCCGTGCTGCTGCGCGCCGAAGGCAAGGGCATCTTCGACTCGGCGCTGGAGGCGGCCAAGCTGCGCTTCCGCCCTATAGTGATGACCTCGCTGGCGTTCATCCTCGGTTGCGTGCCGCTGGCGATCAGCTCCGGGGCCGGCTCGGCCAGCCGCCATTCCATCGGCACCGGGGTGATCGGCGGCATGCTCGCGGCCACGCTGCTGGCCACCTTCCTCATTCCCATGTTCTACCTGCTGGTGGAGACCGGGGCACAGCGCCTCAGTCGTCGCGGCAAGGCGCAGGTGGGAGACGAGGCGCATTGAGACATGGCGGGCCGCTATCCGGCGGCCCGGCCTTCCGTCGAGCGTGCGGTCGGTGAGATGATTAGTCGGCTAACAAATAGCCCGGAACGCTCATGAACCTCCGTACGCTTCTGATTCTCGGCGCGCTCTGCGCCTTCGGCCCCTTGGCCATCGATTTCTACCTGCCGAGCTTCCCCACCCTGGCGCAGCAGTTCGCCACCGACGTCGAGCATGTACAGCTGTCGCTGGCGGCCTACTTCGTCGGCATCGCCATCGGCCAGTTGTTCTACGGGCCGCTGGCGGACCGCTACGGCCGCCGCGTGCCGCTGCTGGCGGGGGTGGCGCTGTTCACCCTGGCCTCGCTGGCCTGCGCGCTGGCGCCAAGCCTGGAATGGCTGATCGGGGCGCGCTTCGTGCAGGCCCTGGGAGGCTGCGCCGGCATGGTCATCACCCGTGCGGTGGTGCGCGATCTGTGCGACCCGCTGGCTTCGGCCAAGGTGTTCTCGCAACTGGTGCTGGTGATGGGCCTGGCGCCGATCCTCGCGCCGCTGGGCGGTGGTCTGCTGCTGAAAACCCTCGGCTGGCCGTCGATCTTCCACAGCCTGGCGATCTTCGCCGGGCTGTGCCTGCTGGCGGTGCTGCTGTGGCTGCCGGAAACCCGTCCGCAGCATCTGCAGCCCGCGCCCCTGAGCGGCGCCTTCGGCCAGTACCGGGCCCTGCTTGGCAATGCGCCGTTCATGGGTTACAGCCTGGCCGGTGGCGTGGCCATGGCCGGGATGTTCGCCTACATCGCCGGCTCGCCTTTCGTCTTCATCGAGCTGTACGGCGTGCCGGCCGAGCATTACGGCTGGTTGTTCGGCAGCAACGCGGCGGGCTTCGTGCTCATGGCGCAGGTCAACGCGCGCCTGGTGCGCAGCGGCGGCCCGGCGCTGTGGTTGCGGCGCATGGTGCTGGTGTATCTGATCAGCGGCCTGTGCCTGCTGGCACTGGCCTTGTGGCAGCCGCCGCAGCTGTGGCCGCTGATGGTGCCGCTGTTCATCTGCGTCGCCAGCCTCGGCTGCGTGCTGCCCAACGCCACGGCCTGCGCCATGGCCGGGCAGGGCCGGCATGCCGGTAGCGCATCCGGGTTGCTGGGCAGCATGCAATTCAGCGTGGCGGCCAGTGCCTCGGCGCTGGTGGCCTTCCTGCATGATGGTTCGGCCATGCCCATGGCGTTGGTGATTGCCCTGTGCGGCGCTGCTGCCTGTGGCTTGGCCTGGTGGACCAAGCGCTTCGTGGTCTGACCCGGCGCGTTACAGGCGGGCAGCCTTGAAGGTGTCGCACCGCCCCGGCTGGCCGCTCTCGAAGCCGGTGCTGAACCAGCGCACGCGCTGCTGCGAGGTGCCGTGGGTGAAGGCGTCCGGCACCACCTGGCCGCGCGCCTGCTTTTGCAGGCGGTCATCGCCGATGGCGCTGGCGGCATTCAGTGCCTCTTCCAGATCGCCCGCTTCCAGCCAGTCATGCCGGCGCTGCGCGTGATGCGCCCAGACCCCGGCCAGGCAGTCCGCCTGCAGTTCCTGGCGTACCAGCAGGCCGCCGTCGCCCTCGATGCGTTCGCCGCGCTGGCGCGCCGCATTGACCTTGGCCGACACGCCCAGCAGCGTTTGCACGTGGTGGCCGACCTCATGCGCGATCACGTAGGCCTGGGCGAAGTCGCCGGCGGCGGCGAAGCGCTGCTCCATCTCGCGAAAGAAGGTCATGTCGAGGTAGACCCGCTGATCGCCCGGACAGTAGAAGGGGCCGACCGCCGAGCTGGCGAAGCCGCAGGCCGAGTTGACGCCGCCGGAAAACAGCACCAGTTGCGGGTCGCGATACTGCTGGCCGGCGCGCTGGAACAGCTCGCGCCAGGTGTCTTCGGTGTCGCCGAGAATGGCGCGGACGAACTCGCGCTGCTGGTCATTGGCGGCCGGTACGCCGCCTGCCTGGCCGACCTGGGGCTGGGTGGCCTGGCCGGCGATCTGGCCGAGAATCTGCAGCGGGTCCTGGCCCATCATCAGGCTGACGATGACCACCAGCGCCACACCGCCCAGGCTCAGGCCGCCGCCCACGCGCCTGCCGGTGCGGCCGCGCGCGTCCACCACGTTGTCGCTGCGTCTGCCGCGTTGCCAGCGCATCGCTCGCTCCCCTGATCAGTGCCGTTGTGTGTTCAGTTGCCCGGATAGTCGCTCAGCACGACGTCCTGGCGTTGGTTGTCCAGGCCTATCACCTGGTAGGCATCGACCCGGTCGCCGTACTCCATGCCGGGCGAGCCCATGGGCATGCCGGGCACGGCCGCGCCGATCAGGTCCGGGCGCTGGCGCAGCTTGAGAATGTCGGCGGCCGGCACATGGCCTTCGACGAACTTGCCGTCGATCACCCCGGTGTGACAGGAGGCCAGCCGCGGCGGCACGCCAAGCTTCTGTTTGACCGCGCTCATGTCGGCTTCGACATGGTCGTTGACGGTGAAGCCGTTGTCCTGCAGGTGATCGATCCAGGCCTTGCAGCAGCCGCAGTTGGCATCGCGATGCACATCGATGGTCAGGGCTTCGCCGGCCTGGGCCAGGCTGGTGAAGAGGCAGAGGGCGAGCAGGGAACGACGCATGGCAGGACTCCTGATGAACGAGAGCTCAGCATAGCGCCGCGACAGACACGGCCCAAGTGATTGCGACTATGCGTCGCGACAGGTGGCGCCTATGCTGCGTGAGTGGCCAATGAATGGAGCTCGCCAATGCTGTTCGCTCGAATCGTCCTGCTGATCCAGATTGCCGCGCTCGGCGTACTGGGGCTGGCCTATTTCATCCGTCCCGAGGAAATGGCCAGCTTCAGCGGCGCACTGCTGATGGGCAACGCCGCGGTCACCGAAGTACGGGCCTACTATGGCGGGCTGCAGCTGGGGCTGGCGGCCTATCTGGTGATGGCGCTGCTGCGTCTGGACCTGCTGCGTCCGGCGCTGATCCTGCTGGTGCTGCTGTACGGCGTGCTGGCCCTGGCGCGCCTCGCCGGGCTGTGGCTGGACGGTGGCGCGCAGCAGACCTTCAACCTCTATGCCCTGTTGCTCGAAGCGGTTTCGGCTGCACTGGCCTGGTGGGCGCTGCGCGGCTTGTCACGCTGAGCCGTAGCCCGGATGCGATCCGGGAATCGTTATGCTGCCTCAGTCCCGGATTGCATCCGGGCTACGGTGCTTCAGCGTCTTTCCAGCAACACACCCGCTTCCATATGGTGGGTGTAGGGGAACTGGTCGAACAGCGCGCAGCGCGTGATCTTGTGAGTGTCATTGAGCTGGGCGATGTTGGCGGCCAGGGTTTCCGGGTTGCAGGAGATGTACAGGATGCGCTCGAAACGGCGAGTCAGTTCGCAGGTGTCCGGGTCCATGCCTGCGCGCGGCGGATCGACGAAGACGCTGCCGAACGCATAGCTTTTCAGGTCGATGCCGGCCAGGCGGCGGAAGGCGCGCACCTCGTTCAGTGCCTGGGTCAGCTCCTCGGCGGACAGGCGCACCAGCTCGACGTTGCTCACGTTGTTATCAGCCAGGTTGGCCAGGGCGGCGTTCACCGAGGTCTTGCTGATCTCGGTGGCCAGCACGCGGCGTACGCGGGTAGCCAGCGGCAGGGTGAAGTTGCCATTGCCGCAGTACAGCTCCAGCAGATCGTCATCACGCTCGCCGAGCACGTCATGGGCCCAGCCGAGCATCTTTTCGCACACCCGGCCGTTGGGCTGGGTAAAGGCGCCTTCCGGCTGGCGATAGCGGAACGTGCGTCCGGCTACGCTCAATTCTTCTTCCACGTAGTCGCGACCGATCACCAGGCGCTGGCCACGGGAGCGGCCGACCAGGCTGACGTTCAGCTCGGCGGCCAGTTTTTCCGCCGCGGCCTGCCATGCCTCGTCCAGCGGGCGATGGTATGCCAGGGTGATCAGCGCATCGCCGGCCAGGGTGGTGAGGAACTCGACCTGGAACAGCTTGAACGACAGCGCTTCGCTGGCCTGCCAGCCGGCGCGCAGACGCGGCATCAGTTCGTTGATGCGCAGGCTGGCGATGGGGAAGTCGTCGAGCAGGATCGGCGTGTGTTTGTCGCCCGGGGCGAACATGGCGTAGTGGCGTTGGCCATCTTCACGCCACAGGCGGAACTCGGCGCGCATGCGGTAATGCTCGCGTGGGGAGTCGAATACCTCGGGCTCGGGGGCGGCGAAGGGTGCCAGCAGTTCGACCAGGCGGGCCTTCTTCTCGGCGAGTTGGGCGTCGTAGGTGGCGGGGTCGAATGCGGGGCGGCTCATCGGTCACTCATGGGGGCAGGAAAACGGGGCGCCATTGTAGCGATTCCGCTGCTGGCGTGGCGTTGTCGTCGATCATTGGTGGCGCGGGACGCATAGGACGCGTGGAGATGGTGGGCTGAAGCGGAACGCCGCCCGGCCCACCCTACTCAGAGTATCCAGGGCGCGGCGTAGGACGTACTTGCGAAGCGGCCGCGTAGGGTGGGCTTCAGCCCACCGATAACCCTTCAGTGTCGTAGGGTGGATGACGCTTTTTTCATCCACCGTTTGTGTGGCCGGAGAGAAGGTATCGGTGGACATGAAAAGCGATGTCCACCCTACACCCGTTGCCGCCTACCTTGTGTGCTGATCAGGCGAAGTAGGCCAGCTTGACGATGAACAGGGCGGAGAGCACCCACATCGCCGGGTTCAGTTCACGCCAGCGGCCGGACAGTACCTTGACCGCAGTCCAGGCGATGAAGCCGAAGGCGATGCCGTTGGCGATGGAGAAGGTCAGCGGCATGGCCAGAGCGGCGACCACCACCGGGGCGGCGACGGTCAGGTCGTCCCAGTCGATCTGCGCCAGGGCGCTCATCATCAGCACGGCGACGAACAGCAGCGCCGGGGCGGTGGCGTAGGCCGGCACCGAGCCGGCCAGCGGGGCGAAGAACAGGCTGAGCAGAAACAGCGCGGCGACCACGCAGGCGGTCAGGCCGGTGCGCCCGCCGGCGCTGATGCCGGCCGCCGATTCGATGTAGCTGGTGGTGGTGCTGGTGCCCAGCGCGGCGCCAGCCATGGTCGCGGTGCTGTCAGCCATCAGCGCGCGGCCCAGGCGCGGCATCTTGCCGTCCTTGTCCAGCAGGTCGGCCTTCTGCGCGACGCCCACCAGGGTACCGGAGGTGTCGAACAGGTCGACGAAGAGGAAGGCGAAGATCACGCTGACCAGCCCGATATCCAGCGCGCCGGCGATATCCAGTTGCAGCAGGGTCGGCATCAGCGACGGCGGCATCGAGATCACGCCCGGCAGCTCGGACAGGCCGAGCGCGATGGACAGGCCGGTGACCAGCAGGATGCCGATCATCACCGCGCCGGTGACCTTGCGGTAGGCCAGCGCGGCGATGACGAAGAAGCCCAGGCAGGCCAGCAGCGCGCCGCCCTTGCTCATGTCGCCCAGGCCGACCAGGGTGGCCGGGTGGTCGACCACGATGCCGGCGTTCTTCAGCGCGATGATCGCCAGGAACAGGCCGATACCCGCGGCGATGCCGGCGCGCAGGGCCAGGGGGATGCTGTTGATGATCCACTCGCGGATCTTGAAGATCGACAGCAGGAAGAAGATCGCGCCGGAGAGGAACACCGCGCCCAGGGCGGTCTGCCAGCTGTAGCCCATGGTCATGACCACGGTGTAGGTGAAGAAGGCGTTGAGGCCCATGCCCGGCGCCAGGGCGATCGGGTAGTTGGCCAACAGACCCATCACCAGCGAGCCGATGGCGGCGGCCAGGCAGGTGGCGACGAATACCGCGCCGTGGTCCATGCCGGTCTCGGCCAGCATGTTGGGGTTGACGAAGAGGATGTAGGCCATGGTCAGGAAGGTGGTGATCCCGGCCAGAACCTCGGTGCGCACCGTGGTGTTGTGGGCTTTGAGTTGGAACAGTCTTTCCAGCATGGTGGCTCCCCCAAGGCGCGAACGCGCCGAAATTGGTCTGCAGACAGCAAAGCACATTCGTCCGTACGGGCCGGAAAATTGCTCGATCTTGCAAAAGCCGCGCATCATACCAGCAAGGTTTTGCCGGGTGAATTTATGGTCTTTTCGGCCTTTTCATGACCGGCTGGACAGTTTCGTTTTGTGCCTGAAGGAGTCGAGAAATGAGCAAGCGAGCACTGATTGCCGTCGCCGATGGCGTCGAGGATCTGGAATGCGTGACCCTGATCGACGTGCTGCGCCGCGCCGATGTGGAGGTGCTGGTGGCGAGCATCGAAGAGCGGCGGATGATCACCTGCGCCCGTGGCACGCGCCTGACCGCCGACACCATGCTGGTGGACGTGCTGGCCCAGGATTTCGACCTGATCGTGCTGCCCGGCGGCATGCCTGGCGCGCAGCGCCTGGCCGAGTTCGAACCGCTGGCCGAGCGGGTGCGCAGGCAGGCCAAGGCCGGCGAACTGTTCGCCGCCATCTGCGCTGCGCCCGCCCTGGCGCTGCAGCAGTACGGCGTGCTGCGGCAGCGGCGCATGACCTGCTACCCGGCGTTCAGTGATCGCCTCAGCGGTTGCACCTTCGTCGACGAGGCGGTGGTGGTCGACGGCAACTGCATCACCAGCCAGGGGCCGGGAACGGCGCTGGCCTTTGCGCTGGCCCTGGTCGAGCAGCTGGTTGGCCGCAGCGCGCGTAGCGAGGTGGCCAAGGCAATGCTGGTGTAAGGGGTGCGGCGCTGGATCTGCCCCCGGATTGCATCCGGGCTACGCAAGGCGCGGTCCAGGAATGGTGGGCTGAAGCCTACCCTACGAGCTGGTATAGAAACTCCGGGAGCACTGGTGCGCACGGCGCACCCTATGGCCGTTTGTGCGCATCGAAGGGTAGGGTGCGCCGCGCGCACCGAGAATCCGTTGCGCCCTACGACTGCTCCTGCTCCAGCAGTTGGCGCTTGCGCTGCAATCCCCAGCGGTAGCCGCTGAGGCTGCCATCGCTGGCCACCACGCGGTGGCAGGGCAGCAGCAGGCCGATGGTGTTGCTGGCACAGGCGCGGGCCACGGCGCGCGGGTGGCTATGCAGTTGTCCGGCCAGCTCGGCGTAGCTGCGGGTTTCGCCGCGGGGAATGTCCTGCAGCGCCTGCCACACGCGTTGCTGGAAGGCGCTGCCGCGAATGTCCAGCGGCAGGTGGGCGGCGCGCCGGGGTTCTTCGAGCTGCGCCAGTACCTGCTGCAGCCAGCTGCGCAAACCCTCTGCATCCTCTTCGAGGCGGGCGGCGGCGAAGCGCTGTTGCAACTCTTCGCGCAGCCCCTGTGCATCATCGCCAAACAGCAGCGCGCAGACGCCCCGGTCACTGGTCGCCAGCAGCACCTGGCCGAGCGGGCAGGGGGCGATGCTGTAACGCAGGTGTTCACCCGCACCACGCTGGCGGCGCTGCGCCGGCGTCAGCGCCTGGGGTTTTTCATACAGGGCACGGGTGCCGGAGTAGCCGGCGGCCAGGGCCGCGTCGAGCACGCTGCCGGCTTCCGGCAGATGGGCCTCCAGGCGCTGGCGCCGCTGCGCCGCGGCCCAGGCATTGGGCGTCATCCCGGTGCGCGCCTTGAACGCCCGGGCCAGATGCGAAGGCGACAGACCGATGCGAGCGGCCAGACTCGGCAACGTCAGCCGTTGCTCGCCGCGCAGCAGCTCGCAGGCGGCAGCGATCAGCGCGTCGAGCTGTTGTGCCGGGCTCTGGCCTTGTGGCGAGCAGCGCTTGCAGGGGCGAAAGCCGGCCGCCTCGGCACTCGCGGCATCGGCATGGAAGCTGACGTTGTCGCGCCGCGGTCGCCGCGCCGGGCAGTTCGGCCGGCAATAGATGCCGGTGCTGCGTACGGCGAAGACGAAGCGGCCGTCGAACGCCTCGTCGCGTTCGCAGACTGCCTGCCAGCAGCGTTCCGGGTCGAGCATGGGTTGCCCTTCTGAAGAAATTCCTGCGGGCGATTGTCGGCTGGCGTCGCTGCTCTGCCAATCCGTATTGCACTTTCAAACCTGTGGCGAGGTCATTTGTGTAACGGCCTGAGCGCAAATACCGCCCAGCGCCTTTAATGAGGATAGGCGGGTGCCAACGGAGGTCGCCATGCGCGGGATGCTCGATAGGCCGGAGCAGGAACTGATTCTGGTGGTGGACGATGCCGTGGACGCGCGCCAGCGGCTCGGTGCGCTGCTGGTCGATCGTTATCAGGTGAAACTGGTGGGCAATGAGGAGGCGCTGGCGGCGGCCAGGTCGCGACCGCAGCCAGACCTGATCCTGCTCAGTTGGCAGGATGACTACGCGCTGTGCCGCGAGCTGAAGCACGATCCGCAGACCCGCTATATCCCGCTGATTCTGGTGACGGCCAGAAGCGATGCCGCCGACGAGCAACTGGGCTTCGACCTCGGCGCCGCCGACTACATCAC
>VFQR01001408.1_pt1 | contig 18569 bp, 18 predicted proteins | sample 3512321 | NCBI WGS metagenome assembly VFQR01 (sample SAMN10412374, study PRJNA504923) | tailings metagenome | isolation source: Relicate 3 Philex TSF1 revegetated site | place: Philippines: Tuba, Benguet | collected 2017-08-29
AATGCGAGACCCGCGGCGAGTTCGAGCTCGCCAAGGACCCGACCCAGGCCATGGCGGCCGGCGCCCGGGTGTTCTGGGACAACACCAACCGCCGGCTTACCACCACCGCCACCGGTAACTTCCAGGTCGGCATCGTCACCGCAGCGGCGCTGGCCGCCGACACCACCGTACGGGTCATGCTCGCCCGCGTCCCGGCCGCCGGCGAGTGAGCGCCTTCGACGCTGCGCTCGCCGTGCTGGCCGCGGATCCGAACCTCGGCACCGACGCCACCTGGCAGCGCGACGCCGGGCCGGTGGTGGCGCTGCGCGTGCTGCGGTCCTCCCCCGACCAGCTCCGCGACGGCTTCGGCACCACCCTCGTCCAGGCCACCGACGTGCTGACGGTGCCGATCGCCGTTCTGCCCACGGTCGAGCCGGGCGATGCGTTCACCCTCGGCGGCGACATCCTCACCGTCCAGCACGCCGAGCGGGATGCCGCCGGCGTCGCTTGGCGCGTCCTCTGCCAGCGATAGGAGCCGGCCATGCCGCAGAATAGCCTCGGCCACTGGAGCATGCTGCTCGACCTCGCGCTTGGCGCCGTGGCGGGCCTCGCAGGCGGCTTCGTCCGCTGGAACAACCCGGAGCGTCGGCGCTTCGGGTGGTGCCTGGTCTGGGAGGTGCCGTCGGCCGCGCTGGTCGGCAGCGCCGGCTACGCACTCGGCGGGCTGCTGGAGTTCAACGAATATGGCCGGTTCCTGTTCGCCTTCGTGTTCGGCTACCTGGGGCAGGCCGCACTGCACGATCTCGCCGTCGCGGTGATCCGGCATCGGACGGGCCTGCCGCAGCGGGACCCGCAGCCGTGAGACTCGCCGCCATCGTCGGCGACCTGCGGCAGGTGCTGGCTGCCGAGGTCCGTGCCGGCGAACGCGCGGCCATGTCGGCCGTGCGCGCCGAGACTGACGCGGTGAAGGCCGACCTGCGCCGGCAGGTCACCAGCAGCTTCGGCGGGAACGCACGCGGTGTCGCCAATGCCTGGCGGTCGCAGGTCTTCCCCCGCACGGGCCAGTCGCTGCGTCCCGCCGGGCTGGTCTGGACCAAGGTGCCGGCGATCATCGACGCCTTCGAGCGCGGGGTATCCATCCGGCCCAAGGGTGGCCGGTCCTTCCTCGCCATCCCGACCGGGTTCAACCGGCAGGGCGGACGGCGCGGCGCCAAGCCGCGCGTCACCCCGCAGCAGATGGTCGCCTCCGGCCAGGGTTTCCTGCGACCTTTCAAGTCGGGGCGCGGCTTCGTCTGGTGCCTGCCGGTGCGGCAGGGGGAGCGGACGGGGCGCCGCCGCGCGCCGCTGATCGCGGGCGGCATCGCAGCCGTGGCCACCGCGCGCCGAAATGGCGCGGCGGCGTGGCAGCAATCGCTGCTCACCCAGGGCTTCGTGCCGATGTTCCTGCTGCTCCCACAGGTCACACTCGCCAAGCGGCTGGACGTGAAGGGCGCCGGCGAGCGCGGCTTGCGCCGGCTGCCGGGACGTTTCGTCGCGGCCTGGGAGCGCGAGAGCGGGAGGCAGGGGGCATGAGCGCGCGCGAGAACGCCATCGCGGCGCTGCACGCCGTCCTGGTGTCGGCGCTCGCGGCACGTAGCCCGGCGCCGCTGGTGCTGCGGGGCGAGACCATTCCACAGCGCTTGCCCTCGGGCGGGCTGGTCGTGCTCCGCGATGGCGAGACGGTTGAGGAGACAGCCATTCTGTCGCCGCTGGCCTGGGCCATCGAGCACCGCGCCGAGATCGAGGTCACCGTCACGGGCGCGACGCCGGCAGCGCGGAATGCGCTGCTCGACGCGCTGCTCGTGGACATCGGTGCCGCCATCATCGCCGACCGCGCCCTTGGCGGCGCCATGGAATGGACGCAGCCGGGCGCGCCCGAGTTCCAGGACGTCGAGTTCGAGGGCGCCGCCGCCGCCCGCGCCGCCCTCGTCCCCGTCACCCTGTCCTTCACCGTCGGCGGCTCGCCGCTGGCTTGACCGTCCCCCTCCTGCCGCTGGAGAACCCCGATGCCGCGTGCCATCGGCGCGAACTGCCGCCTGCTCACCTTCCCCGAAGCCACCTACGGCACCGCGCCGGGCAGTAATTGGCGGCGCATGCCGTTCCTCTCCTGCGACCTCGGCGCCGAGCAGCCCATGCTGGATGCCGACGTCATCGGCGTCGGCAGCAACCGCGATCCGGCTGCGCCCTTCCTCGACATCGTCACTGTCCAGGGCCAGGCCGTCGTGCCGGTCGACCTCGTCAACGTCGGCCACTGGCTGCGGCTGCTGCTCGGCCCGCCCACCACCACCGGCACCAATCCCAACTTCATCCACACCTATGGCTCCGGCGCCGCCGCGCTGCCCTCGAACAGCATCGAGATCGGCTATCCCGACGTGCCGAGCTACGATGTCTGCACCGGCGTGCGCGCCGACACGCTGGAGATCGACTTCTCGCCGAGCGGACCCGCCACGGCGAGCTTCGGGCTGATGGGTCAGGGCTCGGTGCGCAGCGGGACCAGCAGCGGTGGCACGCCGACCACTGCAGCCTACACCGCCTTCCACAAGGCGCAGGGCGCGATCAGCCGCGGGGGCTCGCCGCTGGCCCAGGTCACCGGCGCGCGCATGACCTATGCGAATGGCATGGAGTTGATCCGCACCATCCGCGCCGACCGGAAGGTCGAAGGCGTCGATCCCGGCATCGCGCGCGCGACCGGGCAGGTCACGGTGCGCTTCGCGGACACCACCCTGCTCACCCAGGCGCAGAACGGCACCGCCGCCGAATTCGCGATGAGCTACACGATCGACGCGAACCGCAGCCTCACCTTCACGCTGCACGAGGTCTACCTCGCGCTGGCCAAGACGCCGATCGAGGGACCGGCCGGCGTCGAGGCGAACTTCGAGTTCCGCGCTGCGTTCAACGCGACGGCGACGCGGATGATGACCGCCGTGCTGCGGAATCAGCAGGCTGCGGCGGAGTATGCCTGAGGCTGGACGCGGCGACTAAGCAAGTCTTTGGTCGGACATCTCCTTATTGCCCGGCGCGCGGCTGCTTGTATTAATTATTCCGAAGCGAAATCAACAAACTTAAGGTCAGTCGCGGCCCGAAGACCGCCAAGGGTTGTCTTCGGCATTAGGAAAGTACCACTCTTGCCCGTCATTGCCGAGCAAGACCCAGATTCGACAATTGCCGGGTTGGTACTCGTCGAGTGGGAAGTGTGTGTGCCGCACAAGTTGCGGCAGGACCCATTCGTAGAACAGATCGTCGGTGATGGGTTCGCAAGCGAGGAACGCATCCTTCGCCCGGCCGAAGGGAAGCACAACATACTCGTATCGGGATTCAGTCGTACCGACCCGCGCTCCTACGAGGTTCCAGTAACCAAAGACAGCACTGCCCGTCTGGGTCGGTTCGGGCACTAGCGGAAGCTCGCTGAAGTTGGCTTTCTTGTTCAACTCGTAACCGGGCAGCCAAAGTTGCGGGATAATGCCCTCGAAGTCATAGCCCCTCTTTAGATGCCGCACGAGCCGCAAAAGTGAAAATCTCGCGTAAGTCTGGAATGACGCAGCGACCATGCCTTCTGAGGGAGAGAACGCGCGCAGCTTTTTCGCCAGCAGTTTAAGGCCAGAGTCGTTCGACCTCGCCGTAGCGTTAGTCCTCCGATATATTTCCGAGAAGTGCTGAAGTTGACCCGATGCGATGTTCGCGCGCTTCTGTGGGTCCGTAGAAGCTTCCACGTAGTAGGGATTAGATTGCAAGAATGGATCAAAATCGTTCAGCCTGTCGCGCAGCCTCGTAAGGAGATTCTCAATCACCAGCGGATATGCGATCTGGGGATTCTCAGAAACAAGTACGGCTGGGACAGTCTCCACGCCAATTTCTGCGGAAGCGTGAATGGCGAGTACGGCCGCCTGGAGCCTCGCATTCGGAGCAGGCGCTGCATTTGAGATGCCGAAGGCCCGCTCGATTTCGCGCATCGTGACGACGTATTGATCGCTGAGCCGAGAACGGGGCTTTGAGATTGAGATATGGTGGCAGTCCGTCGGCAATAGCTGCTCCAGGTCAGGGCTTAGCCCGATTATTGCGCTCTCCTTTGGCACGACCATGAGCCCGATCCAGCCAAAGCCGAGCCTCTTCGTTTCATAGGCAGACACGACGGGCAGGTCGGCATTCGCCGCCCATTGTTGGAACGACTCGTTGAGTTCCCGGAGGTTCCAATCGCCCCAACCGAGACTCAGCGTAGCCCGCGACGGCCAGAAGATCACTCTCATCAGGTTCGCGAGGAGCGGTAGCCTGGATCCGCCGTGCGGCACGGCAAGGAAGACGATCGAACGAAGATGCTCTAGCCAGCCAGGATAGAGCTTCGCCCCAGCCTCGCTCACATGGCGGATCATCGATTTAAGGATCAGTCCGCCCATGCTGTGCGCCACTACGACGAACGGCCTTCCACCAATTCCACGCGCCACTAGCCGCATCAAGACGTTTCGCGCCCGCTCACCGAAGTGGAGGGCATTCCCCCGCTGCGCGCGTGACAGTGGGGCCTCATAATCAACTAGCCAAACAGCCGCGTCGGGGCGGTCGGCCGCCAACCAGAATGGCCAGCTATTCGTCGAATTCCTGGTGGCCGACCACGCACCGGATGCCGAGCTGTCGAGACCATGGATGAACACAACGTCGAAGGTAGTTCCTCCGGAAGTCTCCCTTCCGACGAGCCGGACAGGAGACTCCTCGAGTTCCGTGGTCTTCTCCCTGCCGGGTGTCTTCGCTTCGGACTCTCGGAAAGCGGCAGCCATCTGCAGTCCCTTGGCGTTGTCAGGAATGTGAGAGCACATCCATAACGTTTCAATTATGCATCACCTACTATATTGGTTTGGGCCGACTGGGCGGAAACCACGTCGCATCTCCTCGCCCTGCTGTGCCATGCCCTGGCCAACGCGGAGCTATACGGCTCGCCACCCGCGGTGATCCTAGGTGGTTGAGTTGCGTAGACCTTCGCCCCCTGACCTTAACTCGACCGAGATGTTCAGCGCTGCCTGCGGCGAGTGCAGGTGCAAGCGCAACGAGCAGACAACCATGGAGTACGCGCGATGCTCACGCTAGATTTTGCGGCCGAGCCGTATTGGCTCGACCTGCCGCGCGGCGTGCGCGTCGAGATCCAGCCGGTCACGACCGCCATCATGGCTGCCGCGCAGGCCGCTGCGTCGCGCCGCCTCGGCACGATCAAGGCCGCCACGCCCGACCTTGATCCCGACATGGCGCGCGGCCTCGCCTTCGCGTTTCTGGTCAAGGCACTCGCCCGCCACGCCGTCACCGCCTGGGATGGCGTCGGCGATGCTTCGGGCACTCCACTTCCGGTGTCGCCCGAGGCCGTCGAGCGCCTGATGGACCTCGACGACATCGCCGCCGCCTTCTGGGACCGCGCCACGGCGCCCATTGCCGCGGTGGTCGCCGAGGGAAACGCTTAAGGGCCCGCGCCGCCTGGCATTTCGGCCAGGGCCCTGACTACTGCCGCGGCTGCGTCGCGCTCGACCGCGATTGCGGCCACCTCTGCCCCTACGCCAGCCACGCCCCAGCCACCGTCGAAGGCGCCGCCGCCTGGACGGCCGGCACCGCGTGCACCGTCGCGACGATGGGCGGCGCGACGCTGGACATGGCCGGCGCCATCGCCACCGCGCGCGAGTTGGGCGCCACCGGCTGGGCCGCCGCCGAACTGCTCACCGCGCTCCGCACCGGCATGGCCGCCGGCCTCGCCGCGCGACATTCCGCCCCCACGGACGCAGGGAGGTAGCCGTCCATGGCCGACGCCACCCGCCGCGTCTCCGTCCGCCTCTCGCTGGACGACGCGGCGCGGGTCAAGGCCGAGCTGCGCGAGGTCGGCGAGCAGGGCAATCGCAGCCTCGCCCGCGTCCAGGATGGCGCCGATCGCGCCGCCCGTGGCCTCAGCCTGCTCGATGTGGCCATCCGCGGCGTGCAGGTCGCCGGCCTCGCCGCCGGTGTCCGCGCGCTGGCCCAGGTGGGAGACACGCTCACCCAGAGCCTGTCGCGCCTCCAGACCGCCACCGGCTCCGTCAGCCGGGCCTCCGAGATCTACGCCGCCCTTTACCGCAACGCGCTACAGACTGGCGTGGCGGTCTCCGAGGGCGTCGAGGCCTTCCAGCGATTCGCGATCGCGGGCCGCGAGATCGGCGCCACCTCCGAGCAGGTGGTCCGCCTCGTCGCCGGCCTGCAGCGTGTCGCCATCGTCTCCGGCGCCTCAGCCGGCGAGGTGTCGGCCGCCACCCTCCAGCTCGGCCAGGCGCTGGCCTCCGGCGTGCTGCAGGGCGACGAGCTGCGCTCCGTGCTGGAGCAGATGCCGTTGCTCGCCGAGGCCCTGGCGCGCGAGCTCGGTGTCTCTATCGGCGAGCTGCGAAAGCTCGGCTCCGAGGGCAAGCTCACCGCCGATCGGGTCTTCCCGGCGCTGATCCGTGCGGCGGAACGCGTCGGCACCTCGCTGGAGCAGGCGCCGCTCTCCCTCGGCCGCGCCTTCGGGCAGTTGTCGACGGCCACCGAGAACTTTCTGGGCCAGCTCGATCGTGCGGTGGGGCTGTCGAACGCCCTGGCCCGCGGCCTCTCCGCTGCCGCCCGCGCGGTTGAGGGCGCGCGCCGCGGCGCCGGCCTGCTCGACGAGGGCGAGCGCCTCGCCGACCTGCAGCGCCAGGCCCAGGCGCTGTCGTCCGAGATCGGGCGGCTGGAATCCGAGGGCGATGGCCGCGACAGCCTCCGCGCGCCGGTCCGCCGCGGCAGCATTCGCCCCGGCCTGGTCGGTGCGGCCGAGCAGCAGGCCGGCGTCGATCGCACCCAGCGACTGGAGGAACTCCGCCGCAGCTATTTCGGCATCCTCGCCGAGATCGAGACGGCGGAACGAGAGTCCCTGGTCCGCCGGATCGAGGAGCAGGATCGCGCCGGCCAGCAGGCCGCCGACGCCCGCCGCCGCCGCGCCACGCAGGACGTCCTGGAACTCCGCCGCGACCTCGACGACCGCTTCCGGATCAACCGGGAGCATGAGGAACGCGTCCGCCGGCTCCGCGACGCGGAGTCCACCGGTGCGATCGACGGCACCGAGCGCCAGCGGCTGGAGACGCTCGCCACCACCGAGCGCGACGAGGCGCTGCGCCGGCTGGGGGGCACCAGCCGCCGTGTGGCCGGATCCCGCCGTGAGGAACGCGACGCCGAGCGCGAGGTCAATGATGTGCTGCGCGAGCGTGAGCGGCTGATCCAATCGAATGAGACGGCCTATGAGCGCTACCAGCGCAGGCTGGAGACGTTGGGGCGCCTGGTCGAGCGCGCCGACCGCATTGGCCGGCCCATCGCCGACGAGGTTGTGCAGCGCGAGGCGGTGGCCGCGCTGGAGGAACTGGACGCCGCCGGCCGCCGGCTCGGCGACGCCACGGAGCGCACCTCCGACACCGCCCGGGAGCTTGGCCTGACCTTCTCCTCTGCCTTCGAGGATGCCGTGCTCCGTGGCGAGAAACTGCGCGATGTGCTGCAGGGCCTGGTCACCGACCTCTCCCGTCTGGTGCTGCGGCGCACCGTCACCGAGCCCCTGGCCAATCTCTTTGGCAGCCTGCTCGGCGGCAGCAGCGGCGGGTCCTTCGATCTCGGCAAGGCGCTCAGCACGGGGTTCGGGCTGTTCAGCGGCGGCGGCGGGCTCAAGGCCGCGAATGGCGCCGTGCTGGACCGCTTCGGGGTGGTGCCCTTCGCCAGGGGCGGTGTCGTGGACAGCCCGGTGCTGTTCCCCTTCGCACGGGGCGTCGGGGTGATGGGCGAGGCCGGTCCCGAGGCCATCATGCCGCTCCGCCGCACCCGCGAGGGCCGCCTCGGCGTCGAGGCGGCCGGCCAGTCCATGGCCATTACCATCAACATCTCCAGCCCCGACGCCGACGGCTTTCGGCGCTCCCGCGCCCAGGTCGCCGCCGCCATCGGCGACGCCGTCCGCCGTGGAGCCCGCCTGCGATGACTGCCTTCCACGAGGTCCGCTTTCCCGACGCCATCGCCTATGGCGCCACCGGCGGCCCGGTCTGGTCCACCACCATCACGGCGCTCTCCACCGGCGCTGAGCAGCGCAACCAGAACTGGGTCAACGCCCGCCACCGCTGGAACATCGCCACCGGCATCAAGCGCCTCGCCGACTTCCACGAGGTGCTGCGGTTCTTCCAGGCAAGGCGGGGCAGGCTCCATGGCTTCCGGTTTCGGGACTGGCAGGATTTTTCGTCTGCCGCGGCGCCGGACGTGCCGGTCACCGCGGGCGATCAGCTGATCGGCACCGGGCCGGGGCCGCATCAGCTGACGAAGCTCTATGCCGACGCCGGCGGCGGCTGGACGCGCACCATCCGCAAGCCGGTCGCCGGCACAGCCCGCGTGCGCGTCGGCGCCTTCGAGCAGACGGCACCCAGCTGGGACTACCCCTGGGCGGTGGACGACACCACCGGCGTCCTGACCTTCACCGGGCCGCTGGTGCCCACCGCCGGCACGCCCATCCGCGCGGGCTTCGAATTCGACGTCCCCGTCCGCTTCGACACCGACGCGCTCGCCGGCACCTACGAAACCTGGCGCGCCGTCGCCGTGCGCGACATCGACCTCATCGAGATCAGGATCTGACCCATGGCGCTGCTGTTCTTCGAAGGCTTCGACAAATACGCCAACGCCACCCAGATGTCCCAGCAGGCCAACTACACCATCGGCCTCAGCCCCACGATCGTCACCACCACGCCCCGCACCGGCCGCGCCTGCCTCGAATGCTGGAATGGGGGGAATGCCCGCTTCAACGTCGCACCCACGGGGAACACCCTGATCGTCGGGGCCGGGATCTTCTTCGCCAACCCGCCGAACGGCAACCAGTTCCCCTTCCAGCTCTGGGCCAGCAACACCGCGCGGGCCAACATCTCGCTCGCCACCAGCGCCTCGGGGCAGCTGCAGCTGCGGCGCAACACCGACGTGCTGTGGACGGCGACCGATGTCGAGCCGACCAACACCTGGCTGCACTATGAGCTCAAGGCGGTGTTCGACCACACGGCGAACGGCGCGCTGACGCTGCGCCGCAACGGCCAGGTCATCGCTGCGCTGACGGAGGTCCAGACCAAGATCGCCGCCACCGACCTGATCGATGCGGTCCGCATGGTTGAGACCAGCGGCTCCGGCCAGCGGGTGCGGATGGACGACCTCTACATCTGCGACGGCGCCGGCGCCGCGAACAACGACTTCCTGGGCCAGCGCCGGGTCCGCACCCTGCTGCCCAATGCGGAGATCCAGGCGCAGTGGGCGCCCACCCCCACGGGCAGCAACCTCTCCCGCATCGCCGACGTCACGCCGGACGACGACACCGGCTATGTCACGGCGACGGTGGCAGGGCCGGTGGACCTGTATGGCATCGAGGACCTGCCGATCTCGGTCGCCACCGTGTCGGGCCTCCGGGTGAGCTATCGCCTCCGCAAGCAGGACGCCGCGGCGGCCGAGGCGCGCTGCCTGCTGCAGTCGGGCGCCAGCACCGTCTACGGCCAGAACGACGCACCAGATGTGACCTACCGCTACTTCTCCGCCCTGTTCCAGACCGACCCGGCGACGGGCGGCGCGTGGAGCCCGGCGGCGGTGAATGCCGTGGTGCTGGGCTTCGAGCGGGTGCTGTGAGGCACGGCCATGAGCGTCACCCGCATCACCCAGGCGCTGACGGAAAGCCTGGCGGAGGCTGATGCGCCGCCGGTCGTCACCAGCCTGGTGCTGGAGGTGCTCGGCGAGGAGGGGGTGCCGGTCTATCTCAGCCAGCTCGCGGTGGAGGCGCTGGCGGAGGACGCGGCGCCGACCGACATCACCCACCTGGTGCTGGAGGCGCTGACCGACGACCGGGCGCCGATCCTGCTGACCCAGGTGCTGGTGGAGGTGCTGGTCTCCGACACCCTGCAGGGCGAGGAGGTGTCCCGGGTCTGCCTGCTCTGGCGCGTGCGCCGGCGGGATGGCGTCGAGCAGCGCTTTGCCGCGCTGGATGTGGATGTCGCCTGGGGCGGGCAGGTCTGGACCGCGGCGGCGCCCTTCGATGCCACAGCGGCGGAGGCGTCCCGAAACCTCGCCGCGGGGCAGATGGAAGTCGCGGGCCTCCTGGCCTCGCCGGAGATCACCGCCGAGGCGCTGCTGAATGGGCTCTACGACGATGCCGAGGTCACGGTGCTGCGGGTCGACTGGTCGGCGCCGATCTGCGGCGCGGAGGTCGTGCTGGCCGGGCGCATCGGCCGGGTCACCGCCGGGCAGACGCGCTTCGAGGCGGAACTGCTGCTGCCCGCCGCGCTGCTCGATCGCCCGGTGCTCGACCTCTATTCGCCAGAGTGTCGGGTCGACCTGTTCTCCGCGCGATGCGGCATCGCAGAAGGTCCCTGGACCCGGACGGGCACTATCGCCGCCATCCTGTCCGACACCAGCTTCGTGGTGAGCGGCTTCACCGAGCCGGCCGGCTGGGCCGACTATGGCCGCGTCACCGTCACCTCTGGCCCGAATGCCGGCGCGCGCCGCGAGGTCAGGAGCCATGGCGCTGACGGGCTGGTCGACCTCTGGGAACCATTCGCGGCGCCGATCGCCATCGGCGACACAGTGTCTATCGCTGCCGGCTGCGACAAGCGCCTCGCGACCTGCCGCGACCGCTTCGCCAACGCCCTCAACTTCCGCGGCTTCCCGCACCTCCCCGGCACCGACGCCGTCTTTCGCTATCCCGACGCACGATGACCCCCATCACCGGCCAGGACGTCGTCGCGGAGGCGCGGCGCTGGATCGGCACGCCCTGGCGGCACCAGGCCCGGCTGCGCGGTGTCGGCGTCGACTGCGGCGGGCTCGTGATCAGCGTCGGCCAGGCGCTCGGGCTGCCGGTGCAGGACCATCCGCCCGGCTATGCCCGCCTGCCGGACGGCGTGTCCCTGCGCGCCTGCGTCGAGACGCAGTGCACGCGCATCCCCGCCCTCGAACCCGGCGCGGTCCTGCTGATGCGCTGGGAGGCCGATCCCCAGCACCTCGCCATCGTCTCCACCCTGTCGGAGGGCTTCGGCATGATCCACGCCTGGGCCGGCATCCGCCGCGTCGTCGAGCACGGACTCACGCCAGAATGGCTGGCCCGCATCGTCCGCGAGGATAGCGCGCCGCTGATCTACCGCCTCCCGGGCGTGGCGGCCTGACATGGCCACCCTCGCCCTCTCCGTCGTCGGCTCCATCGTCGGCGGCGCCATCGGCGGGCCGGTCGGGGCTGCCGTCGGCCGCGGCCTCGGCGCGCTGGTTGGCTCCGCCATCGACAGCAGCCTCTTCGGGCCAGGCGGGACGAACACCCGCGTCCAGGGCCCCCGCATCGCCGACCTCGCCGTCACCACCTCCACCTATGGCAGCGCCATCCCGCTCGCCTTTGGCCAGCGCCTCCGCATGGGCGGCAACATCATCTGGGCCACGCCGCTGATCGAGACCGCCACGACCACCACGACCAGCAGCCGCGGGGGCAAGGGCGGTAAGCGGCGCCAGACGGTCACTCAGACCACCTACACCTACGCGGCGAACTTTGCGGTGGCCTTCTGCGAGGGGCCCGTCGCTGGCATCCGCCGCATCTGGGCCGACGGCAAGCTGATCTACGACCCCGACGCCTCGCCGCCGCAGACCCTGGCCGAGGGGCTCCGCATCTACCAGGGCACTGAGGGCCAGCTGCCCGACGCGCTGATCACCGCGCATGTCGGCGCGGAGAACCCCGCCTATCGCGGCATGTGCTACCTGGTCTTCGAGAAGCTCCAGCTCGCCGACTTCGCCAACCGCATTCCGCAGATCACTGCCGAGATCGAGCCGGGCGGACAGAGCTTGGCGACGGCAATCCACCGCCTCGCGAAACGCGCCGGCGTGCCAACCGCCGATGCCGCGTCTGCCGTGAAGCCGCTGATTGGCTATGCGGTGGCGCGCTCCACCAGCGCGCGGGCAGCGATCGAGGAGCTGATGCTGGCCTATTCGCTGGTCGGCGCCGGCATGCCGGGCGGCGTCGCCATCCGGCCTCGTGGCGTCGGCAACCTCAGCGGCATGGACGAGGCGGCCTTCGGCGCGCGGGAGGACGGCGAAGCCGACAGCGACCACTGGCGCATGAGCCGCGCGGAGGAGAATGCCCTGCCCCGAGAGCTCACGCTCACCCACATGGACCCAGCGCGGGACTACCAGCCGGGCACGGTACGCAGCACGCGGCAGGATGGCTCGGGCCTCGCCAGGGCCGCCTACGACATCGCCGTGGTGCTGGACGCCGACGAGGCCAAGGCCCGTGCGGAGCAGGCGCATCGCGATCTCTGGGCCGGACGGAACACGATCGAGGGGCTGACGCTCTCGCCGGGCTTCGCCACGCTGCAGCCCGGTGACAGCCTGGATGTCCTGCTCGGCGGCCAGACCCGCCGGCTGAACCTCACGCGCGTCACCGTCGCGCCGACGGGCCTGGTCGAGGTCGCCGCGGCGGTCGAGCAGGGCGTCACCTGGCTGCCCAGGACGGCCAGCGCCGATCCTGGCGCGCTGCCGGCGCAAGCCGTCCCGCCGATCGTGCCGACGGTGATGCACCTGCTCGACCTGCCGATGCTCCGTGCCGAGGACGACGATCCCGGCTTCTATGTCGCCGCGGGCGGTGACACCGGCTGGCGCTCGGCGGCGATCCTGCGCGCGGTCGAAGGCCTCGGCTATGAGGAGATCGCCTATGTCGACGCGCCGGGGGTGATCGGCACCTGCCAGACTGTGCTGCCGGCCGGGCCTTGGGCCCATTTCGACGAGGCCAGCACGCTCGATGTCGTGCTGGTCGATCCGCAGCAGGAGCTCGAGGCCGTCAGCGAGGCGGCGGTGCTGGCGGGCGCCAATGCGGCCGCCGTCGGCGAGGAGATCGTGCAGTTCCGCGATGCGGTGCTGGTAGGGCCGGGCACCTATCGATTGTCGGGATTCTTGCGCGGACGGCTGGGGACCGATGATCAGATCAACGGGCATGGAGCAGGGGAGCGGTTCGTGCTGCTGACCGGCGCGATCGGGCTGCAGCGCGTCCGCGATGGGCTCGCGCTGCGCGGCCTTTCCCGCAGCTACAAGGCGGTGAGCCTGTGGCAGGAGGAGAGCGCCGTCGCGGCGGTGTCCTCTTCCAACGGCGGGCGCGGACTCATGCCGCTGAGCCCTGTGCATCTCGCGGGCGGCAGGGACGACGCGGGCAACCTGACCATCACGTGGATCCGACGCACGCGCATCCCATCAGGCTGGAGTGACGGGGCGGATGTTCCGCTGGGCGAGGTTACCGAGCGCTACGAGATCGACATCCGCAATACCGCGAATACCGCGACGCTAAGGACGATCAGCACCGTCAGCACGGTCGCGACCTACAGCGCCGCCGAGCAGGCCGTCGACTTCGGCGCCCAGCAATCCACGATCCTCATCCGCGTGCAGCAGATCAGCGACGCCGTCGGCCGCGGCATCGCCAGGGAGGCCAGCCTGTGACCACCACACCCCGCCTTGCACTGCCCTACATCCTCGCCCAGCAAGCGCAGAAGGAAGTCACCCATGCCGTCGCGCTGAACCGCCTCGACGCGCTGGTGCAGCCCGTGGCGCAGCAGATCGGGTTGAACACGCCGCCCGGATCGCCGGCGGATGGGCAGTGCTGGATTGTCGGGACCACGCCCACCGGCGCCTGGGCGGGGCAAGCGAACCGGCTCGCGCAGCGCATCGGCGGGGCCTGGGTGTTCCACGCGCCCTTCGTCGGGCTGATGGTGTTCGACGCCTCGACGCTCGCACAGCCGGTCTGGACCGGCAGCGCGTGGACGCTGCTCGCGCCGCGCATCCTCGAAGCGAGCGTCACCTACGATCCGCCGAGCCTCGCGGCCGGCGAAGGCGTCACCACGACCGTGACCGTCGCCGGCGCGGCGCTCGGCGACTTCGCGCGCGCGAGCTTCTCGCTGGATCTCCAGGACATCACGCTGACGGCGTGGGTGTCGGCAGCAGATACCGTCAGCGTGCGATTTCAGAACGGCACGGCAAACGCGATCGAACTTGGCAGCGGGACGCTGCGGCTGCGCGTGGACAGGGGGTAGGCCCCATCGAAGAAGCGAGAGGTGGCGCGAGGCCCAATGACGCGAAATGCCGCGGCCTGGGGGATGCACGCGTCCGTAGAACCAGGCGCCCGATCGGCCCGCGCCCCGCCCGCGGAAGCCCTGGCGCGGCCGCACCTGCCAGGATGATCATCATTGCCAGATCGAGCCGGCTGCGCAATCCTCGCGGGGCGGGAGGATGCACCATGGCGCGATTGCTTGCATTGCTGGGCCTGATCTTGCTGCCCGCCTGTGCGACGGTGACCTCGGGCACCAGTCAGAACGTCTCTGTCATCACCGACCCGCCCGGCGCGACCTGCCAGATCATGCGCGGCGGCAGCGTAGTGGGTGTGGTCAACCCCACACCGGGCACCGTGAACATCTCGAAATCCGGTCAGGCACTGGCGGTAAACTGCACCCGGGCCGGGAGCCTCAGTGCGGTCCATTCCGTCTCCGCAGAATTCCAGGCGATGACCGTCGGCAATCTGCTGCTCGGCGGGATCATCGGGGTCGCTGTGGACGCGGCCTCAGGGGCAATGTCGCGCTATCCGGACACGGTCACTATCACCTTGCCCCCTGAGCGTTTCGCCAGCGCACCTGCGCGCGACGCCTTCTTCGCGACCAGGCAGGCGGACACCCGGCGCAGCTTCGGCGAACGAATAGCCACGGCCCGAGGCCACTGCGGAAGCACGGATGCGACGTGCCCGGCTGCCGCTCAACTGGAAGCGGAGCGTGACGTCGAACTGGCACGTCTTGAAGCTCAACGGCTGGCGGCAGGGGTCGATGGCTAGGTCTCGTGACAACTCACATGAGCTTTGGTGACGGCACATGCCCTGGATGCGCCTTTGCATCGTTGAAGATTCAGCTGGGACCGGAGTCGCAGCAGCGCTGTTGCGCGCATTTATAAGCGCATGGGAGTCTGACGGGCGCCCAAAAACGACGGCCCTGTTCGCTTGCACGGAGCGCTCGGGCGCGTGGACTTTTTATGTGATGGGGTTCAAGCCACCCGCTGTCGCTGACGTGGTCGTTCGGTTCGGCTTCAAGCTAGGCCGGACCCCGAAGCCCGGCGGGGCGCGACTGCTCGTCGGGCACCCCGTAGCGGAAAGGGTGCTTTTGCCCCCGGCGAGACCCAAGACATAAGCGCAGAGAGCGAGACGTTCAGACCCAGCTCCCGACCGCCGGCTAAAGAAAAAAATCCGAAGCGACGAGAAAAATCGTACCGAATAGTTGAATCTGCATATCTGCGGTCAGCGAGTTGTCAACGTTGAACTCGACAATCGTGTTGCCCAGCCCGTCAAAGAAATAGCGAGCCTGCCCAGCGCCAGAGAAGCCAGCTGTCGAGATGAAATTGAAGGCCTGGTCACCAGAGAAGAATGCGTGCGCGTCGATGCCGCTAACGTCAAGACGATCGCCGTGCACTCTCCAAAAATCCGTGACGATGTCCCGTGCGCCAGCACCGGATCCGCTTTCATTAAGGCTACTCCAGCGGAAGATATCGTTGCCGCCATTGCCAGTCAGCGTGTCGACTCCCAACCATCCCACCAAGGTGTTGGATGCGCTGTCGCCAATCAGGGCGTCGTTGAAGGCCGTTGCAAAGACGTTCTCGACCGAAACCAGAGTGTCGCCCTGGGCATCGCCGCCCAGCGCAGAGTTAGTCGAAAGATCGACGACCACCGCCGCGGTGGACGTTGAGTAGTAGATGGTATCGGAGTTGGCGCCACCATAGAGCACGTCGCCACCACCATCGCCGCGCAAGATGTTCGCGCCCGCGTCGCCGTAGAGATAGTCGTTGAAGGCCGAGCCGCGGATGTTCTCGACGCCAGAGATGTCGTCTCCCGCAGCATCGCCCGCCCATCCACTGTCGACAGTAATGGCGAGATTGACAGCGATCGCACCAGCCGCATTCTCGTAGGAAACCCAGTCGTTGCCTCCGGCGGCCGCGATCACATCAGCGCCCGCCCCCCCCTCGATGATGTTGTGGTCGCTATTGCCATACAGGAAGTCGCCAAAGCGCGATCCACGCAGGCTTTCGATCGAGTTCAAGCGGTCACCTGACGCGTCGTCCGACCACCCTGTCCCGGTTTGAAGGCTGACGGAAACCCCGCCGCCAGCAGTCGCATAAGAAGCGACGTCATAGCCCGTGCCGCCCGACAGGCTGTCGCCACCAACACCTCCATCCAGCGTGTCGTCGCCATTACCACCGCTCAGAGTGTCGGTGTCGCCTTCGCCAAACAGCGCGTCGGAACCGTCGCTGCCCAGGATCAAGTCCAAGCCGAAGCTACCCTGTATGCGGTCGTTGCCCGTGTAGCCGTTGAGCGTGTCGCTAAACGGCGATCCGGCTATGTTGTCATCGCCATTGAGTATCGTTGACACGGCAGTGAGTGTTTGGTTCGTCTGCGCCCAAAATACAAGCGAGCCGACGGAAACACTGATTGCAGACAAGTGGAATACTAATTGGCCGTTGAAGGTTTGGGTGATCGCATTGACGGTTCCGCCAAAGGGCATACCGGCGGGGGTGTATGAAAATCCCGAGCCTGAAAACGTCATTACATTGGTCGGCTCGCCTTCAAGGCGAAAATCGCCAATGAATGTTGTTGAAGTTGCGACTGTTGGCGTCAGGTCCAGCAGGTCGCCAATGGCAGCATCGTTGGGGAGCGAATAGCCGATACCCCGCCCAGGGCCCAGTGCCAGGTTCGCCACAGGATGGCCCTCCACCGCAGGAAGGAGCCAAGAGACTACGCGCATTCAGGCAAAAAATCACGCCAATTCAGCCTTGGCGCGGAGGCGCCGATGACGGCTATGGTGGCATGTTTGTATGAGCGTGGGCGGGCTGATTAGCGAGGGCTCAACCGCGCCGTTGATGCCGACCATGTCGCGCCGCTTGCAGCACTTGACCTGCCTAACCGCTGCGCAGTCGCGCGGACTGCGATCTCAAGGGCGATGCCGCGTTGGCTTTCGATCGGTGCCGGGTCAGGCAGCCCGTGGCCAAGGCACCCGACATCGCGAATGGCAGTGAAATGTTGATCGAGATTGCCGCGCCGGCTCCACACACAGCCCGCTTCCGAGAAGCGGCGGCATTTCAGGCGGACGGGCTGGCCGTTTCGGGTCCCATCTGAGATAGTGAATTGCCGGAGGGGCTGTTGCTCGCACCAGCTTCGCTGGGAGATCGAGGCCACCTGGCGCTGAGCCGTGCTGATGGCACGCACCTCAGCCACAGGTGCAACTCGGAACGTGGCCCGTGACAGAAGCAGCAGACCCGCTTTCGTTCGTTCTCTTTGGCGTGCCCCGGTCAGGCACGTCTGCACTTGCAGACGCGCTAAACCTGCAGCGCGACGTGTTCTGTGGCCACGAGCGACTGCTTGGGTACAGAAAATGGGCCTCTCGACAGGAGATCATCGACGCGTTGCTCTTGGCGGGGAGCAACAACCCCGGCGCTGCAATTAAGAAGAACTTAGGCCATCTCAGTCGAAAAATCGAAGAGAGCCAAAATTTCCTCATCGGAGACAAATTTCCCGAATACTATGTGCGACTAAAGGAGGTCATCAATCTTCATGCTTCTGTAAAGAAAATTTGCATTTACCGAAGCCCATACGGATTTGCGGCGTCTTGGGATGTGCGCGCAAACAACATTCACGATAGCACATGGGATCGTGGCAGAATCGGGATTTTTGGCATATTTGACATGCTCATCATGTTTCACATTCTTCCGGCTCTGGCTCCCGACACGACAGTAGTGTCATATGCGGCCCTGTTCCAGGACGGGGTCCGCATATTTCCAGCGCTGGTCGAGCAAATCACCGGACAACCGGCCGATCCCGAGGTCATACCTGCATTCCGAAAGCAGTACTTCCAGCGACGGAAGGAAGACCCCGAGCGCGCCGAGACATCGCCATATCGCGAGTTGCTTCAGTCGATCGACGCCGATGGCATCGATGCCGCCATTCGCGAAAGACGCATGATGACCGCGCAGCGACTGAAAGCGGTTACGCGTGGCTTTGTGGAGAATGCGGCGCCACGTGTGTCGGCATCGATCGCAGCGCGCCTTGCCGATCTACCGGGCGACGCATCGATTGAAGTTGTTCGGCCATCGTTGGGTCAAGACACGCTTGGCCGCGCTCCAACCGAGTGGCCGCGATGCGCCAGTGCTGCGTGCATCGCTCGAGGCGATCCAGGCGGCCATCCCTTCTGTGCCCGCCGATTCGGCTCGCGCCGCCGACGTGCGACGACAGGCCGCAACGCGTCCGCGCAGGCCAGCAAACCGCAGCCCGGCCTAATTGAGGTGATGCATGAAGGTATATCGTGTTGATGGCGAAGGTCAGCATCTCGTGGGCCGTGCGGACATTCCCGCGGATTGTGGGCCCGTGTTTGAGGTCCGTCTGTTTGGGGCTGCGTCGGTCATCCGCGAGGCCTACTCCATAGGGACAGTGACACACCTTCCCGCGGGGCACGCGGGCCCAGTCGTGGAACGGGCCGTGCTGTTGGGACCCGATCAACCTCCGG
>VFQR01001409.1_pt1 | contig 18556 bp, 19 predicted proteins | sample 3512321 | NCBI WGS metagenome assembly VFQR01 (sample SAMN10412374, study PRJNA504923) | tailings metagenome | isolation source: Relicate 3 Philex TSF1 revegetated site | place: Philippines: Tuba, Benguet | collected 2017-08-29
ACGCGATGAACGTGCCGCGCCCCGTCCAGGCCGGTGGCCCGCCGATCCTCATCGGCGGCAGCGGCGAGAAGAAGACGCTGCGGATGGTCGCCCAGTACGCGGACGCCTGCAACGTGTTCGGCGACGCGGAGCGGGTGCGCCACCTGATGGGGGTGCTCGACGAGCACTGCGAGCGTCTCGGCCGCGACCCGGCCGAGATCTGCCGCACCCGGCTGGGCACGCTCGTCGTGGGGCGCACGACCGAGGAGGGACAGCGGAAGATCCTCGGGCGCTTCGGGGTGTCGAGCCTCGCCGACCTCCCCGCCGACCTGCAGGCGCGCGTGCGCGGGATGTTCGTGATGGGCGACGCCGACGCCGTCGCCGAGCAGGTGCAGGAGCTGCTCGACGCCGGCCTCGACGGCATCGTGTTCAACATGCCCGATGCCCACGACGTGGAGCAGGTGGAGCTGGGCGGCGAGGTCCTCCGACCCCTCCTCACCTGACGACGGCGTCCGAAACCGGCTCATGCCCTCCACCGGGCGGGCGTAGCCTGGCGGGCATGACCGCACTCGACGAGCCGGCCGGCCACGTCCAGGTCCCGGACACGCGGGTCGTGCACGGCACCTGCCACCACGACTGCCCCGACAGCTGCGGCTGGCACGTCACCGTGCGCGGGGGCGTGGCCGTGCAGCTCCGCGGCAACCCGGCCCACCCCTTCAGCCTCGGTGAGCTGTGCCCGAAGGTGAACCGCTTCCTCGACCGCGTGTACAGCCCGCAGCGGATCCTCACCCCGCTGCGGCGCACGGGCCCGAAGGGCAGCGGCGAGCTCACGCCCGTCAGCTGGGACGAGGCCCTCGGCGAGATCGGCGAGCGGTTCCGGGCGATCATCGACCGGCACGGCCCGGCGGCGATCCTGCCGTGGGTGAGCGCCGGCAACCAGAGCTCGCTCGCGCTGCTCTTCGGCGAGCGGTTCTGGAACCGGCTGGGCGCCTCCACCACCTCCGGGGCCCTGTGCGGCCACGTGGCGAAGGTGGGCGCCGCGTCCACCAACGGCACCGGCAAGTCCCTCGATCCGAGCGAGCTGCGCCACTCGAAGCTGATCCTCCTGTGGGGCACGAACACACGCCTCACGAACCGGCACCTGTGGCCGGTGATCGAGGCGGCCCGCACCGAGGGCGCGCAGGTGGTGGTGATCGACCCCATCCGCACCATCACCGCCGAGTCGGCCGACTGGTTCGTGCAGCCGCTGCCCGGCACCGACGTGGCCCTGATGCTGGCGATGATGCACGTCCTCGTGCGCGACGGCCACGTCGACCGCGCCTACGTCGACGCCCACACCGTCGGCTTCGACGCGCTCGTCGCCCACGTCGCCGAGTGGACTCCGCAGCGGGCGGCCGACGTGTGCGGCCTGGACGTCGCGGACGTGGAGCGCCTCGCCCACCTGTACGGCACGATCCGCCCCACCGGCATCCGCACGCTCATCGGCGCCGAGCACCACGAGCACGGCGCGATGTTCTTCCGCGCCCTCACCTGCTTGCCCGCCCTCGTCGGCGACTGGCAGCACCGCGGCGGCGGCTTCTCGCGCAGCGTCGGCATCTGGAACGACGCGCTCACCGACGACGCCGCCCTGATGGGCGGCCACCTCTCCGAGGGGCGCCGCCGCTCGCTGCCGATGGTGCACATGGGCCGCTGGCTCACGGACCTCTCGCTCGACCCGCCCGTGCAGGCTCTCGTCGTGGTCGGTGGCAACCCGCTGGTCACCGTCCCGAACGCCGAGCTGATCCGCCGCGGGCTCGAGCGCGACGACCTGTTCACGGTGGTGCACGAGCAGTTCCTCACCGACACGGCCCGCTACGCGGACCTGGTCCTGCCGGCCACCACCCAGATCGAGGCGCTCGACGTGGTGCCCTCGTGGGGGCACCTGCACGTGGGATGGAACGAGCCGGCGATCGCCCCGCTCGGCGAGTCGGTCAGCAACAGCGAGCTGCACCGGCGCCTGGCGACGGCCATGGGCTACACCGAGCCGGAGCTGCACGTCGACGACCTCACGGCGATCGCGCAGCTGCTGCCCGACGTCGACCTGGAGCTGATGCGCAAGGAGGGCTGGGTGCGCGCGCCGTACCCGGACGACGGCCGCCCGTTCGGCGACGGCAGCTTCCCCACGGCATCGGGCAGGGTGGAGCTGACCAGCGCGTCGCTGGTGGCCGCGGGGCATCCGGCCCTGCCCACGTTCGCGCCCGCGTCCGAGTCTCCCGCCGGCGACCCGGCGCTGGCGGCCCGCTTCCCGTTCACGCTGCTCACACCGAAGCAGCACACGCGGTTCCTCAACTCCAGCTACTCGCACCTGCCGAAGCACGGCCCGCTCGAGGGCGAGCCGTACGTGGAGATGGTGGCGGCCGACGCGGCGCGCCTCGGCCTCCTCGACGGCCAGCCGGCGCGCGTGTGGAACGAACGCGGCGAGGTGCTGGTGCCGGTGAGGGTGAGCGAGCGGCTGCGCGAGGGCGTGGTGGCCGTGCCGTGGGGCTGGTGGCACGACCAGCACCGCGGCGGGGGCAGCGCCAACAGCCTCACCAACGACGCCCTCACCGACTGGGGCGAGGGCGTCGCCTACAGCTCCACCCTCGTCGCCGTCGCCCCCGCCTGAGCCGAGCCGCGCGCCGAGCCTCAGCCGGCGGCCGCCAGGACGTCGGCGATCAGCTGGTCGAGCAGCTCCTGTCCCGGGGTCGGGATGATGGGCCGGCCGGCGAGCTGGCGCACGCTCTCGAACGCGGTGTGGACCGCAGGGCCGCTCACCACCGGTCCGTGCGCCGATGCGGCGACGAGCACGCCGAGCGACTCCACGTCGTCGACGTGACGCTGGTAGGCGGTGCGGTCGAGCCATGCGTGCCACGGCGACACGGCGCTGTTCATCGCCGGCAGCATCTCGGCGACGAACTCGGCGTCGAGCTCGTTGATGTCCTCGACCACACCCGGCGTGAGGCAGGCGAAGGTGTCGACGATCCACATCGCCGCGGTGGTCGGGTCGTAGAGGCCGCGGGTGGTGGGGCCGTCGAACACGGGTGGACGGAACAGCTGCAGCACGCGGTCGCCCACGTCGAGCGTGCCACCCGGCTCGATCCACCGCATCCGCTCCAGCGGCAGGGGCGGCTTCTCGAGGTGGAGGCGTTCGACGCTGAACATGTTGGTGACGAAGGTCGCGTTCGGGCACATGGCCAGCACGTCGAGGAGGCCGCCGGTGTGGTCGGGGTCGTCGTGCGAGAGGAAGATCCACCTGACGTCCTCGGGCTCGACGAGGGAGAACACCTTCTCCAGCCAGAGCTCGCGGTGGATCGGGGCGCCGGTGTCGACGATCACGGGCTCCCGCCCGCGGATGAGCATCGAGTTGACGGGCAGGTACATCCCGTCGCCCGCTGCGGCGAGGTTGGGGATGAGGAAGGTCTCGGGGGCGATCAGGTGGGGACGGGTGGTGGGGACGGCGGTGGGCAGCATGGTCGTGGCTCCTCGTGAGGTGGTGATCTCCGCCAGCCGTCGGGCGACGGCGTGGACGGCACCAGGATGAGCTCGAGCAGCTGCCGCCGCCATCCCGAGGCTGCGCGGTCCGCGAGCAGGGTGTTCCCCTCAGATGCGGGGTGTTCAGCGGCCGCGGATCGCAGTACCGTCCGTACATGGCTCGCCCGCGTCCCGACCAGGCCGTCCGCGCCGTGGAGCGCGTGGCCGCCGAGGCCACCGACGCCGACGAGCTCCTCGAGCAGTTGGCCCACGAGCTGCGTGCGCTCGTGCCCCACGACGCGGCCATGTGGTTCGGGATGGACCCGGTGACGATGATCGCGACCGAGCCGAGCCGTGTGGAGAACATGGACGCGTCCTACTGCGGCACGTTCTGGCACCTGGAGTTCCACGAGCAGGACACCGCGCTGTTCGCCGACCTCGCGGCCAGCACCACCGGCGTGGCGGCGATGCGCCGCTCGCTCGACGAGCGGCCCGCCCGCAGCGTGCGCTTCCGCGAGTTCATGCGGCCGCAGGGCTTCGACGACGAGCTCCGCGGGGCGTTCCGCGCGGGTGGGCGGACGTGGGGCGTGGTCGGCCTGTACCGGGAAGCCGGGCGGCGGGCCTTCGACGACCACGACGCGCAGCTCCTGCTCGCCATCAGCGAGCCCGTGGCCCGCAGCCTGCGCACCCACGTCCGCGCCACCAGCCCCTGGCTCGGCCAGCCGTCGGCGCCGGGGCTCCTCATCGTCGACCGGCACGGGCGGACCATCTCGGCCAACGCGGAGGCGCAGTGCTGGCTGCGCGACCTGTGGCCCGGGCTCCTCGGGGACGACCCCGCGCCGCTCGCCTCGGTGGAGGCCCGCCCGGGTGCTGGCGGGCTGCTCGAGGTGCCGACCGCCTTGATCGCGCTCGTCGCCCGCGCTCGCGCCGTGGCCGAGGATCGCGAGCGGGTGCCGGCTCGGCTGCGACTGCGCGACGCGCGCGGACGCTGGATCGTGCTCCACGCGTCGTCGCTCCTCGGCCCGGCGAGCCCGGACGGCTCGGTGGCGGTGGTCATCGAGGCGGCCAAGAGCGCCGAGATCGCGCCGATCATCATCGAGGCGTACTCCCTCACGCCGCGTGAGCGGGACGTCCTCGCCGCCATCGCGAGGGGCGGCTCCACCGGTGAGATCGCCGGCGAGCTGTTCCTCTCGCAGCACACGGTGCGCGACTACGTGAAGAGCGTGTTCGAGAAGGTGGGGGTGTCGAGCCGCGGCGAGCTGGTGGCGCGCCTGTTCGGCGAGCACTACTCCGACCGCCTCCACGAGGCGATGGTCGAGGTCCACTAGCAGCAGGCGCCCGGCCCAGGGCTCGGGCCGAGGGGTAGCCTGGCCGGCGTGGCCGGCGACCTGATCTACGCGTTCCGGGTGATGCGCCTGCCGCTGCTCGACGCCGGCGGCGCGGTCATCGGCAAGCTCGACGACATCGTCATCATCCCCGGCCAGCCGGGCCACGGCCCGCGGGTCCTCGGCTTCGTGGCCACGAGCCAGCGCCGCCGGATCTTCGTCAACTCCAACCGGCTCGTCGCGCTCGACGCCGACGGCGCCCGGCTGCGCAGCTGGGACGTCGACCTCAACCCGTTCAAGTCGCGCCCGGGCGAGCTGCTCATCGGCCGCGATCTGATCGACAGCCGCATCGGCGACGAGACGGTCAGCGACGTCGCGCTGCGGCCCGTGGCCGACGGCCGCCAGAGCTGGTGGGAGATCGCGAAGGTGCGCCTGGCCCGGCGCTCGGCGCTGCGTCGCCGGCCGAGCTACCGCTTGCTCGACTGGGACGAGGTGCCGAACCTCCTGCCCGCGCGAGCCGGTGACGAGATGGCCGCCGAGGCGGCCCGCCTGCGCGACATGCACCCGAGCGACGTGGCCGCCGTGGTCCGCTCCCTGCCGCTGCAGAGCCGCAAGCAGCTGGCCGCGGCGATGGACGACGAGCGCCTGGCCGACCTGCTGGAGGAGCTCCCGGAGGCCGAGCAGCTGCGGATGATCGAGGGCCTCGACCTCGACCGGCTGGTCGACGTGCTCGAGGAGATGGAGTACGACGACCTCGCCGACCTGCTGGCCGAGATGCCGGGCGAGCAGCGGGCCAGGGTGCTCGAGGCCATGGACAGCGAGGACGCCGACGTGATGCGCCGGCTGCTCGCCTACGAGGAGGGCACCGCCGGCTCGCTGATGACGCCCGACATCGTCATCCTCGGCCCCACCGCCACCGTCGCCGAGGCGCTCGCCGAGATCCGCGACCCCGACTGGCTGGTGTCGATCGCAGCCCAGGTGTTCGTGGTCAACCCACCCTTCAAGCCGCCCACGGGCAGCTACCTCGGCGTGGTCCACTTCCAGCGCCTCCTGCGCGAGCCGCCGAGCATGGAGCTCGGGCGCTGCCTCGCCCAGGAGCCCGTGATCCCGCCGGAGATGAGCGAGCGGGAGGTGGCCGAGCGGTTGGCCAGCTACAACCTGCTCGCCGTCGGCGTGTGCGACGAGGCCGGGCGCCTGCTCGGGGCGATCACCGTCGACGATGTGCTCGACCGCACGCTGCCCACCGGGTGGCGGCAACGGAGGCGGGTGACGAGCCCCAGCTCCAGCGGGGTGACCACGTGACCCGCCGCGACGACCTCACCACGCCACGGCAGCGTCGCCTCCTCAGCGTCCACTACGACCAGGAGGCCTTCGGGCGCTTCAGTGAGACGATCGCCCGCACGCTCGGGACGGCCCGGTTCCTGGTGGGTCAGACCGTCGTCGTCGCGCTGTGGATCGCGGTCAACCTGGCGGCGGTGACGCTGCGGTGGGATCCCTACCCGTTCATCCTGCTGAACTTGGCGTTCTCCACCCAGGCCGCCTACGCCGCCCCGCTGATCCTCCTCGCCCAGAACCGCCAGGAGGCGCGCGACCGGATCCAGGCCGACAACGACCGGCGGGTGGCCGAGCGCACCCAGTCCGACACCGAGTTCCTGGCGCGCGAGCTGGTGGGGATCAGGCTGTCACTCAACGACGTCGCCACGGCGAGCGACGTCGGGGACCACCTCGAACGCCTGGCCGGCGCGCTCGAGCGGATCAGCAGCCGCCTCGACGAGATCGAGCTCGCTGCCAAGCCCACCGACCCGCCCGTCGGCGCCGGGTGATCCCGCGGCGCCGCGCCGCTCGACCTCGGCGACCACGCGCCGCACCACCTCGACCGTCCCGCGGCGGAACCGGTCCGGGTGCTCCCACGGCACCAGGTGGTCGCCGTCGACCTCCACCACGTGGGCCCGCAGCGCCTCGGCCAGCTGGCGCTGCTTGCGCGGCTTCACCAGGCGGTCGCGGGTGGTGACGAGCGAACCTGCGGGGACGTCGATCGTGGCGGCCCAGACCCGCGAGTCGTAGCGGCTGAGCGCCCGGCCCGCCTGCACCACCGCGAGCGTGTCGGTGCGGCGGCTCTCGGCCTCCAGCCACGGCACGTAGGGCTGGAGCTCGTGACCCTCGCCCAACATCTTCGAGATGCCGTAGCGCAGCCACCGCGGGTAGGCCCACGAGCGCATCATCGGCCCGAGCAGGCGGACGGTCTTCCAGCGCAGCCGCTCGCCCCGCGTGGCCCGCCACTCGAGGGCCGTGGCCTGCACCACCACGCCGGCCACGGTGTGCGGGTGGCGGTGGGCGACGTGCAGACCGATGGGGCCGCCCATGGAGTAACCGACCACCACCACGGGACCGACGCCGAGCAGGTGCACGAGCGCCGCGGCGTCGTCGGCGACGTCCTCCAGCTCGAAGCGGCGGGAGGTGCGCATCCCCCGGCCGTGGCCGCGGTGGTCGACGGCGACGAACGACCAGTGCTCGGCCAGCTGCTCGTAGACGGTGAAGAACTGCAGGTCCGCGCTGGCCGTCCAGCCGTGCAGGAGCAGGAGCCACGGCGCCGTGGGGTCGCGGTGGCGGTGGACGCGCGCGAACACCTCGCCGCGGCCCGGCAGCACCACGGTGCGCCCCTCCGGCAGCCACGGGAGCCGGGCGGCGACGGACCCGGCGTCGCCCACGGCCACCTCGTCGGGCGTGCGCAGCGCGCCGCCGTGGGGGCCGGGTCGGATCTCGTCGCTGGTGTCGTCGGTGGTGGTCATCGTGGGTCCCTACCCGGTGCCTCTCGTCATGTGCTTCACACGGCGGCCCTGGCGACGCCGGTGTACTCGTCGACGCGCACGCCCGCCGCGACCACCGCGGCGAGCAACCACTCGTCGAGGTGGCGGTGCTGGCCGAGGACCGACACGCCCGGGTCGACCAGCCGGTCGATGCAGGCGCGGGCGCACAGCGCTGCCACCGTGCCCGCGAGCTCCCCGGGGCGCCCGCCGACGCCGGCCACGTGGGTGACGCGTTCGCCGCCGGCGAGGCCGCCGCGCACCTCCACGCGCACGGCGCCGCGCGTGCCCTCGGCGTGCGGTGGGCGGAGCATGGGCAGCCTGGCCGTCAGCCGGTCGCGCCGCGTGGCCGACACGCGCGCCGAGAGCCGGTCGACGTGGGGAAAGGCGCGGTGCAGCACCGCCGGATCGGCGAGCGCGGCGCGGTAGCAGTCGGCCGGCCCCACGGGGTCGGGGAACCAGCAGAGCTCGCGCCCGCTGCCGCCGGGTCGCTCGATCCACTCACCGTCGTGCCATCCGACGGCGGTGTCGCCGAGGGCGTCGTGGTGCTGGCGGGCGCAGGCCGGCCCCGCCGTGCCGGAGAGGGCGACGTGGATCTCGTCCACCACGTCGAGGCGCACGGCCAGGTGGCCGGCGATGAGGCCGCTCAACCCGGGCGCGAGGCCCGCACCGACCACCACCCGCGTGCGCTGGCGGCGGGCCAGCTCGTGCAAGCCCAGCAGCTCGCGCACGTCGCTGAGGTGGTCGCCGGTGCTGACGAGGTCGCGGCCGTGGTCGATCAGGCTGCGCACCAGCCCGGCGTGGGGCGTGGGCGACGCGATGACGACGGTGTCCACGACGCCGAGGTCATCGGCGTCGTCGAGGACCACGCCGCCGTAGCGCCGTGCCGCCCGCTCGGCCGCACCCACCGCCACGTCGTGCCACGCGAGGCGCACACCTGCGCCGGCGAGCGCCCGACCGGCGCTCTGGCCGGTGACGCCGCACCCGTGGATGCCGACGATCGGTCCCGCCTCGCTCATCGAGGAGGCACGCGCATCTCGGTCCAGCCACCCTCCTGGGGCGGCACGCCGCCCTTGCCGCGCACCCGCAGCAGCCCGGCGATCACGCTCGCGAGCGACAGAGCGAGCAGGGCCCGGCGGAGGAGCTTCACCGTCCCGAGGCTAGCAACCGCTCGTCGGGCCGCTCCGCGGGACGTTCGGCACTGGGAGGCGCACCGGGGCGTCCGTACCGTGGAGGTCGGAAGACGACCCGACGAGGAGCGCACGATGGTGTGGGCGCTGTTGGCGGTGGTGTGGTTGGTGTGCGGTGCGACCGTGGTCGCGGCCGCCGTCCGGTCCCGCCGCGACCCGCAGGCGCTGCGCGCCGGCCGGCTCGCCGTCGGCGTCCTCTACCTGGTCGCCGGCGCGCTCGTGCACGTCGGCCTGCTCGCCTCGGGCGAGGACTACCGCGGGTTCGCGGATGGTGCTGCGGTGGGCTTCGTGCGTCGCACCTGGGAGTCGCTGGTCGTGCCGCACCACCTGCTGTTCATCGGCGCCCTGGTCGTCTTCGAAGCGGCCGTCGGAGTCCTCGTGCTCCTCGGCGGCCGGGCAGGCGTGGCCGGCCTGGCGGCAGCCGCCGCGTTCCACGTGGCGCTCGTCGCGTTCGGGTGGGGCTTCCTCGTCTGGTCGCTGCCGGTGGGCGGGGCGCTGGTGGTGCTGGCACGGGGCGAGCTGGCGGTCGTGCGCGGCCGGACGCCGGGACGACGAGGTGGTGAGGGGAGCCGAGCGGCGGTGACGGCGCCCGGCGAGTTGATCGGAGAGGAGAGGCGATGAGCACCCGGACGATGTCCATCCACGACGCTGCGGCCACGTTCCTGGCCGCACGCCGCATCGCCGTGACCGGCGTGTCACGCGACCCGAAGGGCGCCAACGCGGCGAACGCCGTGTACCGGCGCCTGCGCGAGCGCGGGTACGAGGTGGTGGCGGTGAACCCGGCCGCCGACGAGGTGGAGGGCGATGCGTGCTACCACCGCCTCGCCGACATCCCCGGCGGCGTCGACGCCGTCGTGATCGCCAGCCCGCCGGCCACCGCTGAGGCGATCGTCGACGAGTGCGCCGCGCTCGGCGTCCACCAGGTGTGGATGCACCGCTCGGTGGGCGGCGGCAGCGTGTGCGCCGAGGCGACGGTGAGGGGCCGGGCTCGCGGGATGACCGTCATCGACGGCGGCTGCCCGCTGATGTTCGCACCGACGTCCGACCCGGCCCACCGCGTGATGCGGGCCGTGTTCACCCTGGTCGGCCACGTGCCGCGGCGGGTGCCCGTTCCCGCCGAGGCCGTGACCTGACCCGGGCCCGCCGTCGGCCTGCCCGGGTCACACGAGCGCCGCCGCCCACAGGCCGGCTCCGTGCGCCAGCGAGCGGGCCACCTCCAGCAGCTCGTCGAGGGTGGAGGTCGAGCCCTGCAGCTCGAGGACGACCTCGTCGGCGCCGGCGGCGGCCGTGGCGGCGAGGTCTTCGGCGATCTGCTCGTCCGATCCCCAGTAGCTGGGGCGGTCGTCGCCGAGCGGGCGCTCGAAGCGCTTGATGTTCGCCCGCACCACCAGCTCCAGCCGGTCGGGATCACGGCCGTGGCCGGCGGCGAGGTCGCGCACGGTCGCGAACATCGGGCCGATCGCGCTCACCGGCAGGCCCGCCGGCGTCCACCCGTCGGCACGACGGGCGACGCGGTCGAGACCTGCCGGCGTGTACGCGGCGAGCAGGAGCGGTGGCCGGCGGCACGGCTTCGGCTGGACGGTGGACGGAGCGATGTGGAACCTGTCGCCACGATGGGAGACGACGTCGTCCGTCCACACGGCCTGCAGCACGTCGAGCACCTCCTCGGTCCGTGCCGCGAGGTGCCGCTGCGCCACGCCGACGGCCTCGTACTCGTCGATCGACCAGCCGAGCCCGAGGCCGACGGTCAGCCGCCCCCTGCTCGCCAGGTCGACGGTGGTCAGGGCGCGGGCGAGCAGGATCGGCGAGTACCACGGCGCCACGAGGACGCTCGTCCCGAGGCCGATCGTGCTGGTGGCCATGGCGGCGATCGCCAGGGTGACGACCGGGTCGAGGACGCTCCGCTGCTCGTCGGGGAGCTGGCCGTCGGGCGAGGCCGGGTACGCCGTGCGCGGCGCCACGGGGCTGAGCAGGCGGTCCATCGTCCACAGCGACGTGAAGCCGAGCTGCTCGGCGCGGGCCGCCATGTCGGCGACGATCGACGGATCGGCGAAGGCGCCGTTCTGCGCGAGGCCGAGCCCCACGCGGGTGCAGGTCGCGTCGGGCATGTCAGCTCAGCCCGATCCGTGCGGCCACCGTCGCGTACTCGTCCGCGCCGAGCGCCGACTCGGCCGCGCTGCGGAAGATCTCGAACACGGGTGCCGGTGCCATCGACATCCCGCCGAGCATGGCGGCCCGCTCGCTCACGTTCATCGCCGGGAGCATCACGCTCATCGCCTCGACCATCACGTCGGGAGCGATCGACTGGCGGATGCCGGCATGCAGCGCTTCGAGCTCCGACACCGGCACGGCACCGCACAGCACCGGCATCACCTCGGTCTCCTCGAACAGCTGGTGCTCGAGGTAGGTGGCGGTGAAGCGGGTGAGGTGGAGGTAGAGGTGGTGCGCCACCCCGTCGCGGGCCACGTGCGACGCGGTGGCGAGCCGCTCGCCGAGGAGGCGCATCGTGGCGAGCCCGCCGTCGACGTCGGCGTGCTGGGCGTCGACGACCAGCGCGAGGTCCGGTGCGTGGGCGAGGACCAGCGGCTGGACGAACGCGTCCTCGTGGTGGTGGTGGAGGTCGAGGAGCTCCACGAGGTCGGTGCACCGCTCCAGGAGGTGCTCGACGTCGTCGGCGTCACCCACGTCCACCCGTCCCGCGTGGAGCGTGGTGTGGAACATGGCGAAGCGGATGCCCTTGTGGATCTCGCGGTAGAGGTCGTGGGCGAGGCCCAGCTCGACGGCTGCGAGGCCGGTGGTGGGCCGACCCGAGGTGGGCGTGTCGGTGGTGGTGGTCGTGTCAGTGGACATGGGGACGATGGTGCGCCACCCACCGGCGCCGTGTTGCTGAAAGGTGCCGGCACCGCCGCTGAGAGATCACTACTCCCAACGGGTGATGGGCCGCCGATGCTGAAGAAATGCTCACCGCCTACGATCGGCGGTCGTGGCGGGCCGTACGGAGCTCCTCGGCGACGACCTCCGCCCGTTCCTCGCCGGGCCGGTGTCGATGTTCGTCGCCTCGGTCGACCGGCTGTGCACGCCCGACGTGACGCGCGTGGTCGGCCTCGCCCCGCTCGGCGCCGATCGGGCCCGGCTGCTGATCTCCTCCGAGGCCACGGTCGCGCACGCGAACCTCGTGCCGCCCCGCCGCGTGGCGGTGCTCGTCACCGACATCACCACCTACCGCTCGCTCCAGTGGAAGGGCTCGGTGGTCCAGGCCTGCTCGCCCCGCACACCTGGCGACGTGGCGCTCATGCACCGCCACCTCGACGCCTTCCGCAGGGGCGCACCGCTCGTCGGGCTCGGTGAACAGGTGACCGAGGGGTTGTTCCCCGTCGACGTGGTGGCGCTCGAGGTGGAGGTGGACCAGGTGTTCGACCAGACCCCGGGGCCCGACGCGGGCCGGCGGATCGCCTGACGTGCCCACCATCCCGCTCCGCCAGCTGATGCCCTGCCTGCAGGGCGTGATCCCGGCGGTGCTGGCCACGTGCTCGGCCCAGGGTGAGCCGAACCTCGGGCACCTGTCGCAGGTGAGCTTCGTCGACGACGACCACGTGGCCGTCTCCAACCAGTTCTTCGGCAAGACCATGCGGAACCTGCTGGAGAACCCGCTCGGCACGATCCTCGTCCCCCACCCGGACTCCGGGGCCACGTTCAAGCTGCTCGTCCAGTTCGAGGCGACGGTGGAGGACGGGCCCCTGTTCGAGGAGGCGAGCGCGCAGATCGAGGCGATCGCTTCGCTGACCGGGATGGACGACGTGTTCGAGCTCCGGTCGCTCGCCGTGCTGCGCGTGCTCGAGATCTCGGAGGTGCCGAGCCGGGCGGGGCTGGGCGGGGACGGGCGCTGATGAGCGCCGACGAGGCCACGGCGCGCCACCATCTGGACGCACTCGCCGCCTACGGGGCGCGCCTGGCGGTGGCGTCGACGCTGGAGGCCCTCGTCGACACGGGCCTGGAGGCGCTGGAGCAGTTGCTCGGCTGGCGGCACTCGCTGCTGCTGCTCCACCAGCCCGAGCTGAACCGGCTGGTGACCGTCGCCAGCCGTGGCTATCCACAGGGAGGCGCCGGATCCGAGGTGGCCCTCGGGCAGGGCCTCATCGGGATGGTCGCGGCCAAGCGCCGCCCCATGCGGATCGGCAACCTCCAGCGGATGCTGTCGTACGCGCGCACCTCACAGGGCCCCGGGGCGGATCCGGCCACGCAGATCGCGCTGCCGGGCCTCGCCGACGCGCGCAGCCAGCTGGCGGCACCGATGGTGGTGGGCGGCATCCTCGTCGGGGTGCTCGCCGTGGAGAGCAGCGCCGACCGCGCCTACGACGAGGTGGACCAAGTGGTGCTGGCCGTGGCCGCGCAACTCCTGGCCGGGGCGTTGGAGCGCGAGCAGCCACCGGCCGACCAGCGGCCAGGCGCGGCGACGGTGGCGGACGTGTCGCCACCGGCCTCCGAGTCGGCCCGCCGGGTGGTGCTGCGCCACTACGCCGTCGACGGCAGCACGTTCATCGACGACGGCTACGTCATCAAGGGCGTCGCCGGGCGGCTGCTCTGGAAGGTGGTGTCCGAGCACGCCGCCACCGGCCGCACGGCGTTCACCAACCGGGAGACGAAGCTCGACCCGAGCCTCGAGCTCCCCGAGTACCGCGACAACTTCGAGAGCAGGTTGATCCTCCTCAAGCGGCGCCTCGACGAGCAGTCGGCGCCGGTGCGGATCCGCTCCAACGGCCGGGGCCGCTTCGAGCTCGTGGTGCTCGCTCCGGTGACCCCGGAGCTGGTGCCGCGGAGCTGACCCGTCAGCCGAAGAGCCCGTCACCGAACGGCGGGTGGTCCGGCGCCGTCCGCCACCACGCGGCCAGGTGCGCCGCGGCGGCGAGGAACAGCCGGGCCGCCGGCGGGTCGTCGCGGGCGGCGTCGATGCACGCGAGCGTGTACTTCGCGAGGTGGGCGTCCTCGTGGAGCGCGGCGTAGGTGGCGACGGCGCGCACGAGCTGCGGGAGGTGGCCCGGGTCGGCGTGCCACACCGTGGCGGCGGCCCGCCCTGGTCCCGCGACGAGGACGTCGTGATCGTCGTCGGCGGCGAGGGCCTCGTCCTCCGCGGGCGCGTACCGCTCGTCGAGCACCGTCGAGCCCAGCGTCGCCCGGAACCCCAGCACGTACGTCGCCGCGACGGCGACCGCACGGCTCCGGTCCGCGCACGCCGGGGCGATGCCGAGCACCGCCTGGGGCATCGTCAGCGCGTGCGACCAGCCGTACGGCGCGTGCGCCCGGTCGTCCTGCAGCATCGCCGTGGCGGCCACCCGCAACAGGTCGCGGCGGGCCTGCTCGACGGAGAGCCCCGCGATCGCGTCGCCGAGCACCGTCGCGGCGAGCCCGGTCCGTTCCACGTGGGCCATGGTCGGGTGGATCCACGTGGAGCCAGGATCACCGGCGTCGAACACGGCTCCGAGGCGGGCCGCGAGATCGCCGCCCGCCGCAGGACCGCCGGCGCGGGGACCATGCGGATCGGGGGTGTCCATCCACGTCAGCCGCCACTCGGGATGTCGTCCGATCTCGCGCAGCAGCGGCCGGGCCAACGCCGGTGCGGTGGGAGAGCCGGCCAAGCGGCGGAGCAGGTGCCAGAGGAAGATCGGCGCGTGCCCGGCCGCGGCCAGGCGGTCGACGAGGAGGTCGGCGAGCGCGTGCACGAGGTCCGGCGCGGTCGCCGAGGCCGTCAGCACCGAGGCGATCGCATCGATGTCGTCCAGCTCGCCGGCGTCCAGAGCTCTGGCCAGATCACGGACCCTGGCGCGGCCACCCGCCCGCGCCGGGACCGTTGCCGCAGCGGGCCCGGCGGCATCGTGGGCGGTGGCCAACCAGACGATGCGCTGGAGGGCCCGCTCGCGCTCGGCCGGGGCGACCCACGTCAGGAGGCCGGCCCTCGCCATCAGCTCCAGCGGTGCGTGCAGGATGAAGGAGTCCGCCGGGGCCTCCCGGGGCACGGCGAGGTGGCGGGCGGCGAGCTCCACGAGCTCGGCCTCGGAGCGTTCGCCGAGCCCGGAGCGGGCCCATCGAGCGACGACGTCGTGCGGGCCGAGGCCTGCCAGCGGATCGGCCGGAGCGGTGGAGGTGGGTGTGCGCGGGGCGAAGAGCGTCGAGGCCACGGCGTCACCGTACGACTTGAAGTTCACTTGAAGTCAAGGGTCAGGTGTGGTTGGATCCACGCCGTGGTCGACACGATCGAGACGCTCCCCATCGGCGAGGTCGCCGCCCGCTCCGGCGTGGAGCGCTCGGCGCTGCGGTTCTACGAGGCGCAGGGGCTGATCGCTTCTGAGCGGACCTCCGGCGGCCAGCGCCGCTACCGCCGCGACGTGCTGCGGCGGATCGCCTTCATCCGCATCGCCCAACGCGTGGGGCTGTCGTTGGAGGAGATCCGCCGCGCCCTCGACGACCTGCCCGAGGCGCGGACGCCGAGCCCCGCCGACTGGGCGCGCCTGTCGAAGCGGTGGCGGGCGCGCCTCGACGACCAGATCGCCGTGCTGGAGCGCCTGCGCGACGAGCTGACCTCCTGCATCGGGTGCGGGTGCCTGTCGTTCAAGGCTTGCGGCCTGTACAACCCGGGCGACGCCGCCGGCCGGCTGGGCGCAGGGCCGCGCTACCTGCTCGGCGACACCGCGGTCGCCGCCGCCGACGTGGCACCGCGGGAGAGGGGCTGAGCGGAGCGGTCGCTGCGGCCGCGTCCGGCGCGGCTCTCAGCGGTCGTGCTCGCGCCGGGGCACCTGCACCCGCATCAGGTCCTCGGCCACCACCACATCGGGGAACACGGCTGCCGCCTCCTCGCCGAAGGCCGCCGCGTCGGGGTATCGCTGGGAGAAGTGCGTGAGCACCAGCCTGCGGGCACCGGCCGCCGCGGCGAGCTCGCCCGCCTGGCGGGCCGTCAGGTGCCCGTAGCTCTCCGCGAGGGCCCGGTCGGCATGGAGGAACGTCGACTCGCACACCAGCAGGTCGACGCCACGGGCGAGCTCGACGGCCTCGTCGCACCACGAGGTGTCCATCACGAACGCGAAGGACTGACCGCGGCGCAGCTCGCTCACCTCGTCGAGGTGCACGGTGCGCCCGCCCACCACGAGGCTGCCGAGATCCCGCAACCGGCCGATGTCGGGTCCGACGATGCCCACCGCCTGGAGCGCGGCCGGCAGCATCCGCCTCCCGGCCGGCTCCTCCACTCGCCACCCGAGCACGTCGACGCCATGACGCAGCGGGGCGCAGCTGAGCTCGAACGGCGGCCCGGCGTCGACCACGCCGGGGACGGTGACCGGCCGCGGCTCCACCATCACGCGCTCGCGGCTGATCGTGGCGTGGCGGAGGTGGTGCAGGTGCTCGGCGCCGCTCGCCGGGTGGTGAATGGGCACGGGGCGGTCGACGACGCCGTCGAGGCCGAGGCGCAGCACCACGCCCGGCAGCCCGAGGCAGTGGTCGCCGTGGAAGTGGGTGATGCAGATCCGCGTGATCGCCGTGGCCGGCACGCCGGCGTGGGCGAGCTGGCGCTGCGTGCCCTCCCCGGGGTCGAACAGCACGCCCTCGCCGTCCCAGCGCAGCAGGTAGCCGTTGTGGTTGCGGTACCGCGTGGGGGCCTGGCTGGCGGTGCCCAGGACGACGAGCTCACGCACAGAAGGCAGTCTGCCTGTCGGTGTCGCATCCCACGATGCCGGCAGGTCGTTCGTGGTGGGGCTAACAAGAATCGAACTTGTGACCTCATCCTTATCAGGGATGCGCTCTAACCGACTGAGCTATAGCCCCTCACGACGGCGAAGGGGCAGGCTACCGGTGAGCGCGCCACCTTCTCAACCGGCCGGGTGGCGGGCGGCGGCCGGGCCCGGGCGCAGCCTCAGGCGACGGTCGGATGCTCGCCGTCGGGCGCGACCGTGGCTGGCTCCGGCTCGAGGTCGCTCGCCCGCGTGAGGGAGCGGGCGACCACCTCCTCCTCGAGCACGCTCACGCGGATGCCGCCGACGAGGTCGGTGATCAGGTTGAACACGGTGGCGAGGAGGACGGCAAACCCGGTGAGGCCGATGGCCACGAACAGCCCGGCGATCCACAGGTTGTGGTACAGCTCCCCGCCGCGGAACTCGAAGGTCTCCCAGCCGAACTGCTCGAAGAACTGCTCGACGTTGTCGACGGTGCCGGTGGTGTGGGCCACGTTCCAGAGGAGCACCCCCGCGGTGAGGCAGACGAGGTAGAGCACGGCGTTGAAGACCAGCGCCACCTTGAACACGCTCCAGGTGTCGACGTGGCGGACGACGCGTGTGACACGGCGCACGCGGGGGCGGCGGCGCCGGTACGTGACCGGCCGGGGCGCCCGGCGGACCACGGGCGGCACCATCGCGGGCACGGGATCGAAGCCGTCGTCGCCGAGATGGTCGAGGGGCTGGGGATCGACCACCGGCACGAGCGCCGTGGCGGCGAGCTCGTCGTCGACCACCCTGCCCACCGGCTCGGTGGGGGCGGGCTCTCCGGGCGCCACCACGGGCACGGCGCTGGTGACGGCGGTGGTCTCCACCACGGTGGTGGGCAGCGCTGCCGTCGCCTCGCCACCGTCGCCGTCGTCGACGCGGTGGCTCGTCGGCCGCTCGTCGCGCTCGACGGGCGGGTACGTCGGGTCGGCCTCGACGATGGCCGGCAGCACCACCTCGTCGGCGCCGGCGGGTGCGGCCGGCAGCTCCTCGAGCTGTGCCAAGCGGGCCAGCAGGTCGTCGCCGTCGTCGGCCTCGACCTGGGGAGCGGGGTCGGTGGTGGACGCCCGCGTGGAACGGCTGGTGCCGGCCCGGCCGTTGCCGCTGCGGCCAGCGGCCCGTCCGCCACCCGACGTCCGGCTCCCGGTCCTCGCCGACGTCTGCGGCGCCGGCGACGCCTTCGGAACCTTCGGGTCGCCGGTGGCCATGGGACGAGCATAGAGAACCCCCGCTGCCGCCGACGGGCAGGGGCAGGTGAGCTGCGAGGGGTTCTCAGGGCCCGTCGGTGGCGCGCGCCCGGGCCCTCGCGTCACCCACGGCCACCTCCACGGTGGCGGTGGTGGCGCCTTCGGCACCGGTGGTCAGCTGCACGACGACGAGGGCGGCACCGTTGCGAGCGGCCACGCGCGCCGCCGCGGAGCGGCCGCCGACCACCGCGGCCAGAGCCGACGCGTCGGCGGCGGACTGCGCCCGACGACGCTCCGCCATCGCCACCCCCAGATCGGCCACGGCGTGGGCGAGCGTGCCGGCCACCACCAGCACCAGGGCCATCACCAGCACGATCGAGCCGGGATCGGTCGGGGGTCCCCCGTCGACCGACGCACGGACCACCATGTCCACCTCCACCTGCAGCGGGCGCCTCGTCGCCGAGCGCGCCGTCCCAAGGGCCGGCGCGCCGAGGCGCGCGATCAGGTGCGGTCGAGCTCGGTCAGGTCTCGTCGCTGGCGAGGATCGGCGCCACGGAGGCCACCGTCTGACCCTCGTCGAGGCTCATCAGCCGCACACCCGTGGCGTCACGCCCCTGCGAGCTGATGTCGCGGACGCCCATGCGGATGGTGACGCCCCCGCTCGAGACGGCCACGATCTCGTCGTCGAGACCGACCATGAAGGCCGACACGACCTTGCCCTTCTTGCCGGTGAGCTTGATGCCGATCACGCCGAGGCCGCCGCGGCCCTGCGCGTTGAACTTGTCGAGCTGCGTGCGCTTGCCGTACCCGGACTCGGTGACGATGAGGATGGCCGCGTCG
>VFQR01001410.1_pt1 | contig 18553 bp, 14 predicted proteins | sample 3512321 | NCBI WGS metagenome assembly VFQR01 (sample SAMN10412374, study PRJNA504923) | tailings metagenome | isolation source: Relicate 3 Philex TSF1 revegetated site | place: Philippines: Tuba, Benguet | collected 2017-08-29
GGAGATGGGGGGATGGGGGGATGGGGGGATGGGAATAATTTTTGTCAGTTTCGTCTGGTAGAGGTTGAGTATTTTTTGATTCAGGCGAGTTAGAAGAACTGATAAACTGAATTTTTTCTCGACTTTTTTTCAGTATATTTTCGTACTTAGTTTTGGCAACTGTTGAAGTACTTATATCTGGCTGTACAAATTCAGGCGGTGTAATTTCAACAGGCGGAACTACTTCAGATAAATTTTTTTGTGTTGACTCCTGCACCTGATTATCTGGCTCAATTACTGGCTGCTCTGGGAAATTGAGCGCAGATACTGGCGCTGTTGCTAGTACACTCGCCATCAGTAGACTCATATCACTCCTGGTATTTCATTTGACTTACACCAACATTCCTTTTGACAGTCAAAGTTGGCGTGTATCAGGAATATTCCTAAAAAAAGAGTGATAAAAGTTACTGGACTTTGGAAATTCTAACTATTGCAAGATAACGATCGCCCTTTGGTATTTGTGTTTTGTGCGATCGGTACTATAGCGATTTTCTGTTATGTGAGGTACGGATAATATTTTGAAACGCATACCGCCAAAGGCGGAACCCGCAGGGTAGGGACGCAAAGTAAGGCAGAGAGGTACGCAGGGATTTAAATCATAAGTCATGAGCCAGACATGATATTAATTACGAAACTGACGCAATGCATCCACAAAAGCATTCATGTCATCTTCGTCATTATAAATGTTTGGCGCAAGTCGTATTGACTGACCGCGTATAGAAACTAAAATTTTATTTTTAATTAAAAGACTCCGCAACTTTTCCAAATCTATATTATCTGGCAAACTAATACCAACTAGATGAGCTGCTCTACTATCTTCTTCAGCTACTAAAAATCCGAGTTCGCCGATTTTGTTAATAAATTTGTGATTGACTAAGTTGCGGCAATAAGTTTGAATATTGTCAATACCCCACTCGACTAATTGTTCAAGCGCTCTGACGATCATCGGTAACAAAATAAAGTTGCTCATTTCACCGACATCGTAGCGAATTGCTTTAGGACGATATTCATCTCTGTAGATAACTAGATCCTGAAAGCTATCACTATCATAGGGATAACGATTGAGCCAATTTTCTTCTAGTGGAATTCCATTTAAATAGCGAGAACCAAAGTAACCAAGGCAATTTCCATAGGGGCCCATCAGCCACTTGTAGGCTGGACAGAAAAGGGCATCTGGTTGAATTTCTGATACATTGAACGGCAATGCTCCTACAGATTGGGCACCGTCTATAATTAGAGCTGCTCCACACTCACGAGCACGTTGACCAATTTCTTTAAGATTAAAAAGTGTTCCATTTGTCCAATGGACATGTCCCAGTGTTACAAGAGCAGTATCTCCATCGATAGCTTCTAAAATTTTTTCATTCCATTGATGACCACAATTATTGAGTTGATTGTCAGGTTCAACTATCTTTAATGTTAAATCGTGTTCCTGACATACTCTCAGCCAAGTGTAAACATTAGAGGGAAATTCCTCAGATGTGACAACAATGTTTTGACCCCGTTGGAAATTTGTATTTTTTGCGATAATTGCCATTCCATAGGAAAGTGAAGGAACGATCGCTATTTGATATGGATCTTGAGCAAAAATCATTTGAGCGAAAAGCTGACGGATTTTTTCGCTATCCTCATAAAAGTCGCTTCTTTTGAGAGCAGTAGGAATTCTTTTTCTTTGCATACCTACTATCCCTGCTGCTTCCACACTTTTTGATAGTGGGGACATATAGGCACAATTAAGATAGCGAACATCATCCAATTGAAATAGTGACTTCTTGCACAGACTTGAAATTTCTTGGATAGAATGCATATTTTTTATAGTTCACTTAAAAACAGTAATTATTTTTTAATGAAAATTCACTAATTGAATTTATAAAATAACGTGAATTCGATGAAACTCTCCCTGCCTTGAAGGAAGTTTTTTTCACCAAATCAAATATGAGTATCATATCCGGTTGAAAAGTTATCATTTAACGGCAGGGGGAGAAAGAGTTTGAGCTTTATTTACTTTTATTTACACAGTTTGGTTTTATGACACCAACTTACTTATCTTGTGATTATGGTAGGGGAACAAATGATTCACCAAGAGCATTTTCTGTCTTGATATTGTTGTGTTTGTACTTGTCTTCTCCTGCAACCAAAACACAACCTGTTTTCTCCGTGCTTAAAGTTTCGCCAAATTCGGTAAAGGTGGTGATATTTGGGTAAACTATTACATTTGTGGGAACATAGCGAATGGCGTAACCTACTCGACTTTTTCTTGCCTTATTTGGCAACGATCCATGTACGCATTTAGATGTAAATAAGACAACTTCTCCTGCTTTCATCTCGACTACAGCAGTTTCTGACTTGTCTGGTTCCCAGTTGGGATCGAGCCTTAATTCATTGTAATTGTATCCATAAAACCATCCATCCTTGTTAATGTTTTCAGGATGATGGGTTATGTCACCAAGCTCATTAAAATACCACTGTTTATGCGAACCTGGGATGAATTTAAGAGGGCCCATTTCCCTTGGAACATCAGTCATTGCAACCCAAGCTGCTAGTTCAATGGGTCTATTTTCATATCTTTCAATTGGCATTAATTCAGCTTGATTTTTCTCACCCACTCCATAGAGTTCAACTTGATGCCAACCAGTTCCTCCGTCGCCACTATTCTTTTGAAAAAATTCCGATCGCCAGCACAGAACATTTGATCCAAGAATGCTTTGGAGTCGATGGACAATTTCCGGTTTGATAATTAGTTTGCTTAAATCTGAGACATCTAAATGTCTGTCATAATTGAGTTTACTGTTTGTGAATGGCGCACGACTGGTATCGAGAAGATCCACTCTCACTCTCTTCCAGATTTCTTTCATCTCTTCAGGTTCATAGACTTTGAAGGGGCCGACATAGCCGTTTTCATTAAAAAAAGTTTTTTCTGCGTCTGTTAAGTAGAAAGAACTAATTTGTGTTGTCACCATATATTTAACCTCTTTTGGGGAAATATTAAATAAGTCTTCAATTTTTGCCAGCTTGTTTTTTTGTAATTACCGCAGCCAGTTCAGCAACAGTAGGGGTTTCAAACAAAGTTCGCTGGGGAATGTCCATCTCAAAAGCTTCGCATATCCGAGCGATCGCTTGAGAAGCTAATAAAGAATGTCCTCCCAATTCAAAAAAGTCATCGCAAACACCAACCTTGTCCAGATTTAAAATTTCCCCAAAAATTTCAGCTAGTAATTCTTCAATCGGGGTACGAGGAGCCACAAAGGGTTCTTCAAGTTCAGGTCGTTCTTGAGTAGGTGCGGGAAGGGCTTGACGATTCACCTTTTGATTGGGCATTAACGGTAACTCATCCAACATGACAAAAGCAGATGGAATCATATATTCCGGCAATTTTTGGCGCAAAAAGTCTTGTAGCTGATTTACATTTACAGCTTGCTTTCTCACAGGAACTACGTAAGCCACTAAGCGTTTGTCACCTGGTATATCTTCCCGACCCATAAGCACAGCTTCCCGTACTTCTGGATGTTGAGCCAAGGCTACCTCAATTTCTCCCAGTTCGATACGAAAGCCTCGGATTTTTAGCTGATGATCGCTGCGACCCAAAAATTCTAAGTTACCATCGCTTTGATAGCGAACCAAATCACCCGTTTTGTAAAGACGCGCTCCCTCTTCGTGGCTAAAAGGATTAGCAATAAACTTTTGTTCGGTGAGTTCGGGTTGATTCAAATAGCCTCTGGCTAAACCGACACCACCAATATGGAGTTCTCCAATCACTCCAATGGGCACAGGTTTTAGCTCGGAATCTAGTACATAGTATTGAAAATTGGCAATTGGGCGACCGAGTAGCGCCTTTTGCGGACAGACTTCACTACAGTCAATAAAAGACTGAAGGATAGTTGCTTCTGTGGGGCCATAGACATAAAAGAACTGCCTTCCTTTAGCCCAACGCGTGATAAAGTCCTCAGAAAACCCTTCTCCACCTGTAATTACCCTGCGTAAAGCTGGTAAGTTTTGTGAAGGAAGTCGTTTGAGGACTGAAGGTAAAAGGAAGATTGTAGTCATTTGCTGGTTACGGATGAGCGCGAGCAACTCTCGATCTGAGAGCATTGTTTCGCGATCGATTAAGTATAATGTGGCTCCGCTAACCAAGGCAGAAAAAATTTCCCATACAGAAACATCAAAGCTGAAGGTAGCAAACTGTAAAACCCTGTCACTATCGTTGATTCCGAAAGCTTTAATAGATGTCAGGATAACACTACACAACCCTTGGTGCTGAATAAGAACACCCTTCGGTTTTCCTGTGGAACCTTAGTTTTACATTGCATAAACCAGATTGTCTGAGCGTACTGGACTCAAGGGTAGGGTTTTACTCTCTGTAGCAATGGCTGGCCAGTCGGTATCCAGACAGATAACTTTTGCTTGGTGTCGGGGAAGATGTTCGACTAAGCGCTGCTGAGTCAACAACACCGATGCTTGACTATCCTCTAGCATAAAAGCTAAACGTTCCTGTGGATATTCGGGATCTAGAGGGACGTAAGCACCTCCAGCCTTGAGAATACCAAGAACTCCCACGATGGTTTCTAAAGAGCGATCGACACAAATTCCTACTAAGACTTCTGGCCCCACACCCAGTTTTTGCAGGTAATTTGCTAACTGATTTGCTCTTTCATTTAACTGTTGATAAGTCAAATGTTGGTCTTTAAAGACTGTAGCCAATGCATTGGGAGTCCGCTCTACCTGTTCCTCGAACAACTGATGAATACATTTCTCTTGGGGATAATCTGCTTTGGTATCATTCCACTCAACCAATAATTGATGCCGTTCTGCTTCCGTCAGAGATTGTAATTTGGACATAATAAATTGACTCCCATCATCACATTATTTAAATAGATAAAACTGAATTTAAGTCTTGGGATATACATGACAGCAGTGCATGATGCTCGCTATGAAGAAAGAAGTGATTCCCAGGAAACATACGCAGAGTGAAAGTACTATTAGTTTGGTGACGCCAAGCAGCGAGATCATCACGACTCACTTCCATATCCTGCAAACCTCCGAACGCAGATATCGGGCACTCAAGCGGGGGTTCACTGGTGTATATATAGGTTTCATTAATAGCTAAGTCGGCTCGTAAGGTAGGCAAAAAGATTTCCATCAGCTCTGGATTTTTCAGTATTGCCTCTGGCGTACCTTGATAACGACGCAACTTTTCTATAAAAGCAGCTTCAGGTAGTTGATGAATAGGTGGTTCCTTTAAAGGAAATTGGGGAGCGCCACGAGCAGAAACAAACAGATGAACGGGGTTGGGTGCTTTTTGGTGACGCAGTTGACGGACTAATTCAAAGCTGATTATAGCTCCTGTACTGTGGCCGAAGATGGCAAAGGGTATATCTAGATAAGGAAGTAAGACAGGAGCCAGACTTTCAATTAAAGGTAATAATTCTGTAAATGGTGGCTCCTTCAGGCGCTTTTCTCTACCAGGAAGTTGTATCGAGCAAATTTCGATATCTGCTGGTAAATAATTTGACCAATGGTGAAATATGGAAGCACTACCACCAGCATAAGGAATACAAAATAGACGCAGGAAGGGAGATTGATGTTTTAATTTAGGTCGAACAATCCAAGAGTTAGTAAGCTTCACCTAGTCTTTATTAAGATATTGTAATTGACTGACAATAGTTAATCTATTTTGCGGAAAGTATTTTGATAAAAGAGGATTGTTATTGGCAATCCTCTATAATTTAGAAGCTAATTTATCGTATGCCTCCAAATATCAATTCATCATTTTCAGAAAATACTTTTATGGATGGACAGATGATGTCTAAATGATATTGGGTGTGAGGAATTAGTCCCAGCCCAAAATGGACAGTTCCATTAGTATTAGCGTAGACTTCATTCATCGCTGAATTTCCAGGAAATAGCTTTAAATGGTGATTCACTGCAAAACCAATCTCGATAATCATTCTGTATCTAGAATCTACTTGATACATGGCTTGCAAAATATCTACAGCAGGCTGGACAGATGGACTAGATGCTTCTATGTGAACGATTATGCCATCCTGCAAAGTTGCGATCGCAGCATGATCCCGCATTGTATACAAAGCCTGAAAAATTCGTTCTTGATCCTCTGGTAGAAATGAAGGCGTACCTGAATGCAGTACGGGAATCCCTTTAAATGCTAATTTTCCGTTGATATTAAGTTTGACATTGAGGTTAAGAGCAAAAACATCTACAGGTAGCACGCTGATTTCTCCTGAGGGAAATAACTGCTGTTCTCCCCATTCCAGTCGTCCTACTTGCTCGTGCCACTGTAACCTATCATCTAAATGCTCGAATACAGCAACAGTTTGATATTCTTCGTCTACAAACTTGAAGTAACCTGCGTTTTCACCCTTAGTAAAGAATTGCTCAGCAATCTCTTCTTGTTCGTAAGGATCTGTGTTTTCACCACATCTGAGGAAATGCTCAATTGCTTCCACTGATGTAGGAGTAGAATTGCAAGCCATGATACAGAGCTTTCTATGAGGGCCAAGATGTTCTGGCTCTGGTGAACGGAAATAACAATTTGGCGCAATGACAAGAATATGAGCTGGTTCAGGTATTTGCTCGTTTAGTATTTTTGAAAAATCATCTCCTGCATCATAGGAGATTAATTTGTAGTCTTTGTAGTCTTTTTCTAGAGAAATTTTTATCTTGTCTAACAAGCTAGAGTTGGTGACAACACAAAATGAAGTGTTTTTTTCTGTGTTACCAAATTGCTGCAAACGCCCTGGACGTATAGCAATCTTTGACATTAGCTAATCCTCTTAATTTACTGCACAATCATTCATGCTAAGCAAATTTAAACTTTGTCCGAGTTCAGAAGTGGACTTTTTCAAAATGAAACTCTTAACAGGGAAGAGTTTAGGATTTGGAAACAAAACCCGATTAAAAAAAACTAAGGGTTTCAAAGCAGACGCGGTTTATCATCCAATACAGGGACATTGCGCTACCCTTTGAGGCACAATTTTCCTTGTTGGCTTTTGTTTGTTTTTGTAATTACCGCTCCAATTTCCACCCAGGAGCAATTCATTATTATTACCCAGGACTTTGATATTGGGACAGATGAGATCCAAATGATATTGAGTGTAAGGTAGCATTCCAAAACCAAAATGAACGCACCCCTTTTCGCCACCATAAACCTCATTCATTGCTGAGTTTTGAGGTAATATCTCTATATATGGATTGATAGCAAACCCAATCTCGAATATCTGTCTAAATCTGGAATCAACCATGAACATTGCTTCGAGAATTTCTAAAGCTGGTTGGACAGAGGGATGGGTTGCTTTCATTCCAACTACTATGCCATCTTTGATAGTTGCAATGACCGCATGATCCTTGAAGGTAGAAAGTTTTTCATAAATCCTTTGTTGGTCTTCTCGCAAGAAAGATGGAGGCCCTGAGTGAACTACCGGAAAACCTTTTAGAGGTATTTCTCCATTTAATTCAAATTGAAGTTCGGGAAGCTTATCTATACCTTTTAATGGTACAAGAAAACAAGCTATTTCTCCTGATGGAAAGATTTGCTGTTCTCCCCAACCTAACATACCTAATTGCTCATGCCATCCATAGTTATCGCTTAAATGATTAAATTCAGCTACTGTTCCATATTCTTCGTCAACCAGCTTTAAAATATCAGCAGTTTCACCTCGTTCAAAAAATTGGTTTGAAATCTTTTCTTGTTCTTCAGGATCTGTTTTTTCGCCACATCTTAAAAAGTGTTCAACAGCTTCTATTGAAGTTGGAGCAGAATTACAAGCAAAAATTAAAAGTTTACGATTCTGGCCTAAATCATCTGGGTGTACAGATTCAAATAAACAATCTGGTGTAATGACAAGAATATGAGCAGGTTCATTAATTTGTTCTTTTAAGATTTTTATGAAGCTATCACCTGGATCGTAACTCAGCATTTTGAAATCTTTATAGTCTGTGTCTGGCTCTATCTTAAAAACATCGAGCAGATGAGAATTAGTGACAAAGTAAAAAGTACTTTCTTCGGGGTCACCAAGTTGACGCAAAAGACTGGGATAGATAGGTATTGTCTTCATAATATCACCTGCATATTTTAAGGAATGATTACTGATGTGCAATTATGAAACTATTAAAAAATCAAAGCCTTTGTAACAAGAAAAAACAATTTTTCTAGATTGATTCCAGCATATATATAAATACAATATACCCTTTCTAGATGAAGACACATGATAAAAAAAACCACCGTTTGCGGTATTTCCGCTATGGTTTTAAAAGCCAGTGTGTTGCAGAGGTTACGTCTGTTATCACCACTGGCTGGAGGTTAGGAAGGGTAACAATAATGTTCACCTTCACAGAAAATTGGTATAAGTAAGATATGCTGGAATACTTTGCTCTAGTTAAATTATCTAGAACCTACATAGCATAGATGCTTTATTGTTTTTCTAAGCCAAATAATTAGAGTAGATTACAAGGTAGTATGCTCTTTTGTTGCACTTAGAAGAACATAATTACATCATTGTAAGCTATCTTTACTTGATTAATTAACCGAGTAAAGAGCCAGTATATTGTCCATTTTTCTTGCGGTTCTTCATGAGTTGACTCCTTTAATTTTTGTCAATGTTCACAAGTAAATAAAACTGACTTTCGTCAAGTTAATCTAGTTGATTAACCTAGTAAAGAGCCAGTATATTGTCCATTTTTCTTGCGGTTCTTCATGAGTTGACTCCTTTAATTTTTGTCAATGTTCACAAGTATCTAAAAACTGACTTTAATGTCTAGTTATTTTAGTCTTGCTTGAAAATTCAGAATATGTTTTTTGAATTTTAAAGTCAACTAGCAATTTCATTCATTGATAATTGATGCTTTAAGTATAAACATTGAATTTTATATTATTAAGTAAAATAAATAACATAATTTTGATGAATTTTTCACCTATTTTGGTTTTTTTGTCTCAATACTGAGTAGCAAATTGTTTATTGTATTTAATGATACTAAGATAAATTAACTTATTTTTTTCTTAATTTATATTTGTATTGATCTAATGAAATATTTTTTTGAAAAAGAAGTTAACATACGAATTTTTAACAAATATAACAATTACCGTTAAATAAAATAAGTAGGTTAATGCAAAGAAAGCTAATTAGCAAGAATCGTCATTTTTCAGTATTTATTCTTCATTTGTAAGGGTTTCAAGTGCGTTTACATTTATTAATATAGTTTGGTTTATTCTCCCCGACTTACTTAGGTTAGTGTGAGAGTTTTTTATAAAGAAAGTATAAATTAACATAATTATGATTAAAAGTAAGTCTCTAATGAAGAGAGGTATGATAAGCTAAACCACATCTAGTTTGCATAATCTGAAATTGTACATTTCTTGTGGGGTGGGCGTCTCGCCCGCCGAATATATGCAAGTTAAATGTGGAACAGCTTATTTAGTTCCACTAATAAAATTAGGTGGAAATTTTGTACTACGAACATGCTCGAAGTCTATAAACTAATCAGCATTTAAGTTGCATAAAACCACGGCTAAAGCCCTTACTACAAGCGAATCAGTCTGGAAAAATGAATGACGATTAGCTTAATACAGCTATTTTCTCTGAAAAGAAAATATTAATGCAATATTCTAGCAGGCAATTTTCAGCTTAGTTCGCCTTTTTACAGTTATTGTTGTAGCTGGCAAGGAGGAGGTATCTGGGAACAGATGAACTATGCTTTGTACGATCGCCTAGATTCCAAAGAATCCCTCTCCAAACCTTTCCCCGCTTCAGGGAAAGGTTTAAAAAGCCTAATTTCTAGTACCCAACTCAGGATGTTAAAGCCGTTTGGGAGAGGTTCATCGAACTCACGTTCGCTTAGGAAATCAAAGCAACCCATTGCGATGACAATAGCTAGTCAGTGGGTAAAAACTATGGAACAAACAAACAAAGCCAGAGCTATACTTACACTACGTGGGCTTAACTAAACCGATTGCATTCTTCTATGAAAAACATATATAGAGTAGTATAAACTTGCTACCAGTTACAAACATCGATTTGGTATACGTAGTTCATAGAAAAATCATTATGAATCATTTATTGGAGTCGGCTGAATCAGAAACACAGCAGCAAAGTGCAACTCTGATAGAAGGTATTTTAGTATTCATAGCAGTATTTATGTTTTCCTTGGCGGCAATCTTGATCAAATTGAGCGAACGAGATTTAGGGCCCAATGCTACGGTATTTAATCGCTTCTGGATAGCTACTATCGTCCTTGGATTTTGGAGAAGCATTGAAGTTTTGCGATGGAGAGTGTCTAAAAAATCAGTTGTACCGCAGGAAAAATACACCCTCAGCGATTTAAAACTTTTATTTATAGCTGCCACTGCAACGGAATTGTGCCAACTTGCCTGGGTGTGGTCTTTGACTCAAACTGGTGTCGCTAATGCGAATCTACTACATAATTTTACCCCAGTGTTCGTAGCCTTTGGGGGATGGCTAGTATTGGGTCATTATTTTGATAAGCGATTTCTGATAGGTTTGGCTTTAGCCATAGGTGGAGCGATCGCCATTGGTTTTGAAGATTGGCAATTGAGTACTGATAATCTCATTGGTGATGGTTGGGCGTTAGTTTCTGCTGTGTTCTTTGCCACAAATATGCTGACAACAGAACAACTCAGAGCTAAGTTTCCAGCAAGTGGTATACTCTTATGGTCTTGCTTAATCAGGAGTTGTTGGACATTTCCCTTGGTATTGCTCACCGAGGATAAAATGTTTCCCTCTTCCATACAAGGCTGGTTGACAGTGGTTTCCCTGGCTGTTTTCTGCCAAGCGATCGCTTCAGTGATTCTCGCCCATCAGATTAAAAAGTTTTCTTCTAGTTTCATTTCTCTATTCCTACTTCTGGAACCGATCTTCACCGCTGTTATGGGATGGGTAATCTTTGGCGAACACTTAAGTCTTCTCAACTGGTTCGCTTTTTTTGTAGTTTTGTTGGGGATTTACCTAGCGCAATCGGGTGAAAAAGTTGAAAAATCAACAGTTATAGAAGTAGTAAATCGTCCCATACTCGAAGCAAACATCAATGAACAATGAACAATGAACAATTATTAACTCGTCAAGATCTATTAACATTCTTTTCTAAAGACAAAACAGTAACCGAGAAAATCGGGATCGAGGTGGAATTAGGAGTAGTCAATCCTCACACAGGGCTTTCTATTCCTTATGAGGGGACTACGGGAATATCCGCCATCTTGGAAGCATTGCTCAAAACCGATGAGTGGACACCGATTGTCGATGCAGGTCATATTTACGGTCTGCGAAGAGCTGACGGCACTAAAATTTCTTTAGAACCTGCGGGGACGATGGAGTATTCATCTCCTCCAATTGGAGATATTGCAACCCTTGTGCAGACTACACAGCAAGAAATATTCAAGATGGCAGAGGTAGCGCAAGAGTTAGGTGCTGTCCTGATTGCTGGCAGTATGTTGCCCTTTGACAAGCTCCAAGATACTAAATGGTCACCGAACCATCGCTATGGATTGATTTTAGATTATCTCAATAAATTGGGAATTGATTCTTTGGGAGAGTGCATCATGGCACGATCTCTATCAACCCAACTAACCTTTGATTATGTTTCTGAAGCAGATATGAATCGCAAGATGCGATCGCTAGTAGCAGCCGTACCCGTCTCTAATGCGCTGTTCGCTAACTCTCCCATAGAAGAGGGAGTAGCTGATGGTACATTATCCCATCGGTTAAGGTACTGGCTGAGATGGGATCCAGCACGTTGTGGTTGTCTTACCCCAGCCCTTAGTGGTTCTATGACTTTTGATGATTATATTGATTGGGCAATTCAAGTTCCCATGATAGTCGCTGTTGTTAATGGTATCTGTCAACCCATGCACGGACGGACTTTTGCATCTGTACTAGAACATGGCTTTGACAATGGAACCAGACCCACATTTGATAACTGGCGCAGTCACTTTTCATCGATTTACACCGATATTCGGTTGCGAAATACAATCGAAATTCGTTCAATGGATGGACTGGCTTTGGAACAGGTTAGTGGTGCGTGCGCTTTCTGGACTGGATTAGTTTATCATCAACCATCTCTTGAATCTTTGTGGAAACTCTTTCAAAATCGAACGATAGAGGATTATCAAAAAGCACAAACAGAAGTCTGCTACAAGGGATTGCAGGCGAAATATGGTAAAGATTCAGTCAGAGAACTGGCCTTAGAAATGCTCAAGCTGGCAAAAGAAGGGCTGCAAGCACGGATTAATGCAGGTCTTGAACAACCCATCGTTTTAAAGTACCTCGACTCCATTGAAGAAATTGCTGTGTCTGGTCGTACCTTGGCGGAACGCTTAATTGAGCAGTGGAAAGGCGAGTTTGCCTATTCTCCAGCAAAATATGTAGAAGCTTACCAGGTTAAAAGACATATTACTTGATCCTAGTAGTCTGTCTCATGAGTTCTGAGGGTTTGAACGTAGACGCGCAGCCGCAAGACAGAGGCTAACGCAAAGACGAGGCAGTGCGTTGGGCGGGTTCCCCGACTTGAAGCAACTGCCGTGCAAAGTACGCAAAGAAAGAGGAAGAAGAAAAGAAGTTAAAAAGTTAATTCACTATTCTGCCTGCTTACAATATTTATTCATTTCATCGACTAACTTATCTGACTGCTTACCAAGAGCTTCAGCCGCTGTGAGTGATGAATCAATTTCGGTTCTGGCTTTTTGAATTCTGTCCCTACCAGTAGCGGAGGCTTCTGCTATTTTAGCTGAACCTAACGCCCTACCTGCTTTGGCGATCGCTTGACCAAGATTTTGAAAAATCTTAGCAAAACTGCTTTGATATTCTTTGAGCTTGGGGTCTGTTAAATTCAACTCTTGAATTGATTTAGTAATAAACTCCAAATCTTTAGATAGCTGGATACTGGTTATAACTTGCGTTCCTTTATTTTTATCAATTAATGACGTTCCTTCATTAACAAGTTTAATCAATCGCTCGCATTGAGAGACTTTAGTTTCGCTGCAACTAGTAATAAACAAAGTAATGCTCAGGCTCACAGGAGCAAGAACAGTATATTTATGTGAAATGGACATTAACACCCCAAGACCAATCAAACCGAGAATATAGTATCTAATATTACTCATAAAGGAGGCATTGGGTATTGGGCATGGAAGACGTTGAAGAAGAATTCAGAAATCAGAATGGGCTAAACGCCCCGCTACCGCTAACAGGAGTCAGAATAAAGACGCAATGCCCCAGGCCCAATGCCCAAATCACCAATCTACCGGCAAACCCAACTGGTCTAAAGTCGTACCATCTTGCAAAAGTGGTTGAATGTCACTGTCTATTTGAATGCGACCACCAGATAGCACCAAGGCACGTTGAGTAACTCTACCCAACCAATGCAGATCGTGAGAGGCAATTAAGATTACTTCTACGGGTAACTTGAACAATACTTGTGCCAAATGACGCCGCCATGCCGGATCGAGACCGTTAGTCGGCTCATCTAAAATTAAAATCGTTGGTTCTAGGGCTAAAATTGCGGCGAGGGCGGCGAGGCGTCTTTGTCCGCCGGACAGTTCGTGGGCAGAACGATTAGCGTAGGCTTCTAGTCCAAAATCTGCTAATAACTGACGGGCGCGATCGCTAGCTGCTGCTGCTGACATGCCATAGTTGCGCGGCCCGAAGGTGACATCTTCTAAGATGGTGGGCATAAATAATTGGTCATTGGCATCTTGGAAGCTAAAACCGATTTGACGACGTATTTGGGGTAAAGTTTTCGGTTGTACGGGGATGCCATTAATGATAATTTTCCCGGATTGTGGTTCTTTTAAGCCAATTAGGTTTTCTAACAACGTGCTTTTTCCAGAACCGGTGGCTCCCATCAAGGCCACGCGATCGCCTTTGTTCAAGCTAAAAGAAATTCTTTGCAATACTGGTTCTTGGCGGGAATATGCATATACCAAGTTCTCAACCTCGACTACGGCGGCGTGGGGTTTATTGCTCAATGATTGGGAGTTGGAAGTTAAAGATTTCAAAATTTACCTGTGTGAGGGAGTGGGGAGTTAAATTTTGTAGGAAGTTACGGTGATGGTGGCAGCGATGACCCAAGCTAATAACAGGGTAAAACGCTCTTTTGGTCTGAGATTGGAATCTATTGGTAATTGTCCGTTGTAACCACGAGCTACCATTGCTGCGTAAACTCGTTCTGCTCTGTCTAAGCTACGGAGATACAAGGCTCCAATCATTGCAGCACTAGTGTAGCGCAGCCATACCGCAGTTCCAGTTAAACCTCGTAATTGAGCGCTGCGTTGCATACGTGTAACTTCTGAGAGCAAAATCTCCATATATTGCCCAGCTAGAAGTAAGTTTTCTTTGATAGGTGCTGGTACGGGTAAGCTTTTGAGGGCGATACCAAAACTGTGTGGTGGTAGGGTTAACAAAAAACTATTCATCGCAAGCAGACAAATCAGGGAACGAACTAGTAAAAAACTAGCTTTCTGCCATCCCAAAGGTAATGTCAGCAACGATAAAAAAATCAACTCTGTACCGAGTAATCCACCCAACTGGCGAATTGGTGCGCGCAACAGCCAAGCCCACAAAAGTGCGATCGCCGCATACACACTCAGCCCATACCAAGCATGATGCTTTAATAAAGCTGCCCCCACCACGATCGCTAGGGACAGTTGCAAACGTAGCGGTAAGGAAAGGTTAAGCATTTTTTGGTTTCACTATCTTGGCAATGCCAAAGGCAACAGCAAAGCAAACCGCAGCCCCCACAAGTCCAGCGATGCTAGTGCCAATTGCTCCTAAACCTTCAATTCCATAGTCAGCTAGGGGAGTCGGTACAATTATCCGTACTTTGTCAGCTAGGTTAATGAAACCTAAGTTTTCCGCAACTTTTTCTAAACCATCAGGCCAAGCGGAGGCAAACAGTGATAATACTCCTGCAATCAAAAAAATACTGACAATAGGTACTGACCATCCACGAAATTCGTGCTGTTCTCCTGGTAATAAATCTGGTCTGGTGGTGGCTAAGTAAGTGAGTACACCACCAGTAATTAGACCTTCACCAATGCCAATCAAAATATGTATGCCCGTCATGGCTGGTAAAACCACGGCTACAGGTGCAGTTCCAGAGAGGGCTAATTCAATGGCTGCTGCGATGGCGGCTACTACTACACTAACACCAGCCGCAATACCAGCCGCTAATGGTAAACGCCCTTTAGACCCTCCAAACAGCCGTTGTAAGGTTTGGGTCAAAATCCAGCCTACCCAAACACCAATTACTGCCATGTTCAAAATATTTGCCCCTAATGCTGTAATTCCACCATCAGCAAACAGCACGGCTTGAATAATTAAAACTGTGGCAATAGACAGCATTCCTGCCCAAGGACTGCCTAAAACGATCGCCGCTAAAGTTCCCCCCAATAAATGACCGCTAGTACCTCCTGCTACAGGAAAATTAATCATCTGGGCTGCGAAAACAAAGGCAGTGGTTAGCCCTAACAAAGGAGCGCGACGCACACCAAAGGCCTCTTGCGATCGCCCCAAGGCCACAAAAAGAGCTGCCACACTCGCTAAACTAGTAGCTCCCGCCACTGGTACGGAAACAAATCCATCCGGAATATGCATAACTACCCTGTATTTTAAATTTTTACTTACTCAAAACAAGTAATAAAGTAACAGCATATAAATTAATAACAAACAAAACTTTTCTCCTGTTTGCAATGCCCCAATGGGGGATTTTTTTGTGTTACTTTTGACAGATTTACAATACAATGTTTACTGCTGATAACACTTATTCTTTTGTTTTTATTAATTTTCATAAACTTTCAATTTCAATATATTACTAAACTTTAAATGATTATTGCACAAGTGAAAAATCTTGATGAATATCTGCATTATCAAGAAAGAATAGAGGCATCAGTCGTCAGAATTCAGAATTGAATTGGAGTCCGACTGGTGAATGAATAAGTGGGCTTAAGACCCCTCCAAATTTAAAATTTGGTGGTCTTCTCCCAAGGGGAGACGCTACGCGAACAATCAGTCGCGGGTTTGAATCCCCGACTGATAGCGCAGCTAAGCCGTGTCCGCGTACCCCTGCTCTTAAGCAAGCTACGCGTAGCGTCTCGTAGAGAGCGTCTTGATTCTGACTCCTGTTAGCGATAGCGGGGCGTTTAGCCCATTCTGATTTCTGAGTTCTTCTTCAACAGGTTTATTGACTGTTAATTGTTGAATGTTGACGGCGAACAATCCTAAATTATTAGTGAGACACAACCAAGGATAAATGACCAATTAAAAAGGAAGTTTACACCTATATTTCACAACCAAAATAGGATTTTTGATTGTTGAGTGTTAACCACCAGAAAACGTTTTTTAGGTAAATGAAGTACACAGGTATGGCGTAGGCTTTCCCTTCCCGTAGGGTACGGTCGTTCGCGTTTACAATTACGGTTTTAAAATGGTATCCCTATTTCACACTCTTTCATCATTCTGGTTAAAGAAAAATTTCAGCTAAGTTTTCAACAACAAGGCAAGAGAAAAACTAACTTTAGAGGTTATTTATAAAGTGAAAAATAAAATTAATGTAGTGGACTGACCCAGCTAAAATGTTGCAATAAAATTTGTTGTGGGTTAAGCTCTCTAGCCCGCCCCGAACGGGCAAGACGCCCATCCCACAAGAGTGAAGCTAATGCACTATTTTAAGCTTCCACGCTACTACAATTTAAACTTTACTTTACAAATCATTTCTGAGTTTTTTTCTCTGGAGAAAAAATTTAAACAGCGTTAAGCCTTGCAGTACTAGCCTCTAAAATACAATGTGAATTACAAAACATGTGTCATTTAGTCAAGAGTTAAATCATTAATTTTAATTATTAAATATGAAAGTTTTGATAAAATATAAGAATTTTCTATTGATCGAAAGATGATTTTCTGCTGGCACTTAGAAAACTTAAATTAGCCAACTGTCTTAACTCCAGATCTGTGACTTGACAACATAATGTACTGAAGTACCACTAGCTAAATTTTGGGCACAATTTAAAATTAAAAATAGTCTTAATAACTTAATTTAATGGTAGACTGTGTTTTTACTGGTATCAATAGTCCTTTTTCAGTACATAAAGATCAGCACAGGAATAGCCAGGAAAATATAAAATTTAGATAAATTTAGTAAAAATACTGGAAATTCGCATGTGGAAATTACTAAACTTTTATAATAACAGCCTGTAAAAAAAGTAATTGCCAAACTTGAAACCAAGTACATTGAGCCGATAAAAATAGCAGATGTTTGGTTCCATTCATCACGACATCTACCATCGTTGTAATGTTATTTAAAGTATGAAAACAAACTCATCCAATTCACTGTTGACAGTTCCAACTGGTTTACTGAAAATTCCAGAATTACCTCCCAAGGGTATAGATATTAGTACTGAATCCATCGGTCTTTCCCTAGTAATTCCGACTTATAAAGAACGTGATAATATCCGGAAGATAGCGGAATCCATCTGTCTTTCCCTAGTAATTCCGACTTATAAAGAACGTGATAATATCCGGAAGATAGTCAGTGTATTGAGTGAGATACTAGATGAATCAATTCCAGGTAACTATGAGCTAATTGTCGTAGACGATGATAGCCCAGACTTGACTTGGGAAATTGCCCAATCTTTGACAACAGAATATCCGCAGTTGCGGGTAATGCGACGCCAACACGAACGGGGTTTATCTTCAGCAGTGATTCGTGGTTGGCAAGCAGCCAGAGGAAGTGTGTTGGGAGTAATCGACGGAGATTTGCAGCATCCACCAGAGGTATTGATAGAACTGCTGCGTAATATTGAGCAGGGAGCAGATTTAGCAGTAGCCAGCCGCCATGTAGAGGGAGGCGGTGTCAGCAGTTGGAGTGTAGCCAGACGTTTCTTGTCCCGTGGCGCTCAGTTATTAGGCTTAATTATCTTACCAGGTGTATTGGGAAGAGTTTCCGACCCCATGAGTGGTTATTTTATGGTGCGTCGGAGTGCGATCGCCAATGCAATACTTAATCCCGTAGGATACAAAATTCTCCTAGAGGTTATCGGCCGGGGAAAAGTCAACAAAGTAGACGAAGTTGGATATGTATTTTGCGAACGCAAAGAAGGCGAAAGTAAAGTTACATGGAAGCAATACGTAGACTACATACACCACTTAATCAGGTTACGGCTTTCCACAGGCAGAGTTGGACGATTCAGCAGAAAAGTTAATTTTCCAGTTGGTCGATTTTTGCGCTTTGGTTTAGTTGGGTTTAGTGGCGTATTTGTTGATATGGCAGTGCTATTCTTACTGAGCGATCCCACTACCTTAGCTTTACCATTAACACGTAGCAAAATTATTGCTGGTGAAATTGCAATTTTAAATAATTTCTTGTGGAATGATGCTTGGACATTTGCCGATGTGACTTCCAGACAGCAAGAATGGCATCAACGAGCCAAACGGTTTCTAAAATTTAATGTCATTTGCCTTGCTGGACTCATATTAAATGTACTGGTATTAAATTTAGT
>VFQR01001411.1_pt1 | contig 18548 bp, 16 predicted proteins | sample 3512321 | NCBI WGS metagenome assembly VFQR01 (sample SAMN10412374, study PRJNA504923) | tailings metagenome | isolation source: Relicate 3 Philex TSF1 revegetated site | place: Philippines: Tuba, Benguet | collected 2017-08-29
CGGACTTGATGAAACCACATATCAAGTATCTGGCAGAACATTCACCTTTCATCGTTTCCTGTATTCCCAACGCAGGTTTACCTGAGAACGTCGGCGGTCAAGCACACTACCGCCTCACACCGTTGGAATTACGGATGGCGCTGATGTATTTTGTTGAAGATTTGGGTGTCCAAGCGATCGGGGGTTGCTGTGGGACGCGTCCAGAACACATTCAACAATTGGCAGAAATGGCCAAAGACCTGAAGCCAAAAGTTAGACAGCCGAGTTTAGAACCGGCGGCAGCATCAATTTACACCACTCAACCCTACGACCAAGATAATTCCTTCTTGATTGTCGGCGAACGTCTCAACGCCAGTGGTTCCAAGAAGTGCCGCGATTTGCTCAATGCGGAAGATTGGGATGGACTCGTTTCAATGGCGAGGGCACAAGTCAAAGAAGGCGCACACATCCTTGATGTCAACGTCGATTACGTGGGACGCGACGGTGTACGGGATATGCACGAACTAGTTTCGCGCATTGTAAATAATGTCACACTACCCTTAATGCTTGACTCCACCGAATGGGAAAAAATGGAGGCGGGTTTAAAGATAGCCGGCGGTAAATGTTTGCTGAATTCCACCAACTATGAAGACGGCGAACCGCGCTTTTTGAAAGTATTGGAGTTAGCCAAAAAGTACGGCGCTGGCGTCGTCATCGGTACCATCGACGAAGATGGCATGGCGCGGACAGCCGAGAAAAAGTTTCAAATTGCCCAACGCGCCTACCGTCAAGCTGTAGAATACGGCATACCTGCCACAGAAATATTTTTTGATACCCTAGCTCTACCAATTTCCACTGGGATTGAAGAAGACCGAGAAAACGGCAAAGCTACCATTGAATCTATCCGGCGCATTCGTCAAGAATTGCCTGGATGTCATGTGATTTTAGGTGTTTCCAATATTTCCTTTGGTTTAAATCCCGCAGCGCGGATGGTTCTAAACTCAGTGTTTTTGCACGAAGCGACCCAAGTGGGAATGGATGCAGCCATTGTTAGCGCCAGCAAAATTTTACCATTGTCCAAGATTGAAGAACGCCATCAAGAAATCTGTCGTCAGTTGATTTATGACCAGCGGAAATTTGAAGGTGATGTTTGCGTTTACGATCCCTTGGGAGAGCTTACCACAGTATTTGCCGGGGTAACGACAAAACGCGATCGCTCCTTAGACGAAAGTCTCCCCATCCCAGAACGTCTCAAACGCCACATCATCGACGGCGAACGCATCGGCTTAGAAGAACATCTCAAAAAAGCCTTAGAAGAATATCCCCCCTTAGAAATTATCAACACCTTCCTCTTGGATGGCATGAAAGTTGTCGGGGAATTATTCGGTTCTGGGCAAATGCAACTACCCTTCGTGTTACAGTCTGCCGAAACCATGAAAGCTGCGGTGGCGTTTCTAGAGCCGTTCATGGAAAAATCAGAATCAGGCAACAATGCCAAGGGAACCTTTATCATTGCCACAGTTAAAGGCGATGTCCACGACATTGGTAAAAACTTAGTAGACATCATCTTGTCCAACAACGGCTATAAAGTAATTAACTTGGGAATTAAACAGCCGGTGGAAAACATTATCAACGCTTACGAACAGCACAAAGCTGATTGTATAGCCATGAGTGGTTTGTTAGTGAAATCCACCGCCTTCATGAAAGAAAATTTGGAAGTATTTAACGAAAAGGGAATTACCGTACCCGTGATTTTAGGCGGTGCAGCCTTGACTCCCAAATTTGTCCATGAAGATTGCCAAAACACCTATAAAGGTCAAGTAGTTTATGGCAAAGATGCCTTTTCTGACTTGCACTTCATGGATAAATTAATGCCAGCCAAAACCACTGGTAACTGGAATGATTTCCAGGGATTTTTAAACGAAGTTGAAACTGCTGAAGTTTCGACAAATGGCCATAAAGAATCACCAGCCACAACCACTCAAGAAAAAGTATCTACAGAACCAAAAGAGATAGATACTCGGCGTTCTGAAGCTGTAGCCATAGATATTGAACGTCCTACCCCACCTTTTTGGGGAACAAAATTATTGCAGCCTAGTGATATTCCCATAGAGGAAATATTCTGGCACTTAGATTTGCAAGCATTGATAGCTGGACAATGGCAATTCCGCAAACCAAAAGAGCAATCTAAAGAAGAATATCAAGCTTTCTTAACAGAGAAAGTCTACCCAGTTTTAGAAACTTGGAAACAGCGGATTATTGAGGAAAATCTCTTGCATCCGCAAGTGATTTATGGTTATTTTCCTTGTCAAGCCGAGGGAAATTCTCTACATATATATAACCCAGATCAGCGATCGCAACAAATTGCAACTTTCGACTTTCCCAGACAAAAGTCCTTAAGGCGGCTGTGCATAGCAGATTTCTTTGCACCAAAAGAGTCGGGAATTATTGATGTGTTCCCAATGCAGGCGGTGACTGTAGGGGAGATTGCAACCGAGTTCGCTCAAAAGCTGTTTGCTGCCAATCAATACACCGATTATCTGTATTTTCACGGTATGGCAGTGCAGGTGGCGGAGGCTATAGCGGAGTGGACACACGCCAGAATTCGCCGGGAGTTAGGTTTTGCTGCTGAAGAACCGGATAATATTCGGGATATCTTAGCACAGCGCTATCGTGGCTCCCGGTATAGTTTTGGCTATCCCGCTTGCCCGAATATTCAAGATCAATACAAGCAACTGGAGTTATTGCAGACTGACAGAATTAACTTGTATATGGATGAAAGCGAACAACTTTATCCAGAACAGTCCACAACAGCCATTATTACCTACCATCCAGTAGCCAAGTACTTCAGCGCTTAAAGAAGAATTCACTAGCGGAGCGTCTCCGGCTCCGCCTCCGGTCAGAATCAAGTCACGCCAGTAGCCAGTAGGGTGTGTTATGCCGTAGGCTAACGCACCATTCGAGATTTTCGGTGCGTTAGGACTAAAGTCCATAACGCACCCTACTAAATTAAAGTTAATCTGGAGTAATTAATCTTGCTCATCACCAAAATCAGGTTCGACACCAAGTGTGCGTAGCTGCTGTGCTAAACGTTTAGCCCGTTGCCTTTCTCTGTTGGCTTGTCGCCTTTCTCGTTCTTCAGGAGTGAGTATCCAGTTACCTAAATTATCATACCAACGTAACCATTGTCGCTCAATGCCTTGATATACACCTTGCCAAAGCCCTAAACCAAGCTGAATATCATCTATCCAGATACGCTCGCTTCAATTCTAACTCTGTATAACAACTACCTTGTAACTGAAAAGCTCGCAAATAGTCGCTATAGCGGTCAAATATTACATAGCAAGGCACTCTTAAAACTCGTTCGTAGACTTCCCATTTCGTTGGCGGTTGATTAGCTTCGCGCAGAGTTTGTCCCAAATCTTCTTTTTCTGTTCCTGGTGAAAGCAACTCCACCACCACAAAAGGATTGACACCTTCTTGCCAAGTAACATAGTTCAAACGCAGTTCTTTTTGCTCATACAATCTCCGTACGCCCACAACGGGAAACCAGTCGGGGCGTTTATACCAGAGGGGATGACGCACATCATAATAAAGATTAAAATGTGTAGCTACGAATACGCTATCCTCTGAGTAATTACTAGGAAAAAAAGTTTCTCGTAAGAGCTGGGGTTATAAGAGGTGATATTCGTCTGGCAAACCGGGTTCCTCTGGATCTTCGCTAGGTAGGTCATACATTGTGGGCAGGAATTCCTTCGGAGAACGTGGTGGGTCGGTTTGATACATAATGCTCAGCTTCTTAATGCCAACCTGATATTCTTTTCGCAAGAGCCTAAATGATAACATTTCTGGCTTTTCTAAGCTGGAAATCTGAGGCAAACATCTAATTATTTGCATCAAACTGATATCTTTCTTTTACAAGTGGGTATTATAAGCTTGTTTTTCTAACATCATCTTAATAAATCAGCCTCCCAATAAAATTGATTTCCGCAAATCTACCGTGAACTTATGCTCTTATTATTCTTCAGAATTAATTGAAATCACTCTGAAAAAATCAGTATTTACCGGATAAAATGAACAATTCATGAATGATATAACTTTAATAAATTGTGTTTTTTGTGTTTGCCTTGATTTTAAATTTTGTCAAACAAGATGCAGTAGTTACATTAATACAGTCTCATCCTTTGCCTGAAAATTGTTTTTCAGGTCTAGTTAATAATTTTTGTGAAAATCAAACATTTCGTATAAATCACTTGACAGGAAAGCAGCTATGTCTGGAAAAAATAAGCTAGTCAAGGCAATTCAGAAAACCTTCAAAATAATTGGCAAGAACTTTTTATCTGCAATTAACAAGCGAATTGTCTGGCTATTAAGAACTATCTTTATCACTAGAAACAGACGCAGTACAGCGAATGCTGGCTTCGTGTTACCAACAGTGGCAATGGTAACTTTGGTAGTCGTGCTGTTAACAACCGCAATTTTATTTCGGTCATTTGAGCGCTCTAAGAATGCCAGTAATGTCCGCGTGAATGAGGCTACAATGCAAGCTGCTACCCCTGCCTTAGAGAGGGCTAAAGCAAAAATCACAGCCTTGTTTGCCGACCCCACTCTGCCACGTTCCGTTCCATCAAACATCACCTTCTACAACACCTTAAACTCTAAACTAAATGTCTATACCTTAGGTGATGAAACTCCCATAACTCTGAGTTATGACATTGATGGAGACGATGAAATTGAAGCAGATAATACTATCGCTTTAGAAAATAGAGAAAACTTAACAACAGCCTGGAAATTTCCTGCCGATACAGATAATAACGGTAAATTTGATAGCTTTATTCTCTACGCCCTCTACTTCCGCACCCCTCCCCAAACTGGTACTACTCCAAACAGGAAGAGAATACCACTAGATGCTAGAACCCCTCCTATGCTACCAGCAAAAGCCGGTGGAGCTTGCGATTCAGCAGGTGAAACTAGTGCCAGTTTGGTAGGTTCTTCTGGTTGGTATAAGTTAGCGACAGGCGAATTGAAAAAAAGCTTTTTTGTATATACAGCAACAGTTCCTATTACTGATGATAGCCTTGGCGATCCATATGAAAAGTATGTAGGTAACAAAGGTTTCTCTGCTTTAGAAATGCAACAAGACCGCAGTCAAGTTCCTATTACTAATAATGCTGTTGTTTATGAAGATGATTTAGACATTACACCTGGTCCTAGATTCCGTTTGAATGGACGGATTTTCACCAACAGCAATTTATTGATGGCTAAAAGTAGTCAAGATATTACGTTATTCCAGGTCAGTAGTAGATACTCTTGTTATTACGAGCGAGAAAACGGCAAAATAGTGGTTGGTGGTAATCTTGCAGGTGGTGGATCAATAAGTGCTTCAGACACTGGGGCAGTTCAAGTAGATTTATTTAGAGAAAATAATGTCCCGACACAAACAGCACTTGCAAACACAAATAAATCTACCTCAAATCAGCCAAATCAAATTGCCTATAACAGTCAAGCTTATGCTCAACGCATCGACTTGTTGGTAAATGCACAATTAGCTCACACTACAAGTACTGACCCCCAAGACGTGGAAGATAATAGAGTCAAGCGGCTTGTAGCTGACCCAAGCTTAGACTCAAATAAAGTACGTCGAGAAGAACTGGAAATCTACTTCAAAAAACGTACCAGACGTGTGCCATTTAAAGAAATAGCTTATGGTAGTGATGGTAGAGGTACTTTTACTGAAGATGATGTTTTGGAAGGATATCAGGATTCAGCAAGAAGTAACGCCCTGCGTCCGCCAGATAGCTGGGTATATCCCACGAATACCAACACAACACTGACGCTCACTACAACAGAACTACCTGCTTCAGACCCAGACACTTTAAAAACTTCCCCTGTAATAGAATCACGGTTAGGCGATCGCATTGTCATAGGTAACAATCTACCTGAACTTCGATGGGATCAAGACAAAGGAATTTTTGTCGGAGAGGAAGAACCAGAAGCAATCTCTGGAGAAACCTGGACGGGTAGCACCAAAGCCCGTACTCGTACTCCTAGCGTCAAACAGTTGGCAGATTTGGGCGATACTGGACGCGATGGATTCTGGGAAATAGCAGCCGCTTCACCCCGCGCTGATGCCCTGGATGTACTCGGTGGACTGCGAGTAATTACAGGTGCAGGTGTATATAATAGACCTACAGATTCCCTTCTACCTACTACTCCAACGTTAACGGATGATGCGGGTACAACAGACATCAGCGAAAATTTACTGCCTGTAGTCTGGCCTGACACCATGCCCATGCTTTTGCCCGATCCTGGCGATCCTCTGAATGCGAGTAAACAAAAACGTGGTGATTTGGTGATGCGTGCCACAGCAGTTTATCACTACAACAATAATGCTTATGCTCCTCAAGCGGCTACACCAGAATATTATCAAACACCCATCGCCTGCGTCAGTAGCTACTACAACCCCACCAATGAAACAACAGCAACCACAAACACTTACGATCCTCTGGATGCAGCAACAGTAGCGGCTTCTAATAATGGGATAGCGTATGAATTTTCTGGGACTACAGCCGAGGAAGTAACTAGAGGACAGACTTTAACCAATGGATTATTTACAACAGCATCTAACGCTGATGATGTCGCTAACAGTAGTGTAACTTTGTTAGATCGTTTGAAGTATCAAGCCAACTTGGCATTTCCCAACGGTCGTTTTGTAAATCCCCTACTGCGGCAAGCACTAGCAAAAGCAACAGATAAAGACCTCACCCTATCTGAGCAATCAGCACTTGATTCCACAATCTGTGCAATAGAAATTGCCGATGGTACTCTCGATCCGAGTGAAACTTACATTCCTAATAATGCAATTTTTGAAAAGACATTTCTTGATGCCAGACAAATTAAGGCTATAGATAAAGGTGCTACATTAACTGGAAACTACAATCTAGAAGTTGAACAGCGCCAACCTTTAGAAATTCGTGCCACTGTCATAGATTTAGATAAGCTTCGCCAAACTTCAATGGCTGGTATTTGGTCTAACGAATATCTGTTGCCCAATAGTGGCATTATCTATGCCACTCGTGATGATGCTCAACCAGATCGCAGCGACCCAAACAGTACTAATATCAGCGCAAGTGACTATCATCTCGATCCAGAACGCCGTCCCAACGCCATTATGTTGATTAACGGCAGTGACTTGAGCCGTGAGGAAGATTACAGAGCAGAAGAAAAAGGCTTAATTTTAGCAACTAACCTGCCAGCCTATGTCCAAGGCAATTTTAATCTGCACAGCAAGCAAGAATTTAAAGATGCGGGTCTTTTACCTGCTCCTAGTGATGCTACCTACGATAGTAAATTTTACACTCGTGCTGCGTCAAATCGCGATCCTGACTTTGCTTGTCGCCCGGAAGATCCTAGACTACCGAATTGCGATGCAGGGGAAACCTGGCGTTCAGCATCAGTAATTGCTGATGCTGTCACCTTGCTTTCTAATAAGTTCCGCGAAGGTTTCCGCAATGAAGGTGATTACGACTTGCGAAATAACCAAGGGAGTGACCCTACTGTTGTACTCAACCGACTGAAGGCAGGTTTCTGGAATAACAACTTTCTCACTTCATCTAATTTCTTCACTGCATCTAATGATGATGCCTACTATAGAAGCACTCCCACTGCTACTGATTCAGTAGACTTTAACAGTTCTTACTTGAATAACTTCGTCACCCCCATTCAGCGCCGAGGCACTTTCCCAGAGTATGTCATGGAGATGTGCTTCAAGATAGTAGTTTCGGAATGTCAACAAACTGATTGGTATATTGGTTACGACGCCGATAACAACGATATCGTCTCTGATACTGAGAGAGCAATAAAATCTCATAATCTTCCAGCAAATGCCGCAGTTGGACAATTAGTAGCTGGTACCACTGCCCGACCTGCAAAGACTGGTTTTGAAAGATTTGCCCGTCGGGTTGCGTTCAAACGAAGTAGTTCTGGAAAACTGCTTAATACTTCTAATACTGAGTTTACCGCTTTTAATCAAACTACTCCCGTTGTGTTAGGTATAAAAACAGTATCAGGAAGTAAGGTGGTAGACTATTTTACTGGTAGCACCATACCAGAGACAGCCAATGATGCCCTATGGTTTGCAACTACAACAAGTGGTTCTACTACTGCACCAGCATTCAACACCAGCGAGATAAAATATGACAACACTCGTCGTCTATTCTTCAGGTATCCCCAAGTACCAGCTGCTGCCGCTTCTTCGCGCAGAGATTTTCCTGGAAGCACGACGACATTTACAAGAGATGAGTATTTACAGCCGTTATTAGAACCTGTATTGCAAATACAGGTAACAAGTGCAACACCTCAAGATCAAGATTACGCTAGTTTAGCTGGTTCATCATCTAGTCTAGTGAAAAATACTAGATGGCTGTCTACAGCAACTCAAACAACTTTTAATCTATTAATTGCGGCTGGTGATACCCCTGCTCGTGTGGGTTCAAGTGCTTATGAAATCAATGGAGGTTTGCATAACTTTGTGCGCTTCTTAGAAAACTGGAATGGGATTAATGCTAATATCAGCGGTTCATTCATCCAATTTAAACGCAGTATCTACGCTACTGCACCATTCCAAGTTCTTGTCAGACCAACCGCAATAACTCCTGCTGCAACATCCCCTAACCCTTCGCTGCTTTCTGCTAGTGCCAATATTGACAGTATCTTTATCAGAGCTTTGAATACTACAACACCTGGCTACAAATCGGATAGTACTTCTATAGGTGCTAGTGCTGCTGGGGAAGCGCCTTATTATATGGCTCCTAACCGTAACTGGGGTTTTGATGTAGCGTTACTGGCGCAAAATCCCGACTTGTTTGCCCAGCGTTTCGTAATTCCAGCAACAGATCCTCCCAATGAATACTACAGGGAAGTAAGCCGGGATGACATTTGGGTGAAAACTCTATTGTGCGCTGTTCAAACTGAAACAGTGGATGGCTTTGATGAGGCAGATCCAAATTACTTTGGCGCAGATTTCAAATTTGCCCTACCTGCAACTGAACGTCCCACTAACTGCAAACTCGAACCATAGTTTTGAGGTGAACCTTTCCCTAACCCTCTTCTACAAAGAGAGGGAAAGGGAAAAACTTTTGTTAACTGCAAGGAACGCAGCATGAGGTTACAAACATATCGCAAATGATCGCAAATTGCTCTAATACCATTTCACGAAAATAATAAAACAAATACAAACCCTTAAACCCACACTAAGTAAAGCTTTCTTAATTACGAATTACGAATTACGAATTGCTGTAAGACATAGCCCAATTGAAGAACCGACTATGAACCCACACCAACTACAAGAATTATCTGCTGAGTCTAACGAGTCTGGTTTTACGATCATTGAGTCGCTGGTAGCCATCCTCGTGGTTAGCATTTTAATGGTAGCGATCGCACCTGTCCTTGTCATCTCAACTGCAACCCGCGTGCAAGCTAGACGGGTGGAATTAGCAACAGAAGCAGCTAAAGCTTTCATTGATGCTATTAAATCTAAAACAATCTCAGATCCCCAATTGACCACTGACTTTACACTTGATCCTGCAACTGCTGATGACCGCAGAACAGTATCAACTTCCAGCAGTGACTATTTAATTAGCAGTGCGCCAGTTCCCACACCCGCAACTAAGAATACTTTGTACTGCTTTAACAAGAATGGTAGTGTTGCTAATCCCGCCTGTACCAGCGATCTGTTTTACATTCAGGCTATTCGCCTTGGTCTTACAGGTACAAACGCTGATAGAGGTCAAGGCTATCGTTTGGGAATTCGGGTTTATCGTTCAGACGCTGAGTTTGATTCTCTCAAGAAAAGTGATTTGAACGATACTACCAATGGTAACCAAAAAGCAGTAGCAACATTCACTGGGGGACTTGGCGATCGCAAAGCACCACTATTAGAAATGACAACTGAAATTGTCAGAGGTCAATCCTCCTATAGCGCTTTGTGCAATCGCCTTGGTGGTTGTCAACCATAATTAACCGAAATTAACCCAGTAAACATAAATGATTTCATGACTCAGTATCCATTACTAGGGAGAAACTGTAGCAAAATGAATATACTGAGATTGCTGTTAAGTACTCAGCTAAAAACTTCGCACAAGCAGAACAAAAATAGTGGCTTCACCCTCATTGAATTACTAGTGGCTATGATCCTTGCATTCTTAGTAATTACACCATTACTAGGTTTTATGATTGGTGTTTTGAACACTGACCGCCAAGAACAAGCCAAAGCCAACTCTGAGCAAGAAATTAAAGCAGCGCTGGACTATATCAATCGCGATCTCCAACAAGCAGTATATATATATGATGCCACTGGAATTGCTTGTCTAAGCGGTACTGTTGATACTACTACTTGCCCAAATGCAAGTACAACTGGGAATCAACTACCTACTAGCATAACTGGAACAAATAGGGTTCCTGTGCTTGTTTTTTGGAAGCGAGAATTTGTCCAAAATGCTGCTGAGACTAGAGATGTAAGTGGTACCCTTCAATTTACAGATGATTCTTTTGTGTACTCATTAGTAGCTTACTATTTAATTAAAGACACTAGTACTAGTACTACTTGGTCTAATGCTGCTCGTATCGCTAGATGGCAAATTAGAGATGGCGTTGAAGGTAGTAACAGTTGTAGCGGATTTACTCAAACATATAGTCAATGTCCAGATAAAGGTTTTAGGGCTTTTGATTTGTCAGAAAAAGGGAAAACATTACAACAAAAAATGAATCAGTGGACAAAGGGTACAGATGCTTATGAGCAACAGCTCCTGGTTCTGGTCGATTTTATAGATCAAACAACAATAGCACAGGGGGCATCAGCAGCGACATGCTCTCCTAACTTTAGTCAAATTCCTGTAGCAGCAACCAGTGTTAGAACAGGCTTTTATGCTTGCGTAAATTCAGTTAGTGGAGATAATAGAAGTGCTGCTGAAGTTTTTATCAGGGGTAACGCACAAATTCGCCTGATAAATGATGAAACTAAAGCCCGTTATGCCCAAAATAAATCTAGTTATTTTCCGAGTGCAAATATTAAGGTGCAAGGACGCAGCTTCGTCTTTACTAAATAGCTTCTATCTTTGAAAAAGATTAATAAAAGCAGGATAGTATGCAAAATATTCAGAGTTTAAAATTCTTAAATTATTTCCAGTTACACAGCCTGAAAACAAAACTAAAGCAGCAAGATGCCGGTTTTAGCTTGATAGAATTAATTGCAGTAGTGCTAATGATCGGAATTTTAGCAGCGATCGCAGCTCCTAGTTGGCTTGCCTTTGTAAATCGACAGCAGCTAAATAAAGCTAATGACGCTGTTTTAGCCACATTACAAGAAGCACAGCGGGAAGCTAAAAAGAAAAAACTTAGTTACAGTGTCAGTTTTCGGAAAGTTGACACAACCCAAAATGTAGAGGTTGCCATTTATCCTACTAAAAAGAGTGATGGTAGTAATTTTACTGATGCTGAAATCCCTACATGGAAACCTTTAGGAACAGATGTAGGAGTCGATTCTGAAAAATTACTCCTGGGCGGAAATCTGAGTGGAGAAAACACAGCTAATCCTACTGAGAATTCTCCTGTAGATTACCCTTTAAACAGATTATATAAAATTACCTTTGACTATATGGGAACTCTGACTTCGCCAAATAACTTTGGAACAGTTCCAGAAGGTTCAACAGAAGAACCATCTGGGTTAAAGATAGCGCTAGCCATACCAAGCTCTGCCAATTCTACATCGGCTAGTAGTGCAAAACGATGCGTCATTGTGAAAACTCTCTTAGGTTCAATGGTCACAGAAAAAGACTTAAAATGTAATTAAGAAATTTTCATAGCCTAAATTTCTAAAAATACGAAATAATACTGAACATAAAACTGCACATTGATAGCAAAATTGAAGCATCAGGTGTAGTTTTTTTATTCAATAGATTTAGCTATTGTCTGAACAAATAATTAGCTAGGTATAAATAAATTAAAGTTTGTAGTCAGGACTTTAGTCCTGGTAATCCTAAATCAGCGATGAATTACTCTCTACAAACTAGGATTTTATTTAACGTTAATTATGTCTACCTACTTATCAAAATCTCAAAATATATTTTTTACCAAATGACTGATTGCTTAGATTTTACTGTAGCTATCCCAACTTACAACGGTGAAAGTCGTTTGCCTGAACTACTAGAGCGGCTAAAAAATCAACTTCATACGGAAAATTTATCTTGGGAAATTATAGTTGTAGACAATAACAGCACTGATAACACAGCTAAACTTGTTCAAACCTATCAAGAAAAGTGGCAATGTCCTTACCCTTTAAGGTACTGCTTTGAAGCAAAACAAGGTGCGGCTTATGCCCGAAAAAGAGCAGTAATAGAAGCTAAAGGTAGATTAATAGGTTTTCTAGATGATGACAATTATCCGATAGAAAATTGGGTATCCGCAGCTTATAATTTTGCCCAAAAGTGCCCAAAAGCAGGAGCTTTTGGTAGCCAAATTCACCCTGACTGGGAAGTAGAACCACCAGAAAGTTTTCAGCGAATTGCTGCATTTTTAGCAATTACAGAACGAGGAAATTTACCTTTATTATATGAACCAAAAAATAGATTATTACCTCCTTCTGCTGGACTTGTTGTCCGTAAACAAGCTTGGTTACAAAGTGTACCAGATAAGTGTATTTTAACTGGTAGAGTAAAAGGTAATATGCTTACCAGTGAAGATTTAGAAATGTTGTCTTACATTCAAAAATCAGGATGGGAAATTTGGTACAACCCAGAAATGGAAATTTCTCACAAAATACCAAGCTCTAGATTACAAAAAGATTATTTAATTCCATTTTTTCGAGGAATTGGACTTAGCCGTTATGTAACTAGAATGGTCAATATACAGCCTTGTTATAGACCGATCGCTCTTTTAATTTACACCATCAATGACCTGCGTAAAATTACTTTACATTTGCTCAAATATGGAACTAACTTAAAACAGGATTTGGTAGCTGCTTGCGAAATGCAACTTTTATTAAGTAGTTTAATAAGTCCATTTTATCTTTGGAAAAATGGTTATTTAAAGAAGTCGGAAGTCGGAAGTCCGAAGTCGGAAGTACAGTTTTGTAATGGGGATTTAGACCCCACCACAAAACTGATCGGTTACAGAACCGGGGGACTTAAACCCACCGAATTTGTTAAAAAATAAATTATCAGAATATTGAGTATTATGACTGAATTATTAGTTGAAAAACTAAATGTTACTGTAGCTATTCCTACATATAATGGAGCAACTCGTTTACCTAAGATTTTGGATAGGCTGTTAGCTCAGACAGGAGTACAAAGCCTGAAATGGGAACTGATTATTGTCGATAATAATAGTTCTGATGACACATCTGAAATAATCCATAATTACCAAAAATTATGTGATGGAAAATGTCATTTAAGATATTTATTTGAGAAAGAACAAGGAGCTGCTTTTGCACGACTGAGAGCAGTGCGTGAAGCTAGAGGTGAGTTAATTGCATTTTTAGATGATGATAACTTACCTGCACCTGATTGGTTATCAGAAGCATATACCTTTGGATTAGAACATCCTCAAGCAGGTGTTTGGAGTGGACAAATTCATGGTGATTTTGAAGTACAACCGCCAGAAAATTTTGAAAAAATTCAAGGTTTTTTAGCTATCAGAGAACATGGCTCAAGTCCACATTTATTTGATGCGGATAATTTAAGACTTCCCCCAGGCGCGGCGATTGTTGTTCGCAAACAAGCATGGTCTGAAAATGTGCCACAACGACCTATTTTAAGTGGAAAAACGCCTGGTATTTTGGTGCAGGGTGAAGACTATGAACCATTACTTTACATACATTATGCAGGGTGGCAAATTTGGTATAACCCTACCATGCATACTTATCATCAAATACCACAGTGGAGATTTGAAAAAGATTATTTACTAAATCTAGCACGCGGCTGTGGCTTGTGTATTTTCCAACTCAGGTTGATCAATACTAAAAAATGGCAAAAACCAATAGTATTTGTGAAAACTGTTTTAGGAAATTTACGCCGAGTATTACAGTATTTTATTCAATATAAAGGACAATTGAAAAATAATCTAGTTGCACTTTTTGAAATCGAATTTTACTTTGCTAGTATGATGAGTCCTTTTTATTACTTTAAATGTAATTTAAGGAACCTCTTAAAAAATAAAGCAGCCATCTAAAATGATTAACTCTACTCAAACCATACCAAAAATTTCTGTAATCATACCTGCTTACAATAGCGAAAAAACTATTATTCATACAATTAATTCTGTTTTAAATCAAACTTTTACTGATTTAGAATTAATTGTAATTAATGATGGTTCAGAAGACTCTACTTTAGATATTGTTAAGCAAATTCCAGACCCGCGAATCAAAGTATTTTCTTATCCCAATGCTGGAGGAAACGTCAGTCGTAATAGAGGACTAAATCTAGCAGTTGGAGAACTTGTCAGTTTCTTAGATGCTGACGATATTTGGACACCTGATAAACTGGAATCTCAATTAAAGGCTCTGCAAGAAGATTTGACTGCGAAAGTCGCTTATAGTTGGACTGATTATATTGATGCAAATGGTGAATTTGTCGTTTCAGGTAAGCGTCTTAATGTCAATGGAGATGTTTATGAGAGTTTATTGGTAAGTAACTTTTTAGAGAATGGCTCTAATCCCTTAATTTATAGAAAAGATTTAATTACATTGGGTGGCTTTGATGAATCTCTAGCTGCGGCTCAGGATTGGGATATGTGGCTGCGATTAGCCTGTAAATTTAATTTTGTGTGTGTGCCATCTGCACAAATTTTATACCGAATTAGTGCTAATTCAGTTTCTTCTAATCTTGTTAGACAAGAAAAAGCGTGCTTACAGTTGCTTGAGAGAGCATATCAACAAAGACCCTCAGCAGTAAAACAAACTTGGAATACAAGCATTGCAAATTTATATAAATACCTCACATGCAAAGCTTTACAAAAGCCATTAAGCCGACAAAAAAGTTTAACTGCGGCTAAATTTTTATGGAGGTATTTTCTTAATGATTCATTAAGATTTAATAATATTAATTTTAGCTCGAAACTCTTATTCAAAATAGCTATAATCCTAATATTACCTACCTTGTTTCACAGTATTACTAACCGACGTGAACTAAAAAACTAAGAACCTGAAATATTGCTAAACAGCTGGGTAGCTGAAAAAAAGCCAGAGAATAAAAATGAATACCCAGGTGCATTTACCATCTCTAGTTAATATCAAAAATGTTGTAAATAATCGTTCTAGTAGTGGTTTTACTCTACTTGAAACTTTAGTAATTGTTGTATTGATTGGTATATTAGCCACCCTGGGAATACCAAGCTGGATAAATTTTGTCGCTACTCGCCGTCTTAACACTGCTCAAAACGAAGTTTATTATGCGATGCGCCATGCCCAAAGGCAAGCCACCAAGGAAAAATTGACTTGGCAAGCTAGTTTTCGCATACAAAATGGTGTTGTGCAATGGGCTGTTCATCCTGCTACAGTCAACCCATCTAATGCTAACTGGAATAATTTAGATTCTAATGTGCAATTAGATGCAGAAACTACCTTACAAGAGACAAATGGGATTAAGCAAATCCAATTCGATTACAGAGGTAATGTTAATAAACCGCCACTAGGACGGATTACGCTATCGAGTAAGTCTGGTGGTAAAGCAAAGCGTTGCGTGATTGTTTCTACGATATTAGGGGCAATGCGACTGGAAAAAGAACATGCTACAGCTCAAAACAACAAGTATTGCTATTAATATGTCTTTAGTTTATTCAAATAAGGTATTGCGTGTTGAATTTACCAGCAAGCCCAAAACAACACTTGATTATTTTCACCCGCTATCCTGAACCAGGGAAGACTAAAACCCGACTGATACCTGTTTTAGGATCTGTTGGTGCTGCCAATCTTCAACGCCAAATGACTGAACATACAATATTTAATGTTAAAGAATTGCAAACAGTCATTGACATATCTGTGGAAGTGAGATTTGCAGGTGGGAATATGGAACTTATGCAACAATGGCTGGGGTTGGATTTAGTTTACCAGTCCCAAGGTGAAGGGGATCTAGGTTCGCGGATGGCGCGATCGCTCCTCCAGGCTTTTCAATCTGGTGCAGAAAAAGCAATTATCATCGGTACAGATTGTCCTGGACTAAATGCCCAAATTCTAGCGACAGCCTTTGAAAAGTTACACACCTTTGACTTGGTACTTGGCCCAGCATTGGACGGTGGGTATTACTTAATTGGTCTGCGGCAAACCATTCCAGAGTTATTCGCTAACATCGAGTGGGGAACAGCTCAAGTATTCCAGAAAACTGTAGAGATTGCTCAGAAATTTAATTTGTCACAGGTAAACTTGATAAATTTAGCCGACGTTGACCGACCGGAGGATTTGTTGATTTGGGAACAAGCTTTTGTAGGGAGATGAGGCAGATGAGGCAGATGAGGCAGATGAGGTGAAACTACGCTGACTACTCTTAACTCCTAACTCCTAACTCTAGCCCTGTCAAGGTGGCTTTTGATGAGAGAATTATCGTCGCAGCGATGGGCAAATGAAAAGGATCACAGGAGAACAGGGTAAATGCTGGGTGCAATCTTTGAACGATTTGTCGAACAAAGTCCAATGAGCGTGATGGTACGGGGACTAATGGAAAGAGTTTTTGCTCCCGAACAAATAAACCCGAACACTGGCAAGTATTCCTTCATCCCCCCTCATCCCTCATCTCCTCCTCCATATGTCTGTAAATAGATGCAATGTTGCGAGCATCATCAATGCCACGATGGTGTGTGCCTTGCAATTCTATTCCCAACTCGTTGAGAGCTTGTGCCATACCAAATTTTTTAGACATGCCAAGGTATTTGGAAAATTCTTCTTTGATATTTATATGTTGTGAACTAAAAGGATAAGGAACATTATGAAAGGCGCAATCTTGAATAAATTGCTTTTTGTCATAATTGCCCCAAGAACAAAAAATATGATTGGGAAATAAATCAATCCATTCTTTAAAGCCAGAAATTACTTCTATAAATTTTGGTGCTTCATCAACATCTTCCTGATGAATACTAGTCAATTCTGTGCAAAAAGCTGTCAGCTTTGGATGTCTAACAGGTTGGATAAATTGCTGAAACTCAGAATCAATTTCCCACGTTTCTCGATTCAGCGTTACTGCACCGATTTCGATAATTTCCATTTCATGGCGGGGAACGGTTCCTTTGTCACAGCATGTAGCTTCTAAATCGACTATTAAATAATAGTGGGGTGTTTCAGATTTCATATTAGGTAATAGATATTCTAATTAGTTTTTAAATTTATACAATGAATTTTGTATATTTATTGTAATTATTGTATTACATAATTGTGATACTTACAGTTTTTTCATCTGTTTGAAGCACAATCGACCGTAAAGTAGCACAGCCGTGCTACCCTACTTAGGTTGATGGAAAAGGTTTAACCCAATTCAGTTGCATAGCGATATCAAGAGCGATCGCTGCTATTGCAAACTACAATACACTTTCTGTTGCCATTACTAAAAGAGGCCAAATTGTGGTATGGTACTTCCAAGCAAGTTCTATTTGGGTCAATCCGCGCACCAAGCTAAAAGCCAGCACACCACCGGATTTGAGTTGAGGATTTTTATCTGAACGGATGATATAGCGGTAAGTAACACCGAAGAGAAAACCAGTAAAAGTTGCAACAGCAGCACTCATCCACAAATGCCAATTGAGATCGGTTTGCAGACTTACAAGTATTTTAAAATACTTTGCCAGTAGTAAATTATTAAAAAAACTAGCGATCGCAAAGCCAAAAAATAAAGAAAAACCTCCAATTATGCCAGCTTTGAGAGATTCTAGGCGTTCTGCCATTAATTGAGGATTTGAAATTGTGTTCACTGTATTGGGGATTGGGGTGGGGGATGAGGGAGATGAGGAAGTGTGGGGAGTGTGAGGAGATAGATTTCTTCCCCATCCTCCCACACTTCCAATGCCCAATGCCCAATGCCCAATGCCCAGCCCCCACTCTCATCTGGGAATTTTGATGATAAATTCAGTTCCCGTTCCTGGTTGGGAGTTCACCTCTAATACACCTTGGTGTTTTTCTACAACTATTTCATAGGCGATGGACAAACCAAGTCCAGTACCTTTACCAACCGTTTTTGTGGTAAATAACGGTTCAAACAAGCGTTTTTTCAACCGTTCAGGAATACCAATCCCATTATCAGCGATGCGAATTACAGCGAATTGTTGAGAATCTATTTCTGTTGCAATTTTAATCTCAGGAATTATATTGCTGATTTTGCCTTGCACCATAGCTTCATCCAAGGCATCAATGGCGTTTGCCAGAATATTCATAAATACTTGATTCATCTGTCCTAGATAGCACCTGATTTGTGGTAATACTCCATAGTTTTTAATAACTTCAATGCGTGGGCGATCGCTACTAGCTTTTAAGCGATGTTGTAAAATCATGAGTGTGCTATCTAGTCCTTGGTGCAAATCAGCAGATATTTTGGCAT
>VFQR01001412.1_pt1 | contig 18539 bp, 19 predicted proteins | sample 3512321 | NCBI WGS metagenome assembly VFQR01 (sample SAMN10412374, study PRJNA504923) | tailings metagenome | isolation source: Relicate 3 Philex TSF1 revegetated site | place: Philippines: Tuba, Benguet | collected 2017-08-29
CGGTCGCCGGCACGGAGGAACTCGACGCCGCTGCGCTCGCCGAGGCCGGACCGGACCAGATCCGTCAGCCGCGGGTCGAGGGACACGAGCACGGCGGCGCCCGCGGCGAGGTCGCCGCGGGCCAGCTCGACGACGCGCCGGGCCACCGCCCGCTCGTCGTCGTAGAGCAGCGCGCAGTGGTGGAGCCGCCCGTCCAGGCTGGTGCAGGTGCTCATCGGGAGCTCACCACCAGGTGGTGGCAGTCGAGGTGGGCGCCGGCGCGCGCGACGAGCGGCCGGGCCCGGTCGAGGATCACCGTCGAGCCCGATCGTGCCCCGAGCTCGTCGAGCGCGAGCAGCGCCCGGTGGTCGACGAACTCGAGCGCGCTGGCGTCGATGCGCAGCGTCGCGCCCGGTTCGGACGGCGGCGCCTCGCGCAACAGGTCGAGCACGCGGGAGAACACCGCCCGCGTGCCGAGATCGAGCTCGCCGTCGAGGACGAGTCGGCCGTCGGGTGGCGCGGCGCACAGGTGGAACGCGCTGTCGACGGGCGTGCCCGCCTGGTGGACGGCGTTCAGCAGGGCGGCGCCCTGCGGATCGACCCGGCGCGCGTCGTACGCGCACAAGGCGGTGAACCCGCCGTCGGCGCGCATCCACCGGTCGACGAGGTGCTCGTAGCGCAGGAACCGATCGAGGTGCTCGGCGGTGGCCACGAGCGGTGTGGCGTCGGCGACCACGCGCAGACCGGTGCAGCCGTCGGCGAGGGCGCCGCGCGTGAGCCGGGCCCACTCGTCGATCATCGCCGACGGGTCGAACCGGTCCATCGAGCCGTACGTGGCCTGCACCTCGTCGGCCGAGACGAAGCGGGTGCGCTCACCGATGGCGTCGCCCGCCGCGAGGAACTCCTCGGCGGTGCGTCGGAACGGCTCGTCGGCGTCGTAGAGGCAGCAGAGGTGCCCGCCGCGCGCGATCTCGGGCAGCGCGTACGAGGTCACGGCGGGCGACTGTACCGGCGCCGTCGCTGGCACGTCTCGCCCGTCCGGGTGGTCGGGGCGACCTGCCCGGCGGGGTGCCGGCGTCGGGTTCGTCGGGCGATGGCACGGGTACGGCGGGAGGATGCCGCTCGCCCCCGCCCAGGAACGCTTCCGACCCCGAGCCGCCGTGGTCACCGGCTCCGACTCGGGCATCGGCCGCGCCACGGCCGTGGCCCTCGCCGAGGCGGGGCTCGACGTGGGCATCACGTGGCACACCGATCGCGACGGCGCCGAGGCGACGGCGGAGGAGGTGCGCGCCTGCGGACGCCGCGCCGTCGTCGCCCGGCTCGACACCACCGAGTGGGAGGGTGACCCGGGAGGGTCGGGGCCGGACGGGGACGGCGGCGGCTGCGGCGACGTGGTCGACGCGCTCGCCGACCAGCTGGGAGGCCTCGACGTGTTCGTCAACAACGCCGGGACCGGGGTGAACGCGTCCGCGCTGACGACGACCGTGGAGGACTGGCGGCGCACGGTGGCGGCCGACCTCGACGGGGCGTTCGTGTGCATGCAGCGGGCGGCCCGGCGGATGGTGGCGGCAGGTGGCGGCGGGCGCATCGTCGCGGTGACGAGCGTGCACGAGCACCAGCCCCTGCTCGGCGCCGCCGCCTACGACGCGGCGAAGCACGGCCTCGGTGGGCTGGTCAAGAACCTCGCCGTGGAGCTCGGGCGGCACGGCATCACCGTGAACGCCGTGGCCCCCGGTGAGATCGCCACACCGATGACCGGGCAGACCGACGAGGACCCCACCTCGACGCCGCGCCCGGGCATCCCCCTCGGTCGCCCCGGCGACGCCCGGGAGGTGGCCGCCGTCATCGCCTTCCTCGCCTCGCCGCTCGCGAGCTACGTGACCGGCGCGTCGTGGGTGGTGGACGGCGGGATGCTGCAGATGGGCCCGCAGGGCAGCCACCACCTGCCCGACGACGGCTGGCGTGAGGTCTGACGGGGCGGCAGCGCCTCAGCCGGCCTCCGGCCAGACGTAGGGGAGATCGTCGGGGACTCCCGCGAACACCGGGCCGTACCACTCGGGCCACTTGCGCAGCAGCGCCGAGCGGTGGCTGCGGTGGAAGGCGTCGTCGCCCAGCCAGGGCGGGAGCAGGCCCGCCGCGGCCAGCTCGTCCTGGTGGCGGGGCGCCGGCACGGCGAGCTCCTCGGCGATCTTGACCGCGCACGTGTCGGCGTGGCCCCGGCGGATCCATTCGGCGCACACATCCAGCCCGTAGCGGGCCAGCGCCTCGTGGTGCCCACGCCACATCTTCACCGCGGGGTGGTGCCGCCACCCGTAGCCCTCGCGGACGAGCCCCCGAGCGACCTGCAGCGCCTCCACCCGCTGCTTGCCGAGACGCCGGTCGTCGAGCACGGCGGCCGAGGCCGCGAAGTCGGCGAACGGGAGGAACGTCTGCACGTGGCGGGTGTACCCCGGTGCTGCGCCCGTCGAGCGGGGGCATGTGTCCGCGCGCCGCTTCTGGGTACGCCGGTCGGCGAGGCCCGACCGGCCCTGACGAAGGGAGCAGCATCATGCAGGCACCGTGGTGGATCCGCCGCAGCATCGACGCCATCGAGTCCAACCCGGCGTACGACAGGCTGGGACGGCTGATGGGCCCGGCCGCGTCGAAGGCGGGGGAGGGGCGCGCGGGGAGCATCCTGCGCGGCGAGTGGCTGGGCCACGCGCTCCACCCGCTGCTCACCGACCTGCCCATCGGCTGCTGGTACTCGGCCACCGTCCTCGACCTCGTCGGCGGCAAGCGGTCGCGGCCGGCTGCCCGGCGCCTGGTCGGCCTCGGCGTCGCCTTCGTCCCGGTCGTGGCCGCGAGCGGGTACGCCGACTACGACACGATCGAGGGCGAGCGTGAGGCGCGTGTGGGTGCGGTGCACGCCGCCGGCAACGCCGTGGCCGGGTACCTGTACTACCGCTCGTGGCGGCACCGCCGGAAGGGCCGCCACCTGCGCGGGGTGGTCCTCGCCCTCGCCGGGGGCGGCCTCGTGGTGGTCACCGGCTACCTCGGCGGCCACCTCAGCTTCGCGAGGGGCACGGGCGTCGGTCCCCGGGGCCTCGACGACGACGCCTTCGTGGCCTCCGGCACGGCCGCGCGCAGCGTGGACGCGGACGCGCTGATGGGCCTGGACGAGGTGGCCACGGTGCTCACCGTGGCGCCCACCCAGGTGCGGACGATGGTGGACGAGGGGCTGCTGACGCCGGCCGGCGGCGGCGACCAGCTGCTGTTCACGCGAGCCGAGGTGATGGCGGTGCGCCTGCAGGGTGGGTGAGGCGCCGGCCACCGGCGGAGGGCCGGTGGTGACGGCGGTGCCCCAGCAGGCGCTCGCCGTGGCGGGCCCGTGGGAGCGACGCGTCGAAGTTGGCCACCTGCAGCGAGTCGGCGCCGTAGCGCGCCGCCAGGTCGTCGCGCCGCCACGAGAGCGTGACGGGCTCCCCGCGAGGGCTGGTGGTGCGGTCGAGGTAGGTGAGCACCGCCTGCAGGTCCTCGTCGTCGGTGCGCCACCGGTCGAGGTGCTGGAACCCTCTGGCGGCGGCCTCGTGCTGCGCGCCGGAGTGGTGGGCGACCAGGACGGCGACGTCCCCGAGACCGAGGTCGTCGAGGAACCGCCCGCCGACGAACGCGTGCGGCTCCCGGTCGAGCGGGTCGAAGGCCCGACCGATGTCGTGCAGCAGCGCCGCCAGCTCGAGGCGCAGTGCCCGCTCCTCGCCGAGGTGGGCGGCCTCGCGACGCGCCGCCGTGGCCGCACGGTGCCACACGCCCCGCGCGTGGTGGTAGCGCGACGGGTGCTCGCGGAACGCATCGCGGACGAACCACTCCCAGGCCAGCGGATCGCGGCGGTAGGGCTCGATGGGCGCTCTCGGGATCACCGGCCGCGGCATCGGCGAGCTGGCGTCCGCACCAGGAACCGCCGGCGCGGCACGGGTGGCATCGACCGTGCGCATCGCCGGCAGAAGCTAGCCGCTCGGCACGGACCCCCGAGCGTTTGAAGGATCGCCGACGACAGGTGTCGGCGGATCCTTCAAACGCGACGTGCGGACGGGCGCAGCGGAGCCTCAGGCCACGTCGGCGAGCAGCTCGCGCAGGCCGTGGACCACGACCAGGTCGTGGTGGTACGTGAGCAGCGAGGCGGCCTGACCGAGCAGCACCCAGCGCACCTCGTCGACCTCGCCGTTGGGGCGGAACCTGCCGCCGACGGGCTCCATCGCCCAGTAGCGGGTGCGCTTCGGGCGGCCCTTGCGGTCGAGGCCGAGCACCTCCGGCAGCGGGGCGCCGGGTCGGCACCGCAGGCCCGTCTCCTCGCGGACCTCGCGCAGCGCGGCCTCCAGCGGCGTCTCGCCACGACGCAGCTTGCCCTTCGGCAGCGACCAGTCGCGCCGGTGCGGCCGGTGCACCACCAGCACCTCGAGCTCCGCCCCCGCGCCCGCCCGTGACCACCCGGCCCCCGATCGCCACACGGCCCCGCCGGCTGCTTCGATCATGGCCCGCCACGGTAGACAGCGAGCCGGCGCGCGGCGCGGCAATCGGTTCACGCCGGTCACACCGGTCACGCCGGTCACACCGGTCACACCGGTCACGCCGGGCCGGCGGCGTCGGCGGCGTCGGCGGGGCGGCCGTGGACGGCGAGGGCGGCGTTGCCCCATGCGGCGTCGCCGGTCACCTCGCGGCCGAACCAGGCCGGGGGCGTGAACGCCGCCGCCGCGTCGGCGTCGGGGAACTCCACTTCCACCGTCACCAGCCCGGCGAGGGGGCCCTCGTACCGGTCGACCTCCGCCACCCGGCCCCCGAGGTCGACCTCGTGGCGGACCTTCGCGAGGCGGCGCCCCCGCGTCGACGGCCACAGGGCCTCCACCTCGTCGGGGCCGACGTCCACCTCCACCTCCACACGACGCAACCCGCTGCCGGCCTTCACCGTCATCACCGCCGGGCCACCCTCCACCCTGCGCACGCGCACCTCCACGTCGCCGTCGCGAGCGAGGTAGCCCTGCTCGAGACGCCGGCCGGGCCCGAGGTCGCCGGCACCACGCAAGTCACGCACGAGGAACTTCCGCTCGATCTCGGTGGGCACCCCCGCGAGTCTCATCGGGGGACGCCGTGGGCGCCAGCGGTGGGCGGACGGTCGGGCGGCCGAAGGGGGCTGTGCCCGCGCCGGTGCTGCTACCGTCCGGCCGCGATTCGCCCCGGCCCGCCCAGGGCATCCTCGCCGCCAGCCATGGCCGATCCGTCTCCTCCCACGCCGAGCCCGCCCGACGGAGCAGCGGCCGGCGTCGCCGCCGGTCCGAGCTTCGCCGACCTCGGGCTGCGCGAGGAGCTGCTCGGCGCCCTCGCCCGCCTCGGCTACGAGGAGCCCACGGCCATCCAGGCCGAGACCATCCCGCCGTTGCTCCAGGGCCGCGATCTCGTCGGCCAGGCCGCCACCGGCACGGGCAAGACCGCTGCGTTCGCGCTGCCCGTGCTGCAGCGCCTGCGACCGTCGACGGGCAGGCCGCAGGCGCTGGTGCTGGTGCCCACCCGCGAGCTCGCCGTGCAGGTCAGCGAGGCCATGTACCGGTACGGGCGCGACCTCGGCTCCTCCGTGGTCCCCGTCTACGGCGGTCAGCCCATCGGTCGCCAGCTCCACGCGCTGTCGAAGGGCGTCGACGTGGTCGTGGCCACGCCGGGCAGGGCGCGCGACCACATCGCCCGCCGCTCGCTGCCGCTCGACGGCGTCCGCACGGTCGTGCTCGACGAGGCCGACGAGATGCTCGACATGGGCTTCGCCGAGGACCTTGAGGCGATCCTCGAGGCCACGCCACGTGAGCGCCAGACGGTGCTCTTCTCCGCGACCATGCCGCCGCGCATCGCCGCGATCGCGGACCGCCACCTCCGCGACCCGCTGCAGATCCGGATCGGCGGACGTCGCGCCGGCGCCGACCTCCCCGGCGGCAGCGGCGGCGACGGGCCGCGCATCCGCCAGACCGCGTACGTGGTGCAGCGGTTCCACAAGCCGGCGGCGCTCGGGCGCATCCTCGACGTGGAGGAGCCGGCGGCGGCGATCGTGTTCTGCCGCACGCGCGACGAGGTCGACCAGCTCACCGAGACCATGAACGGCCGCGGCTACCGCGCCGAGGCGCTGCACGGGGGCATGAACCAGGAGCAGCGCGATCGCGTGATGGCCCGGCTGCGCAGTGGCACCGCCGAGCTGCTGATGGCCACCGACGTGGCGGCACGTGGCCTCGACATCGACGTCCTCACGCACGTGGTGAACTACGACGTGCCGCCCGCGCCGGAGGCCTACGTGCACCGCATCGGCAGGGTCGGCAGGGCGGGCCGCGCCGGCGTGGCGATCACGCTCGCCGAGCCACGCGAGCAGCGGCTGCTCGGCAACATCGAGCGCGTCACGGGCCAGACGATCACGCTGGCCGCGGTGCCCACGGTGGCCGACCTCCGCGCGAAGCAGGTGGAGTCGACCGTCGATGCGGTCCGCGCGGCGATGGCCGCCGACGACGCCGATCCGCAGGCGCGGCCCACGTACGACCGGATGCTGCGCGAGCTGGCCGGTGAGGGCGGCGAGGCGCTGGACCGGGTGGCCCGGGCGGCGGTGCGCCTCGTGCACGAGGCCGCCGGACCGGCACCGGACGAGCTCGACATCCCCGACGCGCGCCGGGAGGTGCGGCCGGAGCGCCGGCCGGTCGATCGCGACGCTCCGCGGCGCGGGCGCGAGCGTGCCGACACGGGGGGTGGGGACGACGTCGGGCGGCTGTACCTGTCCGTCGGTCGCAAGGACGGCATCCGCCCGCACGACCTCGTGGGTGCCATCGCCAACGAGACCGGGCTGGCGGGCCGGGAGATCGGGCCGATCCGCATCGCCGAGCACTCCTCGATCGTCGGGGTGCCCGCTGCACGGGTCGACGCGGTGATCGAGGCCCTGCGGGGAGCGACGATCAAGGGGCGTCGCGCCACCGTCCGTCGCTACGTGGAGCACGACCGCCGGCGACGCTGAGCCACCCGGACGGGCACACGTGCGCCGGCGCCGTTTGCCCCGCGCGGCCAGGGGGTAGGCGGCGGCGCCGCATGTCCGCCCGTCGCCGCTCCACCTCCCCACGTGGTCCCTCCGACCCGGGCGACGGGCAGGGGAGCGCGCACCCGCCGCACCGGGGCACGGCTGCGCTCGACCACGCGGAGGTGCTCCGCAGGCTCGGGATCGAGGAGCTCCGCCCCGCGCAGCGCGAGGCGGTGGAGGCGTTGCGGGACGGCCGGGACACCGTGCTCGTGATGCCCACCGGTGGCGGCAAGTCGGCGGTGTACCAGGTGGCCGGCTGCACCAGCGGCCGCCCCACCGTGGTCGTCAGCCCGCTCATCGCGCTCCAGCAGGACCAGGCGCGGGCGATCCGCAGCGCCGGGATCGGCCCCGTCGCCGTCGTCAACAGCGACATCTCCGCGACGGAGCGACGACGGCGGCTGTCCCGGATCGCCGCCGGCCGCGTGCGCTTCGTGCTGATGGCGCCCGAGCAGCTGCGCGCCGACGACACGATGGAGGCCCTCCGCGCGTGCCGGCCGGGGGCGGTGGTGGTGGACGAGGCGCACTGCCTCACCACCTGGGGCCACCAGTTCCGGCCCGACTTCCTGTCGATCAGCTGGCACGTCGCCGAGCTGGCGGACGACGGCGCTCGTCCGCCGGTGCTCGCCCTGACGGCCACGGCGTCGCCGTTCGTCCTCGACGAGATCGTCGGCGCCCTCGACCTCGTCGAGCCGGCGGTCGTCGTCGACGGCTTCGCGAGGCCCAACCTCCACGTGGCGGTCCGCCCGAGCGACGACCCCGAGGCCGACGCCGCGGCCACCGTGGCGGACCTCGAGGGCCGGGGGCTGGTCTACGTGGCCACCCGCGCCGCCACGGCACGGATGGTGGAGCGCCTGGAGGCGTCGGGGCGCCACGCGCTGGCGTACCACGCCGGGCTCCCGGCCGCGGCACGGCGGACGGCGCTCGCCCGCTTCGGCGCCGCGGCGCCCGTGGTCGTCGTGGCCACGTCGGCGTTCGGGATGGGCATCGACGTGGCCGACGTCCGCTTCGTCGTGCACGTGGAGCCGCCGGAGCACGTCGAGGCCTACTACCAGGAGATCGGGCGTGCGGGCAGGGACGGCCTCCCGGCGCGCGCCGTGCTGTTCTGGAACCCGCAGCGCACCAGCCGGCGGGCCTTCGCCGGCGGCGTCGACCGCGTGGGCGCCGACGTGGTCGCCACCGTGCTCGCCGCCCTCCCGCGCGGCGACGACCCTCCGGCGCCGCTCGAGGACCTCGTCGACCGGCTCGACGCCGGCGAGGGCGACGTCGTGCAGTCGCTGTCGCTGCTGCGTCGTGCGGCGCTCGCCACCCGCGACGCCGGCGGCTGGGCGGCGGCGGACGAGCAGTCGGACGCGAGCCGGCGGCGGCTCGCCGAGCTGCTCGACGAGGTGGAGCGTGAGCAGATCGTGCAGCGCACCAGCACCGACATGCTGCGCGAGGTGCTCGACGGCGAGGCCTGCCGGTGGCAGACCGTGCTGGCGTACTTCGGCGCGCCGAGCGAGCCGTGCGGGCACTGCGACCGGTGCGACACGACGCACGTGGGCGAGGGCCCGCCGCCGGCCGCCGACGGCCCTCCCGCGGACGGGCCGTCGACGATCGTCCACCGGGAGTTCGGCGAGGGCACCGTGGTGCAGGACGACGGCGAGCGGATGACGGTGCTCTTCGCCGCCGCCGGGTACCGCACGCTCGCGAAGCAGCTGCTGGAGGACGAGGAGCTGCTGGTCGAGCCGGCCTCCGAGCCGGCCGGGGCCGCCCCGGCGGCGGCGAGCGCGGGCGGATAACCTCGCCGCGGTGACCGCGGCCGCCCACCTCGCCCGGCTCGAGGCGCACCTCGCCGAGCTCGGCCCGCTCGTGGTGGCCTTCAGCGGCGGCGCCGACTCCACGTTCCTCGCGGTCGTCGCGCACCGGGTCCTCGGCCCCGCCGCCCACGCCGTCACCGCCGTCTCCCCGTCGCTCGCCGGCGACGAGGAGGCCGACTGCCGGGCCCTCGCCGCGGAGTGGGGGCTGCGGTGGACGCCGGTGGCCACCGACGAGATGGCCCGCGCCGCGTACCGCGCCAACGACGTCGACCGGTGCTACCACTGCAAGGCCGAGCTCATGGACGTGGTCGCGCCGATCGCGAGCGGCGAGCGGGCCACGGTGGTGCTCGGGGTGAACCTCGACGACCTCGGCGACCACCGCCCCGGGCAGCGCGCCGCAGCGGAGCGCGGCGCCCGGTTCCCGCTCGTCGACACCGGGTTCACGAAGGCCCTCGTGCGCGAGGCCTCGCAACTGCTGGGCCTGCGCACGTGGGACAAGCCGGCGGCGGCGTGCCTGGCGAGCCGGATCCCCTACGGCACGGAGGTGTCGGTGGAGCTGCTCACGCAGGTGGAGCGCGCCGAAGCGGCGCTGCACCGGCTCGGCTTCGGCGAGGTGCGGGCACGGCACTACGGCGACACGTGCCGACTCGAGGTGCCGGTCGACCGCCTCGGCGACGTGGTGGGCGAGCGCGAGGCGGTGGTCGCTGCAGTGCGCCGGGCCGGCTACCGCTACGTGACGCTCGACCTCGAGGGGCTTCGATCGGGGAACCTGAACCACGGTCACGTAACGTCCCCGCCGGAAGGGGGCGCATCGTGAAGCTGTCGATGATGATCAACTACGCGGGCGGGTTCAAGGAGGCCGCGCAGCGCGTGGTCGAGCTCGAGAAGGCCGGCCTCGACCAGGTGTGGATCGCCGAGGCCTACAGCTTCGACGCCATCAGCCAGGTCGGCTATCTCGCCGCGATCACCGAGCGGGTGGAGATCGGCACCGGCATCGTCAACGTGTACTCGCGCACCGCCGCGCTCATGGCCATGACGGCCGCCGGCTGCGACCACGTCAGCGACGGCCGGTTCATCCTCGGGCTCGGCGCGTCGGGGCCGCAGGTGGTGGAGGGCTTCCACGGGGTGCCGTACGAGAAGCCCATGCAGCGGATCAAGGAGTACATCGAGGCCTGCCGCATCGTGTGGAAGCGCGAGCGGAAGTTCGAGTACCACGGCCAGACCGTGCAGGTGCCGCTGCCGGAGGGGCAGGGGACCGGCCTCGGCAAGCCGCTGAAGCTGATCAACCACCCGCTGCGCAGCGACATCCCGATCTGGTGGGCGAGCTTGAAGGATCGCAGCGTCGAGGCCACGGCGGAGATCGCCGACGGCTGGCTGCCGATCATGTTCATCCCCGAGAAGTACCACACGGTCTGGGGCCCGCAGCTGAAGGCAGGTCTGGCCAAGCGCGACCCCGCACGCGGGCGCCTGGAGATCTCCGCCGGCGGGATGCTGGCCATCGACGAGAGCCTCACCGGCGACGCGCAGCGCAAGGTGCTCGATCACGGCCGGCCGAACATGGCGCTGTACGTCGGCGGGATGGGGGCGCGCGGCAAGAACTTCTACAACGACATCGCCCGGGCCTACGGCTACGAGAAGGAGGCCGTCGAGGTGCAGGACCTCTACCTCGAGGGCCGCAAGGAGGAGGCAGCGGCGGCGCTGCCGGGGGAGTGGCTGGAGCTGGCCAACCTCGTGGGGCCGCCCGGCTGGGTGCGCGAGCGGGTGGCGGCGTTCAAGGAGGCCGGCGTCACCGTGCTGTCGGTGAACCCCGTCGGACCGGACCCGGTGCGCCAGATCGAGACCCTGCGCACCCTCGTCGACGACGTGTGACGTCGTCGGGCCGCTGAGCACCGTGCACACCGACCTCGTCGACGACCGCGCGTTCGCCGAGCGGGGCCACCCGTGGGAGCAGTACGCATGGCTGCGCGCCCACGACCCGGTCCACTGGCACCCCGAGCGCGACGGCCCCGGGTTCTGGGCGATCACGAAGCACGAGGACGTCCGCGCGGTGAGCCGGCAGCCGGCCACGTTCAGCTCGTACGCGCGGGGCACGATGCTCGCCGAGCCCGACGAGCTGTCGCTCGCCGCCGGACGGCAGATGATGCTGAACATGGACCCGCCCCAGCACGACCGGTTCAAGCTGCTGGTCTCCCGCGGGTTCACGCCGAGGAACGCTCAGCTGCTCGCTCGGCGGATCGCCGACCTCAGCCGGGAGATCGTCGACGACGTGGTGGAGCGTGGCGAGTGCGACCTCGTGCACGACGTGGCCGGCCGCCTGCCGTCGGCGCTGATCGCCGAGCTGATGGGCATCCCCCGTGCCGACGGCGAGCGGCTCTACGAGCTGACCGAGATCATGCACACCACCGACGACGCGGTGGCCCCGCCGGAGGTGAAGGGGGCGGCCATCGCCGAGATGCTCGGCTACGCGCAGCAGGTGGCCGACGCGAAGCGACGGTCGCCCGGTGACGACATCGCCTCCACGCTCGTGCAGGCCGAGGTGGACGGCGACCGCTTGACCGACGGCGAGCTGCAGTGGTTCTTCCTGCTCCTCGTCAACGCCGGTGGCGACACCACCCGCAACCTCCTCGCGGCCGGCGTGCAGGCGCTGTTCGATCACCCCGCCGAGCACCTCCGGCTCCTCGCCGACGTGGACGGGCTCCTCGGCACGGCGGTGGAGGAGATGCTCCGCTGGACCACGCCCGTCGCGCACTTCCGGCGCACGGTGGTGCGGCCGGTGGAGCTGCGCGGGCGGTCGCTCGAGGTGGGCGAGAAGGTCATGGTGTTCTACGGCTCCGCGAACCGGGACGAGGAGGTGTTCGCCGACGTGGGTCGGTTCGACGTGGGCCGCGATCCCAACCCGCACCTCGCGTTCGGCGGCGGCGGACCGCACCTCTGCCTCGGGCTGCACGTGGCCCGCATCGAGATCAGGGCGATGCTGCGCGAGGTCCTCACCCGCCTGCGCGACCTGCGCCCGGCGGGGCCGCCCGTGCGGATGGCGTCGAGCTTCATCGCCGGGGTGCACGCCATGCCGGTGGCCTTCACGCCCGCACGTCGGTCGGCCTGACCGGCGCTCCGCGCCGCCGACCGGCGCTCCGCGCCGCCGATCGGCGCGGTCAGGACCTGGGTGGCACCTGCGCGGCGAGCTTCGCCGGCGCCACCGTGCGGTAGGCGTCCGCGACGATCGCGGCGATCTCGTCCCAGTCGACCTCGCCGACGTCGAGGTACACGCCGAGCCACCCCCGCCCACCCACGTACGGCGGTCGGAAGAAGCGGTGCGGCTCGCTCTCCACCAGCTCGGCCTGCGCGCCCGGTGGCGCGGCGCACCAGAGCGCGAGGCGGTCGTCGTGGTGGTGGTCGGCCACCATGACGAAGCTCTTCCGGCCGCGGACGAACCACGTCGGCTCCCCGTGGCTCGGCCGCTCGGTCACCTCCGGGAGGGCCAGGCAGATCGCCCGCAGGCGCTCGATCGCGGCCGGATCGGACGGACGCTGCGTGGGGTCGAGGGGCACGGGCGACCTACCGGGCGGCGTGGGCGGCGAGCACGCGGGCGATCACCCGCGTGAGCCGCCGGGCGGTGGGGAGGTGCAGGTACTCGTTCGGTCCGTGAGCGTTGGAGCCGGGGCCGAGCACGCCGGTGATCACGAACTGCGCCCGGGGGAAGCGCTGGCCCAGCATGCCCATGAAGGGGATGCTCCCGCCCTCGCCGAACGAGCGGGCGGGGTTGCCGAACTCGGCCTGTGACGCGCCGTCGAGGGCGGCGCTCAGCCACGGGGCGAACGGCGGGGCGTTCCAGCCGGGGCCGCCGTGGGCGTTGCGCAGCTCGACCCGCGCGCCGTAGGGCGGCGCGGTGGTGAGCGCCTGCTCGAGCGCGGCCACGGCGGCGCTCGGGTCGCAGGTGGGAGGGATGCGCACGCTGAGCGCCAGCGAGATGTGGGGGCGGAGCACGTTGCCGGCGCTCTCCACCGGCGGGAGCCCGGACGCGCCGGTGACGCTGAGCGTCGGCCGCCACGTGCGGGCGAGCAACTGCTCCACCGGGTCGTCGACGGCCGGGCGCGCACCGGCCACGAACGGGAAGTGGCCGCCGATCGGGAACTCCGCCGCCGTGGCCGCGGCTTCCGCCCGACGGTCCGCGGGGATGTCGACGTGCAGCTCGTCCAGCAGCATCCGCCCGGTGGCGCTGTCCTCGATGCGCTCGAGCAGCTGCCGGGCGATCCGGAACGACGACGGGACGACGCCGCTCGCCTCGCCCGAGTGGACGCCCTCGTCGAGGATGTCGACGCGCAGCTCGCCGGCCACCAGCCCGCGCAGCGACGTGGTGGTCCAGAGCCGGTCGTGGTCGAGGCATCCGGAGTCGAGGCAGACGACCAGGTCGGGGTCGCCGATGCGGTCGGCCAGGGCGTCGATGTGTGCGGGGAGGTCCACGCTGCCGCTCTCCTCGCTGGCCTCGATCAGCACGACGCACCGCCCGTGGGGGAGGCCCGCAGCCTGCGCGGCCTCGATCGCCAGCAGCGACGCGAACGCGGCGTAGCCGTCGTCGGCGCCGCCACGGCCGTAGAGCCGGTCGCCCTCCACCACGGGCGTCCACGGCCCGAGACCGTCGCGCCAGCCGGTCATCGCCGGCTGCTTGTCGAGGTGGCCGTACAGCAGCACCGTGTCGGTGGCGCCCCCGCCCGAGGCCGGGACGTCGACGACGATGACCGGCGTCCGCTCCGGCAGCTCGTGGACGTAGATCTCCAAGCCTGCGATCGGCCGTGCCGCGCACCAGTCGTGCACCAGGCGCACCGCCCGCTGCATGTGCCCGTGCTCGCGCCAGTTCGGGTCGAACAGCACCGACACGTTGGGGATGGCGATGTAGTCGTGCAGGGCGGGGAGGATCTCGTCCGCCCACACCTGCTCGACGTGCCCGGCGAGCGTGGCGCTGGGGTCGGGGCTCATCGCCGGACCGACGCCAGCCGCTCGAGCGCCCGCTCCGCCTCCTCCACCATCGTCCTGACGATGTCGGCGGCGGGCACGAGCCCATCGATCGCTCCGACGCCCTGGCCGCAGGGCATGAACTCGCGGGCGACGTCGACCTCGGTGCCCGTCGGTGCGCCGAGGTGGTTGACGCCGGCCTTCGTCGAGGCGATGGCTTGCTGCGGGAACGGCTGCAGCTCGTCCGGGTGCTGCTCGAAGTGGGCCGTCCAGTCGTTGCGCACGACGCGGCAGGTCTTGCCGGTGTAGGCCCGGCTGACGACGGTGCCGTCCTCCGGGAGCGCGACGAGCGTCTCCTTGTAGCCCTGCACGGCGCGAGCCTCGGGCGTGGCGATGAACCGGGTGCCGATCCACACGCCGTCGGCGCCCAGCGCGAGCGAGGCGGCCAGCCCGCGGCCGTCGAACAGCCCGCCGGCGGCGACGACGGGGACGCGGTCACCGACCGCGTCCACCACCTGCGGGACGAGCGCCACGGTGGCGACCGTTCCGGTGTGCCCGCCGGCCTCGGTGCCCTGCGCCACGACGAAGTCGACGCCACTGGCGACCGCGCTGACGGCGTGGCGGACCTTGCCGCACATGCTGCCGACGAGGATGTTGTGCGAGTGGAGGAGGTCGATCACCTCGCGGGGCACGCCGAGGCCGGCGACGAAGATGCTCGCACCGCCGTCGATGACGCTCTGGATGCCGCGGTCGACCTGGCCGGGCATCGCCGTGAGGAGGTCGACGCCGAACGGCTTCGCAGTCCGCTCGCGCACCTTTGCCATCTCTTCGGGTAGCTCCTCGGGGCCCATCGTCGACGCGCCGAGCGTGCCGATCCCGCCCGCTTCGCTGACGGCGGCGACGAGCTCGTGATAGCTCACCCCACCCATCCCGGCCAGCATGATCGGGTGCTCGATGTCCAACATCTCGGTCAGCCGCGTGCGCATGGCGCGAACCGTAGCCAGTGGCCGTCCGCGGCCCGCATCCCGCCGACAGCGCTCAACCGCCCCAGGGGCCCCACCCGTCGCGCTGGTACAGCGCGTACGCGATCTCGGTGTTGAGGTACGGGTCGTAGAGGTCCTCGGCCTGCTCGACGCCGAAGCCGCGCAACCACTCCCGGTGGACCCGGAAGTAGATCTGGAACAGGCCGTAGCAGCAGAAGTTGCGCACGTCCGGCCGCCAGCTGCTCTCCTTCCAGGCGAGGCGCAGGGCCCGTTCCTCCAGGTCGTCGGGCCACACGTGGCGGATGATCGCCTCGATGTCGTCGGCCGGCGGGCGGGTGGTGGTGGTCGGGGCGGGCGCGGCGACGGCGACCGGTGGGTGGGCGACGACCACCGGCAGGCGGCTGGCGGGAGCGGTGGCCTCGGCGACGGGCCCGGGCACGGGCTCCGCCCGGTCGGGCGTCCGGACCGTGGGCGCCTCGGCCACGACGAGTCGCGTCCGTGCTGCGTCGGGAGCGACCGCAACGGCGACGACGGGGAGCGCGACGAGGAGGGCCAGCAGCGCGGCGAGGGCGGGGCCGCGGGTGCGCGGCGGGGGTGATGTGAGCATGTTCGGGAGCCGCCGGAGAGAGAGCCCGTGTTTGGAGCTCCGTCTACCCGTGTGGGGGTCGGTGGACGGTGACGGCCGGCGTCGAGTATGCCGCGACGGCGTCCGCCGCCGGTGTCAGCGCCGCACGCTCCTCCTCACGGGTGAGCGAAGGGACCGTCCCGTCGCAGGATGCGGCGGTGCCAGCGCGACGGCGTGACGAGCAGGGCGCGGGGCTCGTCCTCGAACATCCACCTGGCGAAGTTGCGCCGGCCCCACGAGCCGCTCGCGCCCACCAGGCGGATCGCGCCGCGGGCGCCGCGCTCGGACGCGAGGGCCCGGCTGAGCGCCTTCGACATGCGGTGGTCGGCGAGCAGGTGGTGGCGGACGTCGGCCTCGTAGCGGGTGCGGACCACGTCCGGCGCCGCCGTCCCGCCGGCCAGCACGGCCTCGGCGGCGAGCCGGCCGGTCAGCAGCGCCTGGCCGATGCCCTCGCCGGTCATCACGTCGGTGGCCCGGGCCGCGTCGCCGACGAACAGCACGCGGCCGGCCGTGAGGGTCGCCCGGTCGACGGCCGCGGGGATCGGCCACGCCGTGTGCCGGTCCTCGAGCTCCACCTCGGGCCCGAGCGCGGCGGCGATGTGCGGCCGGGCGAGCAGCTCGGGCCACAGCGCCTTCAGCTCCTTGCCGGTGCGGCGCCCGTCGGGCCCGTGCGTGCCGCCGCCGGTGGCGGGCCGCTGGACGCCGAAGCCGATGTTCACGCGCCCGTCGGGCAGCGGGAAGCTCCAGGCGTAGCCGGGCAGCAGGTCGCCCTCGAACCACACGTACAAGCGGTCGCGGGCGGGGCCGGTCACGTTGCGGGCGTACTGGCGGAAGGCGTGCCACTCGCCGAGGTAGCCCGGCTCGGCCAGGCCCAGCAGCTTGCGCACGGGTGACCACATGCCGTCGGCGGCGATCGCGTAGCGGGCGCGGAGGCGGCGGCCGTCGTCGAGCGTCACCACCACCTGCTCGGGCTGCTGGTCGATCGCGGTGACGGCGTGGCCGCAGCGCAGGCGCGCCCCCTCGCGAACGGCGATGTCCACCAGCGCGGCGTCGAGGTGGCGACGTGGTGCCGTGGCGGCGAACACGCCGGCCCCCGCCGGCAGCGGCACGCACACCTCGCGCCCCGACGGCGAGCGCAGCCACGCTGCGTCCACCTCGCGCCATCCGGCGACGGCAGCGGGGTCGAGGCCGAGCGCCTCGAGCTCGCGGAGGGCGAGGGTCGTGAGCCCGTCGCCGCAGCACTTGTCGCGTGGGAACGTGGCGCGGTCCACGAGGGCGACGGTGCAGCCGGCGCGCGCGAGCTCGACGGCTGCCGCTGCGCCGGCGGGTCCTGCGCCGACGACCACCACGTCGAGCTGTTCCCCGGCGGTCGTCGTGGAGATCGGGTCGGGCATCGCCGTCAGGCTAGGGACGCCCGTGCCGCTCGCGAGCGCCCGACGGGCGAGGGGGTCGGTTGGGAGCACCCGAGGGGGGAGCCGTACGATGCGCGGCCATGAGCAAGCTGTGTGAAGGTCGTGTCGCCATCGTCACGGGCGCCGGGCGCGGCATCGGCCGCGAGCACGCCCTCAGCCTCGCCGCCCACGGCGCGAAGGTCGTCGTCAACGACATCGGCGGCGCCGTCGACGGCTCCGGCCGCGACATCTCGCCGGCCCAGCAGGTGGTCGACGAGATCACGGCGATGGGCGGGCAGGCCGTGGCCAACGGCGACAGCGTGTCGTCCTGGGAGGGCGCGCAGCGGCTCGTCAACACCGCGGTGGAGACGTTCGGCGACCTGCACGTGGTGGTCAACAACGCCGGCATCCTGCGCGACCGCGTGCTCGTGAACATGACGGAGGAGGAATGGGACGCCGTCATCGCAGTGCACCTGAAGGGCACGTTCGCCCCCAGCCGCTGGGCCGCGGCGTACTGGCGGGAGCAGTCGAAGGCGGGCAAGCCCGTCGACGGCCGGATCATCAACACCACCTCGGTGAGCGGCATCTACGGCAACCCCGGCCAGACCAACTACGGCGCCGCCAAGGCCGGCATCGCCGCCTTCACCGTGATCTCGGCGCTCGAGCTGTCGCGCTACGGCGTCACGGTCAACGCGGTGGCCCCGGTGGCGCTCACGCGCATGACCGAGGGCCTCGGGCCCGCACCGGAGACCGACGAGGAGCGCGAGCTGCGCTCGCCGCGCTGGATCGCGCCGATCGTCACGTGGCTGGCCTCGGCCGAGTCGAAGGGCGTCACCGGCAGGGTGTTCGAGGCCAGCGGCCAGACGCTGGCCATCGCCGAGGGCTGGGTGCGGGGGCCGCGATCCGAGCCGCTCGACGACCCGACGAAGCTCGGCCCCGTCGTGGAGGAGCTGCTCGGCAAGGCACGCAAGAACTCCGGGATGGACGGCACCCCCGGCGGGTGGCCGCAGCCTCGCGACTGAAGCGTCGCCCCCCGTCATCGCGACGGTGCGGGCGCCGGCGGGCTCGAGAGTCGGTCAGGAGCTCGCGTGCAGCACCGACACGTCGATGATGCGGGCGAAGCGGTCGTGGCGGCGCACGGCGGCCCGGGTGCGGTCGGCGATCGCCGTCACCTCGATCGGGGTGGCGCGGAACGGCAGGCGTAGGCGCACCCGGACGTCGCCGTCGAAGCGGTCGATCGCCACCTCGATGTCGGCGGCGGCCGAGCCGGACGGCAGCGGCATCTCGCCCAGCATCTGCCGGATGGTGGCCACGTACTCGCGGCGCACGCCCGCCTCGGCCTCGTCGGCGAGGTCGTAGATCGACCGGTCGTGGGGCGCCTCCGGGTCGATCTCCACCACGCCCACCCGGTGCCGGGTGGCGCACACGGAGCCCATCTCGCCCAGCCCGCGCCTCGTCTGCGCCGCCCGTGCCACCACGGCCAGGGCGACGGACGACTCGAGCGGGCACGTGGCCAGCTCGGTGACACCCCGGCAGGGCCCGCCGTCGGCGTCGTTGCAGGAGGTGACCGTGTGGCCCTCCTCGCGGAGGCTGCGCTCGACGGCGCTGGCGGCGTCGGGATGATCGGCGACCAGGAGGATCTTCATGGGCCCATTCAGCCGGTCGGCGCACGCACGAGGTAGAGACCTTCGTCCCGTGTCGACCATGATGAACGGCATTGCCCTGAACCCCGATACCGTCGGCGCG
>VFQR01001413.1_pt1 | contig 18533 bp, 14 predicted proteins | sample 3512321 | NCBI WGS metagenome assembly VFQR01 (sample SAMN10412374, study PRJNA504923) | tailings metagenome | isolation source: Relicate 3 Philex TSF1 revegetated site | place: Philippines: Tuba, Benguet | collected 2017-08-29
GCGCCAACTGGCAATTTACAACCACCGACGCCCGAGTCAAACTCAAGGCCCTCTATCCCATACAGGACATTTAGCGATAGACCAACTAGTATGGTCCGCTGTGCGGACCATATACCGCAATCATACGTTATATTGATTTTATTATACATATATAATAAATAGTAGTTTCGATATATCGATTCATCATGGTCCGCACAGCGGACCCTACGATCATGGCTTCGATCCGGGTGGGTGGAGTCGATAGAGCTCAAAGAGCGCCGTTTCATCGCGCGACTCATCGTCTCTCCGCACGATATCGCTCACATGCACGGATGATTCGTTTTCTTTGGTGAACAGCATCCCCGACTGCTTCCACGCTTCGAGAAATTGCGAGTTTCTTCTGGCGTGCGGCCCCACGACCAGCCAGACCTCAGCCGGTGAGTCGCGTTCAATGAATCGTAAATCCTGCACCGGGCCTGTGAGCACAAATCCTTGCGCTCGCAATTGCCAGAAAATGGCGGGCTCACCGTAGACGTAGATGATCGCTGGCTTGCCGGAAGGTGTCTGCCTGCGAACCGTCTGCAGGAATGTGCGACTTGTTTCCAGCATGGCCGTGCGATCCTGCCAGGCGTGGGGTACGCCGAACATAGTGACTGCGATCAAGAACGTCGTCGCCAACGCGATCGTGGAGTTTGCGAATACTTGTGAGCGGAATCGTGATTCGTTGAGCTGTGGTCTTGAATAGCGGTTAATCGAATAAACGGCACAGCGATGATATCCATAGGCGAACGCCAGACAGCTCGGTGGAAAAAGCGGTGTCAGCAGACGAGGGTAAGCCCGATAGAGCGGAATCGTGACCAAAAGTCCCAGAATCCAGATCAACAAAAACAATAGGGTCAGTTTCTGTGTTTCGACGAGGGCGATCCGGAGTGTCGGCCGACTCTCTGGCAGTTCCGTCCGAATTTCGGCGAACTGCGGTCGTACGATTCCCCAGCAAGCTCCCAAAATGCCAAACAAGATCCAAATCGAAAGATCACCAGTGTTCCAGGCAATAGCGCATGGCAAGAAAATCCAATCACAGTGGTAGAGCGTCAGTCCTCCAAGCCGAAAACGGCCAGCGATGATCACGATCAACGGGAGAATGATCGTCAACATATTCGCAGAGTAGTGCCGAATCGTCTCCCATTGATTCTGGAATTGCGTGAACCACTGCCCCAGACCCGTCACATATTGGGCGTGATTCGCCGAGACGGCTGCATATCCGCCGGTGGCTTGCAGTCCCCAGAGCACAGGGAGCCACAGCACGACGGCAATCGCACAAATGCTGACGGTCATCTTCTGCACGCGCGCAGCCGGCAGGACATGGCATTTGAGGATCCAGCCGGCAAACTCAGCCGCCAGTAGAATCGCCAGTGGCAGCCAGCCGGAGTACTTGATGCTCCATCCGAGAGCAGTCCAGCCTCCCGCAGCGAAGATTGATCCCCAGGGGAAGTTCGTCTGAGCCGAAGCTGTGAGCGAGCGGATCATGGCGCGAACCGCCAGCAGCAAGCAAAGAGTCACGGGAATATCAGTCAGACCTGTGCGTGAGTAACTTGCCAGCAGATCCGAACAGGCAGCCATCAATCCCGCGATCAACCCCACCTGCTCACAGAAAAACTCTTTGCCAAAAGAGTAAATGACTCCACACAGGGCAATACCGCAAAGAATGCCCGGCAGCATGACCAACCAACCGGGATGTCCCAGGCCCAGCATCGCACCGATCAGTTGTGTCCATTCGAGTACCAGCGGCCAGAGTGGGGGGGCATAGAAGAACCGGGCCGGATATTCGTAACCTTGATCGGGCCCAAACCAGATATTCGAGGCGTAAACTCCTTCATCGAAGTGCTCGACGCTTTGATTCCAGATCCCCCAGCAGCGGATCAAGGTTGCCAGACCAATCACCAGCCAGAAAGCCGGCGTGAGCTGTGCCAGCTTCGACAGCACACCAGGTGCGGGTTTGTCGCCCGCTGAGCGGACGGGGCGTTTTGCAGGCTTGCTGTCTTGACGCGGATTCACAGGTCTCGCCACTCAATCAGTCGTTATCGCACACGCCACACCGCGAGTTTCATGCTGTCCATGACACATCCTCTGGCGTCATCGTACTTTGTACGATGAAAAAAAGCCGGGCCATGCGCTTGTCCTGTTCGGTGAACCATGAATTCCAGCTCCCTTTTGGAGAGCTTACCTAACAAAAAAGCCCTCTGCCATTACCTGACAGAGGGCTTGGAGAGTTCTTACCATCCGGGTGGTAAGCAGAACTCAGTCTGAACTACTTAGGATCGGCTTCCTTGAGAGTGAACTGCACGCTGAGTGAGCCACTGTCGTCATTGGTCGAGTAACCTGCGGAAGATCGCAGATACTTGGCCAGTTTTTCAAAAGGTGGCAACTTCTTGAAGTCGAGCCCTTCTGCTTCGGCAGCAATCCCTTCACCGGCTCGGAGTTGCTCATAGATCGTCTTGAGCTGTGCATCACCCTTCTGGAAGGTAATGGCCGAGACTTTCGCCGGGAAGAACTTCGAGAGCTTGCTGTAAGTTGGCGAGGTTGTCAAAGGAGTGCGAGTGCCGCGAACAATCCCCTCGATCACATTGACGTCGGCTGTGATCACAATCGCGTTCGCAGTGACTGCCAGAGCAGGAGTAATCCCATCCTGAGGAGTTTCGAATTCGTAAATCTTCTGACCTTCGAAATCACGGGTTTCGTGTGGTGCCACACCCAGATCGAGCAGCTTCGCAATCAGCTTGGAAGCGGCACTGGTATCCTTGACTTCGATTGCGAGCGTCAGGTCACCCACAGGATTCTCTTCCGAGATTCCGGTTCCAGTCGATGTGAAGTGCAGCTTTCCACTCAGAAGATCGATTACATCCTTCTTCAGGTGGATATTCGGTGGCTGCTGGGCCACTGAATCCATGAAACGGGCACAGGCACCACCACCGGCAAATGAGTCGTACAAGGCTTCGCCAGCAGCATAAGCGGCCTGGAAATCCCAGTTCAGACCGGTATACATCGCGGCATTGGCACCCACCCACTTGGGTGGTGTCATCGCAATGGCAGGGAACTTGAAGAAGTTGATCACGCCAGAGGTTGGCTGTTCGACATGGACGTAAGTCTTGACGATCGAATCGAAGTCGTCTTCATCGATGATCATCGAACCACCCACACCCTTGAGCTTGTCAAGGCCCAGCACTGGGAGCATACCAATGACTGACTGAGCCTGTGGCTGCTGTTCCTGAACAGCGGTAGCAATCTGCTCGGTCAGCAGAACAGGGTTCACGAACCATTTGAAGTCGGGCTCGATGCTGTCATCCTTGCGACCGACCTTCTCCATCACCAGAGTGAAGGCTTCGTTCTTGGCAAACACATCTTCATTCTCACCATCCCAGCGATCCAGAATGGCTGCAGCACCATCCTTCGAAGTGGCGAAAACAAAGGTGCCTTCGCTGAGGAAGTAAGCCAACTGCTTGACAGGGCTGTCCGCCACTTTCTCTTCTGGCAAAGTGACAATCGTCACGCTGACATCGTCCATCTTCTCGGCAGTAATCTCAGCACCCTCTTCTTTGAGGGCTGCTTCCATCTTGCCGATGAGTGTCTTAATGGTCTCTTCCGAGTCACCATAATCTGCCATCAGAATCCCCGAGATTTCACCACTTTCCGTGGGAAACACGGCAATCGCCACCTGACCTTGAGGGACGGAAAGGAGATCTTCCAGCGTCAGTCCCAATTCTTCCTTCAGCTTGCTCGAACCTTCTTCAATCTTCGCCTTCACATCATTGAGGAAAGGCTGAAAATCAGGATCTGCCAGCAGCTTGCCAAAGGTTGAAGCCTTGACACCTTCGACGAGGCCGGGAACATCAGGGAACGCCACGAAAAATGATGTCTGGGGCGGCACGAGAAACTCGGCGGCCAAATAATCATCTTCTTCTTCGGCTGCAGCGGCTGCAGCAGCTTTGGTGGCTGTCCCCTTGGTTGCTGTCCCCTGGGCCATTGCCTCAGGAACACTCCAGAAACCCGTGGTAGCCAGCATCAGGCTAAGTGCAGACATCCAGAACAGTTGTCTCATGAAACCCATTCTTTCGAATCTTCAGGAATCGTGTGGAATTCAAACCATTTGCTGCATGATGGCAAACATCTGCCGCCCAGAGAAAGCTCTGAACGACGCTTTGTGCCTCTGTCAGCGAAATCACCAGTAGCATGGCGTGTTCAGAATGTGAACACAATTGAGAAATTGTTGAGACATTCGGCCGTCGCAAAATCTCTCGGTTTGTTCACATTTTGTTGACGCACTTCAACAACTCGCGACTCCACGTGATCAACTCGATCATGCCAGCCACAATTTCTGTTTACCCGTAAGTCACAGCTTCGGTTTCATGAAATACGATCTCAAGCGGGTTCAACAACAGAGGACTCTTTCAGCAGCGATACCGGCCGACTGACATCCATCAGAGCTGGCTTATCCATTGACCTGGGCGTGTTGAACATTCCATTCGCACCCCATGCAGTCATCTTCCCGACTTCGATCAGAGGTCACTCGGCAACAACCGCCCGTCCTGGCGATCCATCAACATGCGAAACGTCTTCATATCGATGTTCTCGCTGATGAATCGCACACTCCCATCGCCTATGGCGAAATGGCAGCCCCCTGTGTGAGCACTCGAAAAGCCACCCGTGGCAGGTCCCATCTTCGCCACAATCCTGTCGATCTGAGCCTGTGCAATCTCCTCAGGTGTCAAATTCGCTGCGGGTTCACCGTTGGATTCCCCGGCTGGAGCCGCTGGATCGCTCGTTGTCTCGCCAGGCGTCTCTTCGCTGGTCGATTCGTCCATCCAGCCCGGAAGCATTTCACCGGTATTCTCTTCGCCTCCCAGTGGATTCATTGGCCCCTGGAACTGACTCAATACTTTTGATCTCCACTCATTGATTCTCAAACCACCATTCCGGAGGGAGGCTCGAGTCCCCGACATCCAGCTCAAATTGACCAGGGTGGGCCCCAACCTGTAGTCCCGAGGGTCGTCATACTCACCGATAAAAAACGTATTTGAACTTCCGTCTTCAATTTCTTCATAGCGGATTGAGCTATTTAAAAAGAGAACTCCCAGTTGGCCAGAATTGACATAGGCACCGACGGGGTGATGCACTCCCGCATACGAAGTACTTCCTCCCCAGCTTTCCGGCAGGCCTTCATCAGAAAAAGTATTCACAGAGCTGGGGCACTGCATGACGCTAAAGTGCTTTCCCCGGACTGGTTGATTCGCCTGTGAATAGACGGAGCTGGTGAAGTCGATATGCCGAAAGGCTGCAGGTTGCTCAATGTAGGGCAGAATCTGTGTCAACCAGCCCATGTGATAGCCATCCGGCAAGTTATGCACCGGGCCGGTGGCATTCTGACTCCCGGGAGGCAAAACTTCATGTGCCGCCATATAGTTGTGGATGGCCAGCACCAGTTGCTGCAGATTATTACGACATTGAGTTCTTCGAGCCGCCTCACGAGCCTGCTGCACCGCAGGCAACAACAGCGCAATGAGTACGGCGATGATCGCAATCACCACCAGTAACTCAATCAAGGTAAAACCCGTGCGGACAATCTGCCTCTGCCGAGCTGTGACGGGCGTTCTACAAAATAAGAGTCCTCTCTGTGCCATGCTTGCAGCCACGGGCAAACATGTCTTCGCCAACTGATGTCTGGTCAACTTATGCCTGGTAAACATCGACTGCATCCATAATCTGATCATGAGAGACGACCTTGATAGGTAAACTATTGTTTTATGTTAATCTGTATTTAACGTTGATTGATTCACAAACTACTGACTCGGGGATAACCATAAGTAAGAGCGCCGCGAAACAATCTTTTGCTCACGAATCATGAGTTCAACCTGGATTTCACAAAGTTGGCTCTCAGCCTTCTCTTGCGGAGTCAGGTGCTCCTCCCGGATCAGGCGGTAGGTAATACGCGCCCGTTCCTGCTTGCATCCTGTCACGAGTTCCAGAACCTGCTGTGGTTGACTCAACACGCCATCTTGCTGCTGGCTTTCCGTAGAGAACACCCGCCCGGGATTTTGCCTGAGCAGCTCTTCGGCTCCCCGCTCAAGATAATCCATCTGGAGTGTCCGGCGTGTAGTTTCACCCTGCTGTAATAACATCACCGCGGAAATCACCAGAGCAGTGGATGTCAACCCAAAGAGCACCAGTGCAGCGACAACAAACGTCGTCACTAACCCATGTCGCGACCGCGTATCAATTCGTACTTGACCCTCAGAGAAAGACTTCATGGCTTGACTCCCTGAAGATTCTGCGCTGGCGGAGCCTTTTGGCCCCGGTTCTCGGGAGTCGTGGCATCGGCTGGCTGCTGAATCCGTTCTTCCTCGTGACCCTTCGTTTGATCACCCAGCCATTCCCGTTTAATCGGGGCACGAATCACCTGAGATTGCCCGGCTGTCGCGGAGATCCGCGTCTTCCACACTTTCGGAGCTTCCGCACTGCCGCTCGATCCCGTGCGAGTTGTGACCAATGGAGGTGGCAAGGAGATTTCCAGAGTGACGAATGCCAAATCCGATGCCTCACCGACCCGCACCTTTTCATCAGAATCAATCCATTCCGCAGTCGCATAGGGAAAAATATATCGATCGCAAGTTGCCGTATTGGGAGCACCCGTGGGAGAGTCATTTTCCGACGGGCTTCGTGAAACTTCTCGATGAACCACCAGTTCGTGGGGCCGTTGTTCAATGCGGTAGGTAATCGGGAGATCGGCTTTTCGCATCATTTCGGGATGTGTGATGGCCGGAGTCTGGAGCTGAAGGGTCCTGGCTTCAGCCGAGATCTTGACTTGTGAGGCACTCCAGACATCCCGCCGGAAATCTGTTGCCAGCCGACGCAGGCTGATCATGCTCATCATGCGATCTGCCTGCCCTGCCTGGGCCTGCAACATCGTCACCATCATCGTGAAGACGAGTGGAATAATCATCCCGATCACCGAGATCGCCACCAGCATCTCAATCAAGGAATGCCCACGCCGGGGCGAAGTTCGCGTACGACTCGCTGCTAAATCGGCACACACCGGCCTGCCAGTCACTTTCCGCTGCCGTAATAAAGTTGTCTTCAGCGTGCTCATTGAACACCCTCCTCAACAGACTCCTGGCTGTCTGCGGCTGGCTGCTGGACCGCTGGCTCTTGGGTCGCTGGCGGCTGAGATTTCAGCTCTGCCGATGTGGCTGGAATCCAGCCACTCAGCCTGAGTGGAGCATGCCTCTCATGCGCAGTTTCTGCTCCTTGCGTGATCTGCCAGTCAATGGCGACCTCCCATTCCTCAAGTGACCCTGGATTGAATGGAGCCGCCTGAGCATCGTGCTGCCACTGGATCTGAGCCGGACTCCGGGTCAACTGCAGCTTTGCGACTGGCAGTCTTTCGCCAGCCAGAAGACTGGCGAGCAGCCGCTCGCGAAACGAGTCACTCAATCCCGCCTCAGGTTGGAGAAACTGAGCCGGCAATTCCTCCAGATGACGTCCTTTTTCCAATAACCGATACAAGGCATCGCGGTCGGCTGCTGAGGCAGCGATGATGTCATCGAGACAATTCGCTGCGATCTGACAGGCGAGCTGTTCCTGATATGCCAGCCGCCGCGAACGGGCGACAAACGAAAACATCGGCACGAGGCAGCCCACCATCACACTGAACAAGATGATCGCGATGAACAGATCCTGCAGAAACAGACCCGCTCTTGCTCCTCGATCAAGGTTTCGAGAAACCATCACGGACTGACCTGCGCTACGACGATCCAGAGAACTATGGAATCGGGACCGCCTGTCGTGATTCTTCAAGAGGTCGTGATTCATGACAGGCCTCTCATCATGGCCGTTAAACTGCTGATAATTCCGTAACCTAAAACCAATCCACACAGACCAATCATGATCACAAAGATCGGACCGACAAACTCCGCATACCAATTCCAGATGCGACTTTGTTGACGCAATTGCATCTCGGCAATTTCCCGCAATGTAAATGCCACCTGCCCCGCTTCTCGTGCCGTCAATATCAGCGATAATTCATGTCGTTTCAGAAATCGATACTTAACCAGCGCCTCCGGCCAGTCGTATCCCTGGCGGATCGCCTGTGCCACCATGCGCAATCGATTTGCCAGCCGCGTAGAAACCTCGACATTGGCCAGACGATCAAGGTCATCTTCAATACTTCGTCCACCCTGAATCGTCGCAGCCAAACCCCGCAAAATTAAAGGCCGCTTCAGTTGATAAAAGATCTGCCCAAACACACCCAGCACCCACGGCTGCTCGCCGGTAAATCCGCGGTGCAGAATCCCCAGGACAAGGATTGTCGCCAGTAACGACGAAACCATAGCCCCCGCGAACAAGAGGAGGTGACCTTTCACAGAGACTAACATCTGCAATGACCACGGGGGCTCAAAATCAAAGTCTTTAAAGATCCTGAGCATTTTCGGAATGATAAATACGCTAATAAATCCATAAACTCCCGCAGCCACCAATAGCGTCATGAGAAAGATTTCATAAAGCTTATGAGACGATTGGCGCAATTCACTCTGGAATTCATTGAGACTCTGCTGCACATCCTGCCGGAGCGACTTGGCTAAGGCCTGAGGCGAAGCATTTGCTGCGAGAAACGTATCTGGCGAGTCAAGAATCTCTGTACTGGCCGCCAGCGCAGGCACCCATTCAATCCCGTAATCCATATCTCTCGAGATCGCACTCATCTGCCGACGGACTCCCCGCGAAGGGAAATCATCCCAGCCCACAAGTTCATCGCGCACATCCTGCCCACCGCTGAACACGCTGACCAGTGCCCAGCGAGTGCCCAGTTGTTCCACCCGATTCTGAAACCCATACCAGGTGATGACACCCATCAGAACGGTCATCAGCAGAATCCAGAACATAAACGCCCCCAGTCCCAGCACGGGAACGATACTCAGGCAGATGACCAGCAGGCAGATTTGATTGACCGCCAGAAATCGCAACTTGAGCCGGGCACTTTTCAGAGTGCGGTGGTGGAGTAAATCGTAGCGGAGTGCGGGATCCCGCTCGACGTTCCAGCGGATACAGGCGGCACGCCAGCCAATAATCCCGATGGCGATCCCCGGAATCGATAAAAACACCGCCAGCAACAACTTGAGGAGAAGCCAGACATCGACCAGCATCCAGGGAGTCATGAAAGCCAGCATTCCCAAGATAAAGACAATCGCACTCCCTGCAAACAGCAGGATGGAGTTAATGATCGGCCAATGGGAGCCCTGGATCGTTAATGATCTTCCCGCTGCAGGGAGACGTAAACCAGCAATCAATAAAAAGGTAATTAATAATAGCGGCACGTTGAGTAATACCAACATCGCTAAAAGTTCAAACAGATTTCGAGGACTCAGTCCCGTCGAAAAGCTGATCAGTTCCATAATGATTGATCCGTAACTTCAATACTCATGACGATCTCCTCGATAAAATCCCGCGAACTCCAGCATGAACGCTGTGATCGATGCTCCATTACGCCAGACTGTTGAGCAGCATGAATAACGGTGAAAACATGGCGAACAATACAAACCCGACAGTCAGCACGCAGGTCAGTACCATCAGTTGGGGCATACAGAAGACGCCGATCTTGACATGGGCAATGGCCCGGATGACAAACGAGGCTGCTAATAACTTGCAGGCATCCTGCAATCCATGAGGCGAAGTCTTCAGGCGGAACAAACTGGCTATCGATGCCGGCAGAAAGGTCTTTTCACCAAACGCATCCTGAGGAGCTTTTCCCTGTTCCATCTGTTGAATCCACTCTTCGGTGGACTCTCGAAAAAGAGGCTCTTCGGCAATCAAAGCCGCAAGCCGGGCCACGACGGGGAGCGGTAATGACCAGGGCAAAGTCAGGCTGAAGACTTCTGTATAGGTCGCTGACTTTAAGTGATATATCGGGCGGCCTATCAAAGGAACATAGATCATCAACCGGCGGTATAAACGCCCGAAGGTTGTGAATCGCGTCAGGATCACGCAACTGCCGATTGCCAGTGCGACAAGCAAAAGCAGGATCAGCGAATAGCCAGCCAGAAAGTCATAGAATTCGATTACCAGACTGGTAAATATCGGGAGGCGAGTTCCGAAATCATCAAACATCATCTTGAATCGAGGAACAATAATTGTCCCTGCAGCTACGAGAATCATGACAGTGACGACATACCATAAAAACGGGGTTCCAATCTGGAAGAAAATTCGCTGACGAAACAATTTTTCTCTGGCCCGTGCCAGCATCAATTCGCGTAAGAGGGCTGTTGTCAGACGACCATCCTGTAAATGGTTAAGGTAGGCCCCCAGATCTGCTGGTAATGCCGTACCGGCAAACTGGATCGTGGCCGCGAGATCCTGATCATGTCGATAACGCTTCCAGGCATGCAGCAGTTTTTTGCGGTCTTTACGGGACGGGCTTTCTTCTGCCAGCAGGCGTAAACAGAGTTCTGGCGGGATCTCCGTCTGTGCCGGATGATCGGTCGTGACTTCAGGGAAAATCGGGAGCACTGCGAGCCCGAACGACTCCTGTCGGTCGGCACGCTCAAAACTGATCAGTTCCAATCCCTCTTCACGCAGCAAGTCCCCCAGCAGATTGTCGCTGGCCGCTTTCATCCGCCCGCGGATGATTTCGCGTGTTGCCGTTCTCGACAATGCTCCAGGCGAAGGATCGCTCGCCTTGATCGCTTGATAGAGATATTCAGGCATCTCACATCCTCTATAAAACCCCACCCGCGAGATCGCCGATGATAATTATTGACTCAACCTTTGATGGGCATCTGCATTCATACTTGTGGACTACATATCTATCTTATTTAGCGATAACGCTTGAATACTTTTTAAGATTGGAGTGATAGCCCTGACCAGAAGACCATGAGTGGCCCGAAGACCGCCACCACATAGAGAAATCCACAACCTCCCCCAATCAGCAAGGTTAACACCAGCGGAATCAATCCTGATAACCATTCGAGGCGGGACTGCAACTGACGAAACATCACACCGGTCGACAACTCCAGAGCCACCGGGAGTGAATTGGTACGAATGCCAATCTCAATCGCATCGGCCACAAAGGGGGGTAAATCACGAATTCGCAACAGCGCTGCCTCCGGGCTGATACCGGCGGAAATGGCCTGCAACGCTTCCCGCGAATCTTGCTGCATACGCCCCGTTCCCAAGAGATAATTCGATGATTTCAAACATTCTTCAATGGGCAAACCTTCTTTCGTCAACAGGCCGCAGATATGCAGCCATTGCACCCACCGCACTGCATCCGGAAGTCCGATCAGCCATGACAGAGCACCACTCACCACCTGCAAACCAGGCCAGACACTGGCTCTCGTTTCCAGGAGACCTGCCCGGACAATTGATGTCCTTCCTGCCGCCCAGAGGACAATCATGGCCACGATTGGTATCGCAGGCATCCAGTAGCTGGCGTAGTCATGAATCGAGCGCAGAGCCACCTCGATCCAGCCCCCCTGAATACGAAACATTTCCAACGTGAGGAGCCAGCGGGGTATAAACCAGATCGCCAGACCGCAGATCAACAGATACGTCAATACGACAACGATCGTCGGGTAAATTGCGACTCTGTGAAACTCTTCACGAACGGCCGACATCTGATCACCCAGATGTGCCATCGACTCCAGCATTTCCGGAAGTCGACCACTGCGAATCCCGAGTTGGACAATCGTGGCGTAGAGCCGGGCTTCCGGCGTGTTTTCTGAAGCAATCGCGAGATCGAGGGCCTGTCCCTGCTGCAATCGCTCGCCAATCCGTTCTGCCAGGCGGGCAAGATCGCTCGATGAACCCCGCCCCAGTTGCTGAAACCCGATTTCCAGAGGAATTCCTGCTCGAATCAGCAGGGCCAGCTCTTGATTCAGAGCCCTGAGTGCCGCAGATGAGATAACAACAGCCGGTGTGGCAGACATGATTCGCCCGCAGATGTTCTAATGGGTCACTATGTATTTGTTAAATATGTATTGAATCTGCTCGGAATATAAAATCGAAGGAACTCATTCGATCAGAGTCTACAGATGAATAAACTGCTTGTGAACAGGCAATACTCCAGTCATCAACAACGACAGTCCTGTTCTTGACCCATGATCTGAATCCATGATCTCTCAAGTCACATCCCGGCGCTCATCGACTGGTCGAGTCCCGAGAATTCGATAAACTTCCTGCCAGTCGGTCTTCCCGGCACGGACAGCCTCTTCGAGTGCCTCCCGTAAGGGAACGAAACCATGCCGGGCTGCCAGTTCCTCAAGACGCTTGCCATTCACTTTACGCATGATGGGTCGAGCCAGGTGATGCAATTCCGGCTCCATCAGTTCCGCAGCGACAAAACGACCGTCGTACCTCCTCGTTGACAAGGGAGTCTCTCGATCTTTGGCGAGTCGTTTGACGAGTCGCTGGCACAACACAGCAATCAAGCCGGTGCGGAGGAGAAAAGGTTCGACCCCCAGATCTGTCAGCCGGCAAATCGCATCTCCTGCTGAGCCTGCATGAAATGTGGAAATCACCAGATGACCCGCCAGTGAGGCCTGAAAAGCTGTCTGAGCCGTCTCGGCATCGCGAATTTCCCCTACAAAAATCACATCCGGATCCTGCCTCAACAGAGATCGCAATCCGAGGGCATAATTGAATTCCGTGCCCCTGCGAACCTGTGTCTGCGAAACTCCCGGAAGAAATGCTTCGACGGGATCCTCCAGCGAGACCAGACTGCATTGCCCCTTGCGATACTCCTGCAGCCATCTCAAACAGGCGTATGCACTCGTCGTTTTTCCACTCCCGGCTGGCCCTGTCAATAGCAGCATCCCGCTGGTCTGCAACAGTGCCTGCTCCAACCCGAGTTGCACCCTGGGTGTATAGCCCAGCTCATCCAGCACTCGATACTGGCCTGAACCAATAAAGAGGCGCACGACCACCTTCTCGCCATGAATGGTCGGGAAAGTACTGGCCCGCAATTCCCCCGGAAACTCCGGCAGCCTGAGGCGGCCTTCCTGAGGCAGGTCTGTCCGATAGGTCAGCAGTTGAGCGAGAACTTTGATGCGATTGATGATCAGAGGCGAAACCTCAGAGGGAAAGCTCCCCATCGACTCCAGCAATCCATCTTGCCGGAAGGCAATCTGCAATCCTGCAGGGGAGGGAACCAGGTGCACATCACTTGCACGCTCATCAATCGCCAGGCGAAGCAATTGTTCGACGGCTCGCACAGCAAAGTCGGCGTCCTGCAGATTCAGGTTCTCCCAGGGGAGCCGACTTCCAGCCAGCGAGCCGTCAATCTTCAATTCGGTTTTGGTCAATGGATGGAGAGAAATCGACATGCACATACCCGGCAACGGTTCAACACATCACACACAAAGACTACGGCCCAACTCTCTAGAGATCTCTGCAGAAGTCAAAATTGTTTACCAATCCCTCCAAAACTGATCATTATTGCCAAAATGAATTTTTTCGTTCTTCGTTCATTAACACCTCTCCCTTCTCCCCGGTGGCAGGAAATGTGGTTTTCAGCCAGCATGTTCTGCAGAATTCCAGCAAAGTCTGGCAATTGGTCGCCTCGCTGGAAGGTTTCCTCAGATTGAGACCACGATACACTCAGGAGCGGCCGATGGGCTGGCACGATACAACTCTGAGAACCCGACTTTAGGCGAACTCGACTTTAGGCTAACACCGGCAACAGGCTAGGAAGCAGAGTGACGAACACCACACAGGAGCGAGAAACGACACCTTCACGAACGCATCTTTCACTGGCGGATGGTGTCAATCTCATTGTGGCGATTGTGATTGGCAGTGCGATTTACTTTACCTCGCCCACAGTTCTCTTCCTGAGTGGCAGCCCACTGATGATGATGGGCCTGTGGGTTGCCGGCGCTCTCATCTCGCTCATGGGCGCATTCTGTTACGCCGAACTGGCCACCACTTATCCGCGAACAGGGGGCGAATACTGGTATCTCACGCGCGCCTATGGGCCGGTCGCAGGTTTTCTGTTCGGCTGGTTGCAGCTCACCGTCGTGCAGACTGGCAGCATTGGGGCTCTGGCATGGATTTTCTCCGAATTCGCCAATCGCATGTTCTTAACAGATCTCGCTGCCACCCCGGCTGCTTCGCAAGTCGCCTGGGGTGCCATGCTGGCTGTCGCCCTCTTGACGGTGATCAACCTCATCGGGATTCAAGCCGGTGCTCTGGTGCAATGGATTCTCGTCTCGCTCAAAATCCTGGGGCTGAGTGCCTTGATTGTCGCAGGTCTTTGTTTTGGCAGTGCCGATCCCGGATTCAGCCAGCCGATGGTGATCAGTGAGATTCCCAATCTGGGAGTCGCTTTACTGCTGGTGATGTACGCCTATGGTGGCTGGAACGATGCGGGCTTTGTGGCAGCCGAAATTCATCGCCCGGGGAAGAACATTCCTCGTGCGCTATGGATTGGCCTGGGGCTGGTGGCGATCCTCTACCTGCTGATCAATCTGGCTTATTTACGAGGGTTGGGGGCTGCTGGTTTGGCCGCTTCCAAAACACCACCCAGTGATCTTTTTCGACTGATGCTGGGGGACTACGCTGCCCGGGCCATGCATGTTGTGGTAGCGATCTCCGCCTTCAGTGGATTGAACAGCCTGATTCTGGCCGTCGCACGTGTCCATCAGGCCGTTGGTCAGGAACATCGGCTCCTCGCACCGCTAGGTTGGCTATCACAACACCGGCAATCGCCCTATCTCTCGTTGATTGTGCAGGGGATCGTCAGTAGCGGGCTGATTCTGCTCTTCGGCACAAAAACCGGTCAAGAAGCACTCAATCGACTGCTCGAGGTCTGTTATCTTCCCACCATCACGTGGAGCAACTTTGACAGTGGTTTTTCGACGCTATTCGCGATGTCGGCCCCACTTTTCTGGCTGTTTCTGGGTCTGACGGGTCTGAGTGTGCTGATCCTCCGGCAAGTCGATCCGCACCGTGAACGTCCCTTTCAAGTTCCAGGCTACCCGATTGTGCCGATCCTCTTCGTCGCGGTCTGCATGGCCATGCATCATCTGGCTGTCAGTTATGCCGATCGACTGCTGCTGATTGTCCTTCCTGCCGTTGCCCTGGGACTGATTCTCTCCATTTTCAGTGGCTATCACTCCACAGATGACACCATAGAGAATCCCTCATGAGAAGACGTGGTGAACCTCACCAGGTTTTGCGCTGTCCACTGACTTCGAATCGGCTGGCCATCAGCGACTGATGGATCAATACCAACGAAACATCGACGACAACTTCACAGCAATTCGTGCTTGAGGTGTCGATTTCGCGCTTCTTTTCACCTGACCATGGGTGGTATGACCTGAGAGACCTCAAAATATAAATAAATCACAGCAGAAGGGGCGGTTCCTGCCCGGGTGGCAGGGGTCGGATGTCTTCATCCGCCCCCTGGTCAATCGAGTTCCCCGTCGCGAATGCATCCGACACATGAATCCTTGACTTTTCACGCTATTCGTCAACAACCATCAGAGTCCAATGACCTGGGGGCAAACGAAGACGTTTGACCCCAAGCCACACAGTCTTCAGCCACAAATCCAATCAGCCTCCCGCAAAGTTGTGTGTCACAGACAGCATGCCCGATGAGGGCGCATCCAACAGAATTCGGATGATCGAGATGAACACTTCTCAACTGCATAAAATCGGTGTTCCCGATCATGCGATTGTGCCTGCCATTCAGACCATTCAGCAGATCAAGGCCAGCGAACACGGTCGCGAAATCAATGTTAAGACTCTGCTGGCTGAAGTCGTGGCGAATCCGGCGGCTTTTGTCGAACACGAGTTCTGTGGAGCTTTGGCCCAACTCCTGATCAGCGAACCTGTTACCAGTAAGCGCGAAGTTCCTGCCGCTTACAAGACGTGGGGTGAGGAGATCGACCCGGCTGCACACGCCCAGATGCGGACGGCCTGTCTGCTGCCGATGGCTCATGGTGCGGCCCTGATGCCAGATGCTCATGTCGGTTATGGGCTGCCCATTGGAGGTGTGCTGGCTCTGGAAAATGCCGTCGCGCCTTATGCCGTGGGTGTGGATATTGCCTGCCGCATGAAGCTCTCTGTACTGGATGTTCCACCAGCGGAATTGTCGACGAATTTCGAACGCTTTCGCCATGCGATTGAAGCTGGCACGCGGTTTGGTGTGGGTGCAGTCCACGAAAAGCCGCAGGATCATGCCGTGCTGGATGCCGACTGGAACATCACGCGGATTACCCGCGAGCATAAAGACAAAGCCCGTCGCCAACTGGGAACCAGCGGTTCAGGCAATCACTTCGTCGAGTTTGGCGAATTGACTCTTGCAGCAGCCAGTCCCGAACTGGGCCTGGAGGCTGGAACTTATACGGCTCTATTGAGCCACAGTGGCAGCCGTGGCCCGGGAGCCGCGGTGTGTGATACTTACAGCCGGATGGCACAGGCCCGTTTGCCGCGAGGCTGCGAAGATTTTGGCCGTCTGGCCTGGCTGTCGCTCGATAGCGAAGCTGGCCAGGAGTACTGGGCTGCCATGAATCTGATGGGAGATTTTGCTGCTGCCAATCACGATGTGATTCATCGTCTGGTGAGTAAAAAGCTTGGTGGACGCATTATTGCTGGTGTCGAAAATCACCACAATTTTGCGTGGAAAGAAGTCCATTTCGGTCGCGAGCTGATTGTCCATCGCAAAGGAGCCACTCCTGCAGGTCAAGGTGTTCTCGGAGTGATTCCCGGCTCCATGGCCGACCCGGCGTTCATCGTGAAAGGCAAAGGGGTCGCTGAAAGCTACGAGTCAGCTTCTCATGGGGCTGGCCGGGTGATGAGCCGCACCAAAGCCCGGGATCAATTCAACTTTTCCAAAGTTCGCAAAGAACTCGAAGCGAAAGGTGTTCGTGTCATTTCGGCAGGTTCTGATGAAGTGCCGGGCGTTTACAAGAACATTCTCAGCGTGATGCAGGCACAGTCTGATCTCGTCGAAATTCTCGCTCGCTTTGATCCCCGAATTGTGAAAATGAGCGACGACGGCAAAGCCGAAGATTGATGAAATCCCCATCGACAACTTCCGGCCCAGGACCATTCCACGCCGTCAACAATTGGGAAGTCGTCCTCTCAGTGGATATACTCCGTTACGAGTTCGATGCGAAAACTTTAACATCGTGGGCCTGCACGCAGCCGGTGAACGATTCCGCAGCTCCGACTTTCTCAGGGAAAACATCCCATGATCCGGCCCACCACCTGCCCGATTTGTCAGCATGTCGCGCCGCAAGCCAGCGTGAATGCCTATTTCCCCTTCTGCAGCGAACGGTGCAAGCTCGTCGATTTTTCCCGCTGGTGGGATGGCAAGTACCAGATTGTCGATCACCTCGACGAAGACCGCCTCCTGGAGCTTCAGGAACGGACGGATTCGAATTCCCGGAATGACTCCAGCGACGCCGAAGAGTACTGATCACATCCTCAGGTGTTTTGTGCCAGTAACAGGGCTTTGGAACACTTTTCCTTAGGGAAACTTGCTGGCGCAGATCGTCAAACCCTCTCGTCTTCCTGTCCTGCTGGTAGAATATCTTTAAGAAGCTTTCGCCTGATCCAGGCCGAGCACGACTTTTTGAATTTGTATTCACCAGCCAGATTTTTCCATGCCCACCCCGCCCCCGAATTGGAGCCAGATTGCGAGATCGTCGTCAGCGCTCCACTTCCATCTGTTGGGAATGGTCGATTTCGATTCGGGTCAAAGGCTGCAGGAACAACTCCTCGAAGAGCTTCTCGCGCGTGACGACACGAAAGGGTATGCCCTCTTCTGCGAACACCCCGCCACAGTCACGATTGGCAGACAGGGCAGCCGGGCGGATCTGCTCGCCGAGCCGGTGGATTTCACCGCCCGCGAAATGCCCACACAGTGGATCAATCGACCGGGTGGAACCTGGGTGCATACTCCCGGCCAGCTTGCTGCCTACGTGCTCCTTCCCATCGATCGTAAAGGCTGGTCACTTCTCGAGTACCGAACCAGACTTGAAACCGCTCTGGTGGGCCTGGCGACCGAATTCAAAGCCCCCGCTCTATCACACCCTGAATCACCTGGACTGGCTGGCCGCTGTGGACAGTTTGCCTTTATTGGCACAGGCTGCCGCAGGGGCATCACTCATCAAGGTATGTTTATTAACGTCTCTATTCCCCCGCCAGCCTTGCGACTGGTGGATTGGGGAACCCATGATGGACGTATTTCCACGCTGGCCGCTCATCGACGGGCACCGACAGCTCTCTCGAGTGTTCGTGAAGCTTTTGTGCGTCACTTGGCTGCCGCTCTCGATTATCCCCGCTATCATTTGACGACCGGGCATCCTTCACTCCGGCGTACTGTCAGGAAAGTTTATGTCTTCACCCAACCTGCTGCCCATTCTGCCTAACGGTTTTGAAGCCAGTGGTTCTGCCGCCAGTCAATGTGGAAGTGGTGGCTGCGACAGCTCCGCCACTCCGACTTCTGCCGCTCAACCCAGTTCCTGCGGGTCAGCAGCCAGTCCGCATCTCGAAGCCGTCACCAC
>VFQR01001414.1_pt1 | contig 18533 bp, 20 predicted proteins | sample 3512321 | NCBI WGS metagenome assembly VFQR01 (sample SAMN10412374, study PRJNA504923) | tailings metagenome | isolation source: Relicate 3 Philex TSF1 revegetated site | place: Philippines: Tuba, Benguet | collected 2017-08-29
GAAAGAGGGCAGTAAGCTGCATGGATTGGGCAAGGGGACTGAAATGGCGGAAGGCGCAAGCGTGGTAACGGCGGCGGTGCTGGTGATCGGCGACGAAATCCTGTCGGGACGGACCAAGGACAAGAATATCGGATACATCGCCGAGTACTGCACCAATATCGGCGTCGATCTGAAAGAGGTTCGCGTCGTCTCCGACGACGAGGGCGCGATCGTCGAGGCGCTGAACGCGCTCCGCAGCCGCTACACTTATGTGTTCACCAGCGGCGGCATCGGGCCGACCCATGACGACATCACGGCGGACTGTGTGGCGAAGGCTTTCGGCGTTCCCATCGATCACGATCCGCGCGCGGTCGCATTGCTGAAGACACGCTTTCAGGGCGCGGACCTGAACGAAGCGCGGCTGCGGATGGCGCGCATTCCCGCCGGTGCCGATCTCATTCCGAACAAAGTATCCGTCGCGCCGGGTTTTCACATCGGCAATGTTTTCGTCATGGCCGGGGTGCCGAACATCATGCAGGCGATGTTCGACGAGGTGGCGCCGCAACTGAAAACTGGTGTGAAGCTGCAATCGGTTTCGGTGCGCGCGGACCTGAAGGAAGGCGACATCGGCACCGCACTCGGGGAAATCGCGAAGGCTAACCCCGATACGATGATCGGCTCCTATCCGTTCATGGACCCGCAGCACGGGCCGAATACCAATGTGGTGATCCGTTCACGCGATGAACAAAAACTCGCGAGCGCAAAGAAGGCCGTGGAAGACATGCTTTCGCGCGTGCGCGCCGAGCTTGCCAATCCGCAGCAGAAGGCGGGATAAAGGTGCGGGGGCGGTATCTCGCCGGAGAGGCCGCATGAAGTTTCAACCGAATTCCAGACGCGCGTTCTTGGTGGCGGGTGCCGCCGCGACGAGCCTTGCGCTCACGCGCCTGCGCGCGAATGCGCAAGGGCAGTTGCCGCCGACACCTTCCTGTGGAGCGAATGAGGCGCCCACACTTTCGCAAACGGAGGGACCCTATTTCACGCCGAACTCGCCGCTGCGGAATTCGCTGATCGAGCCGGGCGTGAAAGGGCGCGAGATCGAAGTTACCGGTTTCGTGCTCACGAAAGGCTGCAAGCCGGTGCCCAAAGCGCTCGTCGATTTCTGGCAGGCCGACAACGAAGGCGCCTACGATAACCGCGGCTACAAATTGCGCGGACACCAGTTCACGAACGAGCGCGGCATATTCTCGCTGCGGACCATCCATCCCGGCCGCTACCCGGGCCGCACGCCGCATATCCATGTGAAGGTGCAGGCACCGGGCGGGCGCGTGCTGACGACCCAGCTTTATTTCCCCGGCGAGCCGGGCAACGCCCGTGATTTCCTGTTCAAAAAGGAACTTCTTCTGAAAATGTCGCAGGGAGCAAGTGCCACCATCCCGGCCGGACGGTTCGATTTCGTGCTCGACATGGGCTAGATTTTCGCCCGCATTTCAGGGGCGAAGATCATGGCAGAAGCAAACCCGCAGGCGCAGGGACAACCGCAGCCGAAGGCATTTCCGGTTTCGTGGGACCAGTTTCATCGGGACGCGAAGGCGCTGACATGGCGGCTCGCGGAAGCGGGTCCGTTTCACGCGATCGTCTGCATCACGCGCGGAGGCCTTGTGCCGGCCGCGATCGTCGCGCGCGAACTCGGCGTGAAGACGATCGAGACGATCTGCATCACGAGCTACGACTACCAGAAGCAGGGACAACTGAAAATCCTGAAGAATGTCGCTTCAGAAATTCTCACGATCAACGGCGGGGGCGGCGCAGGCGTGCTGATCGTCGACGATCTCGTGGACACCGGCAAGACCGCGCGCGTCGTGCGCGAGATTATGCCGAAGGCGCATTTCGCCACCGTCTATGCGAAGCCGATGGGCCGCCCGCTGGTCGACACGTTCATCACGGAAGTTTCGCAGGATACCTGGATTTATTTTCCGTGGGACACAGGCCTCGCCTTCGTGCCGCCGATCAACGCAGGTGCCGGGTGAATCTGACGGGTGTCGGCGTCGTACTCCTGCACGGAAAAATTTACGGCCCCGGAAAATTCGCCAGGGAACTGATCGAAGACCTGCAGGCCGAAGGTGCATTCGTCGTCACGCCGGAAATGCCTTGGCGGCTGAAGCGGATGTACGACAAGAACTATGACGGCGCGCTCGGGCTGATCGGCAAGGCAATCGAAAAGGCGAAAGCCACTGGCGCAAAAAAGATCGTGCTGGCCGGGCACAGCATGGGTGCGAACGCGGCGATCGGCTATGCCGCGAAGCACCCGGAGCTTTACGCGGTGATCGCGCTTTCGCCGGGTCATCTGCCCGAGACGAAGGAGATGGTGAAGCACACGAAGAGGGGCATTGAAAAGGCGAAGGCAAAGATCGCGCAAGGCCGAGGCCATGAGCGTTGTTTTTTCTTCGACCGCGTGCAGGGCTGGAGTGTGCCGATACGCACGACGCCGGAAATCTATCTCAGCTATTTCGATCCGGACGGTCCCGCCGTCATGCCGAAGAACGCGCTGCAGATGGGGCAGATTCCGTTTCTCTACGCGGCCGGAAGGCAGGATCCGGTCTTTCAGCGCGGTCCGGAATATGTTTTCACGCTCGCCGCGAAGCATCCGAAATGCCTGTACGTGGAGGCCGACGCCGGTCATACGGATACGCCGAAAGCCGTTCGAAAGGATGTCGTGAACTGGCTCAAGTCCCTGTAAACGCGGCGGAACCAGCGGCCAAACATCGCTGGGGGAATCTTGAGACGGGCTTCGACTCCAGCCATCCAGCCTCCTAGTTATGTGACAGTTTGATGACACCGCCCTTGCGGGGCGGCGGGAGGTGCCATGCTTGGCTGGTTTCACCGGTTGATGCCGCGCGACGAACGCTTTTTCGATCTGTTCAAGCAGCATTCCGATGCCGTGCTTGGCGGCGCGCTTGCATTGCGCGCCATGCTGGAAGGCGGCAATTCGGTACAGCAGCACATTCAGGAAGTGATGGACCGCGAACATCAGGCGGACAACGCCGCGCGCGAAATCCTGCTGGCGGTGCGGCGCACGTTCATCACGCCGTTCGACCGCGGCAACATCAAGGACCTGATCACCTCGATGGATAACTCCATCGACCAGATGCAGAAGACCGCGAAGGGCGTGATGACCTTCGATGTGCGAGAATTCACCACGCAGCAGAAACAGATGGGCGACCACATCGTCGAATGCGCGAAGCTCGTGCAGGAAGCGATGCCGCTGCTGTCGTCGATCAGCGCGGAGGCGACGCGGCTCGCATCGCTCACGGAAAAAATCTCGCGCATCGAGGGACAGGCGGATGAATTGCACGACACGGGTTTGAAGGCGCTTTATGAGCTGCGCGGAAAGACCGACCCGATGGCCTTCTTTGTCGGCAATGAAATCTACGACCATCTAGAGAAAGTGGTGGACCGGTTCGACGATGTGGCGAACGAAATCCACGGCATCGTGATTGAATACGTCTGAGCGCGAACAGGGCTGACCATGGAAATCGCAACGGTCGCGCTGCCGATCCTGATCGCGCTTATTGTTGTCGCGCTGATCTTCGATTTTCTGAACGGCTTGCACGACGCGGCCAATTCCATCGCGACCATCGTGTCCACGCGCGTGCTGCGCCCGCAAGTCGCCGTCGCGTGGGCGGCGTTCTTCAATTTCATCGCATTCCTGTTCTTCGGCCTGCATGTGGCCGAGACGCTCGGCGTCGGCATCGTTTCGGCGAAGGTGATCGACGCGCAAGTCATATTCGGCGCGTTGATGGGCGCGATCTCGTGGAATCTCATCACCTGGTATTTTGGAATTCCATCATCGAGTTCGCACGCGCTGATCGGCGGGCTGCTCGGTGCAGGAATCGCCAAGGCGGGCATGCCGGCGGTGGTGTGGACAGGCGTTACAAAAGCGGGGCTTGCGATCTTCATGTCGCCGATGCTCGGCTTCATGCTTGCGCTGTTCCTGATGCTCGTCGTGTCCTGGCTGTTCGTGCGGACGACGCCCTATGCGGTGGACAGCACATTCCGCCGCATGCAGTTTGTGTCCGCTTCCCTCTATTCGCTCGGCCATGGCGGCAACGATGCGCAGAAGACCATGGGCATCATCGCGGTGCTGCTGTTCTCGCAGGGGATGCTGGGCGAAACATTTTACGTGCCGTTCTGGGTTGTCATCACCTGTCAGGCGGCGATGGGCCTTGGCACGCTGTTCGGCGGCTGGCGCATTGTGAAGACAATGGGCTCGAAGATCACCAAGCTGACACCGGTGCAGGGTTTCTGCGCGGAGACGGGCGGTGCGGCGATGCTGTTCGGCGCAACGTGGCTTGGCATTCCTGTTTCCACCACACACACGATCACAGGCTGCATCATCGGTGTGGGTGCCGCAAAGAAGGTATCCGCCGTGCGCTGGGGTGTTGCGCAAAGCATCCTGATTGCTTGGATCATCACGATCCCGGCATCCGGACTGATTGCCGCGTTCTTTTATCTCGCGGTTGGTCTATTCAACTGAAGAATTTCATTCAATCGATCGGAGCGCGCCATGAACGAAGATGTTCTGAACAACAGCATTCGCAAGTTTCTGAAAACGGTTGGCGTAACCTCGCAGCGCGAGATCGAGAAGGCCGTTCGCGATGGACTGGCGAGCGGCACGCTCAAGGGGCAGGAGGCCTTGCCCGCGAAGATGGTGCTCACAATCGGAACGGTCAACGTCACCTTCGAAGTGAAAGGCACGATCGAGCTTGAATAAATCGCTCAGTCGTTGAGCGCGACGCGCGCGACGTTCTTCCGGTAATCCTTTTTCGGATCGACCCCGAGCAAAATTTTCACGCCTGCAACCAGGCTCGATCCATCGAGCCAGATTTGTGCGTCTTCCGGGTCGAGCCGGAGCAGGGTGAGCTTCGGATCGTCCTTGCCGCCTTCGAACCATGCGGCGACGAAGCGATTCCACAACTTGTCGATTGTCGCGCGATCATTGTCGATCCCGAGATTGCCGTGCACCGTCGCGTAGAGATCGTGTCCCTTGGCGGTGAAGGTGGCGAGTGCGCGTCCGCTACCGGAGGCGAGTTGCTGCGCGAGCTCGGTATCCTTCGCCGTGAAGAAATAAATCGGACCCTTGGCATCTTCCAGCAGTTGCGCCGTCATCGGGCGCATGTGGCCGTCGTCCGATCCATCCAGTCCGATCATCATGGTCATGTCGGACTTCAGCGATTTCCAGAATTTTTCTTCCAGTTCCTGCGGAGTGGGCATCGGCGGCCTTTCGAGCGTTCATTGAAGGATCGAAGGTGCAATGCGCGCTTCGAGATGTTGTTCCGGAACGGCCGTGCATTGTGGAAAGATGCGTATTTCTTTCATCCGTTTCAGAGCCTGAAAATATTGAGTTCCTTCGATGGAACCCGGTTCCCTGTGAGCGCGTTAATGCCGGTATTTGCGGGGTTTTCCGATTGTCGGGCGCCCGCACTCAATCAAGGGGCGGTTTCTCATGAACGCACTCATCAGCATCCTGATCACGTTCCTCGTGGTCGTGCTCGTGCTCTATCTCATCGACCGGCTGCCGATCGACGGCCAGGTGCGCAACATCGTGCGCATCATCGTCATCATCATCGGCATTCTGTCGCTGCTGAAATATCTCGCGGTGTTTTAAAATCAGGAACCCGCGGGAAGGTTGGGCGTTCAGCCCATGATCGAATTTGTGATCGAACCAATGCAAGAGGGTCAATCATCATTAGCTGGGCAATCACCTTTCTCGTCGTTGCACTGATCGCGGCCGTTCTCGGCTTCGGCGGTGTGGCAGGTGTCGCGGTCGAATTCGCGAAGATCATCTTCTTCGTCGCGATCGTGCTGTTCCTGATTTCCGCGGTCGTCGGCCTCATCTCCGGCCGTTCGCCCCGGGTACCGTAAGGACACTCCTCCTCCCGTTGCGCTGACGCGCAACGGAGACTGACCGGCTTGCGCCTGTGCGGACTAGATCTTCAGTCCGCGCAGGCGCAGCGCATTTGCAACCACGCTTACCGACGAAAGCGCCATCGCGGCCGCACCGATGACGGGCGACAACAGGATTCCGAAAAACGGATACAGCACGCCCGCTGCAACGGGCACGCCGGCGGCATTGTAGAAAAACGCGAAGAACAGGTTTTGCCGGATGTTGCGCATTGTCGCTTCCGATAGCCGCCGCGCGCGCACGATGCCGTTGAGATCGCCTTTCAATAGAGTAATGCCGGCGCTCTCGATTGCGACGTCGGTACCCGTGCCCATGGCGATGCCGACATCGGCGGCGGCAAGGGCAGGGGCGTCGTTGACGCCGTCGCCGGCCATGGCGACGACGCGGCCTTCCGCACGCAGCTTGCGGACGATTTCGCTTTTCTGTTCCGGCAGTACATCGGCGCGGACTTCGCCGATACCGAGCTGACGGGCGACCGCTTCGGCGGTTGTTTTGTTATCGCCCGTGAGCATGACGATGCGGATGCCGTCGCTGGTCAATGCGGCGAGTGCCTCGGGCGTGCTTTTCTTCACCGGATCGGCGATGGCGAGGACGCCCGCGGGCTTTCCATCGATTGCTGCCAGAATGACCGTGGCGCCGTCCTGGCGAAGCGTTTCCGCTTCCAGCGACAACGTATCGGTTTCGACCTTCAGCGATTTGAGAAATTCCGCGTTGCCGAGCGCAACCGTCTTTTCTTCGATCTTGCCGATAGCGCCCTTTCCGGTGGGGGAATCGAAATCCTCGACCGGCGACAGTGCGATCCCGTCTTCCTTCGCCTTTTCGACAATGGCGGCCGCGATCGGATGTTCGCTTGCGCGCTCCACGCTTGCGGCAAGACGCAGAAGTTCGTTCGCATCGAAACCGGGGGCCGGCACGACGCGGGTCAGCTTCGGCTTTCCTTCGGTGAGGGTGCCGGTCTTGTCGATGACGAGCGTGTCGATTTTTTCCATGCGTTCGAGGGCGGCTGCGTTCTTGATCAGCACGCCGAGTTCGGCGCCACGGCCCACGCCGACCATGATCGACATCGGCGTCGCAAGTCCGAGCGCGCAGGGACAGGCGATGATCAGCACGGTAACAGCCGCGACCAGCGCATAGGTGAAGCGCGGTTCAGGGCCGAACACCGCCCACGCGATGAACGCGAGCACGGCAACGCCGATGACCAGCGGCACGAACCAGCCGGAAACCCGGTCGGCGAGGCGCTGGATGGGAGCGGCAGTGCGCTGCGCGTCGGCGACCATCTGCACGATACGCGCGAGCAGGGTGTCGCGGCCGACCCGGTCGGCGCGCATCACAAGCGAGCCCGACTGGTTGATTGTGCCCGCGATCAGGCGCGCGCCTTTTTCCTTCGTCACAGGCATGGACTCGCCCGTCACCATCGACTCGTCCAGCGATGAGCGGCCTTCGAGAACCTCCCCATCGACCGGCACTTTTTCGCCGGGGCGGACGCGCAGCCGGTCATTGGCCACGACGGAGTCGAGTTCGACTTCTTCTTCGTTTCCGTTCGCTTCGATGCGGCGCGCGGTTTTTGGTGCGAGCTTCAGCAGCGCACGGATCGCGCCCGATGTGTGTTCACGTGCGCGCAGTTCCAGTACCTGCCCGATCAGCACCAGCACCGTGATCACCGCCGCGGCCTCGAAATAAACCGCGACTGCGCCGTGACGCTTGAATGTTTCCGGAAATATTCCGGGGAAAGCCGTGGCGACGACGCTGTAGACATACGCAACCCCGGTGCCCATCGCGATCAGCGTGAACATGTTGAGGTTGTTCGTCTTCAGCGACTGCCAGCCACGCTCGAAAAAGGGCAAGCCGGCCCACAACACGACAGGCGTCGCGAACGCAAACTGAATCCAGTTCGAAGTCTGCGGCGGGGCGAGGTGAATGCCGGTCAGATGCGCGCCCATCTCCAGCACGAATACGGGGATCGTGAGTGCAAGAGCGATCCAGAAGCGGCGGGTGAAATCGACGAGTTCGGGGTTGGGACCGGCATCGGCGGTCGCGAGCATCGGCTCGAGCGCCATGCCGCAGATGGGGCAGGAGCCGGGACCGATCTGCTTGATCTCCGCATGCATGGGACAGGTGTAGGTCGTGCCCTCCGGCACTTTCTCTTCCGCCTTTTCTTTGGAGAGATATTTTGCCGGTTCGGCGACGAACTTCTCCTTGCAGCGCGGATTGCAGAAATAATAGGTGTGGCCGGCATGTTCGGCGCGATATTTCGCCGTATGCGGATCGACCTTCATGCCGCAAACGGGATCGGTCGCCAGATGCGACTGCTCTCCGTGCTTATGTTCGTGCGGATGGCCGTGGTCGTGCATGGCGCTTGCCTTTTGTCTCTTGCCGAATATACCCCTAGGGGGTATATAGCGCCCATGCACAAACATGCCAAGGCTTCCGTCCTCAAGCGCCTCAACCGGGTGGAAGGCCAGATTCGCGGCCTTTCCCGCATGGTGGAGGACGACCGCTACTGCATCGACATTGTGACGCAGGTAAACGCGGCGCGCGCGGCACTGCGGCGCGTCGAGGAGGAAATCCTGCGCGATCACGTCGCGCATTGTGTCGAGGATGCGATCCGTACCGGCAACAAGGCCGAGCAGCGCAAGAAAGTCGCCGAGCTGATGGATGTTTTCGGGCGGTCGTAACTACCCGAACTTCTTCCTCGCGAGTTCCGCACCCTTCGCCAGGGCCGCGAGTTTGCCGTAGGCGATGTCGCGGCGCATCGGCGCCATGCCGCAATTGGTGCAGCCGAAGATTTTTTCCTTCGCGGCGTATTTCGTAGCCTCGCCGATGACGGCGGCGACCTTTTCCGGCGTCTCGATTTCGTCGCTGGCGACGTCGATCGCGCCGATCAGGATGTCCTTGCCCTCGAGCAGCTTGATCAGGTGAATCGGCACGCGCGAATTCTGCGCTTCGAGCGAGACCTGCTTGATTTTGCTTTTGGCGAGTGCCGGGAAAGTTTCCTCGTACTGCCGCCATTCGCCGCCGAGCGTCGTCTTCCAGTCGTTGTTCGCCTTGATGCCGTAGCCGTAGCAGATGTGCACGGCGGTCGTGCATTTCAGCCCGTCGATCGCGCGATGCAGCGCCTCGATACCCCATTCCTTCACATCGTTCATATAGACGTTGAAGGCCGGCTCATCGAACTGCACGGTGTCCACACCGTCGGCTTCGAGCGCGCGCGCTTCCTGATTGAGCAGGCTCGCGAACGCCATCGCCATCTTCACCTTGTCGCCATAGTGGCGGTCGGCGATGGTGTCGATGATGGTCATCGGTCCTGGCATTGTGAATTTCAGTTTCTTCTTGGTGTGGGCGCGCGCGAGTTTCGCTTCCGGACCGTGTACGCGCCCGCGCAATTTCAGCTCGCCGACGACCTGCGGAACCATCGCCTTGTAGCGATCCGCGCGGATGCCCATTTCGACCTTGTGGGCGAAGTCGATACCGTCCACGAATTCGAGAAAGCCGTGCACGAAATGCTGGCGGGACTGCTCGCCGTCGCTGACGATGTCGATGCCGGCGTCTTCCTGCTCTTTCAGCGCGAGCAGCGTGGCGTCGAGCTTGGCCGTTTCGAGGTCCGTACCCTGCTGCCGCCATTGCGGCCAGAGCTTGTCGGTTTCAGCCAGCCAGGACGGCTTCGGCAGGCTCCCTGCCACGGTCGTTTCGAACATCGCGTTTCCTCCAAGGCTTATTCAAAGCGTTTTATTTTGCCGGGGACTATAGCGAAACGCGGTGGGGCCGCCTATCAATGCGCGGCTTTCTTGCCCGTGCCCGCGTGGCGGAATGGTAGACGCATGGGACTTAAAAGCATTTCAATATACCTATGCATGTACAAAAACATATTGAAAAAACAATAGGTTAAGCTATTATCGCTCTCAGAAAGTGCCTAGCACAAAGCTAACACATAAAGCGTTTTGAGAGCGTGCCATGAGTGAAGTTCACGAGCTGTTGGGCGGGAAAGTCCAACTCTATAAACGTCCGAACAGTAATTATTGGCAGTGCTCAACCTCGATTGGCGGCAGACAGTGGCGTCGCACGACGAAAGAGGAATCTATTTCGCATGCAAAAGAGATTGCAGAAGACTGGTATCTCGAACTCAAGGGTAAAAAGCGCGCTGGGATTCTGAAATCCGGCAAGACATTCAAAGAGGCCGCAAAGAAATTCAGAGAAGAGTACGAAGTAATCACGGAAGGAACGCGCAACGTTGATTACGTTGACGGTCATTGGCGTCGGCTAGACCGTCATCTAGTACCCTTCTTTGGCAACCGAATAATCAGTGAAATAACGCCAGGTCTCGTTACCGAGTATCGCGTGTTTCGGCATAAAGATGCGAAGGAACGCTTCGGGCATCCGCCAGCACGCAATACAATTCATCAGGAAATTGTCACTCTTAGACAGGTGATGAAAACCGCCTACAGGCACGGCTGGATTGAGTATGTGCCGGACCTTTCCGAACCTTACAAAACAAACTCAAAATTGGCTCACCGCGCTTGGTTCTCAGCAGAAGAATATAAGCGCCTCTATACCGCGACGCGCGAACGCGCGGCGAATCCTCGACACCCTCGCGGTGTCGTAAAACAGAATGGCCTCGAACTTCACGACTACGTACTGTTTATGGCGAATACGGGCTTACGCCCGGATGAAGCCAATCGGCTTCAGTTCCGTGACGTAACCATCGTCAAGGATGATTCCACGCGCGAACAAATTCTTGAAATCGAAGTGCGTGGCAAGCGCGGATATGGCTTTTGTAAAAGCATGCCGGGAGCTGTGCTTCCTTTTAAACGCTTGAAGGAACGCAATATGAAGGTCGAAACCGACCCGGTATTTCGTAACTTCCCGCGCGAGATGTTTCGCGCAATTCTCAAAGAAGAAAACCTTCGCGTGGACCGCGAAGGCAATCGCCGGACGGCATACAGCCTTCGCCATACCTATATTTCGCTGCGTCTGCTTGAAGGCGCTGACATTTATCAGATTGCAAAGAACTGCCGCACCAGCGTCGAAATGATTCAAAAGCACTACGCAATTCACTTGAAAAACATGATCGACGCCTCTGCTATCAATGTGCGGAAGAAAAAACCATTGAAGCGGCGTGTCACGCCTCTTTCCAGAGCGCGCAAAGGCTGAAACAAAAGTTAGTGAAACGTCGGCTTGGTGATTTGCGCTTCGCTCAATGCAGCTTCTGGTGCGCGTTTCGTATTTAATTTGGCAAGAAGCGCTTTTAGCTTCGCGAACTTCTCCGGGTTTCTTTTTGAACGTTCTGCTCGGTAACGAACTAGTTGAAATAATGCGTCTAAAGAGTCTGGCTTACCAAGATGCAAACTCAGGGCGTAACCAAGCTTCTCGCTTTCATCTAGCAAGCTCACTTCAGGATTCCTAATTTCAAAATCTCTCGGATAGAAGGCGCGGAGGAAATCATCCGATACGATGAGCTCGTACTTGAAAACATTGTGTCTTCGATAGATCGGGCCATTGCCGATTGGCCCATTAACTTGAAACAATCCTGATTGTTGGAAAGTGCCGTCGCGCAAACCTTGTGCGGTAAAACTAGACATCACAACGTTGATTGTCCGTCTTTGTTCGCCCATCTCACGATTCGCAAATTATCGATACGACCCGAAGCGCACTGGCGCGGGTGGTCCGCAAATGGCGGATAACAGCCATTTTCGTGCGCGCTACCCGCTATCCCACTCTATTCTTGGATATTTTCGGCGCAACCCCTATAAAAGTGTTCGGCAAGCGGGCGTGGCGAAATGGTAGACGCAACGGACTTAAGCCGAGAAATTTGAGTGCTCGCCGGGAAACCGACGATGCAGAACTGCTCAAAGTCGGGGGACCCGGTAACAGGCAATCCCGAGCCAAGCCTTCAAATTGCGAAGGAAGGTGTAGAGACTAGACGGGCAGCACCTACGGCGAACGCTAGGGTGAAGGTATAGTCCAGACCACGAACGCCGAACGGCGGCGGCGAAAGCCGAAGTGGTACGAAAATCCGTAGGACCGAAAGGTCCGTGCCGGTTCAAGTCCGGCCGCCCGCACCAATTCGTAAGTAGCTAAATATTTGAGGAAATGTTCACAGGGGGAAGTGAGTGGCAGTCGAATACCTAGACCAAGGCCGCTTCACTGGCGATTTTTGTTCACGTCCTGAAAGCTTCTGCTGGTTCTTGGGTGCAGGCACATCACGTTCTGCTGGCCTGCCAACCGCAACGGATATTCTTTGGGATTTGAAGAGACGCTATTATTGCCGAGAGGAAAATCAAGAAATCACGCGCCAAGATATTCAGAACCCAGCGATCCGAAGCCGAATTCAGAGCTATATGATTTCGAAGGGCTTCCCCGACGAGTGGGCTCCTGAAGAGTACACGACTTACTTCGAAAAAATATTTGGTGCGGATAAGTCGAAACAGCGCGATTATTTGAAGGCGGTTCTATCCGAAGACAAGGCGCGGTTAGCAGTTGGTCATCGGGTTCTTGCTGCGCTGATGTCGTTAAAGGCCGCGCGAGCGGTGTTCACCACGAATTTCGATACCGTCATTGAGAGAGCTTTCGCCGAAGTCGCAGGCGGTTCGCTGTCCGCCTTCCACTTAGAAGCAGCTCATAATGCGAAGGAGGCGTTGGATAGGGAGGAATATCCTTTCTACTGCAAGCTTCATGGTGACTTCAGGTACGACAGCATCAAGAACTTGTCGGAAGACTTAAGCACGCAAGACGCAATACTTAGTCAGGCGTTTGTAAACGCAGGAAACCGTTTCGGAGTCATTGTCTGCGGTTACAGCGGGCGCGACGAGAGCGTAATGAAGCTTTTCGAATCCGTGTTAGAAAGCCAGAATCCTTTTCCACACGGCATTTACTGGACCTATTTAAAGGGGAGCGTCCTACCTCACCGCGTTGAGCAGTTGCTTGAGAAAGCGACTACTAAGGGCATCAAAGCTTATGGAGTAGCAGTCGAGACATTCGATACTTTGATGCTACGCATTTGGCGAAATACATCTACGAAAACGACAGAGTTGGATGAGAAGGTTCGCAAAACGCAAATCACTGCGGTCTCTATTCCAGTGCCGGATGCAGGCACTAAAAAGCCATTAATGCGATTGAACGCTGTCCCTATTTTGCAGCTTCCCAAGGAATGTCTTGAACTGAAATTTAAGACCGACAAAAGTTGGCATGACCTCCGCGATATCCAGCGAGCGTCTAAAATCGACGCGATATTTACGAAAGCAGAAGCTGTCTGGGCTTGGGGAAAAGAAGACGAACTTAGGGCGGCCTTCGGTGGTGAGCTTGTTTCCATTGAACCTAAGCAACTCCCCGACAACTTAGAATCTGCTGACCTGCACGTACGCGGGTTTATTGAAGAAGCTTTAGGAAAGGCCCTCGCTCGTAAAGGGTTACTTCTATCCCGCAAGGGACGCGACTGCGCCATTGTGATTGTAGATCACAAGGCAACCGATGTCGGTGCATTGGACCCTTTGTTTACAGTGGTAGGAAAACCTCACGGCGAAGTCGCAGGGCTGTTCTCACCAGTCACAGTTGAGCATCCGCACGCGCAGAAAGTAGCGTGGGCAGAAGCCGTACGGATTTCGCTCGATTTCAAACAAGGGCAGTGCTGGGCCCAGTTAGACCCAGATGTGTGGATTTGGCCGCCTCGCGCGCGCTCAATCGCAGTTTCATTTCTAGACGGGCGCAGAGGCGACCGCCTAAATAAGAAATACAATGACCTATTGGACGGGTGGCTGCGCGTTATTTTCGATAGTGATGAAAGGAACATTGAAATCGATGTAAGCGCGTTCGAAGGACCACCGGGGCCAGCTAACCCGACTTTCAAACTCAGTAACCGAACGGGTTACTCAATGAGGTCGGTCGCATGACCAAAGCCGCAAGCCAGCTTTCTGGATATTCGGTGCTGCCGGAACCGAATTTGGTTTTCGACCAGAACAACGTCCATCGGCATCCTTTGATGGGTCTCATCAAGTTCGGTCCGTACGGCCTAAAATTTGGTGCGCCGTCGCGAATTCGATTTGCGCTGATGGCTCCGAAAACGGACATGCACAGGTTGAAAGCTCTCGTAAACGAGCTGAATTCAACAGCTTCACCCAAAGAGGCAAAAAACTACTATCCAGAATATCCCGGCTTTGAAAAAGTCTTCCGAATTCCGATCTCGCCAGTTCAAGACAATCTTGTTTTGCCGTTTCCTGACGAGCTGCATGAACATGCGCAGAAACGCGCTAAACACGATTTGGCACAGGATCTATTTCACAATATCGCGCAACTAAATTCTCACCGAAGCAATTTCGATGTCGCACTCATTTATCTACCCGCAAGCTGGGCAGATTGCTTTGAGGGCCAGGATTTCGACTTTCATGATTACTTAAAGGCTTATTGCGCGCCCTCTGGAATCCCAATTCAGATTGTCAGACAATCGAGTTTCGACCGCCGCTGCCGCGCAAACGTTCTTTGGGGTCTAAGTGTTGCGCTTTACGCCAAGGCTGGAGGCGTACCGTGGAAACTGGATACACTAGCGAAAGACGAGGCCTTCGTCGGCATTAGCTACGCGCTAAAGACAGACAGTGTTGGGAACGTCTACAGCACTTGTTGTAGTCAGGTGTTTGACCCTGACGGCACTGGCTTTCAATTCGTGGCATATGATGCCAAAGAATTTAAGCAGGACAGCAAACGGAATCCGTATCTTTCATATTTCGAAATGCAGTCCGTGCTTTCGCGCAGTTTGGAAATCTATCAACGTGGGCATTTTGGTCGCGTTCCAACAAAGATTACAATTCATAAAAATACTGCTTTCACCGAAGAGGAAATTCTCGGTGCATTGGACAGTTTTCGAGCTGATACGGAAGTCGAGCTTGTCCAGATTGTAAAAGGAACCGGCTGGAAGGGCGTTCGCTACGACCAAAAGACGCCGCCCGAGCCATATATGTATCCCGTTGAGCGGGGTACATACCTTCCACTCAATGAGAACGAAGCGTTGCTTTGGACGCAGGGGAGCGTATTAGGCGTGCACGTCACCAATCCCAACTACAACGTTTACAAGGAAGGCGCACTGAAACCCACGCCTTCCCCAGTTCTGCTTCGCAGATTTTCGGGAAGTGGTGGATGGCACGACACCTGTGAAGGTATTCTGAGCTTGACGAAAATGGATTGGAATAACAACACGCTCTACAAGAAACTCCCCGTTACGCTCGTGTACTCGAAAGCTTTTGCTGACATCATTAAGCAGAATCCAAACATGACTGACAGCATTTTCGATTTTCGAAATTTTATGTGATTCATTGTCAGCCGGGCCGCAGTCTGTAACGCTCCGAGAGGCAGGCGCGAACAATCTGCAAGTTCATCAGAACATTGAGCTGATCGAGCGAGCCGTCACGCAGGGTCGGCAACAAAAGCATCAAATAGCGATAAAAGTCCCAAATCTCGGTTTCGGTGTAGAGTTTCAAGTCTTCTTGATTCAGCAAGCGCATTTTTATCTCCGTCTTCTTGAAGACCGCGCCTATCGCGGCCTTGTGAGGGCCGGGGACAGCAACTGAGACGGCGGCTGCATCGCTTGCGGCCGAAACGTATGTGAAGGAGTGCTTGCACTTGCGGCTTACGAGCCGATGAAGGCGCTAAACCAACCGAATAAAGGAACGTCGATTGCGCGCTCTGTCCGAGAAAGGAGATGCGCTTGATGAGTCAGATGTTTCTCAGACACGATGCCGAGTTAAGGTGGACAAAGATGCGGCGGGCTTTTGGCCCGCCGCGATTGATTTTAGAGCTTCGGTGCGCCGACGCCCTTGGGAAGCTGCTTGATTGCTTCGTTCTGCGCGTTGTTAGCTGCGTCAGCATCTAATCACTCGCTGACTTAGGTCACTGAGGTATGGACGTTGCGATAGGGGTGCACTCGCAACCAGCGTCTCCCTCGTTTCGCCTGTCAAACCACGCCTGCCTTTTACTGTGAGTTCTAGCGCTTTCGTCCGCTCTTACGGTCAACGGGCGGCCCGCTCCATTCGCTATCGCTCCCGTGTTGCCCGTGTGACCGCGCGGACTGGCAGCGCCTTTTCGCACTCACAAAGGCGACGGCGTTGTGCCAAGCCAAACTGAAAAGGAGATTGCTATGAACAACCCAACCGCATCAAAACGTCCGACCCATGACATCCTTCAAGTCATCGGCGGCAAGGAAAAGAACCGCTGGATACGCGTCGGCGCCGCGTGGCCGAACCGTGACGGTAAAGGCTTTTACCTGAAGTTCAATTCCATCCCTGTCGCCGGAAATATCCATCTGCGCGAAATTATCTCGAAGGAGGAGCGGGGTCAGCAATGACCCCTTTTCTTAGTTTCGTGCTGGCGGCTTTCCACCGTCACGGCGTATGGTCGCCAGCGCGTTATTGAGTTGCGCCACGATTTTGTGCGCTTGCTCGCGCGACATGCCGTTGGTTAGCCGCACGATATCGCCGCCGCGAGAGTACAAGGCAACCTTGTACTCCGTGTTCTTCTCTTCCCCATCGCTTTCTTCTTGAAACAGCTCAATCGTCTTAATGTTGTCGATAACGCCGTCGATGGCCTTGTGGAACGGATAGTTCGGCACACCATTCGGCATCAACATCTCGCCGCGCAGAGTAAAGATGAGCGAACGCTTGCGATATCTGTGAAACAGCAAAAGATATGCGCCGAGCGGAAGCCCACTCAGTAAAATAAATCCAAGCGCTCTGTCCGGCGAAGGGACCTTGTTATTGATGAACGCCGTGAGAGCGTAGATGCCGACCGCCATGAGGACCAGCGCGATGACCGCAACGGGCATGAAGACTTCCGGCCATTCATAGCCGGCGGCGACAAGTCGCCCACGTTCGTCAAATTGACGGATAGGTTTCATGCAATGCGTCTCTCTGGCGGCAAACGGTCCATGTAGATAGGGTCTTCGCCCGGAACAATTAAAAGCTGACGGTTGGTTTCACGTGCGAAAAACTTTGTAATTTCGGCAGGGTCGAGCAGTCGCGCTTGGCGTATATTCTCCCGCTGCCCGCTATCGCCGTGACCCATTTGCGAGCCTGTGACGAAGACCGTTTGCTCTTCAATGAACGTCGTCTGCCCCATCATTTTTGAAAGGTGCTCGGTCGTCGTTACGTCCGCGTTCGCAAACGCTTGAATGAGTCCGGCGTTGCCAAGAAAGGTTTCCCAGGAATTGGGGTAGTGGGTTTTAAGCTGCGTGAAGTCTTGTAGGACCGACCAGATTTTTACGCCAAACCCAGCCATGAAGCTCACGGCAGTTTCGATAGAGCGCATGTGTCCAAGCGTTGAAAATTCTTCCAGCACGAACAACACAGGCAAGCTGCCGCGCCGTGTTTCGGTAAACTCCATCGCCGCCATCGCCTGTTGAATCACGAGCCGCAGCCAGCGGAAATGCGTACCCATCCGAATGCCGGGAAGAACAAGGTAGATAGTGGTTGGGTGCTTCTTCAAATCCGCCAGCGCGAAATCCGAGCGCTTGGAAATCGACACAACGTCATCAAGCGGCGCGGTCTGTTCTTGCGCCGTCGAGAGCACGCTTTGCAGCTCTCGCGGCGCAAGCTTCAGCTTGCTTATGACCGACGTACCCACATTGCGAATGATGGCGTGCTCTGCTGACGCCTTCGCATCGACGCGTATCATTTTGCTAAGCAGTTTCGTGAGCGCGTCTTCATCGGCATGAAGATGCGCGCGGATGGTTTCAAGGTTGGCGTTAGCCGGGTCGAAGAGCTTGAGGTAAAGCGAAAGGCCGCGAATGAAATTCCGGGCAGCGTCGGTCCAATGCGGGTCTTTCTCATTGGTGATGATGAGCGCTTCGCTCATCAGCATGGCGTCGCCCGCCATGTCCCTGCCGCGCAGCGCGCCGATTTCATCGAGCGGATTATGCGAGGCCGTGGGCTCGCTGGTGATGCCAAACGGGTCGAGCACAAAGACGTTGTGGCCAAGCTCCCGGCGGTCGTCAGCGGTGGCCTTGGTAAGCTCTCCCTTGGGGTCGAGCACGATCGCGGAGCCGGGGTAGCGCTTGAGGTTCGGGACAAGAACCGTTGACGACTTACCCGCGCGGCTGCCCGCAACCGTCACGATATGCCGGTCATCGGTCCAGCCGTACCAGCGCTCCTTCCAGCGACCGAGGAGCAGCTTTCCGGCGTCGTCATAGTCCCAGGTCCTATCCAGCGTTTCTGGATGCCGCCATATCGCATTGGGAGCCGCGTTAGCAGCGCCGCGCCCGGTGTTTCCGCGTGGGGGAAATAATGCTGACTCAGGACGCTCACTCATCACCAAAAGCTACAAAGGATTGTTCTCTTCGCAAATCTTGACGGCCAACAATCATTCGCTTCCGACAATTCATGTTGCACTGCCCAAGACATTTTTCGCTGCATCTTTCTGCGGCAACTCCGGGTCACATCATCCACCCGTATGCCGAAAACTCCGCCTTTCCATGCGCCTTTGTGCCGTAACTGATTACCCCCGTACTTTCCTGAACCGATTTTAGTTTTCCTATCGCTTTTCTGCCCTTGTTCATCACAACTCTGCCCCCATTTGGAGGAGAAGTGGTCGGTAGCAAGATGTGTAATTTCGCGCAGGC
>VFQR01001415.1_pt1 | contig 18532 bp, 23 predicted proteins | sample 3512321 | NCBI WGS metagenome assembly VFQR01 (sample SAMN10412374, study PRJNA504923) | tailings metagenome | isolation source: Relicate 3 Philex TSF1 revegetated site | place: Philippines: Tuba, Benguet | collected 2017-08-29
GGCGTCGCTCCCCTGTTCGCGAGCCGCCGCCCGTGGCTGCCGAAGTAGTTCGTGCCGTCGTTGCGCCGCTTCTCGTACTTCCAGTCCGTGGTGAACACGCGCGGCGTGCCGTCGGCGACGGTGACGGCCTCCTCCCCCAGGTTGCCGTCGGGCCTCCCGAGTGCCGCCCACATGTTGTCGGCACGCCAATAGGTGAGGGTCGCGGGCATGTGTGTCCTCCCGTCTCCGACGATGTTCCTGCGGGATGGTCGCGCCACCATTGCACCTCGTCAACGGCCGCCGAGCCACGGCGACGGCTTCACCCGTTCGGGCGATCCGGGCTCGAACCCTGTTGCCCACAGGTCTGCGGTGGATACGGTCGGCTCGCCGTTCAACAGCGAGGGGCACCAGACGCCGGGAGGAGCCCTTCGATGAGCATGACGAGCAACGGCAGCTTCACGGTCGTGGGCGGAGCCGGCACGTCGACGGTCGTCCTCGGAGGCGAGTTCGACGCACCGCAGGCGCAGGATCTCTGGCTCGCACTGATCGGACTGGTGGCGGTCCCGGGCCACGCCATCCGCCTCGACCTCGGCGGCGTCGAGTTCTTCGGGTCGCCGGCCCTGCGCGCCGTCCTCGATGCCCTGGACGAGGCGTCCCGCCACGGCTCGGAGGTGGTCATCGTGCGGATGTCGGACGCGTGCCGGCGGGTGTTCACCATCACCGGGTTCGGCTATCTCGTGCCGGGGGGCATCGAGGCCTGAGCGGCGCTCAGGGGTACTCGATCTCGAACCACACCCGCTTCCGCTCGGCGGGCAACCGCTCGACACCCCAGCGGTCGACGACGGAGTCGACGATCCGCAGACCGAACCCACCCTCCGTCTCTGGCAGCCGGTCGCGCACGATCGGGTCGCCCGGCGCGTCGTCGTCGACCTCCACCCGCAGGCCGCGCTGACCGGCGCTGTGCCACGCGGCGAGGGTGCAGACCACGCCCTGGTTGATGGCGTTCTGCACCAGCTCGCTCACCGCGAGCACGGCGCGATCGCGCACGTCCGCCGGCGCCTCCCACGTGAGCTCGCGCACGGCGGCACGCGCGCTGGCGGCCGTCATGCCGGTGGAGAGTGCTGCGTGGGGGGGAGGGAGGAAGTTCAGCATCCCGCCCGCCACTGTAAGCGCCTCCGCATGCCGCTCATGACATCGACCCCGTGAGGAGATGGCGGAGCTGCGGCGCCGTGGAGACGGCCAGCCGGGCGATGGACGACGTCGAAGCGATCGACAACGTGGATCCGTTCCGACGAGCGGTCGCGACGGCCCGCGCGAGGGCAGCCAGACCAGCCGCACCGAAGAACGTGACGAGACGCAGGTCGAGTGCCACGGCTGCGCCGGCGTCGCGCAGCAGCTCCTCGAGCGTGGCTCCCAGCAGCTCCGACTCCGGCCGGTCGAACTCGCCGGCGAGCACGAGGGTGTGCGAGCCGTCGCCGTCTTCGAACACGTCGACCGTGCCCCGGAGCAGCTCTTCGTCACCCACACCGCCGTGCACGCCGCTGAGATTAGAGAGCGCTCACCCCCTGGGATGGTACCCGGACGGGTGAACTGGAGCTCAGGCCTCGTCGTCCTCCCGCAGGTCGTCCAGCACCACGGCCTGCTGATCCACGATCCCCTCGCGCTCCACGCGCTCGCCCAGCGGCTCGTCGCCCGCAGCAGCGTCGGCGTCGTGGCGGTCGTCGGCGGACGGCAGGGCGTCGGTCATGTGGCGGCCGTACCCGGTGGAGGGCCCCGAGGAACCGACGCGCCCGTCGCACGACCAATCCGATGCGGGCTCGGCGACGAACGACGGCGGACGCGCCGAGCCGGAGGGACCGATGGAGACCCAGCACGACACCACCCGCCGCCGGAGGTGGCTGATCCCTGCGGTCGCCGCGCTCGTCGCCGCGCTCGCCTGGGTGGCCTTCGGGTGGTTCGGGGTGCACAAGCTCGTGGTGGACGACGAGGTGGACGACGCACCTCCGGCCTTCGCGTCGGGTAGCACGGCCGTCGCACTGGCCGAGGGCTCGTTCGTGCCCCGCAGCCACCCCACGACGGGTCGGGCCGTCGTCCTCGGCGACGGCACCGGGCAGCGGTTCCTGCGCCTCGAGCCGTTCGAGACCGACAACGGGCCCGACCTCGACGTCTACCTCTCCACCGCCCCGCCCGACGCGGCCGCCGAGCGGTTCACCGACGACCTCGTGAACCTGGGTGACCTCAGGGGCAACGTCGGCTCGCAGAACTACGAGATCCCGGCCGACGTCGACCTGTCCCGCTACCGGACGGTCGTCATCTGGTGCGTCCGCTTCGGCGTGGCCTTCGGCGTCGCCGAGCTGCTGCCGCGCAGCGGTTGACATGTGACCTTTCAGTCACCTATTGTGAGCGACGTGGACGACGACGCGGTGTTCCGGGCGCTGGCCGACCCGACGCGTCGCGCCCTGCTCGACGCCCTCTTCGAGCGCGACGGGCAGTCGGTGCAAGCACTGTGCGCACGGTTCCCGGAGATGACCCGGTTCGGCGTGATGAAGCACCTCGCGGTGCTCGAGGCCGCCGAGCTCGTGGTCACCCAGCGGGTGGGTCGCACGAAGCAGCACCACCTCAACCCGGTCCCCATCCAGCTGGTGGCCGACCGGTGGATCAGCAAGTACGCCCAGCCCTTCACCAGAGCGCTGGTCGACCTCCGCGACGAACTGGAGCGCCACGCATGAGCACCCGCCACCACTACCGCATCTACGTCCGCGCCACGGCCGAGCAGGTCTGGCAGGCGCTGCTCGATCCGGGCTTCACCCGCCGCTACTTCCACGGCACCGCGTTCGACGTGCCACCCGCGCAGGGCCACCCGTACCGCACCAGCCGCGCGGACGGGAGCCCGGCTGTGGAAGGCACGATCGAAGTGCTCGAGCCCCCTCGCCGCCTCGTGCAGACGTGGCGGGTGCTCTACGACGCGGCGTTGGCGGAGGAACCGCCGTCTCGCGTGGAGTGGACCGTCAGCGATGCAGCGCCCGGGCTCGTGCGCATCGACCTCGTGCACGGCGACCTCGCGGCCAGCCCCGGCACGTGGGCGCAGGTCCGCGACGGGTGGGTGTGGATCCTCGACTCGCTGAAGTCGTTGCTCGAGACCGGCGAGCCGCTGCCGTCGGCCATCGAGGAGTTGCCCGTGCCGGACGATCCCGATGGGGCGTGGCACCGCTCGCAGGCGATCGCCGCCAATGGCGGGGCGTGGGCGGCGATGGCCGCCGATCCCACGCCGCAGCGTGACGAGGAGCTGCTGCGCTGCGCCTACGCCTCGGCGTACCACTGGCAACGCGCCGCCGGCCGCAGCGCCGCCAACGAGGCCAGGGCCCGGTACCTGGAGTCGAAGGCCCACCTCGTGGCCGGTGACGCCGAGGTGGCCCTCCGTCACGCCGAGGCCTGCCTCGCGGTCTGCGTCGAGCACGGCCTCGTCGACTTCGACCTGGCCTACGCCCACGAGGCCCGGGCCCGTGCCCTGGTGGCCGTGGGCCGTGACGACGAGGGCCTGGCGGCGTGGGCGTCGGCGCTGTCGGTCGAGGTCCGCGATCCGGAGGACCGGGCGATCCTCGACGCCGACTTCGCCGACGCCCCGCTCGTGTCAGAAGCCCGGTGAGGTGCGGTCGCGCTCGACGACGGTCCGCCCGTCGGCCGAGACGCTCCGCTCGCGGGTGGAGGTGAAGCCCAGCATCGTGCCACGCATCAGCGAGGCGATCAGGCCGACGGCACCCACCACCATCAGGATGACACCCACCGCCCGCAGGTCGACGCCGTCCGCCGACGCGCTGACCGCGAAGGTGAGGATCGCGCCGGCGGCGATGAGGAACACACTGAGAGCGCCCATGGTTCGAGTTCTCCTTTGCTGCTCCGGTCGGTCCGTGAGCCGACGGGGCACTACCCCGCCCGTGCGCGCCTAATCACCCGAGCGGTCAAGAACGGCTCAAGGCCGGGAGGGAGTCGCGGGGGATTCACCCTCAGGTGTCGTTGCACCGGCCGCCGGCGTGGATATCCCTGGAGCCGATGTCCTCGCACATGGGACATCTCCTCGGACGTCCTCGCACATGGGACGTCTCCTTGGTAGCGCAGCCCCCGGAGCTTCGGCGCTCCGGGGGCCGCGGCCGAGGCCCGACGAACGTGCGCCGTCAGCCCGAAGGCACCCGTGGGCCTGCCGCCACCGGCACGAGTCGCCCCGTGGCGAGGAACGCCCGCCGCCGCTGCGGCTCCGCCCAGCCGAAGCGCCGCCAGGTCCACCACAGCAGCGCTGCGCCCGCCGCCTCCAGCAGCAGGTTCCACCAGCCGCGCGTGACCACCGGGAGCGGCTCGCCGCGGAAGCCACCGGCGAACGGCCACCAGAACACGTGCGTGACCGTGAACACGCCGTCGAACACGAGGTGCAGCAGCACGCCGATCGGCACGGCGATGAGCCGCTTGCGCACCGGCCGGCGACCGAGCGTCACCAGCATCACGACCGCGAGCAGCCCCACCGCGCCGGTGAGGCTGTGCAGCACCCACGCCCCACCCGTGAGGCCGTCGACCACGTCAGGGAGGAGCACGCCGAGCACGAGGAAGCGGTGGTCGAACGCCGGGTCGGTGAACACGAGGTGCACCGTCAGGATCGCGGTGGCCACGAACCAGAGGAGCATCCTCGTCTCCTCAGAGGACGAGCGAGCGCGCGCAGTGCGGGCACTCGGGTAGCGATCCGCCCGTCCCCTCGGTGGCCACCCGCTCGAACTCCACCCGGGACAGCTCGACGTGGCACCCCGTGCAGGTGCGGCCCTCCACCCGGGCGATGCCGACGCCGCCGTGGCGGGCGCGGAGGCTCTCGTACGTGGCCCGCTCGCCCTCCGTCAGCGCCTCGGCGGCAGCGGCCCGCCGCGCCCGCACCTCGTCCTCCTCGGCGGCGAGGTCGGCGAGGGCGGCATCGAGTGCTTCCTGGGCCTCGCGCACCGACCCCAGCAGCGCCGGTTCGATGTCGGTCAGGGCGCCGAGTGCGGTCTCCGCCTCGGCCTGCTGCTCCATCGCAGCCAGCTCGGCGTCGTCCAGCTCGCCGTGGCGGGCCTTCAACGTGGCGATCTCGCTCATCAGCGCCTCGGCCTCGCGCGGGGCGATGACGGTCTTCAGCTGCTGCTCGAGGCGGGCCTGCTTCGCGTCGAGCTGCGCGCCCTCGGCCTCGCAGGTCTCGATCACCTTCACGGCGCCGGCGACGACGTCGTCGAGTCGCCGCCGCTCCTCGAGCCACCGGCCGTGCGCAGCGTTCGCCTCCGCCAGCGCAGCCCGCTCGGGGAGGCGCTTGCGCCGCTGGCCGATCTGGTCGAGCTGCGAGTCGAGCACCTGCAGGTCGAGCATGGCTGCACCGTTCACGGCATCACTTCCTGAGCACCACGTCGGGCGGGAGCTTGGTGCACGACAGCACGGGCGTACGCACGTCGACCGTCGGCACCGGCGCCCGCGGGTCGAGCACGTCGGGCGGGATCGTCGTGGCGCCGGGCACGAGCTCGATCACCGTCGGGGCGCGGGTGACCGGCACCGTCTCCTCCGGCTCGGTGTCCTCGGTCGCCGGGTCGCTCGGTGGCGGCGCCGGGGGCTCCGGCTCCGGAGGTGCTGCGGGCGGGGGCGCGGCGGGCGGCGGGGCGAAGCCGGCGGTCACCGGCGCCGTCGTGGTCGGCGCGTTCGGATCGGTGAGCTCGCCGCTGACGACGGTGTAGGCGCACTCCTCCCCCGGCAGGTACAGGCGCATGGCGGCACGGGCCGGACGGGGCGCGTCGGGCCAGTCCTCGATCGGCAGGCCGTAGTTGGCCGGCGTCATGAAGGCGCCCCAGATGCGCGCCGGGTACGTGCCGCCCTGCACCGCGTCGACGCCGTCGAGGTCGTAGAACTCGGGCACGTTCTGGCGGATCATCGGCGTGTACCCGTCGGGGTCGCCCACCCAGACCGCCGTGGCGTAGTGGCGGGTGTAGCCGACGAACCACGAGTTGGTGTTGTCCTGCTGCGTGCCGGTCTTGCCGGCGGCCGGGAACGGGAAGTCGGACAGGGCACGGCGGGCCGTGCCGCGCGTGAGCACGCCCTTCAGGACGGCCGTGGCGGTGAGTGCCACGTCCTCGTCGAGCACCTGCGCGCCCGGCGAGTAGTGGGTGTACAGCCGCGTGCCGTCGGCCTTCTCGATGTGGTCGACGAAGTAGGGGTCGTGGTGCAGGCCGTTGTTCGCGATCGTCTGGGCACCCGACGCCATGTCGAGCGCGCTCATCTCGTTGGCCCCGGTGGCGAAGCTGGCGTACGGCTGCACCGGCTCGCGGTCCTCCTGCGGCTGGCCGCGGTACAGGTACGGCGACGACGCCATCCGGTAGACGGTGTCGACCATCCGGTTCAGGCCCACGATCTGCGACAGGCGGGCGTACGCGCAGTTGAGCGACAGCCACGTCGCCTGGTCGAGCGGGCCGAGTTGGCCCGACACGCCGCCGGTGATGAGGAACGGGTTCTTCGGGTCGCCCGGGTTCGGCAGCTCGCACCCGCGGCGGCCGTCGATCAGGTCGTTCGGCTGCGCGCCGGCCTGCAGCGCCGCGGCGAGGATGAAGAACTTGATGCTCGACCCCGTCTGGCGGGGCACGAGGGCCATGTTGATCTCCGCCTGCCGGGGCACGTAGCCGCGCCCGCCGACCATCGCCCGCACGGCACCCGTCTTCGCGTCCAGCGAGACGATCGCGGCGTCGATGCCGATCTCGTTCTTGGGCAGGGTGTCGCGGGCCTCCTCCGCGAAGCCCTGCAGCACCGGGTCGAGCGTGGTGTGGATGGCGAGGCCGCCGCGGTAGAGCAGGTTGGCCCGCGCCTGCTCGGTGTCGCCGAGGATGTTGCTGCGCTGGAGCAGGTACTCGCGCAGGGCCTCGGTGAAGTACGTGGGCTTCGTCTCGAACTGCGGGATGGCCTTCGGCACCTCGGGGATGGGCCACGTCTCCGCCAGCTCCGCGGCCTCCTCCTCCTCCAACATGCCGACGTCGGCGAGTCGGTCGGTCACCTGGCGGAAGCGGGCCCGGGAGCGCTCGAGGCGGCGGAACGGGTCGTAGCCGCTCGGCGAGCGGATCAGCCCCGCCAGGAACGCGCCCTCCACCATCTCGAGCTGCTCGACGCTCTTGCCGAAGTACACCTCCGCCGCGGCCTGCAGGCCGTAGGCGTTGTTGCCGAAGAAGATGGTGTTGAAGTACCGCTCGAGGATCTGCTCCTTCGTCAGCTCCTTCTCGAGCATCAGCGCGTAATGGACCTGCAGCAGCTTGTACCGGCCGTCGCGCTCGAGCCCCGCGAGGAACTCGTTCTTCACCACCTGCTGGGTGATCGTCGACGCGCCCTGGCGCGGCGCGTCGCTCGCGAAGTTGGACAGCGTGGCCCGCACCAGGCTGCGCACGTTGACACCCTTGTGCAGGAAGAACTCGTTGTCCTCCACGGCGAGGATGGCGTCGATCACGGGCCCGGGCACCTGGGCCAGGTCGATCGGCTGGCTGTTCTCGCGCTCGAAGATGGCGAGCACCCCACCGCGGGCGTCGTAGACGTAGGTGCGCTGCGACAGCGGCTCGAACCCCGGCAACTCGACGGGCAGCTCCTCGTGCGCGTTGGCGGTGAGCCACAGCCGCGGCGCCACCCCGACCACCACGGCCGTGACGAGCAGCGCGCCGGCGGCGACGACCGCCCCCAAGCGCAGGATCCATGCCACCGGCCGCATCGTGCCCGGCACGCTACCGGTCCCGCCTCGAGCGGGACGGTCACCCGCTGCTGCCCTAACGTGCGCGTCCATGAGCTCACCGCCCCCGCGCCCGTTCCGCTTCGGGGTCCAGGCCGGCCGCACCGCCGACCGGCGCGGCTGGATCGACCTCGCCCGCCGGGCCGAGGACCTCGGCTACGCGGTGCTCACCATGCCCGACCACTTCGACGACCAGTTCGCGCCCGTGCCGGCGCTGATGGCCGCCGCCGACGCCACCAGCGCGCTGCGGGTGGGCGCCCTCGTGTGGGACAACGACTACAAGCACCCGCTGGTGCTGGCCAAGGAGCTGGCGACGATCGACGTGCTCTCCGACGGTCGCCTCGAGATCGGCATCGGCGCAGGGTGGATGCGCTCCGACTACGAGCAGGCCGGCATCCCCTACGACCGGCCGGGCGTGCGCATCGACCGGTTCGAGGAGGCGCTCGCGATCATCAAGGGGCTGATGAGCCCCGACCTGTACTCGTTCACGGGCCGGCACTACACGGTGACCGAGCACGACGGGAGGCCCAAGCCGCTGCAGCGGCCCCACCCACCGATCCTCATCGGCGGCGGCGGCCGGAGGGTGCTGTCGATCGCCGCGCGCGAGGCCGACATCGTCGGCATCAACGGCTCGATGCACGCCGGCGTGATCGGGCCCGAGGCGATCGCCACGATGACGGCGGAGGCGGTCGACGAGAAGGTCGCCGTGGTCCGGGAGGCCGCCGGTGAGCGCCTCGCGTCGATCGAGGTGAACGTGCGCGTGTTCATGGTCAACGTCACCGACGACCGGGCAGCGGCGGTGGAGTTCCTCGCGACGGCGCTGCACGTGGAGCAGCGGATGGTGGAGGAGACGCCCTTCGCGCTCATCGGCTCTCCCGCGAAGCTGGTGGAGGACCTGCTCGCGCGGCGAGAGCGCTGGGGGATGTCGTACGTGGTCGTCGGCGCTGACGACGTGGAGCGGTTCGCTCCGGTGGTGGAGCAGCTCACGGGGCGGTGACGGGCGCCCGCCCGGGCGAGGGCTGATCGCGCCGGTCCGCCCGAGCGGCGGCGCGATCAGCGCATCGGCCGATTCAGATGGCGGTGACCTTCAGGGCCTCGTCGCCCTTGCGGCCCTGCCCGATCTCGAACTGGACCCGCTGGCCCTCCTCGAGCGAGCGGTACCCGTTGCCCTCGATGTTGCTGAAGTGCACGAAGACGTCTGGGCCGTCCTCGCGCGAGATGAACCCGTAGCCCTTCTGAGCGTTGAAGAACTTGACGGTGCCAGTGGCCATGTGACTACTACCCTGCTTTCTCCGGGTCGGGAGACGTTCACCGATGCCCGTGCCCGGAACCCTAGCGAACATCGGGGTCGAACACGCGCCTCCCCGGCGGTCGACGACGTGATCGCCCGCCACAAGCACCGGTGGGCGACCGCTGCGAGCGGCCGCCCACCGGTGGTCGGGACGGGATGTGCGTGCGCCGCGGGGCGGCGCCGGACGGGGATCAGCGGACCAGGCCGCGGTTCTCGTGGGTCTCCGGCTCCCTCGGCCACAGCGTGGTGCCGATCGCTCCACCGATGGCCGAGGCGGCGAGCGCCACCGTCAGCCCGATCAGCGTCCAACCGGCCGCCTCACGGGTGGTGTCGATCGTCTGCTGCGTGTCGACGCCGGCCGTGAACTCGTCGATCACGTTGCCGATGTCGAACGCCCCGACGGCGATGCCACCGCCAGCGGTGCCGATGAGCAGCAGCGCCACGAGCGCCAGGCCCCACATGACGATGCCGTTCAGCAGCCCGTCGGAGGGCTTGGTCCAGTGGCTCCCGGCACCGGCCACCACGCCGCCGAGCAAGAAGGCGACGACCGCGGCACCTGCCGACCACCAGCCCGCCGTGGCGGGATCGCCCTCGACGAGGTCGACGAGGCCGCTCGTGATCAGCATCAACTGCAGCAGCAGGTACGTGCCGAGGGTGATGATGAACCCGGCCCACACGGGGCCCCAGGAGATGCGGTCGCGGCGCGGCCATCCTCCGACCTCGGCCACGTACCGGTCGCGCACGGCCTCGTCGATGCCGTAGCGGTCGCGGTCGCGATCGCGGTCGTCACGGTCGCCGTCGCGGTCCCGTACGTCGTAGGCGCCGCCGGTGGAACGCGTGGTGGCGGTGCCCGCGTACGTGTGGGTGCCTCCCGACGTGCTCCCGGGCGGCGGCGGTGGCGTGTCCGTCGTGCGGACGCCCCCCGTACCGGTCTGTGGGTCCCTCGGTCCGGTCTCGTACGGATCGTTGAAGCTCATGCGTGTTCCTCCGTGGTGCTCCGCTCCCCGGTGTGGGCATGCGTGAACGCGCATACCCCTTCCCTGGTGAGCGGCACCTCGTGGTGCGGATTGACACGCGATCGACACACGAAGGCGACGCGTCCGGCGCACGGCTGGCCAGGCGCGAAACCTCCTCGGGCGCGCGGCCCGCGACGTGGGAGCATCGGCCGGTGCCGAGCGTGGTCTGGGGAGCCGACGTCGCCGCCGTCTACGACGCCACGTCGGCGCACATGTACGCCCCCGACGTCCTCGACCCCGCGGTCGACGCGCTCGTCGGGCTCGCCGGCGGCGGCCGGGTGCTGGAGCTGGCGTCGGGGACGGGCCGTCTGGCGCTGGCGTTGCACGAGCGCGGCGTCGAGGTCCACGGCATCGAGCTCTCCGAGCACATGGTCGCCGAGATGCGCCGCAAGCCCGGCGGCAGCGACGTGGCGGTCACCGTGGGCGACATGTGCACCGTCAGGGCGGCAGGCATGGCCGATGGGTCGTTCCGCCTCGTGTTCCTCGCGTGGAACTCGATCATGAACGTCACCACCCAGGACGAGCAGGTGGCGGTGTTCCACAACGCCGCCGCACACCTCGAGCCCGGCGGCGCCTTCGTCGTCGAGGTGCTCGTCCCGCAGGTGCGCCGCCTGCCGGCCGGCGAGCGGGCGCGGGTGTTCGCGCTCGCCGACGACCACGTCGGCATCGAGACCTTCGACGACCCTGTCACCCAAGTGAGTTGGTCGCACCACTGGCGCAGCGTCGACGGGCGGCTCGTGCGCCACGCCGCGCCGTACCGCTACGTGTGGCCGGCCGAGCTGGACCTGATGGCCCGCATCGCCGGGATGCGGCTGCGGGCGCGCTGGTCCGGCTGGGAGGGGCGTCCCTTCCAGCCGGACGGCGCCGAACAGGTGGTCGTGTACGAACGACCTGCGCGCTCGTTGCCTGCGCGCTAGTTGTTGGGGCGGGCGGCGCTGATGTCGGCCAACGCCGACTGCTGGTCGCGCTCCATGGCGAGGTCGCCGATCGACAGCACGCCGATGGGGCGTCCCCCCTCCACCACCGGCAGCCGGCGGACCGCCTTGTCGCGCATGAGCCGGATCGCGTCGTCGACGGCGTCGTCGGGCGCGACGGTGATCAGGTCCTTGCTGCAGATGTCGCCGAGCCGGGTGCTGGACGCGTCCTTCCCCTGCGCCACCGCCCTGACGGTGATGTCGCGGTCGGTGACGATGCCGCAGACCTTCTCGCCCTCGCAGACGATCACGTCGCCGATGTCCCTCTCGGCCATCTGCCGGGCGGCTTCGTGCACCGTGGCGCCGGCGTCGAGGACACACGGCGACGAGGTCATGACCTCGCGGATGAGCTGTGCCATGGATTGCCTCCTCCTGGTGGGTGGGACGGCTGGCTGGATGTGTGCCGCGCCGCGGCGTACCCGGGGCCCGGCTCGCGGACACCGCCCATTGGGCGGAGCCTGCCTCCTCCGCGTTCGGCGCATAGGGTGGCGTGAGCATCCGGAGCGAGGAGGAGGGGACCCGTGACGCCCCAGGAAGCAGGGCAGGTCTTCGTGACGCCGGCGGACTACGCCGACCCGGCGTGGTTCCACGCCGCGTGCGCGGTGCTGCGCCGCGAGGACCCGATCCACCTCGTGGAGCACCCGGACTTCGCGCCGTTCCACGTGATCACCAAGCACGCCGACGTGCTCGAGGTGGAGCTGCACCATGCGCAGTGGCACAACGCGCCCCGCCCGGTGATCTCCACGCTCGAGGCGGACCGACGCCGGGCCGAGCAGGGCGACCTGCTGCGGACGCTGATCCACATGGACGACCCCGACCACCGCGCCTACCGAGGCCTCACCGCGGAGTGGTTCCTGCCGAAGAACCTCGCGAGGCTCGAGGACCGCCTGGCGCACCTGGCCCGGCTCTCGGTGGACCGGATGGCCGAGCTGGGTGGGCGGTGCGACTTCGCCCGCGACATCGCCATGCAGTACCCGCTGCAGGTGATCCTCGCCATCCTCGGGCTGCCGGAGAGCGACTACCCGAGGATGCTGAAGCTGACCCAGGAGCTCTTCGGCGCCTCCGACCCCGAGCTGACGCGCGGGATGTCGATGGAGGACCTGGTCGCCGTGATCCAGGATTTCTTCGCCTACTTCAGCGCGCTCACCGAGGCACGCCAGGAGCAGCCCACCGACGACCTCGCGTCGGTGATTGCCAACGCCACCCTCGACGGCCAGCCGATCGGGTTGATGGAGCAGATCTCGTACTACGTGATCGTCGCCACGGCCGGTCACGACACCACCGCGTCGGCCATGGCCGGCGGCCTGCAGGCCTTGATCGAGCACCCCGACCAGCTCGAGCGGCTGCGCAGCGACCCGTCGCTCGTGCCGACGGCGGTGGACGAGATCATCCGGTGGGTCACGCCCGTGAAGCACTTCATGCGCAACTGCACCGAGGAGTACACGCTGCGCGGCCACCGCTTCTCGCCCGGCGACGCCGTGCTCCTGTCGTACCCGTCGGCCAACCGGGACGAGGAGGTGTTCGACCAGCCCTTCCGCTTCGACGCGGGGCGCACGCCGAACAAGCACCTCGCGTTCGGCTTCGGCGTCCACTTCTGCCTCGGCGCCATGCTCGCCAGGATGGAGATCAAGGCGCTGCTCACCGAACTGCTCCCGCGCCTGCGCTCGGTGGAGCTGGCCGGCGAGCCGGCGGAGATGCAGACGCTGTTCGTCGGCGGCCTGAAGCGCCTCCCCATCGCCTACGAGCTGCGCTGAGCAGCGGGCGCGGCCGGCCGCCGCAGGACGAGATCGTCCCGCACCGAGCCGCGCCCCGGGTCGTCGGCGTCACCCGCCCGCGATGTCGGCGCTGACCGCCGAGGTCCGACGGGGACGTTCCGCCCGACGGGTGGCTTCATCGCCTGGCACGGGGGGTACCTGCTCATGTTGCGGGCCCCACGCACGGCCTGCGGAGGTTTCCATGAGAGTGGGGCTGATCGCATCGCCCTGGATCAGCGTGCCTCCCACCGGGTACGGGGGCACCGAGCTCGTCGTCGATCTCCTCGCTCGCGGGCTGGTCCAGCGCGGCCACGAGGTGGTGCTGTGCACGACCGGCGACTCCAGCTGCCCGGTGGAGCGCTGGTGGATCTACGAGCGCTGCCGCGGGACGAGCGGCCTCGGCGTCGCGGCCGAGCTCCGCCACACCATCGAGGCCTACGCCGCTCTCGACGGGCGCGTGGACCTCGTCCACGACCACACCGTCGCGGGTCCGCTCGTCGGAGCACGCACGACCTCCCTCCCGATCGTCACCACCAACCACGGCCCGTTCGACCACGAGCGCCGGACGATCGACCGGTCGCTGGCCGGACGGGTGACGGTGGTCGCCATCTCGCACCAGCAGGCGGCCGGTGCGCTCACGCCACCGCACGCCGTCATCCACCACGGCCTCGACACGCGCACGGTGCCCGTCGGGGACGGCGCTGGCGGCTACGTGCTCTTCCTCGGCCGGATGACACCCGAGAAGGGTGCGCGCGACGCGGTGCTCGTGGCACGGGAGGCCGGGGTGCCGCTCCTCCTCGCCGCCAAGATCTGGGAGCGGGAGGAGCGGATCTACTTCGACGAGCAGGTCGCCCCGTTGCTGGGTGGCGACATCACCTACGTCGGCGAGGCCGCGGGCGATCGGAAATGGGAGCTCCTCGCCGGAGCCGAGGCGCTGGTCAACCCGCTCCAGTGGGACGAGCCGTTCGGGCTCGTGATGATCGAAGCCCTGGCCGCCGGGACGCCGGTCGTGGCCACCTCGTGCGGCGCGGCACCCGAGATCGTCGACCACGGCCGGACCGGGTTCCTGTTCGGCGACCTCGGCGAGATGGCGGCGGCCCTGGACAAGCGCGACCAGCTCGAGCGCAGCGCATGCCGGTCAGCGGCGGAGACGCGCTTCTCGAGCGAGCGGATGGTCGACGAGCACGTGGCGCTGTACGAGGCGGTGCTGTCGGGTCGACGGCCGTGAGCGCGACGGAGACCACCGCCGCCGCCGATCCACGGGAGCCCTCTCCCTGGACCGGCACCGCCGCCATCGCCTCCACCGGCACCAGCGTCGGGTCGGTGATGCTCGTCGAGGGTCAGACCTTCTGCCTCTCGGGGCGGACGGGGGACATGTCACCGGCGGTGCCCCAGGGCCTGTTCGTCCTCGACACCCGTGTCGTCGCCACGTGGCAGCTGCGCCTCGACGGGCGCCCGCTCGAGCCGCTGACGGTGACGATCGACCAACCCTTCAGCGCCACCTTCGCCCTCCGCGGCCAGCCGGCGGAAGGCCAGGCCGACGCCTGCATCGTCTGCCTGCGCCGCCGGGACGTGGGCAACGGGCTCCGGGAGCGGATCACCGTGACCAACCACGGGCTGGAGGAGCGCTCGCTCGAGCTCCAGCTCGTCCACGGCACCGACTTCGCCGACGTGTTCGCCGTGAAGGAGAGCCGGGCCCACGCCGGCGGTCGGCAGCGCAGCGAGGTCGTGGAGGGAGCGGTGCTCCACGTCCAGGCCGACGCGGGCGCCGAGCGGGTGGTGGAGGTCCGGGTCCACGGCGCCGAGCTCGACGCGGAGACGGCGACGTGGCAGGTGGCGCTCGCCCCCGGTGCATCGTTCGAGACGTGCGTCGAGGTGCGCGTCAGGGTGGCCGAGCAGGAGCTGGAGCCCCGCTTCGAGTGCGGCCGGCGGGACGGGCAGCCCTCCGTCCCCGAACGGCGGCTGCACGAGTGGCGCAGCCGCCTCCCCCGGGTGGTGAGCGACCACCGACCGCTCGAGGAGTCCGTGGCGCAAGCGGGCCTCGACCTCGGGGCGCTGCGGATCTTCGATCCCGAACACCCGGAGGTGCCGATCCTCGCGGCCGGAGCACCCTGGTTCATGACCGTCTTCGGGCGCGATTCGCTCCTGACGGCGTGGATGACGCTGCTGGCCGACCCGTCGCTCGCGCTCGGTGTGCTGACCACACTGGCGAGGTTCCAGGGCGAGGACGTCGATCTCGCCACCGAGGAGGAGCCGGGCAAGATCCTGCACGAGATCCGGTTCAACGCGGCCACGCAGCTGACGCTGCGCGGCGGCGACCGCTACTACGGCTCGGTCGACGCCACGCCGCTGTTCGTGATGCTGCTCGGCGAGGTGCACCGCTGGGGCGGCGACGTGCAGGAGGTCCGGCGCCTGCTCCCCCACGCCGACCGGGCCCTCGACTGGATCGAGCGCTTCGGCGACGTCGACGGGGACGGGTACGTCGAGTACGAGCAGCGTTCGCCCCGAGGGTTGGCCAACCAGGGCTGGAAGGATTCCTGGGACGCGCTCCGGCACCCGGACGGTTCCCTGGCACGGGGTCCGATCGCCCTGTGCGAGGTGCAGGGCTACGTGTGGGCCGCGTACACGGCGCGGGCCCTGCTCGCCGAGGCCTTCGACGACCCGGCCACCGCGGCGCGCTGTCGCGAGCGGGCCGCGGCCCTGCGTCGGCGCTTCGACGACGACTTCTGGATGGAGGATGCGGGCTGCTACGCACTCGCGCTCGACGGGGACAAGCGCACGGTCGCCGCCGTCGCGTCCAACAGCGGCCACTGCCTGTGGGCCGGGATCGCGGAGCCGCACCGCGCCCCTGCCCTCGCCCGCACCCTCACCTCGCCGCAGATGTTCTCCGGCTGGGGCGTGCGCACGCTCAGCACGGACATGCGCGCCTACAACCCGGTCAGCTACCACAACGGGTCGGTGTGGCCGCACGACAACGCGATGTGCATCGACGGGCTGCGACGGCACGGTTGCGACGCCGAGGCGCACGCCGTGCTGCGGGCCCAGCTCGAGGTGGCGCAGGCATCGCAGTGGCGCCTGCCCGAGCTCTTCGCCGGCTTCTCACGCGACGAGGTCAGCGCCCCGGCCAGCTATCCGGCGTCGTGCTCGCCCCAGGCGTGGGCCGCTGCGGCACCGCTGCTGTGGGTGCGCGCGCTGCTCGGGCTGCGCCCCGACGCGCCGTCGCGTCGCCTCCACCTCGACCCGAGCCTGCCCCCGTGGATGCGCCACCTGCGGGTCGAGGGTTTGCGCATCGCCGGCCACGACGTGAGCGTGGAGGTGGAGGGCGACGAGGTGGAGGTGGTCGCCCCACCGGGCTTCACGGTCGAGCAGCGCGCCGAGCACCAGGGTTGACGTCCGGGGCGCCATGCCCCGAGCACGACGGTGGGCGCAGAGGGACTCGAACCCCCGGCATCTTCCTTGTAAGGGAAGCGCTCTGACCAGCTGAGCTATGCGCCCGGGCGCAAAGGAAGGGGTCATGCTACCCACCGCTACGCTGGCGCCATGGCACAGCCCGGCGCCCCCACCATCAACATCGGCATCAGCGACGAGGACCGTGCGGCCATCGCCGAGGGCCTCGGTCGGCTGCTCGCCGACACCTACACCCTGTACCTCACCACGCACAACTTCCACTGGAACGTCACGGGGCCGATGTTCAACACGCTCCACGAGATGTTCATGCTCCAGTACACCGAGCTCTGGAACGCGATCGACCCCATCGCCGAGCGGATCCGGTCGCTCGGCCACCCGGCGCCCGGCTCCTACGGGCAGTTCGGCTCGCTCAGCTCGATCGCCGACGCGCCGGCCACGCCACCGAAGGCGCTCGAGATGGTGCGCATCCTGGTGGAGGGGCACGAGGCGGTGGCCCGCACCGCCCGGTCGGTGTTCCCCACCGCCGAGCAGGCCAGCGACGAGCCCACGGCCGACCTGCTCACGCAGCGCCTCACGGTGCACGAGCAGGCGGCGTGGATGCTGCGCTCCCTGCTCGAGGACGAGTGACCGCGGCGAAGTCGGGGCCCACGCGGCCGTGACGGTCACGTGGGACCCGAGTTCCCGGCGCGGCGGGCGGTGAGCAGCGGCTCGAGCAGCGCCGGTGTCGCCGCGGCGACCGGTGTGCGCCGGGCGACGTGGTCCAGCACCAGCAGGTCACGTCCCCACAGGTCCACGATCGGCACGCCCGCCTCGGCGCAGATCAGCGCGGACGCCGCGTAGTCCCACACCCCCAGCTGGTCGTCCACGCAATCCACGTACCCGTCGAACACCCCGCCGGCGACGGCGCACAGGTCGAGCGCCGCCGACCCGAGGACCCGCGACTGCGCGGAGCCGAGCGGTGCGGGTGGGAGCCCGTTGAGCGCGAGGATCGAGGCGGCCACGTCCGTGCAACCCGAGCCGGCGAGGCGGCGGCCGTCTCGCCACGCTCCCTCGCCGCGCCGGGCCCACCACCGCTCCCCCGAGGCCAGGTTCACCACCAGCGCGGCCGCCGCGCCGTTGCCGTCGACCAGGCACAGCGCGCACGCGTACCAGGGCACGCCGCGGCTCGCGTTGGTGGAGCCGTCCACCGGGTCGATCACCACCACCCGGTCGTCGCTGCCGGCACGCAGACCGCTCTCCTCCGACAGCACGCCCACACCCGCACCCGCCAGCACCTCCAGGGCGGCGGCATCGGCCAGCAGGTCGAGCGCGTACTGGCCGTCGCGCAGCCCGGAGGGGCCACGGTCGGCGAGGCCCTCCAGCGACCGGGCCACCGCGGCGGCGACCTCGTCGAGCAGGTCGAGTCCCTCGTCCGTCACGGACCCGGACGGTAGTGTCGGTCGTGTGGCCGTCATCGACGTCGCCGGCTTCATCGCCGACCTGAAGAACCACGCCATCGACCACGGCTTCCACGTGCACGACGAGCGGCACTTCGTCGAGACCTACTCCCTGCGCCAGCTGTGGGAGGTCGACCTCCACCCCGAGGAGGCCTGCAACGGCCCCATCGACCTGCACCTCTCCCTCGAGGTCGACCCCCGCGCGCTGCTCGGGTTCGAGGACGAGGTGGTGAAGATGGACGACCCCGACGACGACCCGCCGGGCGGGTTCAGCTTCCCCCTCCTGTTCACCTGGACGCTGCCACCGTTGAGCAACGCCCCCGACCTGCTCGTGCTGGCCACGGAGGTCGCCGGCGTGGGGGGCCTGGAGCTGCCGGTCGAGGTCTCGGCGATCGACTCGTTCGCGAGCGTCACCGACGCCCCGGAGCGCAGCCTGTCCCTCGTGGCCCGCATCGCGGTCGATCTCGCCGACGTGTACACCGGCAACGAGGAGGCGTTCTGCGACACGCTGATCCGCTGCCGCGACGTCAGCCTGTTCCTCCTCGACAACGCCGCGAAGTGGCTCGACACCTGACGCACCCGTCGCCGTCCAACCGAAAGGCCCCATCATCATGCGAGTCAGCGAACTCATCGACATGCTCCGCGACCAGCCGGCCGACGCCGAGGTGGAGCTGGCCGTGATCGCGCCCGTCGACGACGACAGCGAGGACATCACCGTCGACCGGTACGTGGTGGAGGGCATGCTCCCCTGGAACGACGACGACACCGACGAGGTGGTCATCTGGCTCGTCGGCGGCGAGGACGAGGACGTGGAGGCCTTCCTCGACGCGATCGAGGGCGACGAGGACCACGACCACGACCACCCGCACCCCCACTGACCGCCGCGCCACCGGCGCCGGCCCGGCATGGGAGGCTCCG
>VFQR01001417.1_pt1 | contig 18504 bp, 13 predicted proteins | sample 3512321 | NCBI WGS metagenome assembly VFQR01 (sample SAMN10412374, study PRJNA504923) | tailings metagenome | isolation source: Relicate 3 Philex TSF1 revegetated site | place: Philippines: Tuba, Benguet | collected 2017-08-29
TGTTTAATATCGGCGTCGATTTGTTGTTTGAGCGACATATTTCTTCAGTCAACAGTTATCAGTTATCAGTAAATAGGGCGTTGCGCCAGCATTGCTGAACCTTCGCCCGTCCGACAAAGTTACGAAACTGTCAACTGCTAACTGTTAACTGCTACGGTTCCCCGCCGGGACTGTTCACTGAAATGACTCGTCTTTCCGTCAATATCAATAAAATTGCTACGCTTCGTAATGCGCGTGGCGGCAACAACCCAAATCTGGTGAAGGTAGCCCTCGACTGCGAACGCTTCGGCGCACAGGGAATTACGGTTCATCCCCGCCCCGACGAACGGCACATTCGCTATCAGGACGTGCTGGATTTGAAAGATGTTGTTACGACCGAGTTCAACATCGAAGGCAACCCCGACGAACGGTTTATCGACCTGGTCCGGCGCGTTCGGCCCGCGCAGGTCACGCTCGTACCCGACGCGCCCGATGCCATCACCTCCAACGCGGGTTGGGATACCATCCGCCACGCCGACCACCTTCGGCAATTGGTTGAAACGTTCAAACAAGACGGTATCCGGGTGTCGATTTTTGTGGACGCCGACGAGCGGATGGTAGAAGGTGCGAAAGCCGTTGGCACCGACCGCATCGAATTGTACACAGAACCTTACGCAGCTCACTATTTTGCCAACCGTGAAGCCGCCATTGCGCCCTTCGTGCGGGCCGCACAGAAAGCGCAGGAACTGGAACTCGGCCTGAACGCAGGCCACGACCTCAGCGTAGACAATCTCCTGTATTTCGCACAACATATTCCCGGCCTGCTCGAGGTCTCCATCGGCCACGCCCTCGTTTGCGACGCGTTGTATTTTGGTTTAGAGAACACGATTCAGATGTATCGGCGGTGCCTAAATCTTCTGAACCAGGATTAGCCTTGATTTACAAGATTACCACAAGATTCTACGCTTCGCTTAATTGCTCTTCTGCATCTTGCTTTGCAAGATGATTAATCCTGTTCAATCTTGAAAATTGTGGCTAATCCTGGTTCAGATGACTGTTGACACCTTCCTTTCTTTAGCCCAAACCCGGCCCGTTATCGACGTGCGGTCGCCGGGCGAGTTTGCCCACGCGCACATACCGGGAGCGGTGAATATTCCGCTGTTCGACAACGACGAGCGGGCGCAGGTCGGCACCAAATACAAGCAGGTGGGCCGCGATGCCGCCGTATTGCTGGGGCTGGAACTGGTAGGGCCAAAATTAGCCGGCTTTGTGCGACAAGCGCGAAAACTGACCAAGGGCGGCAAACCCGATGTGCTGGTGCATTGCTGGCGGGGCGGTATGCGGTCGGGGTCGTTTGCGTGGCTGCTCAATACTGCCGGCATAACGGCCACCACGCTCGAAGGCGGCTACAAAGCGTATCGCCATGTGGTACTGAACTTGTTTACTGAGCCGTATAAACTAATGGTGCTGGGCGGCAAAACCGGCTCCGGCAAGACTGATATTCTGAAAGAACTGGCCCGACAGGGCGAACAAGTTATTGACCTGGAAGCTATGGCGCACCATAAAGGGTCAAGTTACGGAGCCATTGGGCAGCTTCCACAACCTTCTTCCGAACAGCTTGAAAACCGGTTATTTACGGCTCTACGTGCGCTGAATCCGGCAAAGCGTATCTGGCTCGAAGATGAAAGCCGTAGTATCGGTACTTGTTTTGTGCCACGTGCGTTGTGGGAGCAGATGCAGGCGGCACCCGTCGCTTTTGTCGATGTGCCAAAACCCGTTCGCATTCAGCGGCTGGTTGCCGAATACGCAGGTATCAATCACGACCTGCTCGTTGAAGCCACCGAGCGCATCCGCAAGCGGTTGGGCGGCCAGGCCACCAAAGATGCATTGGCCGCGCTGACCCAACACGATTACGCCACCGTAGCCGACCTTACGCTCGCTTATTACGACAAAGCCTATATGCACGGCGTATTACAGCGACAGGCAGAGCGGGTGCATACGCTTTCGGTGATGGAAGACAACCCAGCCGAAACAGCCCGGCAACTAATCGAATGGAGCAATTTGGCAGGCTGATCGATAACGTGACTGCCAACTGAAGACTGAGAACTGCCTACTTCTTCTTCACGGCTACCCGCCGTACAACTTCTCGTTTGGGGAACGCAATACGCCACACGGCCAAGGGCGTTTTCTGGTTTCCGAAACAGGTTTGGCAAATCACGTTGTCGGTCGGTACGGCGGCATTGTAGATGTATAGCGTATCGTTGATTTTCTGAATATTGGAAATTTGCGGCAGTTTTTGCTCGGCATTGTACAGATAGGCATCCAGTACCTCGCGCTCTTTCGCGCTCAGCGACGAATTCTGTACGTCGGCTCCGCTCACTAACTGAATGTCAACACCATACTTTTTCTCAATGGCAGTCAGCCGGGGCAATTTTTCCAATTGGCACAGCCGTGTTCGCTCGGCGGGATTGGTTATTTTCTGCAAATCGCTGGTTAAATCGCTCTGCACAGCCGCGCTGATGCGTTCGCCCAATACATTCACCGTTTCAACCATATCGGCGTTGGTAATGCGCTTAGGCTTCATGTCGGCCATTTGCTGCTTCAGCGCGTCGGTCTGCTTTAGCCGGTCGGGCGTACAGGATAGTAGAAAAAGTACCGCAACGGACGTTGAAAAGATGAATGGGTGAACGAGCAAACCGGCAAATAGGTGTAGGCGTTGATGGAGAAACATAAATAGAAGTAACGTTAGGCGGCTAATTCAATTTTGCGGTACACGTCGGCCAGTTGCAGGGCGAAGTTGCCGATTTGAATCGTGTCGGTCAGGTTGGCATAATGCGTCTGAAGCCATTGGCTGGGATTGTCGGTGCGGGCATATAGCCACGCATTCACGGCCTGCTGGTCGATAAAGAGCGCGTATTGCAACGACGGAATAGTTTGATATTCCAGCAACTTGCCACTCATATCGAATCGGCGTGTTCCCGTCGACAGCACCTCTGCTACCAAAAACGGATTTTTAATCCGCACCCGCGAATCGCGTCCTGCCTTCGTTGGTCCATATTCTGATGCGCCCCGAACTACCGACAAATCGGCGTTAAAATCGCCCGTTTGGCCTGGCGTCACAATCTTTACGTTGCTGCCAAGAACTTGATGCACAGGCTCCAATTCATCAAAATAAATAGCAAAAAGTTTAATTAACCGGGCTACTAAGCGTTCGTGGCTGTCGGTGGCTTGACTCATGATAATAATCTCTCCATCAAGGTATTGAATGGTATAGGGCGTTTCGTCGATCAGATCGAGGTATTCCTCGAAGGTGGCGGGTATCCGCAAAATTTCCCCTTCTTTGATCGTTTCGATGGTTTTCGGTAATTCGGGAGCGAGAGCAACGGCTTCCATGATTTTCTGGCGTTGTGAATAAGTAAAGATACGTCTTTTTGCGGATATAGGCATCCGCTAACAGCAAACGCGGGCGCGTTCGATAAGCCGTAATAAAATCGTAATTTTGCCCGCTAAAATAGCCGAATCAACATGCTCGATCAGTTAGAAGCCATCCGCGAACGCTTCGATGAAGTAGCCCAGCAAATTGTGCAGCCTGAGGTTGTCTCAGACCAGAAACGCTTCATGAAGCTGAGCAAAGAATATAAAGACCTCGAAAAAATTGTGACCCAGTACCGGGCTTATACCCAACTGCTCGAAGAAATCGAGAACGCCAAACAAATTGTTGCCACCGAAAAAGACGAAGACTTTCGGGAGTTAGCCAAAGCCGAGTTAGACGAACTGCTGCCGCGCCGGGAGCCGATGGAAGAGGTACTGAAAGAAATGCTGATTCCGAAAGACCCCAACGACAGCAAGAACGTGATTCTGGAAATCAGGGGCGGAACCGGGGGCGACGAAGCCGCCATTTTTGCGGGCGATTTGTTTCGGATGTACCAGCGTTTCTGCGAAAAAATGAGTTGGCGCATGTCGCTCGTCGATTATACCGAAGGCACGTCGGGCGGCTATAAAGAAATCATCGTTGAGATTGAGGGCGAAGACGTATATGGCAAGCTCAAATTTGAGTCGGGCGTTCACCGGGTGCAGCGCGTTCCGGCCACCGAAACGCAGGGCCGTATTCACACCTCAGCCGCCAGCGTGGCCGTATTGCCCGAAGCCGAAGAGGTTGACGTTGAACTGAATATGAACGACATCCGCAAAGACACGTTCTGTTCGTCGGGCGCGGGTGGTCAGTCGGTAAACACAACCTATTCTGCCGTGCGCCTGACGCACATCCCAACGGGTTTGGTGGTGCAGTGCCAGGACGAACGGTCGCAGTTAAAAAACTTCGACAAAGCCCGGACCGTGCTGCGGTCGCGGCTCTACGAAATTGAATTGCAGAAGCACAACGAGGCCATTGCCTCCCAGCGCAAGACAATGGTAGGCAGTGGCGACCGCTCCGACAAAATCCGTACGTATAACTACCCGCAGAGCCGCGTCACCGACCACCGCATCGGCCTGACGGTCTATAACCTGCCCGCCGTAATGGACGGCGACATCGGCGAGTTCATCGAACAACTCCGCATCGCCGAAAACGCCGAGCGGCTCAAAGAAGGCGCAACGGCGTAAGCCGGACGATTTCCGAAGAATACATGCAATTTCAATGGGACGATGGCAATAAGAAACATGTGTTTCAAGATTACCCAGACCGGGATAATTCTATTGCGGAAGTAGAAAGTGTATTCGCCGACCCACATGTATTAATCAGGCCCGCTCGCTCCGGAACTGATGGAGAAGAACGATTTCAGGCAATCGGCTTGTCGAACCGTTTTCGGGTATGTTCGGTTGTTTTTTCGGTACGAAACAATCAAATTCGTCCCATAAGTTGTTGGTTATGTAAGCCTAAACTTCGTACTCTTTATGCTCAAAACATCCAGGAAAAGCAACAAAAAGCTGGTAACCGTAATTAAAAACGAGCATACTCGTGCCGAGATGCGCCAGCTTGACGACGAATGGGCGAGTCAGACCGGACCATATCTAACAATTGAGCAAGTGCTTGCCAATCAAGCGAATAAAGAGCAGTCTAAATCCTAACCAGAACGTCTTTAGCTAACGCCGAGCGGCTCAAAGAAGGCGCAACGGCATAGCTATCAGCGAATATAGGTTCCAAATCCGGTCGATTGCCAACGGCGCAACCGACCGGATTTGTTTTCGAGCAGGTAGAGTTCAACACCCGGTAATCGGCGCAGCAGCCGATGGCTTTTTCGCCAGCCTGCCACGCTGAACACTTTCGTAAGCGCGTCGGCCCGCCAGCCATCGGGAGCCAGCACGGTGGCCCGCACAAAATGCCGCAACCCCAGCCCCGAACGCGGGTTCATTACGTGCGAATACCGCCGACCCCGGTAGTCGAGATGCCGGTATGTATCGCCCGACGTAGTGATGGCCGCGTTTTCGAGCCAGACCGTAGCCGAATCGAGCGCGACGGTAAAACGATTGTCGCCCGCCAGCACGTCGCCCCCCAAATCGAGCAGGAAAGCAGTGAACCCCATCGCCCGGAGCAATTTGGCTGCTTCATCAATGGCGAAGCCCTGCCCAATGCCGCCCAAATCTAACCGCATACCGCGTCGCTGGAGTCGGACGGTTTGTGTGGCACTGTCAATTTGCAAAAGGCGATAATTTACGGCCCGGTGTGCCCGGCGTCGCTGTTGTGCAGTTGGGAACTCGCCCCGGCGCACGGCCCTTCGCCATAGCTGCGACAGCGGCCCAATGGTAGGATCGAATCGTCCGTTCGAGAGCCGGGCTATATACTGGGCTTTTTGCAGCACATCGAGTAATTCGGGCGAAACCCGCACCCACTTTCCCGACCCCGCCGTGGCCGACAGCAGGTTTAGCTCGGAGCCGTCTAAGTAATCGCTCATAATCTGGTTGAGCGAATCCACGCGGGCGTTTACGGCAGCATTGGCACGTTGGGCGGCTGCACTGTCGGGGGCGTAGAGCGTGAGCGTAAACTGGGTTCCCATCAGCCCGCGCCGGAACACGTAACGCTGTTGGGCCTGCACGGTGCTGAACAGAAAAAGGAAAACGAGCGTAATAATTTCTCGCAGATTCAAGCAGATTGAAAACGCAGATAAACGCGGATTTTTTCGGCGAAAAGCTGCGTTTATAGTCTGCAAAAGTCTGCGATAAATCATGATAACCATCCGCAACAAATACTTGCTTGCTGCCGCCGGATTCTGGTTTTTGGGTTTGGTACTCGTTTTGCTCGGTGCGGCTGGCCGAAGCAACGAATGGGAATCGGCAGGAACGCTACTGTCAATCGGTATTCTGGCGCAGGCCGTAGGCTTCGGTTTGCTGGGCTTTGTACTGATGCAGGCCGTTTTCAGCAAGAAGAAATAGGCCAGGTTATCAGAACATTTCAGCCTGTTTTGCGGCCTGCCCAACCCGTGCGGCTTCGTTACGCAGCATCATATCGGCCAGTACCAGCGCGGCCATCGCTTCCACAATTGGTACGGCACGCGGCACCACGCAAGGGTCGTGTCGGCCTTTGCCCGAAACCGTAACCGGTTGGCCGTGAACATCTACGCTGTCCTGGTCCTGCATGATGGTAGCCACCGGCTTGAATGCCGTTCGGAAATAAATAGCCTCGCCGTTGCTGATGCCACCCTGAATACCGCCCGAATGGTTGGTTTTGGTGCGTACGGCCCCGCTATCGTCGGTGTAAAACGCGTCGTTGTGCTGCGAGCCATACCGTTCGGCACCGGCAAAACCGCTGCCGTATTCAAACCCTTTCACGGCGTTGATACTCAGCATGGCTTTGCCCAGTTCGGCGTGGAGTTTATCGAAAACGGGTTCGCCCCAGCCCGCCGGAACGCCCGTAACTACGCAATCGACCACGCCCCCGATGGAGTCGCCCCGTTTTCGGGTCTCGTCGATATACTGAAACATCTGTTCGGCCATGTCGGGGTCGGGGCAACGAACGGAGTTTTCTTCCGCCAGCGATAGATTCAGTTCGGTGTAGGGCTTATCGAGCTTCATGGTTCCCACCTGCGAGACATAGGCCTGAATCTGAACGCCCCGCTGCGCCAGCAGCAGTTTTGCTACGGCCCCAGCCGCAACCCGTGCCGCCGTTTCACGCGCCGACGAACGGCCACCACCCCGGTAATCGCGCGAACCGTATTTGGCCTGATACGTGTAGTCGGCGTGTGATGGCCGAAACTGTTCGGCAATGTGGCCGTAGTCTTTGCTGCGCTGGTCGGTGTTACGAATCACGAGTGCAATGGGCGTTCCCTGCGTTTGCCCATCGAACACGCCCGACAGCACCTCAAACTCATCGGCTTCTCGTCGTTGCGTTGTAATGCGCGATTGCCCCGGTTTACGCCGGTCGAGTTCATGCTGAATAAAGTCGGTGTCGAATAGCAACCCAGCCGGGCAACCGTCGATAACAACGCCTATAGCCGGGCCGTGCGATTCGCCGAAGGTAGAAATCTTAAATAGGGTTCCGTATGTACTGCTCATAGTGTTGGCCGGGCCGCATAGGAATCGTGCAGCGCAGCATTTACCGCTTGAAAAATACAAATATCATTCCCAGCAGCATCAATACAATAAATACGTTGGCCGCTGCCCGCACCAGCACCGCCATACTGACTGGCTGCCGGCGGCTGTCGAGGGTTTCGATGCCGTCATAAATCGACCCACTACTACCCGTCGATGTGACCGTCGTATCGGCACCTATGTTCGATGCGTTACCGGCGTTTGCCAGGTTGGTAGTGGCGTTTAGGTTGCCAACCCGGAGTACTGTAGCCGGTTGAAGCGTATCGTACCGGCCCGTACGCGGATTGAAATAGATCCATTCAAAACGGCCCGTCAGCGGTATGGGTGACTGTTGATGCGGCACTAAAAAATAGGTGAATGTTTTTCTACCTGTTACGCCCGCCACCGTACGATTAAGTACCTGACGTGTTTCGGGCGGAAATACGTCAAGTTCCGAATCGGTATTAGACATAGCCGGAGCGGGTAGCGCGGCAATGTTGCCTTCGCCAACAACAGAAAAAGCGTAGCGAACGCTTTGATTAGCCGTTATCCGTCGCCGGTCGAGCGACTCTTCGAGCCGAAACACGCCTACCGGCACACGCCCCCGCAACGGGTGGGGCGGCAGACTCCGAATAGTTATACTGACTGGCTGGCTCGTGAACGAAGCTATTTCGGGCGTGGCCGTTGGCGGGCCAATAACGGGCCGCGAACGCGTTAGCTGAAGCGTGACAGCAGGCAAACGCAGAAGCCGGTTCGACAACGGAAAAAACACGGCTTCATACAGTTTGTATTCGCGAAAAGGTTTACCGCCAATCTGAACCGGCACCGCCTTCAACTCAGTGATATTCAGATTTTCTTCCCAGGCATTGGCGGGCCGAATCTGCTTGACAATGGTTTGCAACTGCTTGTCTAAAGCGGTAAAATTCAGCACATCCGGATAGGCATCGGCCACAAAAAAAGAGAGCGTCAAGCCCACACTTTCACCTGCATAGATACTTGACTTGGTAGCTCGTAGAGACAAAAATGCCGGATTTTTTGGTATACTGATGTCGTCTGGAGTGACTGTGGCACTGTTTGGTTGTGTGGCAAGTGACCTCACGATTAGCTCGGCCCCTTCTGACCGCGCCGTTGCGCCATTTACGGTAATTGAAAACGGCGGCAACCGAAACCGGCCCGGCGCACGCGCCTGATAGCTTTGTGTGATAATTTGCGTAATGACAGCCTTACCGCCTACCTCGGTGGTAGTTACGCTGGCCGACGTTCCCTTTTTAACGAATCCAACAATATCAGGGAACGCAATTGATGGACGAGACTCACTATTTGGAATAAGTACGGTAATAATAAAGGGCCGTTCAATCGAAAAGTTAGTGCTGCTCAATTCAATAGTTACCGCATTATCAGCCGATTGCCCAAATGTAACTAATGGCAAACAAAAAAATAATACAAAATATTTGCGGAATACTTCAAAAAACATTGTTAATTCGTGGCAACATTTTTTTACAAGGTGCGTTCTTACAGATAGGTTCCCTCAGCCTAAACGCTGGTATAGTCTCGTAAAGTACTCATCACTTCCTTAAACCAAAATCCTGTTTACAACCATGCTTTCAATGCTTGAGTACATCAAAACAATCCTTCAGAAGGTGAGTTTTGACAAGGCACTGTTCGAAAAGGAATTGGCAAAGGCCATAAAAATGCTAATTCCTGAAGAAGTGAAGCAGCTCAAACGTTGGTGTTACGCGCAGTTTGGCAAAATATATCGGGTAGTGCTGAATCGGTGCTTCGCCCGGGTTCGCTATTCCTGACGGCGTTTCAATTTTCTTTCCTGGCTTTCTCTGGCCCCGGTTGTTGAAGCCGGGGTTTTTTATTGTACACCCGGTGCAAGTCATGGGCTTACACCTTAGAGTCAATTCCGCGTTTTCGGATACGAAGTGCTCACGAAAGGGTTCCTGTCTTCTATAACCCCAGCGTAAAGCCAATGACTTGCACCGGGCTGAAGCCCGGTGCCCATAATCACAGCGTTACCTTCTCACGCATGTCTGGTATCGTAACATGCCGGAAACCAGCCGCTTGCAGCTTTTCCTTCCAAATAACCTGTTTTTCGTATTCACCGTGAACCAGAAACACCTGCTTAACCAAATCAGGATTTTGACAACTCAGAAAATGAAGCATTTCCTGATAGTCGCCGTGGGCGGAGAACGAATCCATGATTTCGACGCGGGCTTTCACTGGGTAGCGGTCGCCGAAAATCGTAACTTCTTTATCGCCCCGTTTCAGCGCACCACCCAGGCTGTTAGGCGATGCATACCCCACGAGTAGAATGGTGGTACGCGGGTCATCGATATTATTTTTGATGTGGTGTTTAATACGCCCCGCTTCGGCCATTCCCGACGGGGCAATGATGATGCACGGGCCGGGCCGGTTGTTGATAGCCTTCGATTCGTTTACGTCCGAGACGTAATGCAGGTTCGGGAAACTAAACGCATCACCATCTTTCTTGATGTAAGCGAGCGTTTCGGGATTGAAATTCTCTTCGTGACTCTGCATCACCTGCGTGGCTTTTACGGCCATCGGGCTGTCGATATACACGGGCAGTTGCGGCAGTCGGCCTTCGCTCGAAAGCTGATCGAGGGCGTAAATCAATTCCTGCGTTCGGTCGACGGCAAATGCTGGAATAAGTAGTTTACCCCGGTTTTCGACACAGGTTTGTTGCACGATGCGCAGCAAATGGCTTTTCATGTTGGGTTCGGCTTCGTGGAGCCGGTCGCCATAGGTCGATTCGCAAATGATGTAATCGGCCTGCGGAAACGTATCGGGCCGACGCAGGATTTTGTCGTCGGGTCGGCCAATGTCGCCACTAAAAAACAGCCGCTTCTCCTGCCCTTCCTCGCGAATGGTCAGGCTGATAGCCGCGCTGCCGAGCAGGTGAGCGGCATCGGTCAGCAGACCCGTTATGTTTTCCGTGATGGCGAAAGATTGCCCATACTGAACCGGACGCATTTGGCTCAGGGCTTGTTCTACGTCCTGCTCATCGTAGAGCGATTCGAGTTCGGGTTCGCCCCGGCGAGTGCGCCGTTCGTTTACGCGTTCGAGGTCGCGCTCCTGAATGCGGGCACTATCGCGCAGCATCACGTCGCAGAGGTCGATGGTAGCCGGAGTGGTATAAATTGGCCCGCTGAATCCCAACTTTACGAGCCGGGGAATCAGGCCCGTATGGTCGATGTGGGCGTGAGAAAGTACCATGTAATCGACGCGGGCGGGGTCGAAGCCAAAGGTTTGATTCAGTTCGTCGGTGTTGATGCCCTGAAACAGGCCGCAGTCGAGCAGAATCTGCGTGCCGCTGGCGGTGGTGATGAGGTGTTTGCTACCCGTTACGGTGCGGGCCGCGCCAAAAAATTGAATGGTCATAGGGTTTGTGCTGTACTCGGCTGTATACTTGTTACGCAGAGTTACGCAAAGAAACACAGAGATTCACAGAGTTACAGTATCGGGCGTGAGCTACCTAAGAAAGATGCTTCGGAAATTGTGGCTAAAACGTTGGCTAAAAGCGACAGTAATAGCATTGGGGTTGTTTCTGCTGCTTGACCTGCTGTTTCCGCTCAATACCCGCGTACCCTATTCTACGCTGATAACCAGCCGCGACGGGCAGATTCTGCACGCTTTCCTGAGCCGCGACGATAAGTGGCGGATGTACGCCGAACTGCCCGAAATCACGCCCTCCCTGCGCGACGCCATTCTGTTCAAAGAAGACAAATACTTTTATTACCACCCCGGTTTCAACCCCATTGCCATGCTGCGGGCCGCCGGGCGCAACCTGCTGACGGGTCGGCGCACGTCGGGAGCTTCGACCATCACGATGCAGACCGTGCGGCTACTCGAGCCGCGCCAACGAACGTATGGGAGTAAACTCATCGAACTGTTTCGGGCCGTGCAGTTAGAGTGGCATTTCTCGAAAAACGAGATTCTGCAACTGTACCTGAACCTGATTCCGTATGGCGGCAACATCGAGGGGTTGAAATCGGCGTCGCTGCTGTACTTTGGTAAAACACCCCAACTGTTGAGCTTGGCTGAGCTGACTACGCTGACGATTATTCCGAACCGCCCGTCGAGTTTACGGCTTGGGCGCAACAATGCCCGCATCGTGCAGGAACGCAATCGCTGGCTAACGCGCTTCCGGGACGCTGGTTTGTACAACGACACCACCATCGCCGACGCCCTGACCGAACCGCTAACCGCCTACCGGCGCGAAGCTCCGCAACTGGCTCCCCACCTCGCCCGCCGACTCCGCGCCGACCACCCCGACGCGCCCATCGTGCGGGCAAGCGTTCGGGCCGACGCACAGGCCACCGCCGAGCGCATTGTGCAAAACTACGCCAACCGGCTCCGGGCCTCAGCCATTCACAACGCGGCTGTGCTGGTGGTCGATAACGTCACGCGGGAGGTAGTAGCCTACGTAGGGTCGGCAGATTTCAGGAATGCGATTGACGGCGGGCAGGTCGATGGCGTTCGAGCGGTGCGCTCGCCGGGGAGTGCGCTGAAACCGCTGCTGTACGGTCTGGCATTCGACGCGGGAATCATAACGCCTAAAACCAAACTCGCCGATGTGCCTACCAACTTCGGCGGCTACGAACCTGACAACTACGACCGCCGGTTCAACGGCCCTGTTACGGCAGAGTTTGCGCTGGCGAATTCGCTCAATATCCCCGCCGTGGCGTTGCTGAACGACATAGGCACGTCGGCATTAGTATCGGCGTTAGGGAAAGCCGGATTTACGTCCGTAAAAAAGCAAGCCAAAGACCTCGGCCTGTCGATGGTGCTGGGCGGCTGTGGGGTTACGCTCGAAGAAATGACCCGGCTGTATGTCGGGCTGGCGAATGGGGGGGCGGTGCAGCCTTTATCTTTTATCATGCCGACCGGTCCGCCGTTGCGGAAGGAGGTGCCTCAAACCGAAGCAATCAGATTGTTTGCGCGTAAGCAAGATTCCTCCTCCCGCAACGGCGGACCGGTCGGTATGACAAAAATCACCTCCCCCGAAGCCGCTTACCTCGTCACGCAAACGCTGGTGCAGATTACCCGGCCCGACCTGCCCAACAATTTCGATAACAGCTACCACCTGCCACGCATTGCCTGGAAAACCGGCACCAGCTATGGCCGTCGCGATGCCTGGAGCATTGGCTACAACCGACGCTACACCATTGGCGTGTGGGTCGGTAATTTTTCGGGCGTGGGCGTGGCCGAATTGAGTGGGGCCAACACCGCCACACCCCTGCTGTTTCAGCTTTTTAACGCGCTGGATTATAACTCGCCGAGCGGCTGGTTTCGGCCACCAGCCAACCTAAGCCACCGGCTGATTTGCCCCGAAACCGGCGACGTGCCGGGCGATTCGTGCGGGCACCCCGTTACCGATGCCTTTATCATGGGCGTGTCGCGTTACCGACCCTGCCAGCACCGCAAACCCGTCTGGACCAACCGCGCCGGAACGCTTTCGTATTGCGCCCATTGCCGTCCCGACGATGCCGTGCGCCGACTTTACCCGAATCTCGCCCCGAATGTGCTGGCCTTTTACCAAAGTCAACGCATACCATTCACGACGGTGCCGCCCCACAACCCGGCCTGCGAGCGTGTGTATGGCGATGCCGGGCCGCTGATTACCAGCCTGAACGCGGGCAGCGAATATTACATCAACCCGCGCCAGCCCGCCGAACTGGAGTTAGCCTGCCAGGCTGCGAGCGACGTTCGGACGGTGTTCTGGTATCTGAACGACAAGCTGTACCGCCGGGCCATGCCCACCGAAGCCGTTTTCTTCAAACCCCGCCCCGGCCTCCTGAAAATATCCTGCGCCGACGACCGGGGCCGTCACAGCGATTTGCGGGTATTAGTGAAGGCGGAGTAGGGGTAAACGTAGACTATGGACTGAATTGTAGCCGAACCCTATCACCCATCACCAGAGTTTTACCGGCGGCAAACGTAACTTTTCGTGCCGATGCGACATAATCGTTGGGTAAACTTACGACGTGGTTGATTTGCACGGCGTCGGCACTGTTCGGAACCCGCCCACAGGCCCAGACGGTGGGGTCGTCCCAGCTACCGTTTTTGATTGTTACCATAGCACATACACCCGTGCTAATAATTACCTGAACCGAAGCCGATAAGCTCTGCGGGTCGGTAGCCCGAATCGTTACCGTATAACTCCCTGCCTGAGTGGGCGTACCACTCAATTGGCGGTTAACGCTATTAAAACTCAACCACCCTGGCAAGCTTGTAGCACTATACGTGAGTGCCTGCCCTTCGGGGTCGGTGAAGGGCGGAACGGTGTATAAAAACAGATACCCTATCTCTGCCGTTTGTGGGCTTACAGCCGGGGGAACAGGGGGTTGATTGACAAACGTATTAATAACCAGTACGCCCGTAGTGAACAAGCCCGACGGGTCGGTGGCTCTGACCGTGATAGAATAACTACTGGCTACCGTTGGCGTTCCTGAAAGCTGGCGTGTTCCGGCATTGAAACTCAGCCAGCCTGGCGAACCCGTAACACTGTAAGTAAGCGATTTGCCTTCCGGGTCGGTGAAGGCGGGGACAATGTACGTAAACAGTCGATTCACCTCGGCTACCTGAGCAGGCAGGGCCGGGGCAACTGGCGGCTGATTGGGTCCGGTCACAATAACAAACGGGACAGCCGTTGTTAAACCGCCCGGATCAGTAGCACTAATCGTAAGACTATGACTGGCCGATTGGGTTGGTGTTCCGGTCAGTTGGCGGCTTGTGGTATTATAACTGAGCCAGGCAGGCAGGCCCGTAAGGTTGTAGGCAAGTGTCTGGCTTTCGGGGTCCGTGAAAGCCGGTATGGTATACGCATACGACTGCCCAGTGGCAGCCGCCGGTGGTTGTATGGTTGGTGCCACCGGCGGCAGGTTCGGAATAGCACTCACTTCAACACCGCCGTTCCATATACCGCCGACACGGGTATAGACCCGGAAGTAATACTGAATCATCGGATTCAGGTTCGTAACCGTTACTTCGTTGCCAATACCTCTATACACCACCTTTCCGCCCTCGATAGACGTTCCGTTGCCGGTGTAGCTGGCGTTGGCCGTGTAAGACGTTCCAGTCGGAATGTCGGTGAAACCCGTCGTTGGCCGGGCTGCCACCAGAATTTCATCGAAGGTTGCCGTTGGGTTAATCCAGCTAACCCGAACGGCGTTGAGTTGCCGGGTGGCGACTACGTTGCTCACTAACGAACTCGCCGAGTTGCAATCAGGATAGAGCGTCACGGAATGGGTTGCCTTAAGCCCACCGTTATCCGTTACGGTCAGCGTAATCAGATAATAATACGTTTCATTAGGACTACATCCAACGGGCGACAGGGTCACGGTGGGTGAGGCTGTCGTTAGCACCGGCTCAGGGTGCGAGTGGTTATTGTGTTCGAGCGTCAGTTGCCATTCGTAGGCCATGCCCGTCAGGTCTGTATCAGATACGTTGGCCTGAAGCGTGTAGGGTGTGGCCTGGCTCATCGGATACAGCGTGCCCTGCGCTGGGTTGATGATTTGCGCCGTTGGCGGAGTATTGTTGACCGACACAACAAGCTGTTTCGGTAGGGAAGTCTGATTGACGTTGTCTTTAACGGTAAGCGTAACGGTGAATTTTCTGACCGTAGGGTGCGAAAATACATGAACCGGGTTGGCCGCCGTTGACGTGGTACCATCGCCAAAATCCCACAGGTACGTAAGCGATTGACCCTCGGGGTCAACGGAATTGGAGCCGTTAAACGTCACGCTCAGCGGAGACGTTCCGTAATTAATTGTAGACGACGCATTAGCGACAGGCGGCTGATTACCTCCGTAGCCAATACGCGATATGCTGCCCTGTATCCGAACGTAAAAAATAGACCCATCTCTGGGATTCATTTTTATATCCAGAATAGACGGGTCGTAGTTGTCGGGAGCGAAATTTCGTACTTCGTGTACAACGTGGTCGCCTTCGTCATGAAGGTCCAGATTTTTAATCCAGTTCTGGCTAAAATCCGCAAAGAAATAGGTATTTCGGTACATGGCCGGAAACTGCGTACCCGTATAATAAACGCCCCCTATTACACACTTACCCCGAAACGGCGTACCCGTTGGCGCGCCGGTTGTGCCAATTAGCCGGGCAATGGGCGTTGTTCCACTAAAGGCCGGTACGCGGACCCGGTCGATGGCGTGGCTATAATCAAGGGTTGGGCGCGAATGCGTAAACCGGCGTAGCGTTGGGTTTGCGTTGTCGATAAACGAGGTGGGCTGAACGCACAGGCTCTCGAACGTAGGATTGCCCGGCTCATCGAGGTTGCTGACGTTTGTGCCATAGTACGATATGGTTGGTTCAAGACCCTCGTAAAGGGGCCAACCGCAGTTAAGCCCAGCCTTGTCGACTACATGAAACTCCTCACGCTGATACCAACTGACGTCGCCAATCAACAGCGTACCGGGGTTGCCATCGGCGGGATTTACACTACCGGTATTGGGTTTGAGCGATATTCGGTATGGGTTCCGAAGCCCCAGCGTGTACACGCGTGACTCTGGTGCCCGTGGGTTAGCTGCATTATAGAATGGATTGCTTGGCACCCCGTTACCGGTTGCTGGATCAATACGTAACACCTTACCACAGAGCGACTTAACCATCTGAGAACGCAAGGCACCTACATTCTCGTTGGGCCGAATCATATTCATATTGAGCGATGCCTGAAAATACGTATCCGTACGCCCTCCCACATCAACACCCTCGTGGTGCGCCCCATCGCCGGTCGACACTAACAGGGTTCCATCTTTACCGAACAATATGGTGCCGCCCGCGTGCGACTCGAATGTTACCGGAATACCTGTCGTAGCCGATTCGCCAATCAGCACAGTCCGGCTATTGACGGACGTTAGCACACCGTTATTTGTTTGCGCCCTGTAGCGGCTTACCCGGCTAATTGTAGCATTGTGATATTGATTCGTCGTACTGCTGTAATTGCCCGTACCGAAATGCAGAACGTGGTGCAAATCGACCGTGTAAAACATATAAAACAGGCCGTTATTGGCGAAGTTGGGATCTAAGCAAAAGCTGTGTAAACCAAAATCGTTCCATTCGCCAACCTCCTCCCGAATGTCGATTAACGGGGTTGCCTGCCGCACGTAAGCACTGCCATTCCAGTTAGATACCCACACCCGGCCACTCTTTTCCCAAACAAAAAAGCGATTCCCATCCGCCGAAAATTCAATACCCACCGGGTTGGTGTAATTATCCTGAACAACGCTTTTCGAGAAGCCACTCGGTAGCTGAGCGAAAACCACGCTAACCGAACTGACCAACGCCAGTATTGCAATCGTTAGCCGATATAGTTTAAAAAAGTACAGTAGGTGCATCTGTGAAAGGTTTGTGTCTATAAGTTACTATTTTTTTGAATTTGGAGGCACATCGATAAACTAAGACACCCATACAGACTACAGATAAGATATACTGATGTGTAGAGTGTTTGAGAGGACGTTCTGGCAATAACAAGTCATCAATTGATTATCAATAAATTACAAACATATTCAATTACTGAGAATAGTACCAGCAATACACCCCGTTTTGAAAAGTATTTTTCTTATGCTCTGATAATAATAGAAGCGTCAACCGTCTCGATTTGTCTTTCCCACAAATTCTCCACATTTTTCCACCCTAAAAGCCAAAACCATTCCATGAAATTCATTCTATCGCTTATTGCCGGACTGTTGTTCGCTACGACCACATTTGCCCAAACGGCTTCCACCGACCCTACGCAGGACCCTACGGCCCTGACCAATGCGTTCTTCAAAGCCATGCTCGATGAAGATGGTACTTTCAATAAATACCTGACGTCGGATTTCAGCATTACCAGCTTCGACGGGCAGACCGTTGATGGTGATTTGCTGGCGCAGGGTGTAGGCGGTGGGTTCGTGATTATCGAGACTGGCACCGTGGCCGATGCGCGGACACGGCAGTATAACAACGATGCCGCCGTAACGACCGGCAACTGGAAGGCCAAAGGCAGCATTCAGGGGCAGGGCTTCGACAGCACAGTGGCGTTTTCGGTCACGAGCGTGAAACAGGGCAGCGGCTGGAAAATCGCCAATATCCAGTTTACGTCGGCTAAGTGAAGCCCAGCTCTACCGTTCACGAACTCGGCTGATAATCAGCCCAAAATAATTAACCCACTCCGCATCTTCGAGTGGGTTTTTTCGTTAGCATTCGGTCCCAAATCCTACCGGTCATGATACGGCGCAGACTCCTACCCTTCCTACTATCTCCAGTATTGCTTTTCTCGTTTGTTTACTGCTCCCGCTTGTCGTTCAATGAAGTAAACGTGGTGGGGCGCAACTTCGGCGACGAGGTGCAACAGACGCAGAACCTAACCTTCACGTTCAACAAAAACGTTGGCCCCACCGAGCAATCATCGGCCCTGGGCGAATGGGATTCGACGCAATATGTGCGTTTCAAACCGGCAGTACGCGGCAAATTTCGGTGGACGGCTCCGAACGAACTGGTGTTCTCGCCCGCTGTGGGCTTCGACCCCGCCACCGACTACCGCGCCGAACTGACCGACGACTTGCTGAAACGCGCTGCCGATAAAGACCTGAAGGTTTCGGGGGACGAAATCGATTTTCATACACCTTACTTGCAACTGACCAGCACCGAAACGTGGTGGACTAAAGCGCGCGAAACGGGCCAACCCGTTGCCAAAGCGAAACTGAATTTCAACTACCCCGTCAATGCGGGTGAAATATCGGGCAAACTGGCCGTGACGTCGGAGGAGAAACCGATAACAGCACAGTTGGCCGCCACAAGCATAGCTCTGACGCTGACCAACGCACCCGCCGAAAAAAACGAACAGCCGCTAACTGTCAAACTCGGCAGAGGTCTTACCGTTCCGAAAACAGCTTACGTCAGCAAAGAAACGCTGGAAGAAACTACTATGCTGCCGTCGCGGTCGTCGGTTGATGTGGTAGACGTAGAGACTCGCTTCGAAAACAACACGGGTGTGATACGGGT